>Ga0265314_10000064_pt1 | contig 158787 bp, 139 predicted proteins | sample 4126metaG_FD_203106 | JGI IMG/M metagenome (GOLD analysis project Ga0265314, IMG submission 203106) | Rhizosphere microbial communities from Carex aquatilis grown in University of Washington, Seatle, WA, United States - 4-1-26 metaG | ecosystem: Host-associated > Plants > Roots > Rhizosphere... | reverse complement strand
CGCGGGCAGTACTTCAAGCGTTTGGATGTAGGCCAGAGGCTGCTCCGGCGGTTGCGCCCAGTAGAGGATGGCGAAGCCCGCCATTTGCTCCTGTTCCTCAGCGATCCACGTTGCGGAGTCAGGATCGGCAATGAGCCGCCGCATTGTCTGCCGCGAAAAACGAAACGGAGGCTCGAAACACGCAAGCTCGATATTGTAGAGCTGCATGAAATCGTCGTCTCGATAAAGGCGGTAGTCCATAAGGCAGCAAGTCAGCTAGTCAGCGCGGGCTGGGCGTCGTTTGTTACTTCTGCAATTCTAGTGGGCCGGATGCCGTTCAAGATTTTCCTGCAAAAGCAAAAAGCCATCCTCCGTGGGAGGATGGCTTTTTTATGGAAGCATGGGCTTGGTTAGACCTTGGCTTCGAGGTCGGTGATGACATCAAAGAAGCGCTTGTCGAGGCGACGATTGGTCGCGATAGCTTCCTTAATGGTGATGTCGGTGATGTCAAGGCCGTGCAGAACTGCAATGCGTCCCCACTTCTGTTCGTGCACCATGTCGATGGCGTGGAGACCATAGCGCTGTCCGAGCAGGCGGTCAAACGCTGTAGGCACGCCGCCGCGCTGGGTATGTCCCAGATTCACTGATCGGGTTTCAAAGCCGGTCTTCTTTTCAATCAACTCCGCCAGTGCTTCGCCAATCCCTGAAAGGCGGGCGTGGCCGAAGGAATCCACCTGGGCTGAGCCGACTACCTGGCCAACTTCAGGCAGGTGGCAACCTTCGGCGACGACCACAACGCCATAGTGCTTGCCGTGATCGTAGTTGTACTTGAGCAGCGCGCAGACGTGTTCGATGTCGATTTCCAGTTCGGGAACCAGAACCACGTGAGCGCCTCCGGCAATACCTGCCGCGTAGGCGATCCATCCGGCATCGCGGCCCATCACTTCAATAACAACTACGCGGTTATGCGAGTCCGCGGTGGTGTGAATGCGATCGACAGCCTCCGTAGCAATGGCCACAGCAGTGTCAAAGCCAAAGGTCTGATCGGTGCCGCTGATGTCGTTGTCAATGGTCTTGGGCACGCCAACGGCTGGCAGGCCGTGCTCGCTCAAATAGAGCGTGACCGACTGCGTATCGTCGCCGCCAAGCGCGATGAGCGCATCGATCTTGTTGAGCTTCAGAACTTCCTGAACTTTTTCGATGCCGCCGGGGATCTTCTTCACGTTGGTCCGCGAAGAGTGAAGGATGGTGCCACCCTTGAGCTGGATACCATCAATGGCCTCAAGGGTGAGAGGAATGAAGCGGTTTTCAAGTACGCCCTTCCAGCCATCAAGGAAGCCGATGAACTCGTCACCGTAATGGTTGATGCCCTTTTTCACCGCGGCATAGATAACCGCATTCAATCCGGGGCAGTCGCCGCCACCGGTCAACAAAGCAACTCGCATCGCACAATCTCCTGAAATCGCGCGGCCACCGGCCGAGCAGTGAACCTACTTGAAGATGGGCGTACAAATCGGGACAACGGCCGGACTCAACGCCTTAGACAGTGTACCCCGGCGCTGTAAAGGGAAATCGTGACCGCGCTCACGGAAGTCCAGGGGATAGGGATTAGGGAACCGGAATCAGGGAATTGGAGTGTGCGTGTATGCATACCTCAAGGCTGGAAATTCGGGTACAGGGGTTTGGGTGATTGAGCCCAGAATCCGTCTCTTTATCGACTTGCAGGCTGGTTCCCTCGCCCCCCTTGTAAACTGGTGAACATATGCCCGGAGTTGGAGCACTTTTACTGCTGGCATTTGTCAGCCTGGTGGTTATTGTCCTGCTGGTTCTATTGCAGCTGACCCGGCTGGGGTTCCTGGTGCGGAGCACAATACCGGACCGGCCACGGCAGCGCATGTTTCTTGCCTCGGTTTCGTTTCTTCTCACCTTTGTAGGCGTGCGGCTCCTCGTCCACCGGATTGCCGCCCACGAAAGCATGTTCCAGTGGGTCGTAGTGCGCGGGATGCATATTCACCACCTGGTGTGGGGCATCCTGATTCTCTTGCTGGTGGGTTATGGATGGCTGGCTGACCTGGGCCGCTCCCATACGCCGATCTCAATCTTTTTTGGCCGGCTGATGGCCGTCAGTTACGGAGCGGGCGCGGCGCTTACGCTCGACGAGTTCGCGTTGTGGCTAAACCTGAGCCCGGATGCGTACTGGTCGCGGCAGGGGCGACTGAGCATCGACGCCGTGATTCTGTTTGGTGCCTTGCTGGGCGTTGGTGCTTTGGGCAGCCCATTCTTCAGAGGCTTGAAGATACTGGCGATAAAAGGACTTCTGTTCGGAAAAGATCTGACGCGGTGGGGTTCGCCTATTCGCCTCGTGCGGTTGCTTCGTCCTCGTAAAGCTCGGCAATTACCGCCGCGTACTTCTGTGTAAGCACCCGGCGTTTAAGCTTCATTGACGGGGTCAGCTCGCCGCTCTCCTGAGTCCACTCATCGGCCACCACGCGGAAACGCTTAAGCGTTTCAAAGTTGGCAAGGGTGCCGTTGACTTCGCGGACAATTTCTCCGTAGAGCGCAACAACCCGGCTGTGCGCCACCAGATCGGCACGCGAGCCGGCCTCGACACCGTGCTGCCTGGCCCAATCCTCAAGAGCTACGAAATTCGGCGAGATGAGCGCGGAGATGAACTTATGTTTGTCGCCGACCAGTGCCACCTGGGCAACCAGAATGCTGTTTTTCAGCTTGTTCTCAATTGGCTGGGGCGCCACCATTTTGCCGCCCGAGGTTTTCAGCAGTTCCTTTTTGCGATCGGTGATGTAGAGAAAGCCGTCGGCGTCAAAATGGCCAATGTCGCCGGTTCTGAACCAGCCTTCGGCATCAAAGCATTCCGCGTTCGCATCCGGCTTGTTCCAGTAGCCGAGAAAAACGGACGGTCCACGTACCAGCAGCTCGCCGTCATCAGCAAATTTGAGTTCAACATTGCCAATCGGCATGCCGGCAGCGCCCATGCGGTGGTGCCTCGGCGTGTTGAGAGAGATCACCGGCGAAGTTTCGGTAAGCCCGTACCCTTCCCAGAGCGCGATACCTACTGAAGCGAACCAGCGAGCCGTGTCGATGCCGAGTGGAGCGCCGCCGGAGACAAAGACTTTAACGCGGCCACCAAAGGCCTCTCTCACCTTGGAGTAGACGAGCTTGTTAGCCAGGCCCCATCGTTTTGACGACGGCTTGCGGCCGTCGTAGACCGTGTCAATAAAGTTGGAGCCCAGTCGAATGGCCCATGCCAGCAGCCGCTTCTTAATTGGCGAGAGCGCGGCGCGGCTTTCAACAGCCTGGCGAATCTTTTCAAAAACGCGCGGCACGCCGACGATGACGGTCGGCTTGATCTCCTTCATTGCCTGCGGCAGCTTGTCGAATTGTGAACAGTAGACGACCTGCGCGCCGGAGTTGTACATCACGTAGTCAAGCGCGCGCGCAGTCACGTGCGAGAGCGGCAGGAACGAAATGCACGCATCAGTGGAATTGAATGAGAATTCCTGCGGAGCGTAATTCTGGTTGGCGGCAATGTTGCCATGGGTCAGAGCAACACCTTTGGGCTCCCCCGTTGTGCCGGATGTGTAGATGAGCGTGGCCAGATCCTTTGGTTCGACGGACCGCACCAGCGCGTCAAAGACTGGATCCCGCTCAGAGCCGCGAATATCGTAGTCGTCGATCAAGGAACCAAATGAGATGGCGCCCTCGGGTGCAGGCGCATCCATGATCACGATGCGTTCGAGCGAAGTGCGTGCGCGGACCGAGTTGAGCTTGTCATATTGCTGACGGGTAGACACGACGGCAATGCGGCAGCCGGCATCGGCAATAAGCTCGGCGATCTGCTCACCGGTGAGGGTGGGGTAGATGGGCACGTCTGCGGCGCCGATAGCGAGCGCGGCAAAATCGGTAACCACCCACTCCCAGCGGTTCTCTGCGATGAGCGCGATGCGGTCTCCCTTTTGCGCGCCCCAGTTCAAAAACGCCTGAGCCAACGCACGAACGCGCTGGTAGATCTGGTCAGAAGAAATAGGCTGCCATTGGCCAAACTCGTCCTGCCAGAGTACGGCACGAGGATTGGCTGCGGAAGCGACGCGGCAAAAAAGATCGTTGATGGTAGAGATGGGCGGATTCATCGTGGCCTATTCGAAAACGTCGTTGCTGAATTGTCTTTGCTGAAGAATTAGCTTATTTGAGCTTCAGCGGGGGTCACACGAGAGTGTATCAGCGCGGGTGGTCGGCAGGCTTTCGACGACGACTCCGGCGAGAACTTGAGAGGAATTGTCGAAGCCGCCGGGCGTCCCAGATGCCGCTTCTGGCACCTTGGATAGCAATACGATTTGCTCCTGCACACACGCGACAACCTTCCAACTTCGTGCTAAAGAATACGCGTCGTCGCAGCCCGCTTTTACCGGTAAAGAACGCGACTCCGAATCACGATCCCTTTGTGGGTAGCGCCTGAATGACCGCCAATTGGGAAGTAATTCCGGTTTTTAGAGAGTCCAAGCAGTTTCGAGGCGAACATTCGTCAAAGCGAAGGGTTGACGACGATATGGCCGTCATAGAAGTCATGGGGACTTCTTCTCAAGGCCATGTAAGTATGAATACTATTCTGGTCTCGGCCAGGGGCGATAACAACCGGAAGTTGTGGTGCGTCTCTATTGCAGTGAAGGCGCATTAGCGGGAACGCGCTGTGGACCCGACTAGAGGAAAAGTGGGAACTGGGATTTGGCGACGCGGCTTCTCTGACACTCAAAACGCCATTTTCACGGTTCGACTGGAGGTTGTCTTGAAGCTGCGATTCATTTTGGGGGTGGTATTGTTTGCGACGTTGGCCGAGGCGGTGTTCGGACAGTCCGTGCCTTCAACCACAACGCCGGACAAAGCAGCTGCGAAGAACTCTGAAGCGGCTAAGACGTCAGTCAAATTTGAGATTGCCGACATTCATCCGAGCCCGCCTCGCCGTTTCCCTTTTTTCGATGGTGGATTTCTGGTAAATGGACGTTACATGCTGCGACAAGCGACGCTGGTGGACCTGATAGCGACAGCCTATGGGCAGAAGGATTCCACCTACGTGCATGATGGGCCGAGTTGGCTGGAATGGGATCGATGGGATGTGATTGCAAAGGTTCCGCCGGAAACTACTGCGACATCGGCGAAACAGATGCTTCAGTCGCTGCTGGCCCAGAGATTCGGCCTCGTGGTCCATACAGGCGATGCGCCGATGCCGGCATACGTGCTCACTGCCCCAGCAGGGAAGAGCAAACTGATGGAGTCGGATGGTACCGGCGATGCAAGCTGTCAGCAGCAGCCGCAACCTGCCAACCAGGCGGCGGGTGCTGTTCCACAGATCCTGGTCACCTGCCATAACGAGACGATGGAGAAGTTTGCCGACGAACTGCACCTGATGGCGAACGGCTATCTTACCAACCCGGTTGTCGATTCCACCGGACTCAAAGGTGCATACGACTTCGACCTTAAGTGGACTGGGCGTGGACAGCTCGAGCACGCAGGGGCTGAGGGCATCTCGATATTCGATGCCGTGGATAAAGAACTGGGCCTTAAGCTCACGCTCGAAACCGCACCCCGGCCGGTGCTGATTGTCGACAGCGTGAACGAAGCACCCACTCCGAATGCGCCCGATCTGGCTAAGGTGATGCCGCCGTTGCCGTCGGTTCAGTTCGAAGTTGCGACCATCAAGCCCAGTGCGCCCGATGAGAAGCCGGGTGGCGGAATCCGACCGGACGGGCTATCGTTCCATGCCCTGCCGTTGAAAGCCCTGATCACTTTTGCCTGGGACCTGAACGGCAACGATGTCGACAACGAGCTTGTTGGGGCGCCCAAATGGCTGGACTCGGACAAGATTGACGTGGACGCGAAGGTGGCGTCAGAAGACATGGTGCAGGGCGGAAGCACGATGCAGGGAATACCTCCGATCCCGCTAGAAGATTTGCGCGAAATGCTCAAGCAGCTGCTGATCCAGCGATTTGAGATGAAGACGCACGCCGATAAATTGCCTCAGGATGCGTACACCCTAATTGCTGTGAAACCGAAGATGACCCCGGCAGATCCGAAGGAGCGGGCGCGGTGCAAAGTGGGTCCGGGGCCGGCCGATCGCCCCATAATGAACTTGCTGGTCACCTGCCAGAACGTGACTATGGCACAGGCCGCTGAGCTATTCTCTACCTTCGCCGCGTGGTATCTTCATTTCCCCGTCTTGGACAAGACAGGCCTCAAGGGGGGCTGGGATTTTACGCTGAACTGGAGTTCAGGAGACCATATGCCGGAATTCAGAGGTCAGCGTCCGCCCGAGGCGGGAAGCGAAACTCCGTCGGATCCGAACGGTGCGGTGTCATTTTATGACGCGGTCGGCAAGGAGCTTGGACTGAAGCTGGTGAAAGAAAAGCGTCCGGAACCGGTCGTGGTCATCGACCATATCGACGAGCAACCGACGCCGAACTAGGCCAGTCGTGTGTAAGGCCGGAGGAACTGATTGGCTGGCGACCACGGAAGTTGCGCCGATAGAACTCCGCGAAAGACAAACGGTAATGAGGGAAGCGAAGTAAATTCTGGAATCAATAAAATCAAACCGCACGTCGTGCATTCGACTGCTTTGAATTGATTGCCGGCGAACCGCACATTGAGCGGATTTTGGCGGGATAGTCTGCGTTTGAGCGCGGCTTCGCCGCGTGAATTTCTCGGTACTCAAACGGCAAGAGTTTCGGCACGCCCGAAGTCGTGCCCTTTCACAAAGCTGCTTCTCGAACCAATTACAGACTAACCGGATGTTGGCATTTTTGCCTGGGACAACCTTAGGAACAACTACAGATCCTTCATACACTTCATTGCGTTCCAGTGCGTCAGGATGACGGCTTTTGTGGATAGCGGTCGGTCAACCGGCAATCAAGACATTACCCGTTTTTGGTTCAATTTCGGGACGAGTGGTGAATACCGAGAATATGGGCGAGACTCGTCCCAACGCAAACCCGCTATTGAGGGTTGGGCGAGTCGAAGTGAATGGTCGAGTTCGACGAGAAGTGATGGTAATCTTTGAAGTCGATGCGATTATCGAAGATTCTCGTACCTCTTTCCATCTGCAACTCTGAATGCAAGGGGAGACAATACTGTTTCCCAGCTATGTCCTGATTACCGTACAAGATTTTTCGAGTCACATTGCGGATACGAAATGTGCCAGGTACATCGAGCACAGAAGTGACTTCGAGAACATCCTTCGTGTCGGGGTCAATGATTACCCTCCCCGAATATGAGACTACGACAACTTGGTTAGTCGACTGGTCGATGACAGTAGTCCCCGACTCCTTCGGGACGTGATATTTGTAAGCCCAACCTCGCCGCCCATTTACACGTTCTTCTCGATCCCAACTGAATATTGCGTGAGATGCAGGATCGAAGATCTGTGAAAGAAGAGAACCGAATTCGCCCCAGGAGATCGCACCGTCTAGTTGTGCGTGAGTGATTCCGGGAGCTTTTTTGCCGTCGATTGTGAGAACTACATATTTCTCTTTTCCCCCGACGTAAGAAAGCTGCTCTTCGACGACGTCGCTCAGGTTATCTAAAACAACCGGCGCTAAACTGCCCGACATGTGCGCGGTAACTTCGCGACGCGTGGTCTGGGCGCAGATAAAATCGGGCAACCTTTGCGTGTACTGGAGCGCGTAGGCACGAGTGTCTTCAAGAAGGCTGCTTTGGTCGGCAGATAGCTTTGGCGATTCGATGGCAAACGCAGCAACATGAAACGTCAACACCATCATGAAGACAATTGCCGCAGACTTCAACGTTTGGCCTCCAAAACGTATCGGGAATCTCGCACATGTCATCTTAATATTCCGCCCATCAAGATGCATTCATTTTGAGCAGTCTCCGTCTATCAAATTCGGTGTCGTGGTTGTATCACCGGCAAGCAATACATTGATAGATCTTGGCCAGGTTCACAGTTGCCGACAAATTGCCTGCAATGCCGGCTCAGAAGCCTTGGTATCTATTGCGTGAGTCTATAGAGCTTGTGCAAAAAAGACCCGATGAACCACACCCCGTCGAGGAGATAGTTCGCGACGGTCCACCAATATGGGGTTGGATCTTCGGTACGGTTGATCCAACCATCAAAGCGCCCCCTGGCCCTTCCCGTATAGAGCCAAACCACACCCGCAGAAAATGAGGCGATACCGAAGATCAAGTAGATGAACGGAGGCCGAAATAGCAATATCCAATCTGACACAATTCTTTGCCCTTTCCACGATTGATTCCTTCGGGTCTATATCCGCAGCGTGGGCTGCGAGAATGCACATCTCGATAAGCTCACAGGGGCATCCCTGTCGCAGCGGCCGTATCAACGATTATGCGGAAACTATGTTTTGCGGGGCCGTCATAGTCGTTGAAAAGCAATTGCAGTCACTGATGGCACCGGCGCCACACAAAACTATGAAAACGTGCAATGCCTGGTGCGTCCGGACCTAAAGGCCGAGAGACCTCCATGCACGATTTCAGTAGCTTGCAGGCTGCTGCTCCCCCGCATTTGCGCCCTTCAGACGTCGCTTCTTCTGGCTGGGTGGAATGGCAAAGAAGGGGCACGCCAGCAAATAAGTCCAGACCTGTTGAAGATGGGGAAGAGTTTGAAACAGCTCTTACCGCCTTGATTCAGGGATTCGCCCCAGGCGTGGATCGCGTTGCAGCAGGAAGTCGCAGGCGTGAAGCGCCTCGGCCTCAAAGGTTGGGCTGTCGCTTGGAATCAGAAGCCAATGGCGAATCTTGTTGCCCAACAGTTCGATAGGGCGAATCGAGGGGAACTCCCGGCGGAGTTTTGGATCTGCTGGATCAGCTGCGTCTGAAAGCACAAGCCAGACACCGTTTTCCTGCGGTGATTTGTCGTGCTCCCGCAGCATGCAGACAATGCGGTCGCCAAGGTACACGGCAAAACCTGAGAACATGCGCCGCACTTCGGGGTTGAGCGACGCTAGCGCCTCTAGCACAAATGCGTGCGGAGGGTTCTGTCTTCGTTTGGCTGGGCGAGGCATGGCTTTCACGAAACAACATAGCAGATACGGTCAAAATTCAGCGCAACAGTTCGCGTCCCCTGAAAGCATTTTGACTACCTCATTCGTACTATTACGTAAGTTGTTGATCTACCACTGTAGGTGGAGAGACATTGCCATATCACGCAGATAAAGTTGAGGAGTAAACTGAACTGGGACCGGGTGCAAGGCCGCCGTTGCCGAACGATTGGGTTCCATTCTTCGACAATGCCGAAACCTTCTTCCACCATGCTTCCTCGCAATCCAAACCCAGCCATCTTTGCGTGGTTCGAACGGGTTGAAACCGCCTGTCTTGCTTTATTGATCCTGCTATCGACTGTGCAACTGGCTGCCTGGCGCTTGCCGGGTCCGCTCTGGGCTGTGCTGGGAAGTTTGCTGCCAATGAAGCCCGAATCGGCTGCCGCTTCCCTTCTAAGCGCCCTGTGCCTGATGCTTCTTGGAACCGGACAAACCAGATGGAAACGCTGGCTAAGTCCACTGCTGGCCGGCGCAGTCATTCTGCTTGCCATGCTGGTGCTCTTCAAATACGTCATCTCCTACATGCCGGCGCTGGAGGCGTTTTCCCACGTCCACGGGGTAGTTCTGCCGATGAGAATGACTCCTCAATCTGCAGGCGCGTTTCTGGCGCTCGGCTTGACCATGTTAGCCATGACAGTAGAAGGCCGGGTCGCCGTCTGGTTGAGCGATGTGCTCACGCTGGTTTTGTGCTTTTTGACGTTTACTGTCGTTTCAGGATACGGGTTCGGTGAGTGGAGAGTTTTCGGACTTCCGGCGAACGTTGCCACATCGCCCGGAACCCTGGTTTGCCTTTCGCTTCTGACAATATTAACTGTGCTCCGCCGGACTGAGAATGGCATTTTTTCCATCTATGCGGGAGGCGGAAATGGCGGCAATCTCGCCCGAGTTCTTTCGCCCCTACTGCTACTGGCGCCGTTTTTCCGTGAAGCCACGAGAGCTCGGATTATCGGCGTGGGCGTGATGCCGCCGCATTACATCACCGCGTTGCTGGCCTCGGCAGCCGCAATTATTTCCATTTCAATGTTGCTCTACCTAGTGTGGCGGATCAACGGAATGGAGACCGAAATTAATGCGTTGGCGCTGCGCGACGAATTGACGGGTCTCCATAATCTAAGGGGCTTCCATTTACTTGCGGAACAGGCCATGCGCATGGCGCAGCGATCCAAAGTTCACTTCTCAGTAATGTTCATCGATTTGGATGATCTGAAGGTGATCAACGATTCGCTGGGGCACCAGGTGGGCTCAGCATACATTTCAGAGACTGCTGAAATATTGCGGTCCGCGTTTCGCGACAGCGATGTGCTAGGGCGTATCGGCGGCGACGAGTTTGCCGTTGCCGGCCAGTTCAGCCGCAGATCGATGGCGACGGCGGCTAATCGGCTGAAGGAAGTTTGTGCGCGGAAGAACAGCGGCGAGGGGCGCGAGTACCCATTGAGTCTCAGCGTTGGTTATGTGACCATGGATGAGGCAGGCAAGGAATCACTCGATGACTTAATGGCCAACGCTGACGAGGCCATGTATCAGGCTAAGCGGCTGACGAAAGAACAGCGCTGGCGCGAGCGGGCCGGGCTTCAGCCGGACGAGACCGTACTCAAAAGGTCAACAGGAGAATCGGCCGAAACCGTGCAAGAATAGGTTTGCATACTTATACAAGTTTCATGTATATTTATACGTGCGCGGACTCCGTTAGCGGGCCGCGCAAGTTTTTTGGGGCAAAGATTTTTAAATGGGACCGGAAGGCCGTGATGAAGTATCAAAGGCTCAATGCGATCAAGGAAGTGCTGGAGAGCTCGCTGGTGAGCAGCCAGGACGAGTTGCGGCGCAAGCTGCGACGACGCGGCATAGATGTAACCCAGGCAACGCTCTCCCGGGACATTCATGAACTTCGGCTCAACAAAGGCCCGAGCGGGTATTCCCTGCCGAACGGAAACGGGCATCGCGGAACAAGCGCAGCCGCCCAGGAAGAGGATGCGCCGCCGTCGGTTGAAGAAATGATTGAGAGCTTTGGTTTGCGAGCCAAGCAGGCGATGAATCAGGTGGTGCTGCGAACAGCGATGGGGGGAGCACAACCCGTGGCTGCTGCAATGGACCGCGCTGGCTGGCCGGAAGTTGTAGGAACAGTTGCCGGCGACGATACAGTACTGGTGATTTGCGCGGATGCAAAGCGCGCTGCGGAAGTGGAATTGCGGCTGAGGACGATGCTGGAGTCATGAAGGAAACGATTCAAACCGCTGTTGTGGGTGTAACCGGGTACGCGGGCGCTGAACTGGCCAGACTGCTGCTGCATCATCCCTGCTTAAAGGGCAAGCCACCGGTATTTGTCGGGCGCGTGGAGGCGAAAGATGCCGCGCGCGGTGGCATTCCGCTGGGCGAAATCCATCCTGAGCTTATCGACAGTAAAGGCAGCGGCGCACTGAAGCAGGAGCCGTTCTCGTGGGAACTGTTGAAGGAGCGCGGCGTCAATATTTTATTTTTGGCCACACCGCATGAGCAGTCGCGCGAGTGGGTGCCGGAGGCGCTCGAACACGGAATGCGCGTGATCGACCTGAGCGGCGCGTGGCGCCTGACCGAGGCTGCAAATCGCGCTGTGTATGCGTTTGAAGATGACGGTACGGAATTGGCAGCGGCCACGCAATCGCAGGCGGTTTATGGAATGCCCGAACTGCATCGTAAGCAGATTGCGGACGCGAGGCTGGTTGCAAACCCCGGTTGCTATGCGACGTCGGTGATATTGCCGCTGAAGCCGCTGGTGTCCGCGGGACTTGTTGATTTGAAGCACGGCATCGTAGCGGACTCGAAGAGCGGCGTGAGCGGCGCAGGCAAGTCTCCGACGGCGAAGACGCATTTTATGCATGCCGCCGACAATCTTTCCGCGTACGGCCTCTTCGGCCATCGGCACACCGGCGAATTGCTGGAGCAGATCGGAATCGCGGGCAGCGACATTATTTTTACGCCGCACCTGCTGCCAATTCCGCGCGGGATTATGTCGACGATATATGTGCGCTTTAACGAGGCGCAGACGCGGGCGAGCTTGATGAAGGTTTATCGCGCGTTCTTTGCAGGCAGCCTGATGGTGCGGCTCTTCGACAATAGCCTACCGCAGATTCAGAATTCAGTACGGACCAGCTACGCGGACATTGGCTTTCAGCTGGATGCGAGCGGCAGGCGGGCAGTGATTGTGAGCTGCCTGGATAACTTGCTGAAAGGCGCGTCGTCGCAGGCGGTACAAAACATGAACGTGATGCAGGGCTGGCCGGAATCGGAAGGTCTCGAATGATCATCGCCGCGGAGGACCGGGAATGAAGTACGTCGTTAAACTAGGCGGTGCGGGGCTAGAAGTACCGGCGTTGCTTGAGGGCTGTGTGCGCGCAATTACAGAACTGGTGCGCGACGGCAATCACGTGGCGGTGGTCCACGGCGGCGGCGTGCAACTTACCCGGACGCTGAAGGCGCTGGGCAAGCAGAGCGAGTTTATCAACGGGCTGCGCGTGACCGATGCGGAAACGCGCGACGTGGCACTGATGGTGCTTGCCGGCAAAGTGAACAAGAGCCTGGTGGCTGCATTGGGTGCGTTGGGGCAGCCTGCAGTGGGTTTGTCCGGCGGCGATGGATTGATGTTCAGGGCACGACGAAAGCGAACCGCGCCGGATCTCGGGTTTGTCGGCGAAATCGCTGCGAGCGATGCCCGCTGGCTTGACGCGATCTGGCAGCTGAACGGCGTGCCGGTGCTCTGTTCCATGGCACTCGGTTTCGACGGCGAATACTACAACATTAATGCGGACGAAATGGCGGCGGCATGCGCCATTGCCTGCAATGCGGACGCGCTGGTGTTTCTAACCGATGTTCCGGGCGTAAAGGGCGCAAACGGCGAGGTGCTGCGATGGTTGAGCATCGATCAGATTGCCGAGATGGCCAAGAGCGCAGTGATCACCGGTGGCATGCTTCCCAAGCTGGGCGCCTGCCGTGAAGCACTTTTGAACGGCGTAAAGCGCGTAAGGATTCTACCCGCCGAGGCGGCAGGTTCACTTCCAGACCTGTGCAGCTCTCGCGTAGCCCACGGCACTGAAGTAATGGTCGCCTGAGGAGATTACGACATTGACGAAACTTGAACAGATAAAGGCCGCTGAAGCGCGGCTGTTGGTACACACATACGATCGCAACCCACTGCTGTTTACAAGTGGCGAGGGTGTGTATGTGATTGACGAGCAGGGCGTGAAATATCTCGACTTGCTGAGCGGCATCGGCGTGAATGCGCTGGGCTACGCAAACCCGGTGATCGAGAACGCGATCGCGCGGCAGAGCAAGAAGCTGATCCACATTTCAAACTTGTACTTCCACGAGGGACAAGCCGAGCTCGCACTGCGCCTGACTGAGCTCACCGGAATGGATCGCGCATTCTTCTGTAACTCTGGAACAGAAGCGTGGGAGGGCGCGCTTAAGCTGGCGCGCGCTCATGCCGGAATTCTACGCAGCGAAGGCAAGCGGATCGGCACGAAGTTTCTTGCACTTGAACACAGCTTCCACGGGCGCACGTACGGCTCGATGGCGACAACGCACAAGGCAAAATATCGCGAGCCGTTTGCGCCGGTAATGCCAGGTGTGGAGTTTGTAAAACTGAACGACGTGGCCGACCTGCGCGCGAAGTTTTCGAATGACGTTTGCGCCATCCTGGTGGAGTCGATTCAGGGTGAGGGCGGCGTTCGTCCACTGACGCAGGAGTTTTTTGCAGAGGCGCGGAAGCTGGCGAGTTCGACTGGCGCGCTGCTGATTGCGGATGAAATTCAAGCCGGCATGGGACGCACCGGCAAGTGGTGCGGCTATCAGCATTACGGTATTCAGCCGGACATTACAACGCTGGCCAAGCCGCTGGCGGGCGGCCTGCCACTTGGAGCAATTTTGTGCACAGAGGAAGTGGCGCGGTCATTCCACGCCGGCCTGCATGGAACAACATTCGGCGGTGGCCCGCTGGTCTGCGCCGTGGGAATTGCAGTTGTGGACGCTATGGAAAACGATGGCATGCTCGACAAGGTGACGGCGACGGGCGAGTACTTTATGGATAAACTGCGCGGCCTTGCCGTGAAGCATGAAGCTATCGTTGACGTGCGTGGCAAGGGACTGATGATCGCTGCGGAGCTTGATTCCGCGGATTTGGCAAAGAAGACTGTGGCGGAGATGTTGAAGCGCAAGATTCTGATCAATTGCACCAGCGACACGGTGCTGCGCTTCCTGCCTCCGTACATTTTGGAGTGCGCGCATGTGGACGCAGCGATTGCGGCACTTGATGAAATTTTGACTGAACATGCCGCGGCCGGACAATTCTCAGCCGGCCAGAGTGCATCCGCAGGAGGACATTAACGTGGCTAGCAGGACGACCATGGAAACCCGGGACACAGTACCCGTACAAAAGGATCAAGACATTCTGTCCGCGGCGGCTCGGCTGTCAGGCGAAGACCTTTGCTCGATTGCGGATTTGTCGAGTGCGGAAGTACGCGCGCTGTTGAAGCTCGGGCACGAAGTGAAGCGCAATCCGCGCGAATACCGTCATGCACTCGACGCCAAACAGATGGTGCTGATGTTTGAGAAGGCCAGCCTGCGCACGCGGCTCGCGTTTGAGACGGGCATCAACACGATGGGCGGCAACGCGATTTTTGTCGATCAGACCAGTTCGCCGCTGGGCGAACGCGAAGCGATTGCCGACGTAGCGCGCAATGTGGAGCGCTGGGTCGACGTGATTGTGCTGCGCACTTATGCGCACGACACCATTGTTGAAATGGCGGCGAATTCGCGCGTTCCAGTGATCAATGCACTTTCCGACTTCGAGCACCCTTGCCAGGCACTGGCCGATTTTATGACGCTCGAAGAGCATTTCGGATCGGTAACCGGCATGAATTTTACCTACGTTGGCGATGGCAACAATGTTTGCCACTCGTTGATGTTGGCCGGCGCGCAGTTAGGCGCCAACGTAACGATCGCGACGCCGCGCGGCTACTCGCCCGATATTGAAATTGTGACCAAGGCACGCGAAATGGCGGAAGCAAATGGCTGCGAAATTCGCCTGACTCAGGATCCACAGGCAGCCGCCGAGAATGCGGATGCGATGTACACCGATGTCTGCGTGAGCATGGGCTTTGAGCATGAGTCAACCAAGCGCGCGCCGATCTTCAGGCCATTCCAGGTGAACGAAGCGCTGATGCAGAAGGCTCAGCCGAGCGCCGTGTTTATGCATTGCCTTCCCGCACGCCGTGGCGCCGAAGTAACCGACGCAGTGCTGGATGGGCCGCAGTCAATCGTGTTCGACCAGGCGGAGAATCGCATGCATGTGCAGAAGGGTTTGCTGCTCTTGCTGCTCGGCGGTTTGGCAAATGTGGAGAAGTTTCAGTAATCAGTGAACAGGTATGAGTCTTTGATTTGGTTGGGGAATTCGGACCGAGTATTTGTTTGAAGCAAAGATTCCCTCAGGGGCTAAAGCCCGCAAGCATTTGGCTCGCATCACGGCACGACTAAAGTCATGCCCTTTCAAAACATCGAAGTCAGGTACTTTTAAGGATCAAGCATGTCTGCAATTCTCGAATCATTGCCCGTCGGCGAAAAAGTCGGCATTGCCTTCTCCGGCGGGCTCGACACTTCTGCCGCCCTGCACTGGATGAAGCAGAAGGGGGCATTCCCTTACGCCTATACGGCCAACCTGGGACAGCCCGACGAAACCGACTACGAAGCCATTCCGCGTGCCGCTCTTGAATACGGTGCCGAAAAAGCTCGCTTGATTGACTGCCGTGGCCCGCTGGTTCGCGAAGGCATCGCAGCGCTGCAGGCCGGCGCTTTTCACATCACCACCGCCGGCGTTCCGTACTTCAACACCACGCCGATTGGCCGCGCCGTTACCGGCACATTGCTGGTCTCTGCAATGCAGCAGGACGATGTCAATATCTGGGGCGACGGTTCCACCTTCAAGGGCAACGATATCGAGCGCTTCTATCGTTATGGACTGCTCGCCAATCCCAGCCTGAAGATTTATAAACCATGGCTCGACGCGGCTTTCATTGACGAGCTTGGCGGTCGCGCGGAAATGTCCGAGTTCATGCAGAAGGCGGGCTTTGCTTACAAGATGTCGGCGGAGAAGGCTTACTCAACCGACTCAAACCTGCTGGGTGCAACCCACGAAGCGAAAGATCTCGAGCATCTTTCTACCTCTGTCAAGATCGTGGTTCCCATCATGGGCGTTGCCTTCTGGCGCGACGATGTTGAAATCAAGCGCGAAGAAATCTCGGTCCGCTTTGAAGAGGGATTACCCGTAGCCCTAAACGGCCGCACGTTCAGTGACCCGGTCGAACTGTTGCTTGAGGCTAATCGCATTGGTGGACGACACGGCCTGGGCATGTCTGACCAGATTGAAAATCGCATTATCGAAGCCAAGAGCCGCGGCATCTACGAGGCGCCCGGACTTGCGTTGCTATTCATCGCCTACGAGCGACTGATCACCGGCATTCATAACGAGGACACGATCGAGCAGTACCGCGACAATGGCCGCAAACTCGGCCGCCTGCTCTATCAAGGCCGCTGGTTCGATTCGCAAGCCATCATGCTGCGTGAATCCGCACAGCGCTGGGTGGCCAAGCCCATTACCGGCGAAGTGACGCTTGAACTGCGCCGCGGCAACGACTACTCCATTCTCAACACCGAGTCGCCGAACCTCACGTTTCATCCCGAGCGGCTCAGCATGGAGAAGACCGATTCCGTATTCTCGCCGCGTGACCGCATTGGCCAACTTACCATGCGCAATCTCGACATCACCGATACGCGCGACAAGCTGCTCACCTATGCTTCGACCGGCCTTATTAATCTGAGCAAGGGCAACGAAATGCCAATGTTGAGTAGCGCCAAGGAAAAGGAATAGACAACTAAAATCAATGTCGAACGAAGAACAATCCGGAAAGATGTGGTCCGGCCGATTTCGCGAACCGCTGGATAGCGAGTTTGAGAAATGGCAAAGATCGATTGGCTTTGACTGGCGTCTGCTGAAGCACGAAATCGCCGCCAGCAAGGCACATGCGTCCGCGCTAGAAGCAGCGGGCGTGCTGACCGAATCAGAACTGAAGGAACTGCGCGCGGCTCTGGACGCGATTGCCAAGGCACACAACTCGGTCGCGGGCAAAGCGGAAGTGCGCGACCACGCGACTGCCGAGGATATTCATCACTTTGTCGAGCTCAAGCTGGTGGAGCGGATTGGCTCACTCGGCCTAAAGTTGCACACCGGCCGCAGCCGCAACGAGCAGATCGCTACAGATTTGCGGCTCTACGTGCGCGATGAAATCGAATCCGTTGTCGACGGACTTGGCGCATGGGCAACGGCGCTGGTGGAAAAAGCGCGCGCGGCAGGCGACGCGGTAATGCCGAGCTATACCCATTTGCAGCGCGCCGAACCCGTGCTCTTAGCGCATTGGCTGCTTGCTTATGTCGAGATGCTTTTGCGCGATGCAGCCAGGTTGCGCGACTGCGCGGCGCGGCTGAACTACTGCCCGCTAGGCTCCGGTGCAATCGCCGGAGCAACACTGGCGCTTGATCGCTCAATTGCTGCCAAGGAACTTGGATTTACCGGGCCGACGGCGAATTCAATGGACGCCACCAGCGATCGCGATTTCATTCTTGAATATCTACAGGCGCTTACGTTTGTTGGCTTGCATGTGAGCCGCTTTGCTGAAGAAATAACTTTGTTTGCGACTGCTGAATATGGATTTGTGATTCTGCCGGAAGCGTTTTCGACCGGATCGAGCGCTATGCCGCAAAAGAAGAATCCTGACCTGACGGAGCTTTTGCGTGCCAAGGTTGGCCGCATCCACGGAGCGGCGGAAGCGGTAACGCTGCTGCTGAAAGGCCTGCCCTTGGCCTACAATAAGGATATGCAGGAGACGCAGGAACCGGCTTTCTCAGTGGACTTTGTAACGCAGATGCTCAAGCTGGTGGCACGTTTTACAGCGGCACTTACATTCAATCAGGAACGCATGCACGAGGCGGCGCAATCGGGCTATCTGAACGCGATGGCCGCGGCGACGTATCTCGTTCACAAAGGCGTTCCGTTCCGTACTGCGCATGAAAAGATTGGACATGCAGTTCGATACGCGCTCGAAAAGGGCGTTGAACTAGGCGATCTGTCGCTAGATGAATTGCGCACATTCGGACCGGAATTCGGCGAAGACTTCTTCCTGGCGGTCACGCTGACTGCTACGCTCGACTGCCACGAGGTGACCGGCGGGACGTCCCGGGGGCGTGTGAAGGCAGCGATTGACGCTGCGGTGAAGCGAATTGCCGGGTTGATGAATCAAAAGGTTGGGGAGGCAGTTCATGCTGGTGCGTAAAGCATTGCTCCAGGACGCCTCGAATGTCTACGACCTGGTGAATTCACTTTCCAGCGACGGTACGCTGCTGAAACGGGCCTTCGCGGAGATATGCGAAAACATTCGCGATTTTACGGTTGCGGAATCAGACGGCGGCGCATTTCTGGGCTGCGGCGCATTGCATTTCTACGGGCCGCACCTGTGTGAAGTGCGGTCCATCGTAGTCAAACCGGAGGCCAAAGGACAGGGCGCTGGTGGGCGAATTTTGAAATCGCTGGTTGAGGAGGCCGAAGAGCACGGCATTCAATCGGTGTGCCTGTTTACGCGCATTCCGGATTTCTTCTTCAAGTATGGATTCCGCGTGGTTGAAGACAAAGCGGAGTTGCCAGACAAGATTTTTAAAGATTGCCAGAACTGTCCGCGGCTGCACCGTTGCGACGAAGTAGCGATGGTGCGCGGGCGCATCCCACGAATCTCAATTCTTGGGCCGAAACAAGAGGCGCAGGAACTGGTGCGGATACTGGGGTAAGCAGCTTTTAGCTACTAGCTCCTGGCTGCTAGCTCGGTTTTGCGAGATCCAACTTCGTGAATCCCCAAGCCACGGGTGCGGGACTTTGGGCAACCAAGTGAACGCAGGAACATCCATGTTTCAGGTCGTGGGCTACTTGATGTAGCCCCTTTCCTTGTAGTACTTAATTGCGCCGGGATGCAGCGGCACGGTTGGGCTCACCGCAACCTGTCGAATGTCGTAGTAGTAAGGTTGCGCCAGCTTGCGGAATTCGTCCTGGTGTTCGTCGAGTGCCTTGGCGAGGGTGTAAGCAAAGTCGTCGGGCGCATCATCGCGTACATAGATCACATGGCGATCGCGAACAACGGTGGGAATGCGGTGATCGACGCCGCGCATAAAACCCATGGGGATGATGCCGCGCGTGAAGCCGGGCAGTTTAGCGAGTTGATCGAGTAACTGGTCATCCATCTGCACAAAAACAAGATCGCTGAGCTGCGTTACTTCGTACCATGTATGCTGCTCCGGCGTATTCACCAGCAAGCCGCCACCGATGTAGACGTCAGCCGACGCGCGCTCCTGGCGTTCAAGCATCAGCGGATGAATAAAGCCGCCGCCCTTGCGTTCAAGCTCCAATTCGTCGATGCCGTAGTACTTGAGAATCGCCTGCAGAGCAGGGCTATTGCTGTCGACCCAGATGCGCGTAGGCGCAGTGCGATCCTTGATTTCCCAAAGACTCTTGATGCCTGACTTTGCCGAAACTGCGGTGAGCAAATAGTTCTGCTGCAGCACGGTGGCAACGACTCGATAGTTTTGTCGCTGCTTGTGATCGCTCGCATATGCGCCGCGGCCCAGGTAGGCATCGGTCAAGTTCATGTCGCTGGTAATTCCAAAATCGGGCACACCGTCGGGCGGCGGCTCAAGATACCAGGGCACGTTTTCACCGCGCGGCATCACCGGCTTGGTTTTGTCGGCCACTTCTCGCGGACCGTAGCTTGACCAGCACACCCAGCAGATTTGCACGTCATATCCGTAAGGCTTCATCGCATCCACAACCGCGTAGCCGATGGCGCCCCATGGGCAGCCTTTGCACGCGGCGGCAAGCAGCGGGCGCTTGATGTCGATTCCGTAAGGCGGGCGCGCCGTTGGGTCGGGCGGCAAGGGTGTAATGGTACCGGGCGTCTGCGCGTGGACGGTTGCAAACGCGGCCGCAGCAACAACAGCGAGGACGAACAAGCGAGACCAGCCGATTTTCAAGGTTTTCATTTTGCGTGTGGCTTCCTGACCGGAGTGATGGACCTAAGCAAAATAGCACATCGTGCGGTACGCAGGCAGGCATTGCAGTAGCGGTCTATTTCTGATTGCGAAGAATGGCTGCTGCGACGGCGGCCTGGCCATAGCTGAGTCCGCCGTCGCCGGGACTTACCTGCAGATGTTGCAGCACTTGAAAGCCCTCGGCTTCGAGGCCCGTGCGCAGCAATCGCACAAGGCAACGATTATGCATGCAACCGCCGGATAAGGCGACCTGCCGAATGCCTGTAGCACTGCGGGCCAGAACCACGGCGCGAACGAAGGACGCCGCTACGGCCGCATGGAATTGAGCAGCAATTTGCGGCGACGGTCTTCCGGCGCGCAGATCGTCGACAACTGCGCCCCACAACTTCGCAGCGGAGATTGTTGTTGGAACGCGGTTGGCCCAGTCGCCGGAGCGCAAATCAAGCGCGTATCTGGCATCATGCGCGACGTCATACTGTTCGTCGATCGCAACGCCTTCAAGTTCGATGGCAGCCTGCGCTTCATAGTCAACTTGCATGCGTTTCAGCACCAACGCTGCGACGGCGTCGAAGAGACGACCGCAGCTTGATGTGAGCGGCGTGTTGATGCCGCGCTCAATCATGCGGCTGAGCACGCTCGCATCTGCCGGCTTGGCGCCGAGCAACTCCGATATCTCGGCTGATGCGATGTCGAAGCCTGCAGCGCTCATATGTCCGAGCGCCATGCGCCAAGGTTCGCGAATGGCTGCTTCGCCGCCGGGCATCGGCACGTAATCCAAATGAGCAGACCGTTCGAAGCTACCGGCTTGCTCACCGCTCAGATGGCCGATAAGCACTTCCCCGCCCCAGATGCGCCCGTCTGTGCCGTACCCGGTGCCGTCGAGCGAAAGGCCGATGAAATCGGAATCCACGCCATGTTCGGCCATGCAACCGGCAACGTGCGCAAAGTGGTGCTGCACGGCTATCAGGCGCAGGCCGCGCTCGGCTGCCCACTCTTGGGCCCACTGCGTGGATAGATAGCCAGGATGCAGATCGTGGACGACTACTTCAGGTTCGATTTCAAACGTGCGCATCAAGTGGTCGAGCGATTCGCGAAAGAAATCGAGGCCGGTAATGTTTTCAAGATCGCCCAAGTGCTGGCTTTGATAGACGAAGCGGCCGCGAGCGAGGGCGAATACGTTTTTAAGATGACCGCCGACGGCGAGCAGCGGCGGCGCTTCAATCGGCAACGCAATGCCAAGCGGAACGTAGCCCCGCGCACGGCGAATGATCTGCGGCGCGCCATCAACAACGGCCGCAACCGAATCGTCGCAACGCTGCAGGATTTCACGATTGTGCAACACGAAGGCGTCAGCGATTGCGCCAAGCCGCGTGCGGGCTTCGTCATTGTCGATTGCGATAGGCTCCTCGCTGAGGTTGGCGGAGGTCATCACCAGCGCTTTCATCTGCCCATCGGAAAACAGCAGATGGTGCAACGGCGCATACGGAAGAAACAAGCCAAGCCATGGAATACCGGGGGCGACGACGGCCGCGATTGGAATATCCGATTGGGCGCGACGGCACAACAGGACGATGGGGCGCATGGAGGTGGCGAGCAACGTTGCTTCGGCGTCGCTCAATTCGCATAGACTGCGCGCAGCATCAAGATCGCGCACCATCACGGCGAGCGGCTTGCCGTAACGATGTTTGCGCTGTCGAAGGCGCATCACCGCGGCGTCGTTGGTTGCGTCAACGCTGAGGTGAAAGCCGCCGATGCCTTTGATGGCCAAGATTTGGCCCGCGGCGAGACGCGCGATCACGTCGCTGACAACGTCGGCAGATGGTATCGCTTCGCCTGCCGAATTGGTGAGCGTGAGCTGTGGACCGCAGTCCCAGCATGCATTTGGTTGTGCGTGAAAGCGGCGATTCGCCGGGTCGTCATATTCTGCCTGGCAGGCCGGGCACATCCTAAATTCGGCCATCGAAGTCTGCGGGCGGTCGTACGGAATACGTCGCGTAATTGTGAAGCGCGGACCGCAGTTGGTGCAATTGAGGAACGGATAGCGATAGCGGCGATCATGGGGCGCAAGCAATTCGTGCCGGCAGTCGGGGCAGGTGGCGGCGTCTGCGGGAATGCCTGTGGAAACGCGCCCCAGCACTTCGCTCGCGACAATGCGGAAGGCAGTTTCACCATTGGGTTCGGCATCGTCAATGTCCAGGGAATCTACGCGCGAAAGCGGCGGCGCTTCGGAGAGCAGTCTTCCAATGAAAGCGTCCAGGGACGCGGACGGGCCTTCAATTTCTATCAATACGCCATCGGTATCGTTGCCGATAAAGCCGGAAAGGTGCTCTTCCTGCGCCAGACGGTAAACAAAGGGTCGAAAGCCCACACCCTGGACGACGCCGCGAACGCGTATCTGGCGTCGCACAACCTTTTCCCCGTCGGGTTGAGTTTTGTCGACCAAATATTTACCTCGCACCGGAATTCAGCATATCGCAGGCAACCGTTACAACAGCGCAGAGTTAATGGTTAATCGCCGCGGAGCAACCAAAAGAACCATCTATTACTCAAAACGTAAGCGAAGGGTATGGGCCGTAACTGTGCGCATTTGCGCAGCCCTCCGAAGCATCGGATGTGAGTGACTGCAGTCGCAGGCTCAGAATGGAGATTGACATGAAAAAGATGATGACAGTGGCGGCACTGTTCGCGCTTGCCCCTCTGGGGTGGGCAGGCACATCAGCAGATACTACGGACCGTTTGGAAAACGCGGCGAAAGTAATGCATGAAATTATGGGGGCGCCGGATAAGGGCATCCCCGAAGAAGTACTCGATCACGCAAAGTGCATCGCGGTAGTTCCACACATGGTCAAGGGCGGTTTTATCGTGGGCGCCGAACAGGGACGCGGGGTGGCAAGTTGCCGCACCGCACACGGTTGGAGCGCACCAGCATTTTTCGCCATCACCGGCGGTAGCTGGGGATTGCAGATTGGTGTCGAGGGAGTTGACCTGGTCATGATCATTCAGAATGAGAAGGGCATGCAGCAGCTTCTCTCCAGCAAATTCCAACTCGGCGGCGATGCCTCGGCTGCAGCAGGCCCGGTGGGACGTCACGCGTCTGCCAACACCGACTGGAAGATGGACGCGGAGATCCTCACCTACTCGCGCGCCAAAGGTGCGTTTGCAGGACTCGATCTTTCTGGTGCGGCCATCCGGCAGGATGACGACTCAATGAAGGCCGTCTACGGCCCTGATGTTAACCAGAGGGCTGTACTGGACGGCGAAGTGAAGCCGACCCCGGCAGCTGCTCCTTTCCTATCGGCAATTAGAGGCGCCAAGGAACAGGCCGCAGGTAAATAACGTCGGCAATACTGACATAGCCTGATGCTCAATCCCTATCGCGCTCTGGCCGTTGCATCTATGACAGCGGCTGGAGCGCGATTCGTGCGTTCGAAACTGATAATCTTCAACAAGTGAGATTTTTCCATTTGGTAAGCCTCAAAGTCATCGGCCAAGGCGCCGTTCTGCTCTGCTCGGCACTGATCTGCCCCGTCTCGCACGGGCAACAGATCGATAACGCGACCGCCGTTCGCAATATTGATGCGGCAGTCAAGGCCCGCATCGACCATCTTGCCGGATACACCGACTTTGAGCACTACAAGGTGTTTCGAGGCCAGGATACGACTCATCCAGCGGCCGAAATGGTCGTAAAGACTACCTATCAACCTGCATCGGGCAAGAATTACCAAGTGCTCTCTCACAGCGGGTCGACAATCCTCTACAAGTTTCTGCTGCAGCCGATTCTCGCTTCTGAGACGGACATCAACAACCCTCAAAAAGTAGCCTCGGCGCTCATGGTCTCAGCGAATTACGATATGCAGCTCAAGCCCGGCGGCCCCGTCCAGCAGGATGGGCGCGCCTGTTGGGTGTTGGCAATTGTGCCGCGGCGCAAAGCTACGAATCTCATCGAGGGAACCCTCTGGGTGGACGTCCATGACTTTACGATCGTTCACATTGAAGGCGTCACATCAAAAAGCCCTTCGTTCTGGGCGGCGCCGGCCCACGTAGTTCGGCAGTACGTCGAAATCAACGGCTTCCCTGAGGCCACCCACGCCCGTGCCGAATCAGAGAGCTTCTTTGGCAAAGCCGTCGTTACCATTGACTACGAGAGCTACCAGATTCAATCCCGGTAGGTTAGGCTGTGTGACGCGCATCTCATGCCAATTGAGCGTTTTCTCCTCTATACTGTGGCTTGATGACCTCTATGTTCGGTGATTGGAAGCTTGACGCTGCGCTGGGCTCCTGCCTGGTGCTGGGGCTGCGTCATGGCTTCGATTACGATCACCTGGCTGCGATTTCAGACATTACCGCCGTACAAAAGAACTGGCTGAGCGGATTGCGTCTTGGCATGACCTATGCTCTTGGTCACGCAACCACTGTGGCAACTCTCGGCATTTTTGTGCTGCAGATGCATATGGGGCTCCCGCAGGGGCTGGATCACTGGACCGAAAAGCTAGTTGGGCTGACGCTGATAGTTCTCGGCCTCGGCGTAGTCGCGGGCATTCTGCGCAAAGACGCACATGGCCACCGACACACACGCATCGAAAGCCGCCTGGCAATTGCGATCAACGGCGTGCTGTGGGCAGCCTGGCACGTCCGGCGCATGTGGAACAAGGAAGCGCCCCGGCCAGAGCGCTTCCAATGGATGTACAACGGCAAATCAGTATTTGCCATCGGCGTCCTGCATGGCATAGGCGCGGAGACTCCAAGCCAGCTCGCACTGTTTTTTCTAACGGCAAATCTGGGTGGAACGTCGCGCGGAATGCTGGGCCTGGCCGCATTCGCAATTGGCCTGGTTGCCATGAATGCGCTGATGACGGCATCCATGAGCAGCGCGTTCAAAGCAGGCGGACACCACCCCCGCTTTTATCATGTGATTGCGTGGACGGGCGCCGCCTATAGCTGCATCCTCGGTGTGATCTTCCTGTTCGGCATCTCCGACCGTTTGCCGTCGCTAGGGTGAGGCAGTTTCCAGCTCTTAGCTTGCTTGTTCGCCCCCAACCCAATCGCAGTTGTCATCCCGAAACGCAGTGAGGGATCCGCGATTGCCTTTTCTTCCGCCGAATGAGTTATGTCCGGATTGGCGGTCACTCGCTCAGAGCTCTTTAGGCTCTGCAATTTTTTAAGGATTTCTTAGCGTGAGTACCAAACGAATAGAGACACGTACCCACGGCAGCTTGCCAGATGGCAAATGCGATGAGCGGCGTTTTCACCAATCCGACATGGCCGGGAAGTCTTACGCTTGCAATGTACAATTCCGCCCACGGCATGAATGAAATTGCGCTGAGCGAGCCCACGATTGCGCCGATTACGAAATATATCGGAGACAATAGGCGTCGGTCGCAGATCGCGACGCATAGAATCAATCCACACGCACCGATGCATCCGCCTGCAACTCCTGGTAAAAAAGGGTCATTCGTTGACGCCCCCACCAAAAATGCGACCATGGAAGCCACGAGCCAGTCCAATGCCATCAATGGAATTACAAAAACTGCTCGGGGAGTGCGCAGAAACAACAGCGCACAGAGTAGCGCGAAGGGAAGAGGGAAGTAAAACTCCATTTGATCTGGAAATTGTGAAAGTAGGTACACGGACGACCCATAGCCGCAGAATGCAAATGCAATCGCAACGCCCAGGTGCTTGAGAACTGACGAAACAGGGATTGATCTCATCTGCGCGATTTATCTGATACCTCATTTATCAATCGGCTTCTGTTGCGAACAATATACTGTGGGCCAGCACTCGCTGTATGTGAATACATCGGAAATCCACGGTTCCGGTCGAGTAGTCGACAACCCGGAAACTACCACGTGTTTAACATTCCTCGATCGGTTTCACCTCGAAAACTGCCAGAAAAACCAGCGCCCGAAGTTATTTCGAATGGGCAAGAATTCCCCGCAAGTGATCAAGCTCACTCATTCCATAGCAATAAACCTGAAACCGGTGATCTAAAACGACATAGCCACACTATCGAGTGACCACTGTCACGGTTGCCAACTCCTCTTGCGCGTACAACAATGGTAGGCACCGTCGGGACAGATCCCACAAAATGTTCCGCGCGATGTCTCCAATTCAGGAGGGTATCGTGCCAGCATTCACACCTCCGCCGCTTCCGAGCGACGACAAACGATGGAAGATTGTGAACGGCACCATGCGCAAGAACGGTTTTGCCCGTCATGCGCTCATTGAAACGCTGCACACCGTTCAGTCTTCGTTCGGCTATCTGGATGACGACGCTATCCGCTTTGTGGCCCGCTCGCTGCGAGTGCCGCTGAGCCAGGCCTACGGCGTGGTCACGTTCTACCACTACTTCAGCTTGAAGCCGCCGGGCAAACATACCGTTACGGTATGCGCCGGAACCGCGTGCTACATCAAAGGCGCCGACGCACTGATCGCCGCGGCTGAAAAGCGGTTGGGCATTGCGCAAGGGCAAACCACGAAGGACGGCAACATCAGCCTGATGACAGCTCGTTGCGTGGGCGCCTGCAGCCGCGCTCCCGTCGTCTTGAGCGATGGAGAAGTGGCCGGAGAAGCGTCGGTGGAACAGGTGCTCGAGCAGCTTGAAAGGTGGGCGGTGGAATGACAGTCGAGGAACTTGAGCAAATAGCAGAAAGCGTTCGCCTTGAAAACGCGAAGTACGACCATGAGATACACGTCTGCATGGACCTGGCCTGTGCAAGCCAGGGCGCGGATAAGCTACGTGATGAGCTGGTCAAGGCCGCGGCTGCAGCGGGTAAAAATGTTTTGGTGCGCCGCACCGGCTGCATGGGGCCCTGTTCGTCTGGTCCGCTGGTTCGAGTCGATCCGGAAGAGACGCTCTATGCGCATGTAAAGTCGAAGGACGCCGAAGTGATTGTTGCGAGCCTGGGCAGCTTGCCGGTTCCGGAACTGCAGTGCGATTTGAGCAACCACTTCGACAAGCAGGTTCGCGTGGTACTTGAGAACGCGGGCCACATCGATCCGGAAAAGATTGACGAGTACATTGCCAGCGACGGCTACAAAGCGCTGATGACCGCGCTGATTGAAATGACGCCGGCCGGCGTGATCCATCGCATTACGGAAAGCCGGCTGAGAGGTAGAGGCGGCGGCGGTTATCCGACCGGCCTGAAGTGGAGCACTGTAGCCAAGGCCAGCGGCGACCAAAAGTACGTGGTCTGCAACGGCGACGAGGGCGACCCCGGCGCGTTCATGGATCGCAGCGTAATGGAAGGCGATCCGCATCGCGTCATCGAAGGCATGGCGCTTGCGGCCTACGGCGTGGGCGCCAACAAGGGCTTTATTTATGTACGCGCCGAATATCCGGTTGCCGTAGCTCGGCTGACCATGGCCATTCGCGAAGCGCGGCGGCGCGGCCTGCTGGGCAGCAACATCGGCGGAACTACTTTCAACTTCGACGTGGAAATTCGCCTGGGTGCGGGCGCGTTTGTTTGCGGCGAAGAAACAGCACTGCTGGCATCGATCGAGGGCCGGCGCGGAACTCCAAAGCCACGACCGCCCTATCCAGCGGTGAGCGGACTCTGGGGCAAGCCGACGCTGATCAACAACGTTGAAACCTACGCCAACATAGCGCCAATTATTCGCAACGGCGGCAAATGGTTCGCGGATATGGGCTCCGAGCGCAGCAAGGGCACCAAGGTATTCGCGCTGACGGGCAAGATCAAGAACACCGGCCTTGTCGAAGTTCCGATGGGCATTAAGCTGCGCGAGATTATTGAAGAAATCGGCGGCGGCGTGCCGGACGGGCACACCTTCAAGGCTGTGCAGACCGGCGGGCCTTCCGGCGGCTGCATTCCGGCTGAAATGCTGGACGTAGGTGTGAGCTACGATGCGCTGATGGCGATGGGCTCCATCATGGGCTCCGGCGGCATGATCGTCATGGACGATACTTCGTGCATGGTCAACGTGGCGCGATTCTTCATTGAGTTTTGCATGACCGAGTCATGCGGCAAGTGCATTCCATGCCGCGCTGGTACAGCACAGATGCACACGTTGCTGAGCAAGATTTGCAGCGGCGACGCAACCTTGGATGATCTGGAACTGCTGGAGGATTTGTGCTCCACGGTAAAGGAAGCCAGCCTTTGCGGACTTGGACAGACTGCTCCCAACCCGGTGCTGAGCACGCTGAAGTACTTCCGCAACGAATACATTGAGCACATTGTGCACAAGCGCTGCCCGGCCGGCGTTTGCACCATGAAACCGCAGGAGGTTCTGGCATGAGCGATGCCGTAGAGGTCAAAACACTCATCATCGACGGCGAAGAAGTAAGCGCTCTGCGAGGCCAGACCATCCTTGAGGTTGCGCGCGAGAATGGCATTGACATTCCCACGCTCTGTCATCTGGATGGGCTGAGCGACGTGGGCGCGTGCCGTATGTGCCTGGTTGAGATCAAAGGCAGCAACAAACTACTGCCGGCGTGCGTCGCCACCGTGTTTGAAGGCATGGAAGTGACCACCAAATCCGAACGCCTGCAAAAGCATCGCCGCACGATTCTGGAAATGCTGTTTGCCGAGCGCAATCACATTTGTAGCGTGTGCGTATCGAACGGCAATTGCGAACTCCAGTCGCTGGGCCAGGAGCAGGGACTGACGCATATCCGGCTGCCTTATCGGAATCCTGAGCTGCCGGTGGATGCATCGCATGAGCGGTATACCGTTGACCACAACCGCTGCATTCTTTGCACACGTTGCGTACGAGCCTGCGCGGAAATTGAAGGCGCGCATGTTTGGGATGTGATGGGACGCGGCATCAACTCCATCGTGATCACCGACCTGCATGAGGAGTGGGGCAGTTCAACCTGCACCAAGTGCGGCAAATGCGTGCAGGTATGCCCCACCGGTGCTTTATACGACAAGAGCAAGATTGGCATCGATCATCCTAAAAACCCTGATTTTCTGCCTTATCTGAACTTGATGAGGGAGGCGCAATGAGCAAACTGAAACTAGCAACAGTGTGGCTTGACGGTTGTTCGGGATGTCACATGTCGTTTCTCGACATGGACGAACGGCTGCTTGAACTGGCGGAACTTGTCGACGTGGTCTACAGCCCCATCGTCGACACTAAAGAGTTCCCCGACGAAGTGGACATTGCGCTGGTTGAGGGCGCGGTGGCCTCGGTGGACGACGAAAAAAAAATAAAAAAGATTCGCGCCCACTCAAAGATGCTGGTGGCGATGGGCGACTGCGCGGTGGCCGGCAACGTGCCCTCCATGCGCAACCCGATTGGGCCGGAGGCCATTCTGCATCGGGCTTACATTGAGAACGCCAGCGCACAGCAGCAGATTCCGTGCGTGGTGGTTCCCAAACTGCTTAAGGTGGTGCGCCCCATTCACGAGTTTGTGAAGGTGGACGTATTTCTGCCCGGCTGCCCGCCTTCCGCGGATACATTTCACACGGCGCTGACGGCGCTGGTAACCGGGGGGCCGGTAGACATTCCGGCGCTGACCCGTTTTGGTGCGTAACTAACGACGCTCCAAACATGGCTTTGAAAGGGCGCGGCTTCAGTCGCGCCGATGGGCCAGGAAAATCTACGGGCTTTAGCCACTGAGGGATTTATGAGCCAGACAATCACGATCGATCCGGTGACCCGCCTTGAAGGACACGGCAAGGTCACCATCCAGTTAAATGACCAGGGCGAGGTCACGGATGCTCACTTTCACGTAACCCAGGTGCGCGGTTTTGAGCGCTTCTCAGAGGGTCGGCCCTTCTACGAGATGCCGAGCCTGATGGCGCGCATCTGTGGAATTTGCCCGGTCAGCCACCTCATCGCCTCTGCCAAGGCTTGCGAAGCCATCATGTCAGTGCGCATTCCGCATACCGCGGCCCAGTTGCGCCGCATGCTCAACCTGGCCCAGATGGTGCAGTCGCACGCGCTCAGCTTCTTCTACCTCTCCTCGCCTGACCTGATACTCGGCATGGAAGCGGACCCCAAGGTGCGCAACATTCTCGGCGTGGCCGCTGCCAAGCCGGAGTTGGGACGCGCCGGTATCGGACTGCGTCGTTTCGGGCAGCACATCATCGAACTGCTCGGCAACAAGCGCATCCATCCGGGATGGGTTGTCCCAGGCGGCGTAACCGAGCCGCTGGCGCAGGCAAAGCGCGATGAGATTCTGGCCATGATTCCTGAAGCCTACGCCAATCTCGGCCTCGGCATCGGCTGGTACAAGCAGGTGGCGGAAAACTTTAAGCCGGAGATCGATGTCTTCGCCAATTTCCCCTCGCTCTACATGGGCCTCATCAATGAAGACGAGTCGATCGAATTCACCGACGGCACGCTGCGGTTGATTGATGCCCAGGGCAACACCATCGACGAGGGCATTACGGCGAGCAAGTACAACGAAGTGATTGGCGAAGCGGTCGAGCCGTACAGCTACACCAAGTTTGCCTACTACAAGCCGCTCGGCTATCCAGACGGCAGTTATCGCGTCGGCCCGCTGGCTCGGCTCAACATCGTCAAGAGCATGGGCACGCCCAAGGCTGAAAAGGAATTGGCCGAATTCAAACAGCTGGCAAACGGACCGGTCGAAAGCTCGTTCTACTATCACCACGCGCGCCTGGTTGAGATGCTCTACGGCATCGAAAAGATCGAACAGATCCTCAGCGATCCGCTGATTCTTGACAAGCATGTGCGGGCAACCGCGGGCGTCAACCGGCTGGAAGGCTCAGGCCAGGCCGAGGCGCCTCGTGGCACGCTGAACCACCACTACAAGGTGGACGAAAACGGAAAAATGACGTGGGCCAATCTCGTCATCGCAACCGGACAAAACAACAACGCCATGAACAAAGGCGTGGCGCAAGCCGCCAGACACTACATCAAGGACGGAAAATTCTCAGAAGGCATATTGAACCGCGTTGAAGCGGTAGTGCGCACTTTCGATCCGTGCCTTAGCTGCTCGACGCACGCGTATGGACAGATGCCGCTGATTCTCACGCTTGTCTCTTCTCAGGGCGAGGTTGTCGATCAAGTCGTGCGCGGTTAGGCGTTTGAGAACGATGATTGTGCTATCCCACCCTTGCGACAAGAACAAAGACGTCGCACGGACTGGGCACCCTCAAAGTTGTGCAGTGAGTCGTGCGCTAGGTACGATGGAAGTATGAAATCAACCAAGGCCCGATGCCTTCTTCTTGCCTGCGGAAACACGCTACGCGGGGATGACGGCATCGGGCCTTGGCTTGCAGACTGGGCAGAAGAACGCTTCGCCGACGAGCCGGACCTGCAGGTGATCAGCCGTCAGCAGTGGGCGCCGGAACTGGCCGCCGATCTCTCCGAAGCAGAATCTGTCCTGTTCATCGACTGCTCGACGTCATCCGAGGGCGGCTCCGTCGAACTTATCTCGGTACATCCCGCACCACGTGCAGAAGGAATCGGCACACACCAGGTGAGCGCAGCGGAGTTGCTTGGCATGGCACAGGAGCTTTACGGTTCCCTGCCCCGCAAGGCGCTACTGCTGACCATCGGCGCGGGATCAACGGAGCTGAGTGAAGAGTTCAGCCAGGCCGTCCTCGATGCAATTCCGCTGGCCTGCGAGCAGCTTGAACAAACTGTCATCAGGCTGCTTGCGACTGCGTAGCGCTACTGGCCCTTCGTGCTCTCCTCAAGTCGGGCTGCTTGTGCAAATAAATAATTTCGTTCGGGAATACTTGTTGTTCGGCCCGCAGCAAGCCGATAGTGCTTAACGGCACCATCGCGTTCGCCAAGCAGTTCGAGCAAGTGAGCTCGGACCGCATCAAGACGATGATGCTCGGCAAGTCGACCGTCGCTGTCCAGTATTTTGAGCAGATCAAGACCTTTCGACGGGCCGTGTACCATGGCGGTTGCAATCGCTTGATTAAGCGTAACCATAGGGCTGGGAGACACGCGACTCAGCAATTCATAAAGGGCAAGGATCTGCGGCCAATCCGTGTCATCCGCACGTGCTGCCTCGTCGTGCACTGCGGCGATTGCCGCCTGTAACTGGTACATTCCGACCGATCCCCTCGAAAGCGCGGCCGTCAGCAGCTCCGTACCCTCGCAGATTTCTGCCTTGTCCCACAACGACCGGTCTTGTTTGTTGAGAGGGATTAATTCTTCATTCTGTCCAGTTCGTGCTGCGCGTCGTGCGTCAGTCAACAACATGAGCGCCAGCAGCCCAGCTACTTCAGCATCGTTCGGAAGCAGCGCTCTGGTGCATCGAGTTAGGCGAATGGCCTCATGTGCCAGATCGAGCCGCTGCAGTTGTGCCCCAAAGCTGCTCGCGTAGCCTTCATTGAAGATCAGGTAGAGCACATGCAGAACTGCAGGCAGTCGTTCAGCACGCTCCTCGGGCGCGGGCAGACGAAAAGATATGCCCGACGTCTTGATGCTTTGCTTGGCGCGGCTGATTCTTTGCGCCATCGTCGCTTCAGGAACCAGAAATGCATTGGCAATTTCCGCGGTAGTTAAGCCGCCAACCGCACGGAGTGTAAGCGCAATCGCCGAGGATGGAGTGAGGGAGGGATGGCAGCACATAAAGAGCAAAATCAGCGTGTCATCAGGATCCATGTCCATGTCAAACTCAATTGCGTCTGCAGGAGCGGCAGTCTCCTCATCAACTGCGACTGCGGTTTCCCGGTGGCGCCGGGCAATCTCGTTCCGCACCTGGTCAGTAATGCGGCGGGAAGCCACCTGAATCAGCCAGCCGCGCGGATTCTGAGGGAGGCCCTCACGCGGCCATTGCGTGAACGCCGCTAACATGGCCTCCTGCACCGCGTCCTCTGCAGCGGAAAAGTCGCGAAATCGGCGCACCACGGCACCGAGCACCTGCGGAGCAAGATCACGCAACAGTTGCTCAGAGAACGCGTTCTGCAAGAACTCTTTCACGGTAGTTCGCCGGCTGATCCACTCATTACCCGTCGCACTTCAATCGGCATATTCAAGGGCAGACCTCCCGGTCCCGGCGACGCTGACCACATTGCGGCGATCTCATCGACCCGTTTCGCGCTTTCGACATCAACGATCAAGTAGCCGGCCAGAAATTCTTTCGATTCCGGGAACACGCCGTCGGTAATCGGAACACCGTCCTTTCCGGAACGTACCAGTCGGGCCTGATCAGGCAGTGCCAGCCCTTCCGCCGCCACAAATTCTCCTGACTCGCTGAGTGTCTTGTTCAAGTTCTTAACAAATTTCATGTTCGCTTCGACATCCCTTTGAGACCAAGCACCAAAAGCTGCGTAGCCCTCTTTCGGAATGTTCATCATCAAAATGTATTTCATCTCCCAGGCTCCTTTTGAATCTCCTGCGTTTTGAGTTCCTCTGGCCGCGAGTTCATAAAAAGGCGATTCGTAATTCGGGCACCCCGCGCCTCGACTGCGGGACTGACGAGATTGCGAATCGCCACACTCACTCTACTGGCCGCTTTTGGCTGCTGTAAACATCCAACGGACACCAAACTTATCGTTCAGTGCTCCATATGCTCCAAAGAACATTTCTTTCAGCGGATCGGTGACCTCGGCTCCAGCAGAGAGTTTTTCGAAATAGCCTTTCAACTCCTGAAAGGTTCCTCCACTGAGGTAGAGGCACACGGTGTTGCCCCTGATGCGAGTTTCGTCAAGCCGCAACCAATCGGACGCCGAAATCTCCAGATTCCCGCTTTTAAGTCTTGCGTTGATGGTCTTCTCCTGTTGGACCGCGGGCATGTGGTCCTTCGCCGGAGAGTCCTTGACTTTAAGCGCAGTCAGTTCTCCGCCGAAGCACGTTTTGTAAAACTCCATTGCCTCATGGCAGTTGCCATCGAACAATATGTACGGTGTCAATGTTGTCATGCTACTTCCTCCTGTTTTCTGAGTTTCTGCGCCTGCTTTGGAACCAGCAGGCATGTTGGCGAACGCCATGGTGGCGAGCGCGGACGTTACAAAACGGCGACGGGAAAACTGGTTTGCCATGTCCACTTTCGAACTCCTTTTGCAATGTACCTACTTGCCGGACCCCATAGTGCGTTTACATGAGGTAGTCGGAACTGTGGCAGCATTCTCTACATACTTTTGAATTTTTTTTAAATACAGGTTCCCGTCCTACATCCTCACTGGAGGTGTTTGGCAAGCGATGTGCATCAAACAGGGCCAGGAGGGAGAAAGAAGCCAATGCGAACTCTCTTTCATGCGATTGGGTTCCTGCTCTCTATGTGCCTGTTTTTGTTGGGGCTTTTTGTTGTCGACCGCCGTGTAAAACTGGCAAGATCACTCGCTCACTCGCCGGCTTCGAATGGGCGGCTGTGTAAATTGTTCTATTACGGTGGCGGAGCATTGGAAGTTGTAGCGTCAGTTGGGGGACTGCTGGAAGGCGTATCGATCCTTATTCTGACAAGCAGCATCCTGGTCGACGCCATCGTAGGAATGTAGACGCTCTAGAATCTAATTATGAGTATTGCTGATCTGCTTCACGCTTTGAAAACGCGGCTGGACAATGTTGAGGGACGAGCCGCGGCCAACGCCCAGGGCCGCGACGAAACCGAGACCGTGCGACGGATCGTGCAGCAACTGAACAATCTGGAACCTGAACGCGCCCGCTACATTGCCGCCTTTGCCTATATCCTGAGCCGCGTTGCGCGCGCCGATATGAACATCAGCGAAGTTGAAACGCAGGAGATGGAACGCCAGGTGACGCGGTTGAGTGGTCTACCAGGCGAGCAGGCCGTGCTGGTGGTGCAGATTGCCAAAACACAGGCGACCCTCTTCGGAGGAACGGAAAATTTCCTGGTCACGCAGGAATTCAATCGAATGGCGAGTCTTGAACAGAAATTGGCGTTGCTGGAGTGCCTTTTCGCCATAGCGGCTGCCGACAAGGTGATTTCCAGCATTGAAGATCGCGAAATCAGACTGATCAACGACGAACTGCAGCTAACGCACGATCAGTACATCAGCACGCGTTACAACTTCCGCGAATACCTGGCAGTTTTAAAAACATCCGTTTAAGCTCTCGCCATCCCCTGCCTGAAATCCGGACGGGGGCAAGTGTCGATACCATGGATCAGCATCCCGGGGCCTGGGTGTCTGTTTGCCTGGCCAACGCTAAAGCCATTCTCTGATTTCCTTGATTTTTACAGCTACAACTAAGTAGCCCGGAGTATGCTTGCCACACGCTTCCCCGCGCCCACTTCCCTATTCATGTCCAAAAGCCATGGAGGCGAATCGTCACAAGAATGCGAAAGGAGAATCACGATGAAGTACATGATCACTTGGAACGAACGTCCCCAGGGAACGCCCCTCGAGTACGAAAATGCACAGAAGCGAATCCTGGAGGTCTTTGGCCCATGGAAGGCGCCAGCCAATTTCAAAATCGAGTCCTTCGTCATCCGCGTGGGTGATTGGGGCGGATACATGTTAATGGAATGCGACGACCCGCTTGAAGTGCATAAGTTCTGTTCGATGTTGCCCGCCTTCGTCTTTCAAGTTCACCCCGTCGTCCCGGTCGCCGACGCCATTCGCGTAGAACTCGAAGCGATGGCCTACCGCGATGGGCTGAAGAACAAGTAGAGCCTTGTCACATGAAAGGGCGGCGGCAATATTGGGCCGCCGCCCTAAAAATTAAGATCGAGAATTTAGAAAGCTGGTACGGTCTGGTGCAGGCTGCAGGGTCTTAGCGTCTTGATGCAGTTGTCGCGATCTAATTGCGACATGGTAAGCCTCTATAGGCGTCAGCTGACCAATCTACGACTTGGCCTGAGAGCGAACCTCATTGCCAGGGAAACAGCAACTGCGCCGACTGCGACTGCAGCTACGAAGTTGAACCCGTTGCCGTCGTTCCTGAGCTTTTGATTCCTCCTCGTGTCTCGGCGTTTGTTGAGACTCGATGTCTCTCCAAACGTTCTCGACCGCTGTTCGACGGGTACGAACGAAGCTCGCTTTTCAACAAAACTAGCATCAAGCTCGCATTGAGGAACGGGAAACGTCGAGATGCAAGTGTCTATAACTTCGTCGAACGTGGGGTAAGAGTTTTGCGCAAACGGCAGCGTGTCAAAGAGACTGCGCTCACTAGATGCGTATTCGGGTTTCCGAGCGACTCGGCGTTCAGCGCACCGAAGAAACTCAAGTTCATGTGCATTCAGAGGCGAATCGACTACAATGTGCTCGGTTTCAAGTTCCTGTAACGCTTCGAATATCAGGCTCATCCATGCCCTCTTGATACGAAGTTAGTTCACCTAATGTTCCATACCCATATATTGCGGTAAATAACCCTTCGCCGGCTTTCGAAACACAAAAGTTGTAGCTGGGGCACCAGAGTTGGTACTAGCCTGGCCACTTTCTGAGCACGTAGGTGAATGCGCTTCCAAGCGGGATTTGAAGAAAAAATGGCGGCAGCAATTTTCATGCTGCCGCCTTTGAATAGGAAGAATAGAAATCGACGCGGCTGCTACAACTAGAAGGCTGCTACAGTTTGGCGCAGGCTGTACGAGCTTAGCGTCTTGATATAGTTGCCGCGATCGAATGGTGAGGTGTCGGGTACGGAGCGACGGCTCAGGCAGCCACGTGTTTCGGCAAGTGACGTGTACTCGCGCTTCTCAAGCCAGTAGCACATGTCGGAGAGAACGCGGGCAATGTGGTCGATGCCATGGATGTGAATGGCCGAAACCATCATGGCGCAATTGCCGCCGGCCATAATGCACTTGAGCACGTCTTCAGCCGAATGCACGCCGCCGGTAATGCCGATGTCGATGTTGAGGTGCCCGAAGAGGATGGCTGCCCAGTGCAGGCGCGGCAAAAGCTCCGAGGGCGTTGAGAAGTGCAGCGTGGGCCGCACCTCGAGTGCCTCGATATCGAAATCAGGTTGATAGAAGCGGTTGAACAACACCACTCCGGCCGCGCCAGCTCCCTGAAGCTGCTTCGACAGGTTCGGAATGCTGGTGAACGACTGCGACAGCTTGACCGATACCGGGAGCTTGACAGCCCCGCAAACACTCTTTACGAGGTCGAGCAACTGAGCCTCTAGATCGCTGGATGTCTGGCCGCCGTCGGTTGCCAGTGCGTAGGTGTTCAGCTCAATTGCGCTTGCCCCGGCCTGCTCCATCTCCTTGGCGAAGCGTACCCAGCCGCCGGTGGTTGCACCGTTCAGGCTGGCCATGATGGGGATGGCGACAGCTTCGCGAGCCTTGCGCAAGTTCTCGAGATATATCTCGTGCGTCATGCGGTAGTCTTCGAGATCGGGCAGAAAACCAAGCGACTCGGCAAAAGAGTCAGTGCCGCGAGAAAGATCATCGTCGAGCGCGCGCGATTCGAGAGCCAATTGCTCCTCGAAAAGCGATGTAAGCACAACCGCTGACGCGCCTGCATCCTCCATGTGGCGGATGTTATCGATCGATTCCGAAAGCGGAGTGGACGCCACCACAATGGGTCCACTCAGCTTAAGGCCGAGATACTGCATTGACAGGTCGATCATTCTTCACCTCCGGCAGCAACGGCCGCCAGGTTCTCTTCAGGTTTTTCAGCTGGAGCGATGTGCGGTGTCTCGCCGCGGCCGGGCATTGCTGCGCGTGCGGAGTAGACGCGCCACTGACGCTCTACGTCGTCCTGAGCTTCCTTCAAAAGTTCTGCCGCCATCTCCGGGTTACCACGCGCAAGCATGGTGTAACGTGCTTCGCGGTAGGCGTAATCCTTTAGGCGAATGGAAGGCGCCTTGGAATCGAGCTGGAACGGATTCTTGCCCGTTTCGCGCAGCGCCGGGTTGTACCGCATCAGCGGCCAGTATCCTGACTGCACGGCGAGCTTCTGTTGCTCGAGACCGTGAACCAGGTCGTAGCCATGAGCGATGCAGCTTGAGTACGCGATGATGATCGACGGCCCTTCGTGCGCTTCAGCTTCCTGGAAAGCCTTGATCACATGGCTGTCGTTGCCGCCGAGAGCCACCTGCGCCACATAGACGGAGCCGTAACTCACGGCTTCCATGGCGAGATCTTTGCGGCTTACCGGTTTACCTGCTGCGGCGAACTTGGCAACCGCACCGCGCGGTGTGGCCTTGGACATTTGGCCGCCGGTGTTGGAGTAAACCTCGGTGTCGAGGACAAGCACGTTGACGTTCTTGCCGGAACCGAGCACATGATCGAGTCCGCCAAAGCCGATGTCGAACGCCCAGCCGTCACCACCCAGTATCCATACGCTCTTGCGAACCAGCGCGTCGGCGATTGCCAGCAGGTTCTTGGCATCGGACGAAGTGTTGCTGGCAAGCTTTTCGCGTAGTTGCTCAACACGCTTGCGTTGTGCGTTGATTTCAGGTTCGGTCTTCTGCGAGGCGTGCAGCAGTTCTGCAACCAACTCGACGCCAATCTCATTAGCCAGCCGTTGTACCAGCAACTCGGCGAATTCCTTCTGCTGATCCACAGCGGTCCGCATGCCGAAGCCGAATTCCGCGTTGTCTTCAAACAGCGAGTTGGACCATGACGGTCCGCGGCCTTCGCGGTTGCTGGTGTAAGGCGTAGTAGGCAGATTTCCGCCGTAGATCGACGAGCATCCGGTAGCGTTGGCGATCAGCAAGCGGTCGCCAAAGAGTTGGGTAAGCAGCTTGATGTATGCTGTCTCGCCGCAGCCTGCGCAGGCGCCAGAGAATTCGAACAGCGGCTGCAGCAGTTGCACGTCCTTGACCTGCGAGTGCGAAAGTTTGGAGCGGTCAACCTCAGGCAATTCGAGAAAGAAATCCCAGTTGTCGCGCTCGGCATTGCGCAGCGGAGCCTGCGCAGTCATGTTGATGGCCTTCCTGCTGGCGTCGCTCTTGCTTTTTACCGGGCATACGTCCACGCAAACCGCGCAGCCGGTGCAATCTTCGGGCGCGACCTGGAGTGTGTAACGGTCGTTCTCCATGCCCTTCCATTTGGGCTTGGCCCACTGGAAAGTGACGGGCGCATTGGCGGCCTGATCGACTGAGTAAACCTTGGCGCGGATAACGGCGTGCGGGCAAACCATAACGCACTTGCCGCACTGGATGCAGAGGTCCTTATCCCACGCGGGGATGAACTGCGCGATGTTGCGCTTTTCCCACTGCGCGGTTCCGGTTGGGAAGGTGCCGCCAGCTGGAATTGCGCTTACCGGGAGCAGGTCGCCCTTGCCGGCTGCGATTTGGCCGAGCACGTTGCGCACAAACTCTGGCGCCTTATCAGAGATGGCCGGAAGGATATCGAAGTTGGACGAGGCAGTAGCGGGCAGCACAACCTTGTGCAGGTGTGCGAGTGCCGCATCCACCGCAGCAAAGTTTTTGGCGACAACTGCTTCGCCGCGCTTGCCGTAGGTCTTCTTGATGGCCTTCTTGATCTGCTCAATGGCTTCGTCGCGCGGAAGCACGCCGCTGATGGCGAAGAAGCAGGTCTGCATGATGGTGTTGATGCGCGTGCCCATGCCGGCTTCGCGGGCAACCGTGTAGCCGTCGATCACGTAGAACTCAATCTTCTTGGTGATCATGGCCTGCTGCGTGTGCCGCGGCAGGTGGTTCCACACTTCTTCGGCCGAGTAAGGCGAGTTGAGCAGGAACACCGCACCGGGCATGGCCGCTTCAAGTACGTCCATCTTCTCAAGGAAGCTGAAGTTGTGGCAGGCAACAAAGCTGGCCCGCGTGATGAGGTAGCTCGACCGGATCGGGTTGGGTCCGAAGCGAAGATGCGAGGTAGTCATTGAGCCGGACTTCTTTGAGTCGTAAACGAAGTAGCCCTGCGCGAAGTTCGGCGTCTCGCTGCCAATGATCTTGATGGAGTTCTTGTTCGCACCTACAGTGCCGTCGGATCCAAGGCCGTAGAACAGCGCGCGAACCGTCTTGGGATCTTCGGTTGAGAAATCAGGATCGTAGTCGAGGCTCGAGTGACTCACGTCGTCCACGATGCCGATGGTGAAATGGTTCTTCGAGACCGGCTTTGCCAGTTCGTCGAAGATGCCCTTGACCATCGCCGGAGTGAACTCTTTCGACGACAGGCCGTAACGGCCACCCACAACCTTCGGCATGGCGAAAGGCAACGTAGTGATGTTCTCGGCGAGAGCGGTGATGATGTCCTGATACAGTGGCTCGCCAACGCCGCCGGGCTCCTTGCAGCGGTCCAGTGCGGCAATGGCCTTGACCGTTTTCGGCATGGCGGCAAAAAGCGCGCTCGCGTCGAACGGGCGATACAGCCGAACCTTGACCATGCCAACTTTTTCGCCCTGCTTCACCATCAGGTCAACTGCTTCTTCGGCAACTTCTGCGCCTGATCCCATGACTACGATGACGCGATCTGCATCCGGTGCGCCGTAGTAGTCGAACAGCTTGTAAGCGCGGCCAGTGAGTGTGGCAAAGCGGTCCATGACCGACTGCACAATTCCGGGAACAGCAACGTAATACGGTGTGCAGGCCTCGCGCGCCTGGAAGAAGAAGTCGGGATTCTGTGCAGTACCACGAAGAATGGGGCGATCGGGGCTGAGTGCGTTCTTGCGGAAACGGATGAGGTGTTCGTCGTTCACCATTGCGCGGATTGTTTCGTCGCTGATGGGAATGATCTTTGAAACTTCGTGCGAGGTGCGGAAACCGTCAAAGAAATGCATGAACGGAATTCGCGCTTCGAGTGTGGCAATCTGCGAAACAAGCGCAAGATCGGCAACTTCCTGCACGGAGTTTGAAGCCAGCATAGCCCAGCCGGTAGCGCGGCAAGCCATCACGTCAGAGTGATCGCCAAAGATCGACAGCGCATGAGTTGCCAATGTACGCGCGGTTACATGCATGGTGGCCGGAGTCAGTTCACCGGCAATCTTGAACATGTTGGGAATCATGAGCAACAGGCCCTGCGAGGCGGTAAAAGTAGTGCCAAAAGCACCGGCCTGCAATGCGCCGTGAAGTGCGCCTGCGGCACCACCCTCACTCTGCAATTCCTCCACGATGGGCAGCGCGCCCCATATATTTTTTTTCCCCTCTGAGCGCCACTGATCAGCCCACTCGGCCATCGGCGACGAGGGGGTGATGGGATAGATAGCGACCACTTCAGAGAGTCGATAGGCAACCGAGGCAGCGGCCTCGTTGCCATCGAGAATTACCATTTCGCTTGCCTGCTCAACTTCACTCATTCCGTTTGCCTCATAGGGCGGCGCGAGGGTGTTCAGCCGCTAGGTTGAGTGTCGTTTTGCTGGTGCATAGAGGGCAGTGATGGGTGACACAGGGGGGCAGCGAAATCCCGCATCGTGAAATATGTTTCATGGGGTGAACAGCACGCAGACGCTGCTAATGCAGAGAACTCACCATGATTTGTTCACAGTAGCGATGAATGCGCAGTCGATGAGCGCTCTCAACTCAGCAGCACTGAGACCTTCGTCATCCATTTCGGTATTTCGAGCTTTTGCGGACACAGCGGCTCGCAGCTACCGCAGCTTGTGCAGTTGGTCGAGCGTTGCGAGTCGTTCATTAGAACCTTGAAGCGGAAGCGCGCGCTTACCGCGTCGTTATAAGTATGCGCGTAATTGAAGAGCTCTATATTGCCGGGAATGTCCACTCCGTTAGGGCAAGGCAGGCAGTAGCCGCAGCGCGTGCACGGAACAATCGTGCGCGCCATATACTTTTCGCGAACTTCTGTGATCAATTCCGATTCAGCAGGACTGAAATAACCAATACGCGAGTCCTCGGCGAATGCCAGGTTCTGCTCCACCTGCAGCATGGTGCTCATGCCGCTCAGAACCACCGAGACATCGGGTTGATCCCACAGCCACTGCAAGGCCCACTCGGCTGGAGTTCGCTCGATGGGAAATTCCTCAATGAATGCGCGGATATCCGGTGGCGGATCGGCCAGCCGGCCACCGAGCAGCGGCTCCATGATGACGACGGCCAGATTCTTATGGGTTGCCAGATGCAGTCCGCGTGTGCCGGCCTGGTTATCCGTATCCATGTAGCTGTACTGGATCTGACACATCGACCACAGGTCGCTGCCGTTCACGATTTCATAGAAGGCTGCGTAATCGCCGTGGAAAGAAAAACCGAGATGACGAATGCGGCCGTCGGCAAGCGCGGCTTCTGCTTTGGCCAATAGATTGTGTCCGAGAACAACTTCGCGCCAGACCGACTGATTGAGCGCGTGCAGAAGATAGAAATCGACACGATCGGTCTCGAGCTTCTTAAGTTGCTCATCAAGATACCGGTCAAAATCATCAGCGCTCTTTACCAGCCAGACTGGCAGCTTGGTCGCAATCTTGACCCGCTCGCGATAGCCATCCTTGAGCGCCTTGCCAACCACTACTTCGCTTTGTCCTTCATGATAGGGATAAGCAGTGTCGAGATAGTTCACGCCATTGTCGATAGCGTGACGAATCATGCGAATGGCTTCCGGCTCATCAATGTTCGCGCTGTTCGGTCTTCCATCCAGCGTGGGAAGGCGCATACAGCCAAAGCCGAGGGCCGAGGCCTTCCAGTCGAGCGTTCCAAAATCGCGGTATTGCACGTTCCAGCTCTCTTCAGGGATTCGGAGAGGATTCTACTCCAATCGGGTCTTCCTGATTGTCGCCGTCGTCACGAATTTAGTGGATCTCAATTCCCGACTGCTTCTTGATCGCCTTTTCCGCGAAGCATTTCCGCAAGATCGTCCAATTTGTCGTCCAGCACGCTAAGCTTGCGCGCCAGTCCCTGGATCTCATTTTCAGCGCGTCGATTCACGTCAAAATCCAGTTCAGAGCGCAGGCGGTCTTTTGTGTCTTGCCGATTCTGGCTCATCATAATCACCGGCGCCTGCACCGAAGCCAGCATGGAGAGAAAGAGGTTGAGCAGAATAAACGGATAGGGATCCCACGACCGCTTGTCCAGCAACACATTCAGCGCCGTGTAGGATGTGAGGACAATTGCAAACCAGATAATGAAGGTCCACGATCCACCGAACCTGGCCACGGCGTCGGCAATGCGCTCGCCGTATGTGGCTTCCTTTTCGATGAGTTCATTTGGATTGCGGCTGGCACGAACCCGCACCAATCCCTGGGCGGCATGTATTTGCCGGCCTTGCGCGGCGAGGAGATCCATGCCCGCCATCGGTTTTCGACTAAGCAGGACGGCAATGTCATCGCGGGAAACTTCAAGGCATTCGGATTCCTCCTCGGCCAGGGCGCTTGTCTGGTGCGATGTCTCTTCCAGCATTGAAGCAAAACCAAAGAACTCGCCGGTGCACGGTTCGTCGATCACCACTTCCTGCTGGTCCTGGTCAACCGTGTAGACCTTTACCTTGCCTGAGATGACCACGTAAGCCTGGGCGCCCGGGTCACCCATTTTATAGATGCGCTGGTGCGGCGCGAAACTCTTGAGCTCAACCTGAGCTGCCAGGACTGCCAATTCATCATCGTCAAGAAAAGCAAATAGAGGTACTTTTCTGAGTACTTCAGGTTTGCACGCCATGTGATTCTCCTTCTGACCGAAGAAATTTGATTGGAAGCATCGGCTGCGATTGCGCTATGGCCCGCCACTCCGACGGCGAGCAGTAGTCCAGACGTCAGGGAAATCCATCGAGAACCCAATCTGGGCGCCTAAACGTGGGCTGGCAACGTATCTGCCGCCAAGCAGGCCGAAACAAAAATTCAGACCGTCGCGGATTGCGTACTGTCCGCCGGCCATTGCCTGAAGCTGGGTTCTGCCCAGGCTCCCGTTTTCCGCGTAGGCGCCGTAAAGCTCGCCACCAAGAGTCACTCGGCGGCTGAAATCGTGCAGCAGAGAAAGACCACCGGTGTAAACCTGGCCGCGCGTGTTCTCTGTTCCGATCACACCGGTGCTGGTGTTGCCGGCAAACAAGGTTCCCAAATTTGCGGTCAACCTGGTTTTTTCGGTGAAGGGCTCTTGCGCTATGAAGTTGAGCCAGTAATCCGCTAATCCCGAGCCGAGTTGCTGACTGGAATCTCCCGTCGGAAACTCAATATAGAGGCTTGCGGCGAGACCGGGAATCCGAGAACCCGCGGACTCCTTATGAAAACTCCACTTGATTCCCAGGTTCGCATCCCCCAGACCGCTGGAAGGCTCGTTTCCACTGGCGCGGCCGATCGCGAGATATGGCACGTCGAAGTCCAATTCCAAACTGTGAGGCAGACCGTAGTTCAGTTTGAAATTGGCCGTATTCTGGCGCAGATTCGGGTATTGAAGCTGAAGGGCGTCGTACTCATTGAAGAACTCAAAATGCCACTTTCCACGATCGGTCACGCCGGTGTCATCGGTATAGAACGGCAGTTGCGCACGGAGCGGCTCGCATGTGGAGAGCACACACGCCAGCGTCAGCCAAAACAGAACACGCAGAGAGAAAAGCATCGAATGAGCATTCAGAATAGGCCATCAATTGGAGTTCCAGCTCTTAACAGGAGGTCGAAAACAAAAATTTAATGCGGGCGAAGAATTCACGTATTGGATAGTGCTTCAACCGGCAAAAGCGGTCCCAAATAGGCTTCAGAATGACCGACCAACTGGTTGGTTTCCTTCAGCCTGCCAACCCTTCCACCAACGCGGCCCATTCTTCGTCAAGCGAAGGGCGATGAAATTTCATCCCGGCGCGGTTGTACCAGTAATCTGCATTCCATGCAACTCCCTCTTTTCTATGGAGATAAGCATGAACCGCCATTCCTTCCAAAGTTCCAAGCTCATCCACCAGGCCGTGGGCGCGAGCCCAGTTGCCTTTTGCGTCCCACCAGAGCGCCTGAAGCGGAACGGATAGGCTACCAGCCGGTTCTGACAGTGCGAGAGATGCGCGGAAATCCTCAAGCTTCATGCCTATCTTGTAGCACCCCGAAATGTAGACCGCAAACCTCGACTCTGGTGATTTAAGTCACATTCAAATCAAAGATTCACTGCTAAAAATTAATCATCGTTCCGATAGAGCAAGAGAGGGCCCGCCAGGGGGTAGGAGACAGGCTGGCGACGACGGGAGAATTGTGCCCTTACGGAGGGGTCAAGAGGTGAGCACAAACCCAACGCTTGGCGGTCAAAACAAGGTTTGCAGGCCAGAGGCAAAAGGCCGTATACTGAATTACGACCAGAAAGGTCGTAGTTTCATATGGTCGCCATTCGGGCGGCACATCGGAGTGCGGCGGGTGAGTGTTTTAAGCCAGTTAAGCGTGGGCGAAAGCGGGGTAGTGGTTGCCCTGGAGCTGCCTGAATCCGTGCAAAACCACTTGATGCATATGGGGTTTGTGCCCGATGCCGTGGTGACCGCGCTGCGGCGCGCGCCAGCCGGTGACCCTACTGTTTATGGCGTTGACGGGATGGAAATCGCCCTCCGCCATGAAACGGCCGAGGCCATTCACGTAAAGCCGCCGCTATCCGTAGTAGCAGGAACTGAAAGTGAACACGCCGCCGACGAACTGGTAGGAGCCGCGCAATGAGCAGCACCTGCTGCACGCCTCCTCCCTTTGTTCCGCCATCGACGCCTCCAGCGGAAGGCGCCATGAAGACGGTCGTGCTCATCGGTCCGCCCAATTCAGGCAAATCCACCTTGTTCAATCGGCTGACCGGCCTGCGGCAGAAGGTAGCCAATTTTCCCGGAGTCACGGTTGAACAGCGTCTTGGATTGATGGCTGGTGTTGGCCGCGACGACCTGACGCTCATCGATCTGCCAGGAATTTATTCACTCAGTCCCTACTCAGAAGACGCGCGCGTCTCAATTGATGTGCTACAGGGCAAAATGCCCGGTACGCCCAAACCGGACGCAGTGCTGCTGGTGTTGGATTCGCAGCACCTGACGCGGCAACTCATGCTTGCAGCTCCGGTGCTGGCGGTAGGCCTGCCCACGCTGGTGCTGCTGAATATGAGCGACCTCATGGAGTCGCGCGGCGGACATGTAGACACGCTGAAGCTGGCAAAAGAACTAGGCGCGCCAGTGGCGCAGATCTCCGCAGTGCGTGGCGCAGGGCTTGATGCCGTGTCGCTGTTCCTGAATCAGCAAACGCAACGCCAGGCTGCCCAGCCACTATCGTTGCCAGTGCTTGGCAATGCCGCCAGCACGCACTCATGGGCTGCGCAGGTTAGCAGGCGCACCGGTTATCACGCGCCTCTCTCCGCAGAGAACACGCGCAAAATCGACAACGTCCTTCTGCATCGCATCTGGGGACCGTTGCTGTTTCTCATTGTCGTAATTGGCGTGTTTGAAGTTGTATTCTCCATCGGCCAGCCACTCTCCGATGGCTTTGGCGACATTCTTTTCAAGGGCGGCGAGTTATTGCGCCCGCTGCTGCCCGCAGGCTGGCTGCAATCGCTGTTGCTTGATGGTGCTTGGAAAGGCATCAGCTCAGTACTGGTGTTTTTGCCACAGATTCTGCTGCTGTTTCTCTTTATTGGAATTCTCGAGGACTCCGGCTACCTGGCCCGCGCCGCGCTGATTGCCGATCGAGTGATGCGTACCATCGGTCTGAATGGCAAGGCTTTCATTCCGCTGCTGTCAGCGTATGCATGCGCGGTGCCGGCCATCATGGCTACGCGCACCATTGAGAACAAGCGCGACCGCTTTGCCACCATTCTTGTAACTCCGTTCATGACCTGCTCGGCTCGGCTGCCGGTGTACATGCTCCTGATCGCCGCATTCATTCCGAATATTTATTATTTGCACGGCTTTCTCGGCCTGCAAACCATTGTGATGCTGAGTCTGTACCTGGCGGGATTTGTCGGAGCCATGACAACGGCGTGGCTGTTGAAGAGCTCGATTCTGAAGTCGAGTGAAACACCGTTCATCCTTGAGCTGCCGCAATATCGCATGCCTACCGTGCGTTCACTATCGCTGCGGCTGCTTGACCGCGGGCGCATCTTCCTGCACCAGGCAGGCACCGTCATTCTGTGTGTAACGCTGGCTCTTTGGGTGCTGGCGCATTTGCCCATCGTGCACACAGCCGCCGGGCAATGGACTGCTCCCGAACTGGCTGAAAGCCTGATTGGAAGACTTGGGCACTTCATTGAACCGGCCATTGCACCGCTCGGGTTCAACTGGAAAATCGGTATCGGATTGCTATCGAGCGTGCTAGCGCGCGAAGTTATGGTAAGCACCATGGGTACGTTGTATGGCGCAGACCCCAGCACGCAGGCGCTGCATCTGCAAACCGCATTGCATCATGACATGACACTCGGCGGCGCGCTCGCGCTGATGATCTTCTTTGCCTTCGCCATGCAATGCACGTCAACCATGGCAGTCGTCAGGCGTGAAACCAATAGTTGGAAGTGGCCGGCCGTGCAGTTTATTTACATGCTTGTGCTCGCTTACGGCGCTGCCTTCGCGGTCAATCACATCGTCATGGCGCTCTTCGGCTAGTCTCCGCTGCTCTCAATTCCTTCCCCGCTTTTAAAAAATCTTGTGCCGTATCTCGCTGACCTGTGTGCATTAGAGAGTCGTTGTAAGCCGAGGCAACCATTCCCTTACATCCATTCCCCCACGCCGCACATCACACGCAATGCCGAACGGATTAGACGCGATGACGAAGAACAGGAGTGAACATGAATAAACTAAGGTATCTTGCAGCTTCGGCAATTGTGGCGCTTTGCTTTCTGTGCTTTACGGCTAAATCGAGCGCTCAGGTTAGTTTTGGTGTGCAATTTGGACCAGAACCTCCGTGCCCATATGGCTACTATGACTACGCGCCCTATCAATGTGCTCCGTATGGATACTACGGGCCAGAATGGTTTTCGAATGGCGCGTTTATCGGAGTTGGCCCCTGGTACAACCGTCATGATCATTTCCGTGGTCATGTCGATCGACGCTACGATCCTCGCAACGGATATCGCGGAACTTATCCGTCGCGCGGAGAGCGGCCGGATTGGGACCATCACCATGGCACCGTAGAACGGTTCAGAGGACACGATACATATGTAGTCCATCCGCACGACGATCACGATCATGACAACCATGGTCACGATCACCATTAATTGAATTGCTCACTATGAGTATGTTGTTTGCATTTGGTTCTCTCGTTTTGAAAACAGAAGCCCAGGTTCACTAAAGAATCTGGGCTTTCGTTTTGGCTTTCGTACTGTTGATGGGCTTTACCAGTTGGTGATGGAGCCGTCCGTGCGGTAGTAGATCTGACCCCGCTGAAAATCAGGCTCGGTCCACTCTGCAATTTGCGTAAGCTGCTTGAAGTCGACTTCCACTCCCAGGCCGGGACGCTCGTTGGTATAGAGCTTGCCTTCCTTGAAGTCGAGACACTGCGGCAAGTGCGGCAAGGTGCGACCCTGGTAGTTGTACTCCATAACCAGCGGGCCTGAGAACGTGCTAAGAGTGTTGACCAGCGCCGCTGTTGCGATGGGCCCGGTGAAGTGGGGCACCATACCCACAAAATGCGTCTCGCACATGCCCGCGATCTTGAGCATCTCCGTGATACCGCCCACGTTGGGAAGAGAAGCCCGGCAGAAATCGATGCTGTGATTCTCCACCAGCGGATTGAAGTCCCACCGATTTCCCCACTCCTCGCCCGCCGCAAGGGGAACGTTAACTTTCTGGCGAAGGATGGGAAGATCCTGCAGAAAGCCCTCCGTACGAATTGGATCTTCGACGAAGAAAGGAGCCAGGTCCGCAATCAGATTGCAGCCGCGAATGGCATCGGAGAGATCGAAGCGCTGATGAAAATCGATCGCCCAGTTACCATCGGGACCCACGCCTTCGCGTGCCTGCTCGCACACTTCGCGCATTTTGTTCAGGCGCTCGTGCGTGTCATAGGTGGTGTTAATGGGCACCGAGAGAGCGTCAAAACGGAACACATGATATCCCGCCGCAATCGTCAGTCGAGCGCGCTCCTTGGTGGGCGTGTCACGCGTGACGCCGGGAATCATGCCTGCCGTGTTGTAGCACTCGACGTAATTGCGGACAGATCCGCCCAGCAGTTGATGCACGGGAGCGTTCAAGGCTTTGCCCTTGATGTCCCACAGCGCCAGGTCGAGGGCGCCGATGGCGTCGGTACGTTCGCGGCCCGGCGGATAGAAGTAGCCGCGGTTCATATCCTGCCAGAGATGCTCAATGAACTGCGGATCACGGCCGATCAGGCGGCTGGCTCCGGGAGCGAGCAGATCTTTTGAGCCGCCTTCACCAATGCCGGTGATACCCGCGTCGGTCTCTACGGCGACGACAATATAACTCTGGTTGAAGATCTGGTTAAATCCCGGCGCCGACTTGGGCGGTTCATAGGCGCGGATGCGCGTGATCTTCATTTTGGGCAGCGCACCGAAGGCGGGAAGCGAACCAGCGGCAGCGGCGGCAGCCGTAGCGGCAATGGACTTCAGGAATTTACGGCGTTGCATGAAAGTGACCTCCGAATTCGATCCACATCGTAACATTCTGGGGGCAATGCAGACTGCACCAAAAAAATGCACGTGCGGATGCGCGGCAGAATCTTGCCGGTTGCCCTGCTCAGGCAAGCCGTGCATTCCTTTGGTACTCAAATCTCAGCCAGCGATGTGGCCGGAACGGCGTATGATTCTTAGTAGCTTCCTGCCTCAACGTACACGAGAACGGGCCTGTTCCCTGCAAGTTCTAGAGCCTGCTCCGGCATTAAGTTTGTTGTTTATATTGTTGCCATCGGTCAATTCAAAACCCGCTTTGCGCATTTCCCAATCCTGCTCTGGCGCTGGCCAAAGCAGGCGGAAAAGCACGGCGGAACCTTTGTATTTGAGAGGACAGAATTCAATGAGCAAGTTTAGATTTTTGGCAGCCGCGTTTTTTGGCGTACTTTTGCTCGCGGCAACGTCGCAACAGGCAAACGCGCAGGTCAGTATCAACGTCAATATTGGACAGGCGCCGGCATGCCCATATGGGTACTTCAACTATGCGCCGTACCGCTGCGCCCCGTTCGGCTATTACGGGCCGCAATGGTTTCAGAGCGGCATCTTTATTGGCGCGGGTCCGTGGTTCGCAGGGCCGGTAGGTTTTCGTGGCTATTACGATCGCCGCTTCGATCCTCGCTACGGCTACCGTGGTCCGTTCCCGGGACCGGGAGAGCGGCCTGACTGGGACCACCATCGCGGCTGGGAGAGGGACTTCCATGGCGGTGCATATCGCACCGAGTACCGTCACGACAACGGTAATCACTACGGGCAGGAAAAAGAGCACGGCAACCCGCATGGCGACGATCGCGGCAATGGCCACGGGAATGATCACGGTAATGGCAATGGTCACGGCAATGGCAACGGACATGGCAATGGCCACGGCGATGACCATGGGCACGGACACTAAATAGAATCTCGCGATTAGGTGTGTTTGCGATAGCCTCCAGCCGTTAGCGGCTGGAGGCTATCATTTGCGCGGCATGCTGCAGGCTGGTCTCTGTAACCTTCGCCCCTGAAACCATGCGCGCCACTTCATGCGTACGGGCGCGGTCATCCAGGACGCGGATTTGCGTTTTGGTGCGGCCGTGATCCTCGCGCTTTTCTACGGCCAGGTGTTGATCGGCAAATGCTGCGATCTGCGGCAAGTGCGTGACGCAGAGAACCTGCTGCCCGTGGCTCAGCGCTTTCAGCTTTTGTCCCACAGCTTCAGCAGCGCGGCCGCCAATACCGATATCGATTTCATCAAATACCAGTGTTCGCGGAGTTGTTTTCTTTCTGCTCTTTGAAGCACTTTCTTCAACAGCTACTTTAAGCGCCAGCATGACGCGTGAAAGCTCGCCGCCCGAAGCAATTTCAGTCAACATCTTCATCGGCTCGCCGGGATTGGTTGCGATGCGGCACTCCACATCATCCCAGCCCGCCGTGGTCCAGGCCGATTCTTGCGCGTTCGATCGTACGGCCACCTCGAACTTGACCTTCATGGCCAGCGAGTTGATCTGCGCTTCTGCCAGCTTGGCCAGTTTGGCCGCCGCGGTTTTACGCGCGGTGCTCAGTTCCGTGGCGCTGTTGCGATATTCCGTCGCTGCTTTTTCCACTGCCGAGCGAAGCTGTTTCAGTATCTCGTCGCGGTCTTCAACTTCAGCCAGTTTCCGCGCAACATCTTCGCCAAACGCAATGACCTCGTCGATGGTGTGGCCGTACTTGCGTTTCAAACGATCCAGAAGCGCGAGACGGTCTTCGATCTCAGCCAGCCGTTCAGGCGAGGCGTTTATGCTCTCAGCGTAATCGCGCGCCGTGGCTCCTATATCACCAACGGTGGCGCGAACTGAGGTCAGTTGCTGCACTGGCTCTGCAAAGCGGCCATCGTAACGAGCCAGTTCCTCAAGATTGCGCAGGGCTGCGCGCAGAGCAGCTTCGGCGGAGGCGCCGCCCTCGTAGAGCTGATCGAATGCCCCCATGGCGGCAGCGTAAAGTTTTTCCGCATTGGCCAGGACGCGCTTTTCTGTTTCGAGTGCTTCATCTTCGCCCGGCCCCAGTTGCGCGGTTTCAATCTCTTTGCGCTGGTAGGCCCACAAGTCCACCATGCGCAGGCGATCCTGCTCGCCCTGCAGCAGATCATTGAGCTTGTTCTGTGCCTGGTGCCATGCGGAGTAGGCTTCGGCAACTGCGTCGGTTGAGGTGCCTGCAAAGCGGTCAAGCAGAATGCGTTGCTGCGCCTGATCGAAGCTGGACGCGGTCTCAGTTTGCGCGTGAACGAGAGCCAGCTCGGGGGCAAGTTGCTTGAGCACCGCCACGGTAGCGGGCTGATTGTTGACGAACACACGCCCCTTGCCGCTGGAGAGAATTTCGCGGCGCAAAATGATTTCACTGCCTTCCGAGTCAATGCCGTTCTCTTCAAGGACGGCCTCAGCGCCGGGCGTGGACTCGAAAACACATGAAACGACAGCCTTTTCTGCCCCGTGACGCACAACATCCACTGACGCCTTACCACCCATAAGGAGCGCAAGTGCATCTACCAATAGAGACTTACCTGCGCCCGTTTCGCCCGTAAGCAGGTTCAGACCAGGACCGAGGACGGCAATGGCGTGATCGATGACGGCGTAATTCTCGGCGCGCAGTTCGACGAGCATCGTGGAGTCTAATCTCCAATGAATTAGATAGACTTGCGCTGCAAAGCACAATGCCAATCCGAGCGCAGCATAGCATGAATGGCCGCAGGAACGGGTTACCGGAGGGCGTGAATCAGGCTCCCGGGGGACCATAGCGATAACTTGGTCACAGCCTTTATCTCTGTTACCGTTGTAATGAGGTGAAATGCCGATTTCAATAGCTGCGTTTATATTTTTATTGCAGTCTGACAGCGGCGCGGCGCCCGCTGCGCCGTCCGGAGCTACAGGGTTCGGCGGGCTGGCAAGCATGGCCGGAAACATTGGCCCAATCGCTGGCGGCGTGTTGGTTCTGCTGCTGATTGCAAGCCTCTACTCCTGGACCGTAATTTTTGGAAAACTGTCGACATTCAAGCGAGCGACTGTGCAGAGCCGCCGGTTTGTCAGGGCGTTCCGCAAGACCGCACGGTTGCAGGAAATTGCCACCATCACCAGCGAGTGTTCCGCTAGTCCCCTGGCGCAGGTGTTTGAAGACGTATACGAAAGCTACAAGCGCCAGACGGGCGGCTCAGGACCACCGCGCAACCTTGGCTCTCTTGAGCGCACTGCCATGACCGCATCAAGCGAAGCTGTAACCACGCTTGAGCGCCGCATGCCCTGGCTTGCCACCATTGCGTCAACAACTCCGTTCATTGGCCTGTTTGGAACCGTGATGGGCATTGTGGACGCGTTTCAAGGTCTGGGCACAGCAGGCTCTGGAACGCTTCGCGCCGTTGCGCCGGGCATTGCTGAAGCGTTGATCACCACCGCCGCTGGACTGTTTGTAGCAGTACCAGCACTTGTGGCTTATAACCAGCTCACAGCGCGCATCAGAGTTTTTGCGTCGGCCACCGATGATTTTTGCCGGGAGTTGCTGAACCTGATGGAAGAAATTCCCGTGCGGACGGCTGCGCCACCTCCGCGCACGCCGGACATGCCGCGGGAGGCTGAACGTGGCGTTTACAAGTAGCAACGGACAGACTCGAAGTTCGCTCGCCGACATCAACATTACGCCTCTGGTTGACGTAGTGCTGGTGCTGCTGGTGATCTTTATGATCACCGCGCCCGTGCTCCAATCGGGCATTGAAGTCAATGTCCCCAAGACGCGCACGGTGCGTGAAATAACAGAACAGCGCACCGTCGTCACCATCGACCACGATCAGAAAATCTACCTCGGCGATCAACCGGTGAACATCCACGAGCTGCCCGCAAAGCTGCTCCAGGGCGGCATCAATCCAGCACAAAAAGTAATTTATCTGCGCGCCGATCAGACGGTCCCATTTGGCGCCTTTGCCAGCGTAATGGACGCGGTAAAGCAGGCGGGAATTACCAACGTATCGATTGTGACGCAAGCGCTGGATACAAAGAGCAGCACTGCAGGAAAATGAGATTGCCTGCAACGGGCCAGTAGCGGAACGCGGTCAACCAGCAATTCAGGCGAGAGCATGGAAGGTCTTCTGGAAGGCACCGAGCACCTGGAACAGGAACTGACGCCGGAACCAATTGCGGCGCCGGCAATGGGCTCGTTTGCGCTCCACGCAATCTTGATCGCCTCCGTCGTCAGCTACGGCCTGTTGAGCGGCATATTTCGTCACAGCGTTTGGGGCAACCAAGGTGGTGGCAGCGCCATGCAGGTAAACCTGGTCAGCAGCGCAATTCCCTTACCCAATAACCAGCCCGTCAATCAGAACGTGCTCGCTACGGAAAAGCCAAGCAAGGCACCGGTGGCTCCCAGCCCCAAAACGCAGCAAAAGGTGGATGAAACTGCCATTCCGATTCAGGGCAAGGAAGTAAAACCTCAGCAGCAGACGACGCAAAAAACTCCGCCGCAGCCCACACCGAAAGCTGACAACACCGCCCGCTACGGCGAACAGAGCGGCACACCGATTCAGCGCGCCACACAGCCAACCGTCGGCTCCATTGGCCAGACAGCAATTGGCGATAGCGACTTTGTGAGCATGTTTGGTTGGTACGTGCGCCAGATCAACACCAAAATGTCCAATAGCTGGTACAAGCAGGAGGTGGACCCGCGAACGCCACCCGGTGCCCGCGTCTACCTGTTCTTCACTGTTCACAAGGATGGAACCGTAAGCGGAATTCGTCTTGACCGTTCGAGCGGTAGCCCTACACTGGATCAGTCATGCATGCGTGCGGCACAGCGCGTCGACACCTTTGGCATGCTTCCGCCCAATTACACCAAGAGCACACTGATGGTTTCTTATTACTGTGAGTACTAACGAGTTGCGATGTTTGTCGTCAACATAAGTGGACCCCTTGCAGCCGTGCGCACTTATCGTTCATCTTCATCCGGAAGGATTGCCCCACGCATGAGAAGAATTTTTTTGAAACGTCTGCTACGGCTATCGCCAGTCATTTTCGTTTGCCTGTTGTGCTGGCGTGCTCCATCGCTGGCGGCGCAGGATTGGGTGCACACCGGTACCAACCTGAGCAATCCAACGGTTCGCGTTGCTGCCGCCGATTTCAAGCCGGCGGGAAGCGACCCGCAGACCACCGCGTTAAAAGCAGTATTCGACGCTACGTTGTACAGCGATCTTGGCAACGCCGGTATCTTCGATTTGGTTTCGAAGAGCATGGCGCCGCAGTCCATGCCCGGCTCGCCGCAGGAGATTGTGCTCAGCCAGTGGTCAGCGGCTCCCGCAAGCGCCTCTATGGTTGCCTTCGGAGCTTTTTCATCGAATGCCGGCCGGCTGCTCGTCAGCGGCTACCTGTTCGACACCAGTAACACCGCAAATCCGCAAGTGCTCGGCAAGCAATACAACGAAGCGGCCAGCGAAGACATGGCGCGCACCGTGGCGCATCGCTTCGCCGACGAGATTATTGCGCGGCTCGGCGGTGGCGTAAACGGCATTTCTGAAACCAAAATCTACTTCGTCAGCAATCGCACCGGCACCAAAGAAATCTGGTCGATGGATTACGACGGACAGAATCAACGCCAGGTCACTCACCTGGGCAGCATCTCCATCTCTCCGCGTGTCGCGCCCGATAATTCGCGGGTTGCGTTTTCATCTTTGGGCCGCGAGGGCTGGTCAATCCGCATGTATTCGCTGGAGCTGGGCCGCATGGTGAGTTTTCCTGGCGGCGCAGCAGGAGGCAGCAACCTGTCGCCAGCCTGGGCTTCCGACGGCTCCAAAATCGCGTTCTCGTCATCGCGCTCCGGCGACTCGGCGATCTGGGTAGCTGACGCGAGCGGCGGCAACCTGCACAAGGTGACATCTATTGCCGGGCCTAACGTGTCGCCGGTATGGAACCCGCGCACAAATGCCCAGATCGCTTTTGTCGGCGGGCGCACCAACGAGCCGCAGATCTACACCATGAACCAGGATGGCTCCAACATTCAGCGCATGACCGACAGCGGCTACGCTGTCTCTCCCTCGTGGCATCCCAACGGCGGACTCCTTGCCTTCAGTTGGAACCGCAAGTACGGGCCCGGCGATCCCGGCGGGCAGGACATTTATCTTTTTGAAATTGCGACCATGCACTGGCTACAAATGACTCACGAGTCGGGTAATAACGATTTTCCGTCGTGGTCGCCCGATGGTCGGCATCTCGTGTTCCAGAGGAAGATTGGCGGCCGTACGCAGATATGGACCATGCTTGCCGATGGCACGCATCAGCAACAGCTTACAAAAGCCGGCGAGAATTCAATGCCTAACTGGAGCTGGAAGTAGACGGGCCACGTATTCGAATCGGTGCGCTTGATCGCGGATTGTGCACGATTTTGGGATGATGCTGATGAGGATGTTCTATGATTTTTATCGTTGACGAAGTTAGAAGGCACTAGGCAAGAACGCCAACTTACGGGATTAAAGAATTACTTTTTGGAAGGGAGCACCACATTGCAGATACGGAACAGAATCCTTGTACCAGCTTTTTTGCTCGTCGCCTTGGTTGCAATTTCGGGCTGTAAGAAACCAAAACCATTACCACCTCCACCGGAAGCCCCGCCGGTAGCCGCAACTCCCGCACCTACTGCACAGATCACAGCTACGCCCAACGTTATTTCGGCTGGCGACCAGGTGCAGTTGTCGTGGCGCACCACCGACGCCACATCCGTCTCAATTGACGGTATCGGCGATGTGCCTTCTTCAGGCGTCAAGACTGTTACGCCCACGCAGGCGACCACGTATCACCTGGTGGCGCGAGGCCAGGGTGGGTCTGCCGACGCATCGGCAAGCGTTACTGTAAACGCGCCTCCTGCGGTGCAGGTGCCCACCAACACCATGAGCGCCGAAGAAGAGTTTAAGGCCAATGTGCAAGACATCTTCTTCGACTATGACACCGACGATATTCGCGCAGATGCCCAAGCCACCCTCTCCAAGGATGCCAGCTACCTGGTGTCGCATCCGGGCGTGAAGGTTGTCATCGGCGGCTACTGCGACGAGCGCGGTTCCGACGAGTACAACCTGGCTCTCGGCCAGCGGCGCGCAGAGTCGACAAAGAATGCGTTGGTGCAGGCCGGAGTAGGTGGTGATCGCGTGCGCGTGATCAGCTACGGCAAGGAAAAGCCCTTCTGCACACAGTCGGACGAGTCTTGCTGGCAGCAGAATCGCCGCGCCGGATTCACGATGGATCGGTAAGCAACAGGGATGCCCCGCACCAAGCAACGCGGTGACGGACGGCAAGACAACGCGTTCATAACGTATGCGGCAGTCCCGCCTGATCGAGGGGCTGCCGCATGTTTCTTGTTATGATGAAAGGGTGATGAAGATGATTCGCACAGTTCGCAATCGAGTTCTGGCAGCGGCAATTTTTGCTGTGGCTCTTGCTTCGGCGCCCATGCCTGCCCACGCTGCGTCGAAGGAGATAATCCAACTGCAAACGCAGGTTCAGCAGCTGCTCGACATGATGCAGCGTCTCCAGTCGACCATGGACACGCGCTTTGGCGTGCTGCAAAACCTGGCCCAGCAAACCGCCGATCAGGCCAAGCAGATGAGCGGCACCATCAGCGATCTGCAGCAAAAACTGAATGCGCAAAACGAAGCTGCCAACGGCAAAATTGATACCGTCAGCGGACAGGTGCAATCGCTGAACGATTCAGTGGATGAGCTGAAGTCGCGCATCGCCAAGCTGGACAAGACGGTTCAGGACATGCAGGCGCAGCTCCAGAACATTCAGACGCAGCCCCAGACGACAATGCCCGGCGCTGCACCTGGAGGACAGCCCGGAAATCCAGCCATGGGTCCTTCCGCTGGGCCCGGCGGTCAGCCTGCGGGCGCTCCCGCGATGAACCAGGCGCCCCCGCTACAGGAAACGTTCCAAAGCGGCCTGCGTGACTACAACGCTGGCCATTACCAGGTCGCCGTCGGCGAGTTTCAGGATGTGCTGCACTACTATCCGCTCGACGATCTTGCCGGTTCCGCGCAGTTCTACCTTGGCGAGATCGCTTACGAGCAGAAGAAGTACGACGAAGCCATCAACGCCTACAACGCCGTGCTGGAAGGCTTCGCCGGCAATCCCAAGGCACCGGCCGCCGAATTGCACAAGGGTATGGCTTTGCTGGCGATCAATAAAAAGGACGCAGGCGTCCATGAGCTTCGGCTGCTGATTCAGCGCCATCCGCGCACTCCAGAAGCCGCCAGCGCGCGCACTAAGCTCAATGCAATGGGTATTCGTATTACAACGACGACCCCCACGCGTTAATCAGATCAGCATGAATAGAAAAGCCCCGCACTCGGCGGGGCTTTTCTATTTATGCCAGGATAAAGCTCGCTCAGCCCATAGCGTGCGGATCATTCGCGCCGAGAATCACGCTCTTGTGGTGGCGAACGTCAGCACCTTGCACCCAGAAAATCACGTCTTCTGCAATGTTGGTAGCGTGATCGGCCACGCGCTCAAGGCTGCGGCTGATCATCAACGCGTTCAATGCCTGCGCGGCAATGTGATTCTGTTCTTCCATCACCTTGGTGAGCGCCTTGTAGGCAGCGCGGTTCATGGCATCCACGGCATCGTCCATGGTGAGCACGGTGCGCGCCAGTTCCGCATCTCCTTCAATGAACGCCTGCAGGCTTTTGCGCACCATCTCGGAGGCCAGTGAAGCCATCCGCGGAATATCCACCGGGAGATCGACAATCGCCAGCGCCTCCATGTGACGCACGCGATCGCAGATACTTTTTGCAGCGTCGCCTACGCGCTCCAGATCGGCGTTGATCTTGATGACGCTCAGGATGAAACGCAGATCAACGGCCATCGGCTGCTCCATCGCCAGCAGGTCGAGAGCTGCCTGATCGATGTCGCGCTCCAGGCGATTGATCGCCAGTTCGCTGCGATTTACCAGATCGCAGATGGACAGGTCGTGGACGCGATATGCCTCGATCGCACGCTGAATAGCCTGCTCGGCAAGCCCCGCCATCACCAGGAGATTCTCCTTCAGATCGTCGAGGCTCTGTTGAAAGCGAATTCTTGTCATCCGAACCTGCCCGTAATGTAGTCTTCTGTCCGCTTGTCGCTGGGATTGGTAAAGATTTTGTGCGTGGAGTCGAACTCCACCATACGCCCATTCAGGAAGAAGCCGGTCTTCTCAGCCACACGCGCAGCCTGTTGCATGTTGTGGGTCACAATCACAATAGTGTACTGCGATTTGAGCTGGAAGATGAGGTCTTCAATCTTGGAAGTGGAAACCGGATCGAGAGCAGAGGCCGGCTCGTCCATTAACAGCACTTCAGGATCGACGGCGAGCGCGCGCGCAATGCACAAACGCTGTTGCTGACCGCCGGAGAGGCTGGCGCCGGACTTCTTTTTCAAATCGTCTTTTACTTCATCCCAGAGCGCCGAATTGCGAAGCGATCTCTCTACGATTTCGTCCAGAGCGCGGCGATTCGAGTAGCCGTTCAGCTTCAGTCCCGCAGCCACATTGTCATAAATCGACATCGTTGGGAACGGGTTGGGCCGCTGAAACACCATGCCCACGCGGCGGCGAATCTGCACCGGCTTGGCCTCGGCGTAAATGTCCAGGTCGCCGATGCGAACGGTGCCGGTGACTCTGCCGACCGGGTTAGTTTCGTGCATGCGATTGAGGCAGCGCACAAACGTGCTTTTGCCGCAGCCCGAAGGACCGATGAGCGCCGTTGCATGGTTTGCGGGAATGTGCAGGTTAATGTCCTGCAGCGTGTGATTGGTCCCGTACCACGCATTCAGATTGATGACCTCGATACCAACGCCCACGTGCGCGTTTCTCCCTTCATGCCGTGCACTGAAGCCATGAACAACACGGCTCCAGTTTTAAGCTAGACCGCAGCCGCAGAATCGTCTCGAAGCGGCGCGCTCAGCAACTGCTGCTAGCTATTGCCTTTCAATACGCCGCGGCTGGTTACAAACCTGACCAGCGACACGGAAACCACAATCAAAATGATCAAGACAAGCGACCCGCCCCACGCCAGCCGGTGCCAGTCATCATAGGGCGAAAGCGCGTAAACATAAATTTGCAGTGGCAGCGCGGCGATGGGCTGATTCAGGCTGAAGCTCCAGAACTGATTTCCCAAAGCGGTAAAGATGAGCGGGGCGGTTTCTCCGGCGACACGCGCAAAAGCCAGCATACATCCGGTGATGATGCCCGGCGATGCCGTCTTGACTGAAATGGAAAGCACGGAACGCCAGTTGGGAACGCCCAGGCCCAGTGCTGCTTCGCGAATGGAATTCGGCACCATGAGCAGCATTTCTTCGCTGGTGCGGCAGACCGTTGGGATCATCATGAAGCCCAGCGCCACGCCGCCCGATATGGCTGAGAAGTGCCCGGTAAACGGTAGAAACGGAATCTTCGGAACCACGATTAAAGAGTAGGCAGCGAGCCCCATCACAATCGAGGGCACGCCGTTAAGCACATCGGCAGTAAAGCGAATGGCGTTGGCAAGTTTTGATCCTCGCCCGAACTCGGCAAGGTAGATGGCGCCGCCAATCCCAATCGGGATACCGATTACGCTGGCGATTCCAAGCAGAATCGCGGATCCCAGGATCGCGTTGGCCATGCCTCCACCAGTCTCGCCAACTGGTTTGGGAATCTTCGTAAAGAAATCAAGGTTCAGCGAACTGGCTCCCTTGAACACGAGGTAACCGAAAATTGCAATCAGCGGCGCAACGACGATGATGGTGGCAAGAATCGCCAGCGCAGTGACCGTGTGATCGGTCACGCTCCTCACCTGCGACTGAAAATTGGAACCGCCGTTACTCACCGCTGTCTCCCCAGGTTCTTTCCGTTAACGTTAACGAGCCTGCGCAGGCGTACCTCTTGTTACAGCCCAGATCAACAACTGGGCAAAAAAGTTCACAATAATGGTCACGATAAAGAGCGCCAGTCCTATTTCAGTCAGAGCGCTCAGGTGCATGTCGCCCACAGCCTCGGCGTATTCGTTGGCAATCACGGTGGCCATTGAGCTGCCATTCGCCAGCAACGATCTGTGAATCTCAGGCGTAGCGCCAATCACCATCGCCACCGCCATGGTTTCGCCCAGCGCACGCCCCAGGCCAAGAATGATGGAGCCCACAATGCCGATGCGCGCGTTGCGCAACACGCCCATGCGGATCATCTCCCAGCGCGTCGCGCCCAGCGCCAGCACGGCTTCGCGCTGCGAATGCGGCACGGCAGTCATCACTTCCCGCGTCAATGAGGAGATTATCGGCAAAATCATGATGGCCAAAATTACGCCGGCCGACATATAGCCCAGGCCAGTTGGATTGTCATCCGCAAAAAATCCCGTCCAGCCAAGCATGCGAATAAGAAACGGATTGATCTGTTCGCGCAAAATCGGCACCAGCACAAACACGGCCCATAGCCCGTAGATCACGCTGGGAATGGCAGCAAGCAATTCCGTGAGGAACGCGAGCGGGCTGCGAAGCACGCGCGGACACATTTCCGTAAGGAACACCGCAACACCGATGGCTAGCGGAACCGCAATGATCAGCGCAAGGAGGGAAGAAACAATTGTGCCGTACACAAATGGCCGCGCACCGAAGAACTGGTTCACCGGGTCCCAGAAGGTGGTCACATGCGTGTAAGGATCGGTAAACGAACGATAAAAAAAGCTCAACCCGAACTTATGCCAGGACAATTCCGAGCGAACGACCAGTTCAAACGCGATCAGCCCAACAATGACAAAAATGCTGAGACCGCACAGTAGCATCAGCCAGGAAAAGAAGCGATCGGCGTTGACGGAATTGCCACGCGACAGCAGAAATCGCCGCTCAGCCGAAACGGCAGGGGCAGTCGTTACGGTCGGCTGCTGCCCGACGGATTCGCTCGGTTCCGGCTGCAGATGAACTTGGGACATTCGGATTTCCGGCACGTTGACTTTCACCAAAATCAAGGCTAATGGCCGAATGTGAACAGCAGGTTACAGAACTGCTAAATGCTGTGCATGGAACAGGAAAAATCCACCGGCAGGCTGGAACGCCGCACCCTGCCGCCACAGAACTGCCGCAAAGGGCAGCCGTCTCCGGTAAGCTGTTGAACTGGAAATGGAAGCCTGCCCATGATGCGCACCAAACTCGAAACTTCAGCAGCCCTGTCTGGCATTGCCCTCGCCTTCATCGCCCTATGGTCCGCAGGGGCCCAAAGCCCGGCCGCCCAGTTGGCCCAAACCCAGATCGCCCCAATAGACCCGCCGCATCGCGACTGGCACGCTTCCTGGGTCACTCACCCAACAGCGCCGCTGCGTGAACCTGTTGTTCTGCATTTCCGGCGAAGGCTTTCCCTCCCCGCGGTTCCCGCCAGCTACCCTGTGCGAGTAAGCGCCGATAACCGCTTTATTCTCTATGTGAACGGGCAGCGTGTGGGCGATGGCCCTGCCCGCGGCGACCTGGCCCACTGGCGTTATGAGCGCTTTGACCTGGCCCCTTTCCTGCATACCGGGCAAAACCTGATCACCGCAACCGTGTGGAACTGGGGCATCTTTGCGCCACTTGCTCAAATGAGCGACCGTACCGCCTTCCTGATCGAGAGCGAGGCTTCGGGTGCTGAGAGCATGAGCACCCCCGATGGCTGGCAGGTGGAACTTGAACCGGGGCACACGGCGCTGGACCGCAGCTCAGTGAACCTGAAGGTCTACTTTGCATCAGGCCCCGGCGAGCAGATGGATGCGGGCAAGTACGACTGGAACTGGCAGTCTGAGTCGGTGGGGGGAGCGAACTGGGTGGCCGTCGCAACACCCATGCGCGATGCGATTCACGCGGATGCCAGCCGCGCCCATTCTGCTTCAACAACCGGCAACAATGCCTGGGATCTGGTCCCGGACACGCTGCCGCCCATGGAGTATTCGGAGACAAGTATTGGCGACCTTGTGCGCGTTAACGCAACGACTCAGCCCCATCTCGTTCCCGGAAAACGGCCCGACAAACCTGAGCCTGCTACGACGTACTTATCTCTTCCCAACTTCCCAAAATCATCCGTTGATATCCCTGCTAATTTCCGAGTTCATCTGCTGCTCGATCGCCATACCCTCACGACAGCCTATCCCGCACTCACCATCTCCGGCGGCAAGGGCGCAAAAATCTGGCTCACCTACTCTGAAGGCCTCTACGACAAGCAGCAGCACAAAGGCGATCGCAACGATGTAGGCGACCGCGTAGCGCTCGGCCTGCGCGACAGCTTTCTTCCCGACGGCGGCGCGCACCGCACTTTCGAGCCGCTGTGGTGGCGCACCTGGCGCTATCTCGACCTCGACATTGAAACCGCAGCCGATCCCATCACGCTCGAATCGATGAAAGCTGCATTCACCGCTTTTCCTTTTCAGGAACGCGCAACCTTCGAATCGCCCGACCCCGATCTAAAACAAATTTGGGACATCAGCTGGCGCACGGCGCGCCTCGATGCCCACGAAACCTATATGGATACGCCGTACTACGAGCAGTTACAGTACGTGGGCGACACGCGCATCCAGGCGCTCATCTCCTACACCGTGGCCAATGATGACCGGATCGCGCGCCAGGCACTTGCTGCGTTCGACGCTTCGCGATTCCCCGACGGCATTACGCGCAGCCGCTATCCAAGCTCGCTTGCGCAGACCATACCCACGTTTTCACTGCTGTGGATCGGCATGATTCGCGACTATTGGATGTATCGCCCCGATCCGGAACCGGCGCGTCTGATGCTGTCTGGCACGCGCTCCGTGCTTGCCTGGTTCGGGCAGTACGAGCAGCCCGACGGATTGCTGAAGCAGCTACCGTGGTGGAGTTTTATTGACTGGGTTCCCTCTGGCACCATTCCCACCTACGATGCTAAAGGCGAATCGTGCATGACGACGCTCCAGTATCTTGGCGCGCTTGAAGATCAAGCAGCTCTCGAAGCCGGCCTTGGCGATCCGACGCTGGCGGCTCGTTACAAGGCGAGCGCCGCGCACGTGCGTTCAGGCCTCTACAGTCAATGCTGGAGCGCGGATCGCGGCATGTTGTCCGAAACGCCAGACCGCAATCATTTCAGCCAGCAGGCAAACATCCTGGGCGTATTGCTCGACGTGATTCCGCACGAACAGCAAAAGGATGTCATGCAGAAAGTGATGGCCATCGAACCCGGCACCACGCCTGGCGGCACGCTGAGTGCTTCGTACTATTTCCGTTTCTACCTGGCGCGCGCGCTGGAACATGCCGGTATGGCCGATGAATATATTGACTCCATCGCTCCGTGGCGCAAGCTGCTGCCGCTGCACTTCAGCACCTGGCCTGAGGTCCCAGGCGAGTCGCGCTCCGACTCCCATGCATGGACGTCGCATCCCATCTACGATCTGCTTTCAATCGTGGCTGGAATTGAGCCGGCCAGCCCAGGATTTGCGACCGTGCGCGTCGCCCCGCACCTAGGTTCCCTGACCTCGCTCACTGCCACTTTTCCGCACCCAAACGGGCTCATTCGGGTGAGCTACACTCGTACCAATACAGGGCTTCGAGCGGTTGTCATACTACCGGACAAGCTGTCAGGAAACTTTGATTTCAATGGCAGGACCTGGCCGCTAAAATCCGGCGAAAATTCCATCGAGGCGAAGTAATTTGGGCCGATTCTCCAAAGTTCGCTCTTTGCACTATCACAAATCGTTGCCAAATCGATGTACCTGCGGTAAATAAACGTTTACCAGTTCAAACGGAAGTGTTAAAACTCCAAGCATGCCCAAGAGCAAGAAGACTGGACAAGCCGGCCACATGAACCTGAGGATGCTCGCCGAACATCTGCAGCTTTCGCAGACCACCGTGTCGCTGGTTTTGAACAACTCCCCATCTGCAAAGTCGATACCGCCGGAGACACGCAAACGCGTGCACGACGCGGCAGTGCGTTTTGACTACCGCCCTAACTACTTTGCGCGTTCACTGCGGCAAAGCCGCTCTATGAGCGTGGGCGTGCTGGCGCCGGACTTGAGTGAAGGCTACTTTACCCGCGTCATGAGCGGCGTGGTTGAAGAGCTCTCCGCTGCCCATTATTTTTATTTCACCGCCTGCCACGACTGGAACACTGAGTTGATTGAGAAATATCCCGGCATGCTGGTCGAGCGCGCGGTCGACGGCTTTCTCATGTTGAACACCAAGGCCGACAAAATTTCTGTGCCCATTCCGGTCGTGGCGATCTCAGCTCATATCGCAAATGAAAACGTGACCAATATCGTGCTGGATCACTACCAGGCCGCGAAGCTGGCACTCAGTCATCTGTACGAGCTCGGGCACAGAAAAATCGCCATCATGCGCGGCCCTCGCGCCATTCCCGACTCTGAATACCGCTGGGAAAGCATTCAACAGGTCGCTCACGAGTACGGCATCAAACTGGATCCGTCGCTGATCATCCGCATAGATTCCGACGGTTGGTCAATGAAGACTGGCTACCACCCGATGGCGCCCGAAATCGGATACAGACCCATGAAGGCGCTGCTGAAAAAGACCACCGACTTCACAGCGATCTTCTGCTTCAACGATATTGCCGCTATCGGCGCCGTTCGCGCCCTGAATGATGCGGGACTACGCGTGCCGGGCAACGTCTCGGTCATCGGCTTTGATGATATTCAGTCTGCCGGGTATTCCATGCCGGCGCTCACCACGGTTCGCCAGCCGCTCACCGAGATGGGCAGGCGCGGTGCGCAGGTGTTGTTGCAGCGGATTGCAGATCGCGAAAAAGTGTTCCCTGCTGAGATCGTGATGATGCCTGAGCTGGTGGTACGCGAGTCGACCGGCGCAGCCCCGTTTGCACCACGCGATTAGCTCAGCGCTTCAAGAGCAGGCGGCCTCAAGCCAGCGGCTTACATACACCTGCGCGTGCGCCTCGCCGCAGTAATGGCGTGCGCCGGGCGCGTCGGCCGCCTCTTTTGTCCACTTGTAAATAGTCAGTTGGCTGCTGTTGCAGTTGATCACGATCCAGCGAGTGGGATTGTCGTTATCCTCGCCACAGATGTCACATCGATATTCGTGTCCGATCAAGATAGAACCTCAGTGTTCGGGGAGTCGTGCGTCGGCTACCGCGAAGGTCGTTTGGCTGCCTGGCACTGATTCTATTCCAGCATCTGCAGATCGAGCGGCTCAGAAATGTGGCAATCCATTTTGCAAATTCCGGCCAGCGCGCGTTCCATGGCGGAAGACTTGCACGGCTCTACCGTAACCACGAAGGGCAAGGCGTGTGCAGGATAGCCGGGCTTTTGCACGATAGCGCGGATATTGATGTGCTCTCGGGCCAGCACGCCGGTAATTTCAGCCACAATACCGGGACGGTCATTGACCGTGAAGCGAATGTAGTGCGGAACCGAAAATTCCGCGCCAAGCTTCGCCGGGACCGAGGGAATTGCAACGCGGCGCGAATCGTGCGCCAGAGCCAGCAGGTCGCTCACAACAGCCACCGCAGTGGGATGGCCGCCGGCGCCGTGGCCGGAGAAGACCACATCCCCGCCATAATGGCCCGTAAACACAACCATGTTCTCCGTTCCCCGCGACCAGGCCAGCGGTGACCGCAAATCCACCAGCATTGGTGCAACCGTGGCCGCAAGGCTGCCGTTGGTTCGGTGAGCGCGCGCAATCTGCCGGACCGTGCATCCCAGGTCGCGCGCATAGCTGAAGTCCACCGCCGAAACCGACGTGATGGCCTGCGGTTTAATTTCTTCCGGATCGACCACCACTCGCAACGCCAGGCGCATCAGGATTGCCAGCTTTGCGCGCGCATCGAATCCGCCAACGTCTTCCGTGGGGTCGGCTTCCGCGTATCCTTTAGCCTGCGCCTCAGCCAGCACCGTTGCGTATTCAGCGCCTTCGTCCATCTTGCTCAGAATGAAATTGCAGGTACCGTTGAGAATGCCTTCAATGCGCTCAATGCGATCGCCGGCAAGGCCCTGCTCAAGCCCGGGAATTACAGGAATGCCACCGGCCACAGCCGCGCCATACTTCAGATGCCCGCCCTTTGCAGCAGCCAGCCGCTCAAGCTCGATGCCGTGGAATGCAATTAATTTTTTATTGGCCGTAACCACGCTCTTGCCCGCTTCGAGTGCGCGACGCACCCAGTTCCCTGCAGGATCGAGCCCGCCAACCAGCTCAACAATCACATCGACATCGGAGTTGAGCACCGCATCCGCATCTTCAGTCCAGACAACGCCGGCCGGTACCCACTCCACTCGCTTGCGGGCCACGCCGCGATTGAAAATGTGGGTCAGCTTCAATACTTCGGGGTTCGACTCGGACAGAATGCGCGCAACCGAGCTGCCCACGGTTCCAAAACCGAAGAGCGCAATGCGCAATGGGCGTCGCGCCGATGAACCCGGCACAACCGCGTTCGATTGCACCCCAAGTGAAGCTGCACCTTTGATTTCAGACACCTGAAATTCCTCTTTGCCGAACGCTGAATATTGAGCAACTGATCACATCCATGATAAATCATGGCCAAATGAGGTCGATTTGGCCGCATTTCAATCTGCCGCAAACCAGCGACCATCGGCTCCCGTGCAACCATGCCAATAATGCTGTACATCGTGTACGATCAGGACAGATGCGGCGTCCCCTCGCAATCTTGCTGATGCTGTTCTTTGTCCTCGGCCCCCTTCAGGGAGTCCTTCAGGGCAGCGACGAATCGCGACTGCCAGCATGTTGCCGCCGAAACGGCGCACATCATTGCGAAATGAACCAGGACATGCGCGCCGCTCTGGAGCGGTCCATCGGTTCCACGCCTGCTTTCACGGGCCCGGCTACTTGCCCATCGTTTCCGGGCTTCGTGCTTGGGATTTTGACTCCTTCGCACACCCCTGCTGCAATGCGCTCATGGGTTCCGGTTCTCGTTGAACAAGCCCACTCTCCCGCTACAGCAAACGCAGTTGCAATCAGGATCGCGATCGATACGCGTTCCGGCCGCGCCCCTCCTGCTTCTCTCTAACGTCATCGTTCAATTTCCACGCATTCGCTGCAATTCAATCTGCCTTGACCACTTTCCGCAAGCATCCCTGGTCGGGGCAACACTCATTGCGCGAGGAGCACGTCCCATTTTTCCGGCTCAGTGCGAATGCTTATACTCGATCGCGTTCTTCTCGGAGGTTCGTTCTTGCATTCCCGTCTTTATTCATGCTTTGCCGCAGTGATTCTGCTGGCTGCTTCCCCTTTCGCACGCGCTACCGTGTTTTCTACGGTGCACGGAGTGGTCCACGATCCTGAACATCGGCCCATTGCCGGCGCTGAAATCACACTAAAAAGTGCCGATTCTGATTTCGCGCTCCACACAACAACTAATTCCGATGGCGCTTTCGAACTGCCCCAAGTACCCATCGGTGTGTATCGCATCACCATAACCGCGCCCGGCTTTGCCACTGCAACGCAATCGCTAGCTGTAACCTCGAGCACGAATCCCGTGCTGCACATTCCGCTCACAATTGCTTCAAGTACTCAATCTGTCGTTGTTGAAAGTTCAGCCGCACCGGTAGACACAGCCACCACAGCCACGCTTGTCACGCGCACCATGATCGATCAGACTCCCGGCGCAGGCCGCACGCTCGGCATGCAGATGATCACCGACTACGTCCCCGGCTCGTATGTGAGCCACGACATGCTCCACATTCGCGGCGGGCACCAGGTGAGCTGGCTCATCGATGGCGTTTCGATTCCCAACACCAAGATCGCGTCAAACGTCGGCCCGCAGATTGACCCCAAGGACATTGACTCGCTTGAGACGCAGCGAGGCAGCTACGGCTCTGAGGTCGGCGACCGTACTTACGCGGTTTTTGACGTGCTGCCGCGCAATGGATTTGAGCGCAACCGCGAAGCGGAGCTACGCTTGTCGGCAGCCAGCTTTTATTCGGCTGAATCTCAGCTCTCATTCGGCGACCACACTGAAAAAACAGCATGGTACGCCAGCGCGACCGGGGCGCGCTCCAACTACGGTCTTGAAACGCCAATCCCCACCGTCTATCACGATGCAACCAACTCGCAAAGCGTTTTCGCGTCGCTTATCCGCAACCAGACGCAACGCGACCAGATCCGCATCGACGGGCAATACCGGCAAGACTACTTTCAGATTCCCTACAACCCCAGTACCACCGACTATCAAACGACTTCGGGCTACTACAGCTCTTACGGCCTTCGCGATGGACAGAAGGAGCGCGATGCGTTCCTGATCGCCAACTGGGCTCACACGCTCTCACCCAAAGCAGAGTTTTCAATTGCGCCGTTCTACCACCTCAATCAAGCTGACTACGATTCACGAGCCAACGATCTTCCGGTCGCCACTACCTGGCACCAGAACTCGAACTATGTGGGCGCGCAGGCCGACGCACGCATGGAAGTTGGTTGGAACAGCTTTTCGGGCGGCATGTACTCGTTCTACCAGCGCGAAAACGATCTGTTCGGCGCTCGAGTGAATGACGGCAGCGGCCCTTCGCAGCCGAACACTTCTGCCCTCGCCAATGCGGGACTGGTGGAGTTCTACCTCTCCGATCATCTGCGGCTCGGCTCTTACGTCACCATCCAGGGCGGCGAGCGATTTTCCATTTATCGCGCCGGGTTAAACGAAAACGCCATGTATCCACGCATTGGTGCAACGGTTCGCATCCCGCGCCTCAACTGGGTTTTGCGCGGCTATTATGGACGCTCGTTTCAACCCGCGCCGGTGCAGACCGTTTCAAGCTCAGTGTTGAACTATGCCGGCAGCCTGGGCGGCGGTCAGGATACATTCACACCTCTCAAGTCGGAACGCGATGAGGAACACCAGTTCGGCATCGTGATTCCATATCGCGGGTGGATGCTCAATGTGGACACGTTTAAATCTCGCGTCAACAATTTCCTTGATCACGCCAACCTGGGCGAATCAAACATGTACTTCCCCATCGGCGTGGACGGCGCCCTGGTGCGCGCGTGGGAAATGACCTTGCGATCACCGGAACTTGGTCGGCTTGGACATTTTCATCTCGCTTATTCCAACCAGATCGCCGAACAGCGCGGGGACATCATCGGCGGATTCACGTGCTCGCTGCCGGACGATGAAGCCTGCGCACTGGGCCCTGATTACAGGCCAGTGGATCACGACCAGCGCCATACGTTGAATGCAGGCTTTACGGCAAACCTGCCCTTGCGCACCTGGTTCGCCACCAATGTTTACTACGGCTCCGGCTTCACCAACGGTCTCGCCGGATCGAGTGAAGGCCCGTACAACGGAACCTACCTGCCGGCCCACACCACCTTTGACGTATCGGCCGGACACGCGATTGGCGAACGTTGGAAAATCAACGCGTCGGTAATCAACGTAACAAATCACCGCGTTCTGCAGGACAACTCGATCACAGTAGGCGGCTTCCACTGGAACGACCCGCGCATGATCTCAGCCGAGCTCCGCTACCGCTTCCATTTTTGATCACGAAAGTTCTCGGCTCTCGCTAAGCGGCAACGTATGATGGAAAACCATGGCCACAGTTTTTGAAAAACTCAACTGGAAAGACCAGCTTGAGATTGTCGTATTGAACGCTCCAGAAAGCTTTGAAGCAGAAATCGCGCGGCTCTCCCTGAAGGCGGTTCATCGCAGCTTGTCTCCGGTCAAAGAGACTGGATTCATGCTGGCGTTCGTCATGCGCAAGAATGAAGTAGACGCACTGGCGCCTGAAATTGCCAAACGTGCCAAGGGCGACGCAATTGTGTGGTTCGCTTATCCGAAGGGAAGCTCAAAGAAGTACAAGTGCGATTTCAATCGCGACACAGGCTGGGATGCGATGAATGAGCTTGGATTTGAAACTGTGCGAGCCGTGGCGATTGACGAAGACTGGAGCGCTCTGCGCTTTCGCCGCAGCGAGTTCGTCAAAGCACGTAAAAAATGACCGCAATTAATCAGCTTCGGGTAAAACGAGCGGTTTGCAATGTGTTGGGTCAAATATCTTAGTCCGAAACCACTCACGACTGTCCTTCGGGAGCCACTCCTCGTTTCGATTCCATGTTTCAAGACTGTCGACCGCTTTCAGGAACTCGTTGTGTTTGACCAAGCAAACGTGCCTCATTTGAACAATATAGTCACTGTGGGGATCAGCACTTGTGACAGCACCGTAAGAGATGTAGGCCGGCATTTGTCGGGGTACTAGCAAAACTGCAGAACTGAAGTCACGCGGAAGCCTTTCGCGAGCCTTTCCCAATGCGACCATATCTCGCAGTGGTTCGGCATCGCACTGACTATCGCCTAGTTCCACCAGAAGAAGATCCTGCTCGTCTCCATTTGGAATTAATTCGAGTAAAGACTCCGCGGCCTGTTTATTCGTCGGGTCAAGTTCTAACCGACGAGCGGCTGATAGGATTTCGGCGCGATAACCACCTCCAGTCCTTTTCAATGCCACGACGAGCGCGCTTCTCGATTTGGCGCGGACTATGTCAGCCAAAGCAGTCACCGACGCGCAATTCTGTACCTGGGGAAATATGCCGGGGCAGAAGATTAGACATGCCGCTACTAAAAAATGCTTTCTCATGTGTTATTTTTCCTACCCCGCCACGCGGTCTTCAACGTCGAATAAGCCCGGCAACACTTCGCCAGCTTTACCTTCAACAATTTGTGTAAACGCCGAAGCGTTCAGCGGATGCTCAGGGCCGATATAGACCGTGCGAGCGCTGCCCTGGCGCGCCCAGTGAACGAAACTAGCCGCGGGATACACCGATCCCGAAGTGCCGATGACCAGCATCAGCGTAGCCTTGTGAATCTCGTCCTGAATGCGATCCATCTCCAGCGGCATTTCACCAAAGAAAACAATGTGCGGGCGCATTCTCCCGCCACAGGCGCAGCGCCCAACCTCGTCGAGGCTCGCATAGATAGCGTGATCTTCGACGGGTGGTCTGCCGCAGTCGCGCTCGCAGCGGGACTTCGCAAGCTCACCATGCATATGCAAAAGCCGTGTGGAGCCGGCGCGCTCGTGCAGATCGTCTACATTCTGCGTGCAAAGAAAAAAGCGGTCGCCGATGCGCTCTTCAAGCTCAGCCAGTGCAAAGTGCGCCGGATTGGGCTGTGCCGCTGCACCGTCTTTGCGCCGCTTCGAGTAGAAGGTCCACACCAGTTCTGGATTGCGCCGCCATGCATCGGGCGTGCACACATCCTCAATCCGATTGCCGGCCCACAATCCATCATCCGCGCGAAATGTGGGCAGCCCGCTCTCAGCACTGATGCCCGCGCCAGTAAGAACAAAAACGCGATCAGATGAGGTGATGGAAATTCTGTCCATAAAAGCTTGGATTTCCCTGCTTTGCTGCAAAACTGCCAAAAGTAGCGGCGCGAAAGCTGAGAGCCGAAAGCTGCAAGCCAATAGCCTGAAGCTAGCAGCCAGAAGCTGCTTTACGGCTCCAGCAATATCTTGCCCGTCGTCTTCCGCTCTTCCATGTCGGTCTGCGCCTGGGCCGCTTCGTGCAGCGGGTAAATATGTTCGGTGCGGAGTTTGAGCTCGCCGCTTGCGGCCCAGCCCAGCACCTCACCTGCACGCTGCTCAAGTTCCGCGCGCGTGGCAATGTAATGCCACAGTGTTGGCCGCGTTAAATAGAGCGAGCCCTTGCCGCTGAGCTGAATCGGATCGAATGGAGGAACTGCGCCGCTTGACCCGCCGAACAGCGCCAGCATGCCGCGCGGCCTTATGCAGTTCAGGCTCTTCTCAAATGTTGTTTTGCCCACTGAGTCATAGACAACGTCTACGCCCTTGCCGTCCGTCAGGCGCTTTACTTCAACTTCAAAATCCTGCTCAGAGTAGAGAATCACTTCGTCCGCGCCAGCTTCGCGCGATAACTCAGCTTTTGCGGCAGTTGAAACGGTGGTGATGACGCGCGCGCCAATTCGCTTGGCCATTTGCGTAAGCAGCAATCCAACGCCGCCCGCTCCCGCATGAATGAGCGCAGTCTCTCCAGACTTGAGTGGGTAGGTGGAGTAAGCAAGGTAGTGCGCAGTCATACCCTGCAGCATCGCTGCCGCGGCTTTTTCCGGGCTTAGACCAGTGGGGACCTTGACCAGTTGTGCCGCAGGCACCAGCGCGTACTCCGCATAGCTGCCCATCACCGCAGTCGAGGCAACCAGTTCGCCGGCGCTGAATCCCTGCACTCCGGGACCAAGCTCCTCGACTGTTCCGGCAGCTTCACTGCCGGGCACAATAGGAAGCGCAGCCTTGTACTGGCCCTTGCGAAAGTAAATCTCAATGAAATTCAAGCCAGTGGTCTCAATGCGGATGAGCACCTGGCCTGGTCCGGGGACGGGGATGGGAAGATCGACAAGCTCGAGAACTTCAGGCCCGCCGGCTTGCTGGATTTGGATTGCTTTCATGGCAAAAGTAAGAATGAACCTTCAGGCTGGGTCCGGGCAAGAATATTCCATTACCCTCTCCGAACAATACTTGGGGCCAAACAGAAATGCCGCCAAAGGCGGCATTTCTTAATCCTGTTCCCTGTTCCCAGCTTTTAGAAATTGTCTTCCTTACTTTCAGAAAGAAGATTCTGCTCATCCGACGAAACCAACCGCACCAGCCTGTCCACGGTATAGGAAGATGGGTGTTGGTTTGTGTAGTGGTGGCGCACCTGCAATTCTCCCAGAAGTCCAATGGCCAGCAATTGGATTCCGGCAACAATCATCACCGAACCGAAAATGAATAACGGCCCATGGTGGTGCAACATGCTCATGGCCGGATTCATGACCTTCATGATCAGCAGAATCAATCCCATTGACGAGCCACCCATCAACGCCAGCATTCCAAGACCGCCGAAGAAATGCAGCGGCCGCGTCATGTAGCGGAGCAGGAAACGAATCGTCAACAGATCAAAGAACACGCGAAACGTGCGGCCGATACCGTAATGGCTCTTGCCTGACTCGCGGTTGATATTGCGAATGGGAATCTCGCAGATGGACGCGCCATACCAGCTTGCCAGTGCAGGAATGAAACGATGCATCTCGCCGTAAAGCGGAATGCTCTGGATGACTTCGCGGCGATAAGCCTTAAAGGTTGTGCCAAAGTCGTGAATATCCACCCCGGAGAACTTGGCCATCAGCCAGTTTGCGCACCGAGATGGAATGCGCCGCATCATAAAGTTGTCGATGCGATCTTTGCGCCAGCCGGAAACAACGTCGTAGCCCTCATCGAGCTTTTCAACAAAGGCCGGAATGTCATTCGGATCGTGCTGCAGGTCGCCGTCCATGGCCAGGATGAACTCGCCGGACGCGTGATCGAAACCGGCAGCCAGAGCAGATGTCTGGCCGAAGTTTCGTCTCAGCTTGACCACCAGTACCCGGCTATCGACCGCGGCAATCTCTTCGAGCAGTTTGTAGGTTCGATCGCGGGACCCGTCATCGACCAGCACCATCTCGAAACTGTCTGACACCTGCTCTATCACCTGTTTCAGGCGTGCATACAGAACGGTGACGTTTTCCTCTTCATTGTGAAAGGGCACAACGATGGAGTATTTCACCATAGTGGTTACTTAGACGCTCCAAAAAGGATGTTGGACTACATTCTGTCCCGCAAAGTGGGCAGTCACTTTGAAAAAATGCTCTTTCGCCGATCGGCAGGAGAAAACTGGAAATGACGAGTTGAAACAAGTTTACGCCCCGGGGTCCGTTCAGACACTTTAATTAACCCCGACTCAAATAAAAAGATGCGCCAGCTTTAAGAAAGATTCCTCAGCGATCAAGTTCATCCAGCATGGCCTGCATCTCGCTCACTGCATGAGTGTTACCGGCGCGAGCGGCGCCGGCAATTCCGGTTTTCAGGCGCTCGACAGCTTCTGCGGTTCTGCCCGCGGCGCTCAAAGTCTGGGCCGACATGAAATAGCCGGCCGTGTAATCCGGGTCGTTGGCAAGCAAAGTGGAATACTCTTCAAGCGCTGCTTCAGTCTCACCCCGGCTCACCAGTTCCATGGCGATTCCGTAACGGGCAAAACTATTCTTTGGGTCCAGCGCCAGAATTTCTTTGAGTGCCGCAATTTTGTCCATCGGTCCAGATCCGGCCAAAAACGCCAAGCCATTTTGGGAATTTGCTTAATTGGCGGGGATTGCCCAAACTGTAACAGTGCCGCCAGTAAGAACGCCGCGCCTACAATTTGATTGTAACGTCAATATTGAAGCCGCAGAGCAGATGCCGACAGCAGTTGTACGGAGTGATTACCGATGAACGAGCCCGAGAAAAATCGCATTGTGCGCACCGTGGCCAGCACGCAATCGGAAATGACTGAGATCATCTTGCCCAACGACACAAATACCCTGGGCAATCTCCTTGGCGGACGCTTGATGCACTTTATCGATCTGACCGGTGCCATGGCCGCCTATCGTCACTCCAGAACCCACGTGGTCACGGCTGCAATGGACCACATCGACTTTATCCGCCCGGTGCGGCTGGGCGATCTGCTCACGCTCAAATCGAGCGTGAATCGCGCCTTTACCAGTTCCATGGAAGTCGGCGTAAAAGTGTGGGCAGAAAACACCCGTACCGGCGGAGTGGTTCACGTAGCCAGTGCCTATCTGGTGTTCGTTGCGGTGGACGAGCAAGGCCGCCTGCAGACCATCCCGGCGCTCCTGCCTGAGACACCTGATGAGATTCGTCGTCACGCCGACGCGCTACGCCGTCGCGAACATCGCGAACGTGAGAGCGCGCGCCGCCACCACGAACGTCTGGCCACAGCGCCGCCGGATGCGGCCTTGCAGACTAAGCCGTGAACCTGTTTCGAATTGAATTGTGTTCGCTTGACTGAAAATTCATCATGCCCGTTACGCTTCCATCCCCGGAATCGCAGGCAAGCTATCCGCGACGCATTGTGTGCTTGAGCGACGAGACGACTGAAGTTCTCTATATGCTCGGCGCGCAGGATCGCATTGTCGGCATCAGCGGTTTTTCCAATCGTCCACTTGAGGCCCGGCTCAAACCACGCATCTCGGCATTTCGAGACGCTGATTTTGAAGCCATCCTCGCGCTCGAACCGGACCTTGTCCTGACATTTTCCGACGTGCAAGCCGAAATCTCACGCCAGCTCGTGCTCCGCGGGCTTCCCGTTCTCAATTTCAATCAGCGCAGCCTTGCAGAGATCTTTGAAATGATTGGAATGCTCTCGCGGATCGTCGGCAAACTGGTCGAGGGTCAGGCACTCATCAAGACCTTGCATGAAGGGCTTGAAGAGATTAGGGTGAGCGCAGAATCCTTACCCCGCCGGCCTCGTGTTTATTTTGAGGAATGGCATGATCCCTTGATCAGCGGCATCTGCTGGGTAGACGAGTTGATCGATATTGCCGGAGGGAATCCGATCTTTCCTGAGCTGCGCAGATGCGGAAAATCCAAAGATCGTGTCGTCGATCCGGGCGCGGTCGTCGTTCGCGATCCTGAGGTGATCCTCGCTTCATGGTGCGGTATGAAAGTGGATATTGGACGCATGATGGCCCGTCCGGGATGGTCTCAAATCAGCGCCGTGCGCAACTGCAATCTCACGGAGATCAATTCCAGCATCATTCTGCAGCCCGGCCCAGCGGCACTTACCGACGGAGTGCGTCAAATACACCAGATCGTCGCGCAAGTAGCCACAGCGTAGGCTCAAGCCCATTCGAATGTGAACGACCCGCCGCTCCTGTAAAATTCAGTTCAGATGCACCGCGGCGCTGCTTTAGAAATGCGCGGCCAATATTTCGCTTCGAAAACTAACCAGCACAAGAAGTTTAAAAGAGGAGTTTCGCTAATGGCCCATTCAAATGCCATGCCTTCGCCGGTTGCTTTGCCGGGTGTCTCAAAGATAGTAGCCGTCGGTTCCGGCAAGGGCGGTGTAGGTAAAACCACTGTCGCCGTCAACCTGGCCATTGCACTTTCAAAACTCGGCAAGCGTGTCGGCCTGATTGACGCTGACGTCTACGGACCGAATGTGCCGCTCATGATGGGCTCGTCGCAACAGCCGCGCGTAGGTCCTGGCAACCTGATCATTCCCAATGACACGCACGGCATCAAGACAATTTCAATTGGCTACATTTCACCCGGCGACAAGCCGCTGGTGATGCGCGGCCCCATGTTGCACCAGATTATTCGCCAGTTCCTGCAGCAGGTTGAGTGGGGCGAGCTCGACTACCTGATAATCGACCTGCCTCCGGGCACCGGCGACGTGGTCATCTCGCTCGTGCAAACCGTGCCGCTGACCGGTGCTGTCGTTGTGTCCACACCGAGCGATGTCAGCCTCGAAGATGCACGCAAGGCGCTCGAGATGTTTGCACAGGTCAATGTGGAAGTGCTCGGCATCGTAGAAAATATGAGCCACTTTACGTGCCCGCATTGCCATGAGCAGATCGACATCTTCTCAAAGGGAGGCGCGGAACGCACGGCAAAACAGTTCAACGTTCCCTTCCTCGGCTCCATTGAACTGGTGCCCGCCATTCGCGAAGGCGGCGATCGCGGCATTCCCGTTGCTCTGGCTGGCCCCAAAAGTCCGCAGGCCGCCGAGTTCTATGCCATTGCCGATAAGGTGATGGAACGTGCGGAAGCCGCAGCAGCGGCTGCCACGGACGTGATTGAGATTCAATAACGCGCCCTGCAACTACGCAAACACTGAAAGCGGGGCAAATGCCCCGCTTTCTCCTTTAGGTCAAGTTCGATTCCGATTAGCGCCAGTGCCCTTCGACCATGACCCAACTGCCGTGCCTGCGTTCCCAGCGATTCTGCACCCACCGTTGATGCTCACGGGGCGGATGATCCCAGCGGCCTGGGGTCCAGGCATAGTGGTCGTTGTCGTAGCGATGATATCCGTTGACCCAGACGGATCTCCGGTCAGGGCGCGGACCGCGACGCTCGTAAACGTTTGGCGGAGGCCCTACGCGAATCGATACCTGTGCCAATGAAGCCACAGGGGCCATCGCGAAAGAGAGCAATATTGCAAATGCGATTTTCTTCACGGTCGTTCACCTCTAGCGGGTTGAGCGTCTCCGGAAGACGTTGCGTGCTCCGGCTTCTCGCGAGCATTACCGTGGAACGGCGGGAAGAGTTGCAGATTCGCAGTGAACCGCGCTTAGTCTGTTTTTACTCTCGGGCAATTCTAATGCGATGTACCGCATTGCTCACCGGTGCTGTTTTCGAATGTGCGGTAATCCTGGCTGCGGATCGTCGGAACCAGTTTTGAGGTCGCTGTGAAAATTTCTGCCTCCTCGGATTTAGGCCGAAGGCGCAACTGGAGAGTTATCAGTGGCTCTTCTCATCTTTACTGACGGAAAAATATCTCCCATGCGCTGGATTTGCGCGCCCACACTTTGCAACTTCTCCTCAATCCGCTCGTAGCCGCGATCCATGTGATACACGCGATCGAGAATCGATTCGCCATCGGCCACCAGCGCAGCCAGAACAAGCGACGCCGACGCGCGCAGATCGGAGCACATGACCGCTGCCGCGGAAAGAGGCGAAGGCCCGCGCACAGTCGCCGTGCTTCCATCCACTTTGATATTTGCGCCCATGCGAACGAGTTCCTGCACATGCATAAAGCGGTTCTCAAAAATGTTTTCTCTCACCTGGCTGGTACCCTCAGCCTGCGTGGCAAACGCCATGTACTGGGCCTGCATGTCGGTCGGAAAACCTGGGTATTCTTCGGTGGAAATATCGGCCGCACGTAACCGCCCCGGAGCCTGCACGCGCACTGCATCGGAGCCTACGCTCTCCACCCGCGCGCCTGCCTCCTGCAACTTGCTGATGACGGCGCCAAGATGCGAAGGATCGCAGTTGGCCACAGTCAAATCGCCGCGCGTAATCGCTCCGGCAATCAAAAACGTCCCCGCTTCAATGCGGTCGGGATTGATGCGATAGGTTGCGCCATGCAGACTGCTCACGCCCTTCACACGAATCACCGCCGTGCCCGCGCCTTCGATCCTGGCGCCCATCGCCGTCAGCAACGCAGCCAGATCCGTTACTTCAGGTTCGCGCGCGCAGTTCTCCATCAGCGTCTCACCCTCGGCAAGTACTGCGGCCATCAACAGGTCTTCCGTGCCCGTCACCGTGATTTTGTCGAACACAAGGTGCGCGCCACGCAGCCGTTCCGCACGCGCCTCAAGATAGCCGTGTTGCTGCGTGATGGTGGCGCCCATCTTCTCAAGGCCTTTAATGTGAAGATCAATCGGCCTTCCGCCGATCGCGCATCCGCCCGGCATGGCTACACGCGCTACTCCGGCACGCGCCACCAGCGGCCCCAGCACAAGAGAGCTGGCGCGCATGGTTTTTACAATCTCGTATCGCGCCACCGGATCAGACAGCGACCGGCAACTGATCGTCATGCGATCACGCGCATTGCCTTCACGCTGCCCAACCACCGCGCCCATGGACGCAAGCAGTTTGCGCTCAGTCTCAATGTCGCGCACCTGCGGAATATTTTCGAGCGTGACTTCGTCTTCCGTAAGGATGGCCGCAGCCATGCACGGCAGCGCCGAGTTCTTGGCGCCTGAAACGCGAATTGTGCCCACCAGCGGATTTCCGCCGCGAATGACAAACTTGTCCATATATTGCCCAACAACCAGCGCTCAGATGAGCTGCTCGCTCCTAAGTTTAAATGCGCGCAACGGGCAAAGATGGAATTGAAGCTCGCTCAGATGCGGAAATCTACGCCTGAATGCAGCAGCCCCGGCACGAGATCGTTCGCGCCGGGGCTGGTGAAACTAAATATAAATTAATCGCTTTTCAGTTGCCGTTCACCGCCGCCGGAATCAGGTTCAGCCGTTCCGTCAGCGCGAATTGCAGATAGGTGCCTTCATCCAGCGTGGCCTGCGGATGGCTGATCAGCAGATGGGCCGTGATCACACCCGCGCCCACCAGCGATCCTGCCAATGCGCCTGCTGGACCTGCCAGAATTGCCCCCGTTACCGCTCCGGCGCCCACTGCGCCGCCATACTCAATACTGTTGCGCTTCAGGTGCGAGCCGGGATTGATGGTGCCTTCTCCGCTCACCCTCGTGTTTGAGCCAGGGGTCGCCGTCACTTGCCCATACATTCTGAAACGCGAGCCGTTCGGGAGAATCACTGTTTCGGGAACCAGGTTCATTGACCCATGACCGCCAAAGCTGCCGGTGGACACACGCATAATGCGCCCGTCGATCTCCGAGCCTGCAGGAATCAGCACACGGTCGTCCTGCACAACGTCAGAGGCCACGCGGCTACGGAATCCTTCGCCTTCCTCGCTGAAAGCTGTCGAAACTCCGTTCAACAAGCGAACGCGAATCAGGGTTCCCTCCCCCAGTTCATTGGCTCCCAGTGGAGCCGGATGCACGATGTCGCCATCAGGATCGGCGGCGATACGCTGGCTCAAGCTTGGTCCGCTGGGTGGATCGGGAGCGATCTGCACAATGCCGCCGTCGGTGCCGTCCGCCGGAGTCGCGTTTGCCGTGTTCATCGGAGCAGTTTGCTCGGTCCGCACCTGCACCTGATCCTGCGCGGGCGCTGGCGCTTGTTCCGCATAATGTGCCGCTGAAGGCTTTTCGACCGGCGCCTGGACTGAAATGGCTGGTGCGGGTGCAGCATCCGCCGGAGGATCGGAAACAATCGTGTCATTTGAAGGCGGTTTTGAAGTTCCTTCATAGGCGCCGGACTGGCCGGCCTGCTGCGCTGCAAGTGAAGCGGCGGTTGCGAACATCAACGCACAGACAAGAATCGACCTATTCATTTAAAGCTCCATTTCCGGAACCCTGTCAGGCGCGCAGGGGCTTCCAGGGGCGAACAGTGCCTATATTCTTTAGACCCGATGAGGGGCAAAGAGTTGTATCACGCGCCAGAATCCGTCCCGTCGTGAACAACACCGGGCAGCTTGCCCAAATTAAGGCTAGCGCAGGTGGATAGCGATGAAATCAGCGCCGCAACTAAAGGTGCCCCGCCATACACGAATCAACAGAGTTAATGCACAGGCCGGGCGAGCGCCCACTTCCGAAACTGACTCCGCTCCCGCACCAACCTGCCGGTGTCCCATACTTGCGTGGTTTCATCGCCTAAGGATAGGATCGCGCAGCTCTCAACCTCGCCACAAGAATCAAATGTCATCTTGAGCACAGCTTCGCGGAGTCGAAAGATCTGCAGTTGCCTTTCAATCGCAAAGACAGTCTAAAAAGCATAGTCTCCGCCTAGTCGAAAATACGACACCACGCGGATTTCCGATCGCCTGTCCCAGGATTAAGATGTTCAGGGCCACAACTTGAGGTAAAACGATGAGGATATGTCTCCTCGCAATGCTGTCTCTTCTATCGATCACTTCGCCCACAATCGCGCACGGCAGCACTGAGAACAGTTCAACTGGCGGTCCCAAAGCAAAGAAGCAATTTGAATTTGAAATATTCTCAATCCGACTCCACAAGCCTGGTTCCACTCCATCGAACATGCAACTTACTCAGGATGGCTATATCGCAACTACGGATCTTGAGTTTGCGATCAAGCTAGCCTACTTTCCGAAGGACTGGCACAAGTGGAATTCGTGGAAGATACAGAACGCTCCAGCCTGGGTACACACAGATTGGTATGACGTAAACGCGCGCGTTGCTCAGGAAGATTTGGCAGCCTGGCAAGCAGATGTGGCGACCTGGCAGAAATCGGCCGCCCTCAGCGATATGGAACTCCTGCGCAGCGCATGGCAAGTAGCACTTAGGGATCGTTGCAAAATTGCAGTGAGTACGACCCCAATTAAAGCGCACTATTTGGACCTCATGGTAGGCAAGCGTGGGGTGCAACTGAAACAAACGGTGCCGGGTGCTGTAAAACCGATAAAGTTCAAAACCAGTAAGTTAGGAGAAGGGTTCTATATCGAGGACAATGGCGAGAGACGATTCGTTGGCGTATCCATGGAGGAATTTGCGGCTTTTCTAACCAGGTCAAGTCCGGATTATCCCGTCCAGGATAAGACTGGCCTTACAGGTCGGTACGACTTTACGTTGCCGTGGTTTGACCTGCAACATTATCCCGATAGCGAATTCAGCAATCCGCTTGATCGGATGCCAATCAGCAGCACTGGCCTTAAGTTAAAGCGAGGAACAGGGACAGCATTCATCGTCAACATCGAACACATTCAAAGACCCGATCCAAACTGAACCCGTGCCATGATGAGCCGGGTGCTCCATCCTTCTCGAGGTTTCATCGCGCAAGTGTGGGTTAGCACTAACCTCAACCAGCAACCGTGCCATCATGAACGTAGCGGCATGGGGCTCGCGCAGCAACATGTCTTACACGCGCAGTTTCTAACTGCGACTCGGGTTGTGAAAATTAGGGGTTTCCTTTTTTGCGAAATGCAACTCTTGTAGTCCTTCGAGATTCAATTTTGCCTTCGCCTTGAGATCCAACAGCCCGGCGGCCTCGAACTCGTACTTTTCTCCATTCGGAGTGGTCGCAATAAATCGTTTAGCTTGGCGGCCAGACGGATCCACTGCCACTGGGATTCCCTGTGCCTTCAATTCCGCGATTGCGTCAGACACTTCCTTATCCATGATTCTCTCCCGCGCACAAATACTAATGCGATGACCCGACTCGACGCCGGGCGTTCTCCTGCGTGCCCCCTCTCGATTTGGAGGTCGCAGCCAGTCTGAAGAAGACACTGGATGAGCTGGTTAGCCGGGAAGTCCTGGGCGGACAGTATGCACAGCTTTTACTTTCTCGCCGTCCCCTGCTTCCGCTTTGGCAGACTCAGCCGCTGTTGTCTCCAGTTGCTCGGAGTGCTTCAGCGCATTCCGAGAGTGCTCGTCAGCCTGCTTGCTGAGTTCGTGGGCGGATTGATGATCTGCTTTGCCGTGGGCGACTGCTGCGACGGCGTGGGCGTGCGATGCCAAATTGTGAAGCTCAGCGGCTTGATCGTGCGAACTCTGGGGCATGGAGTTTCCTCTCTATACAAGATGCAGACTCAATGCACCGAGTCGCCCAGGTCCTCGGTTGAATCAGCTCCCGTACCAACTTCGGGGTGCCCAATGTCCCGGGGGGTGTCCACCGACAGGTCTTCGTTAGTGGTGGGGATGAGAAACTGGTCACCCGTGCCACCGCCCGCTGACCCGCCTTCGGCCAGAGATCGGCCGGCATTGTAAATTCTGATGTACTTTCATGCCTTCAGACACGAATCCCCCGGCACGGTCCATCCATGCCAGGAGATTCGTGATTAGGAGCTAGAGTTGGTACTTGTCGGCTCTTCGCGCTTTGTCGGTGGATCGCCCAAACGCATCTGTTCAGCCTTGACCGGCTCGACAATCTTTTCCTGCCTATCGTCCGCGGCTAGTTTGTGTGAGAACAGCGGGCGTTTTGGGAATAGGTGATTGTGAACGTCTGATTGGTGTCCAAAGCTCATGATTGTCTCCAATCGCTTGCTTGTTAGTTGTGAGGTGCGCTCGTCTGGAGCAAGCCGTCAACAGCTAGAGGCGAGGAAGGGACGTTCTCGTACTTCCCAATTAGACGCTTCAACCGATGGTAAAGTCCAATTTCCCATTTCAGCTAGACGCAGATCTCAACCAGACATTTTTCGTGATTCATACCGCTTCAGCAGAAGAAGGCCACACCACGCTGCAGTCCACTCCGATCCAATTTCGACATTCATGGCAGCAGCCCCTCCATTTCCATCGCCTGCCAGATCAGCACACTTCATCCGCCCCAATGTGACCGACACCACACCGGCCCACGCCGCCCGGCTTGTTAGAATCGGAACGGTATACACACGTTCTTTTTTGTTCTCAACCTTGAGAGGAGATTCCGCGAGTGCAGGAGCTTTTGAGTTCAATTCAAAGCGCCGCCGGAGAGGCTCTTGCCGTGGATCGCCGTCCCAAACTGAATGACCGGCTGCAGCATCGCATTATGAGGAGTGACATGACTGAGATTATTGCCATTCGTGCCCGCGAAGTACTTGATTCGCGCGGAAATCCGACCGTTGAAGCGGACGTAATTCTTGAGAGCGGTGCCATGGGCCGCGCCATCGTGCCTTCCGGCGCATCCACCGGCGAACACGAGGCTGTCGAGCTTCGCGACGGCGACAAGACCCACTACATGGGCAAAGGCGTTCTGCAGGCGGTTGAGAATGTTGAAACCGTTCTGGCACCCGAACTGGAAGGCATGGACGCAGCTAATCAGCGCCTCATCGACCAGACCATGATTGCGCTCGACGGCACGCCGAACAAGAGCAAGCTCGGCGCCAATGCCATTTTGGCCGTGTCCATGGCCTGCGCACGCGCCGTTGCGCAAACACTTGAAATTCCTCTCTATCGCTATCTGGGCGGCGTCAATGCCAGCATTCTGCCCACGCCCATGCTGAACGTTCTTAACGGCGGCGCACATGCTGACTCGAACGTCGACTTCCAGGAATTCATGATCATGCCCGTTGGCGCGGAGCGCTTCAGCGAAGCACTGCGTTGGTCGGCCGAGACCTTCCACACCTTGAAGGGCGTGCTCAAGAAGAGAGGCTACAACACAGCCGTGGGCGATGAAGGCGGATTTGCTCCTTCGCTAAAATCGAACGACGAAGCGATCGAGCTGATCCTTGAAGCAATCGAAGCAGCCGGCTACAAGCCGGGCGAGCAGATTGCCATTGCTCTCGATCCTGCGTCGAGCGAGTTCTACGATAAGGAAAAGAACAAGTACGTCTTCAAGAAAAGCGACAAGCGCGAGCTGTCAAGTGAGGAAATGGTCAGCTTCTGGGACAACTGGAGCCGCCAGTATCCAATCGTTTCGCTTGAAGACGGCCTGGCCGAAGATGACTGGGCAGGATGGCGTTTGCTGACTGACAAGCTCGGCAGCCGCATTCAGTTGGTTGGCGACGACCTGTTCGTGACCAATGTAAAGCGCCTGCAGCGCGGCATTGAAGAGGGCGTTGCCAATTCGATTCTCATCAAGGTCAACCAGATCGGCACGCTCACTGAGACGCTGGAATCGATTGAACTCGGCCGCCGTTATGGCTACACCGCGGTCATGTCGCACCGCTCCGGTGAAAGCGAAGATACATTCATCGCCGATCTCGCGGTGGCTACCGGCGTAGGCCAGATCAAGACCGGCTCCGTAAGCCGCACCGATCGCATCGCCAAGTACAACCAACTTCTCCGCATTGAAGAAGAGCTAGGCTCAGGCGCAACCTACCTCGGACTCGAGAGCATCAACTGCAACGAGTAGGCTGAAAACATCTTCAAACACATCGAGGGCGGAGGCACATGCTTCCGCCCTTCGTGTTACTTCTTCGCTGCGCTCAGGATGACACTACGCAAGAGGATGTAGAACACGTCGCTGCTGTTCGGCAGGTTATCCTAGAGTAGAACTCCGATCGATACAGAGGTATTTTCCTAAGTGTCCAGCACAAAGCACCCACTCGTCCTGACCATCCTTGATGGATGGGGTTATTCCGCCCAAACCGCCAACAATGCCATCGCGCTGGCCCGCAAACCCACCTATGACACGCTGCTGCGCGAATTTCCGAACACGCTGATTCGCGCTTCAGAACATTTTGTCGGCCTGCCGGACGGGCAAATGGGCAATAGCGAAGTGGGCCACCTGAACATCGGCGCTGGCCGCATCGTACAAATGGACATTACCCGCATCGACATGCAGATTGCCAACGGCGAATTCCAGAAAAACACGGCCATCGTCCAGGCAATGAAGCGTGCGCGCGAAGGCGAACGCCAACTGCACCTCTTCGGGTTGGTCTCAGACGGCGGCGTCCACACGCATCAGGAGCATTTGTACGCGCTGCTGCGCATTGCGCGCGAGTACGGCGTTGGGCGCGTGTTCGTGCACGCGTTTATGGACGGCCGCGATACGGGGCCGACTTCAGGCGCCGGGTTTATTGCTCAGCTTGAGCAGAAAATGCGCGAGTACGGCGTTGGCAAGGTGGCCAGCATCAACGGCCGCTACTACGCCATGGATCGCGACAAGCGCTGGGAGCGCGAGCGCAAAGCATATGACGCAATGGTCAATGGCAAAGCCGAAGGCGGCGCCTATCCTGACCCCGTTGCGCGCATTAAGGAGTGCTATAACGGCGGAACGACCGACGAGTTCCTCGTCCCCTTTGTTGTGACCGACGCCGCGGGCAAGCCCGTCGGCCAAATCCGCGACGAAGACGTCTGCCTCAATTTCAATTTTCGCGCCGACCGAGCACGCCAGATTACGCGTGTGCTGGCGCGTGAGAGCGGCCTGAACAAGCAGGGCGGCCGCAATCTTGAAGGCTGGGAATCGCTTGACCAGACAATTCCGCGCAGCGAAATTCCAAAGAACCTTCACTACCTTTGCATGACTCAGTACGACAAGCTTTATGAGTTGCCAGTAGTGATGCCCCCGGAGTCGCTGGATAATATTCTGGCCAATATTCTTTCGCAGCATCAACTACGCAATTTGCGCGTGGCCGAGACTGAAAAGTTCGCGCACGTCACTTACTTCTTCAATGGTGGAATAGAAACTCCCTTCCCCGGTGAAGATCGCGTGATGATTCCCTCGCTCAAGGTAGCCACATACGATCTTGCTCCCGAGATGAAGGCCGAGGCCATTGGCGACGCTATCATCAAAGCAGTCAACGACACTGCGTTCGACCTGGTGGTCGCCAACTTTGCCAACGCGGACATGGTGGGCCACTCCGGAAAGCTGGAGCCAACCATCAAAGCGATTGAAGCTGTGGACGCGCAACTGGGACGCGTTTACAAGGCCATCAAAGAGAAGAACGGCAGCTGGCTGATCTCTGCCGATCACGGCAACGCGGAACAGATGGTTGACCCGGTAACCGGCGGACCGCACACGGCGCATACCACCAACCCCGTTCCGTTTATCTACGTGAGCGATGAGGCGAAAAACTATCGTCTGCGCAATGACGGCTCACTGCGCGACATCTCGCCAACGCTGCTCAATATCCTGAAGCTGGGACTACCAAAAGAAATGACCGGCGGAGATATGCGCGTGCCCCTCAACAGGTAAGCACTCTCATCGATTCTGAGAAGGCGAAGCTTCGACGGCTTCGCCTTTTTTGCCGACCTCGTTGCCTTAATGCACAAAAGCCTCCCACTCGGGGAGGCTTTTGCTGTTAGATAACTAGCGTGCCGCGACTAGCGCAGCCGCATCGATTTGATGGAATCGGGAAGCCGCTCTTCAATGAGCCTGGCGCGCTCTGCCGCAATGCCGCCAAAGTACCTTGGAGCAGGTGTAGCGGTAAGTACCAGCGCGAGCGCGATAAGCGAGAAGCAAAGCCCGGCGATACCCGCCGAGAAGAGCATGTGATACATATCTGCAACATCGAGCCCGAAGAAATTAAAGGCCACATGTTCCAGCGGTTTGATGTGCTTGAGGGCTGCCAGTGCAAATAAAAAAAAGAGTGCCGAAAGTGAAGTAAGGACAGCCAAAGCCCCATCAAGACTGCGGTGAAACTTCAGACGTGCACTGCAGTGCGGACATTCAACAAAATGCTGCTCGTAGTCCTTGCGCATATCCGGAGTGATTCCAGATATGTCATATCGCCAGCTTGCCAGGATGCCGCCTACGACTCGATCGGTGCATCTTTTCTTAGCCATAGACATTAGGACTCACCAAAAAATGAATGGTTAATAGTACTGTTTTGCACAGGGCCTCAGGGGCAACAACTTCCCTTCACTAACGGATGCTCAGACAAGCGCGAGTGATTCAGCAAAGCCTCAGTTTCGATTCACTTGGCCCAATGTGAGCCAACACGGCTACCCATTCTGCCGTTTGATACTCGATAGGATGCCCGTGTCTTACTATTGTAACTCGCTTTGCTAAAAAGAGATCGGCGAAAGCGGCTCGTGCTGCGCGGCCAAAAGCAGACGGTTTGCCAAAAGGCTGGCTCGCCCGTCCAGAGCCCGCTCGGCCGTTACCCTGGCAAGCTCTGGAAGATTATTACTTTCAGACAGATGCGCCAGAATTACATAGGCAGCCTGACCGTCGTATACCTTCTCAAGATAATCCGCCGTCGCCTCATTTGAAAGGTGCCCAACGCGAGAGAGTACCCTTTGTTTAACTGACCAGGGGTAGGGGCCGTCGCGAAGCATCTCAAGGTCGTGATTTGACTCAATCAGCAGTAGATCCACGCCTTTTAGCTGGGCTTTCACGTTGGGAGGGATGTAACCGAGGTCGGTTGCACATGCCACGCGGACGCCTTCAGCCCGGAAAACAAAGCCAACCGGGTCCGCCGCATCGTGCGGAATGGTAAACGGACTGACCCCAATATCGCCGATCTCGAACGCTTCGCCCGCCTGAAAGTACTCCACCGCCGGCAGCCAAGTCGGGTCCTGTTTGCGTGAGGGAGGGCCGTCAGGAGCCGTTTGCGCCTCATCATCGGCCAGTACAGTTTCTGCTTCAGCCGCCACGTTCTCCAATTGGATCTCTGCGTCCTGCTCGTCCTGTTCGCAGGCCTGCGCGGCGTCAGCTTCGGCCTGGCGTTCGGCTGCCAGCTTGCGGCATTGCTCCAGCCATTGCGCGTAGGTCATCTGGCGACGCGGAGTCAGCCAGCGCATCCAGGCGCGGTAGGTGGCCTCAGTAAAGTAGACGGGAATGCCCAGCTTGCGCGCCGTCACTGCCAACCCATTCACATGGTCCATGTGCTCATGGGTTATCACGATGGCGTCCAGCGATTCCGGCTCCTCACCCACCATCCGCATGCGACGGAACAGCTCCCGGCAGCTAAGCCCGCAATCGACAAGGATGCGGGTGCGGCCACCGCTGACAACTGCAGAGTTGCCCTTGGAACCCGAAGCCAGCACCGTGAAACGAACCATAGTGTGAGAATACCGCGAACGGAGGCCGGCTGCAGAAGTGCAAATGTCGGCGCCGAATCACATCAGTAGGGGGCATTTCGAGAACGATCGCGTTGTTTACTGACTTGTTTTTGGGCAAAATAATCGCCCCCGAAGGAAAACGTCGCTTCGGAGGCGCTTGTAATGAAACCAAGATAAGTGGGTACCAGTAGCCGACGCTGGAGGTCGGTAGCATGCGGCTACTGGTGATCCCTGCACAAACGAAGCAAGCCGCGGCTTCCCCTTTCCACTGCTGCCCCGTGACAACCGGCTCAAAGAAAGCTTTCGTACTCGCCTTCTGAACCAATGTTGACAATCGAAGTTTCTCCTAAGAAGAAATTCTGGTCCGTGACGGCCGTCACACAGCTACGTATAAATCTTTTCAGGACGAATCAGAACTTTCGGCCCGTTCTTTCGGCCCGCTCGCCTTCAGATGCTATTCAGCACATTTCACTCGCTCACTTCGGATTGCATTCAAAGGCCTTACTTCTCACAACGCGCATTGACAAAGCCCGGCCGCCGCCCGAAAATCGGAGATTCAGTTCCCTCCAAGGCAGGACTCTCCGGTGACCGCATTGCTCAAAACAAATCTCGGCGAAATACCTTTGCTCGCGCGTGGCAAAGTGCGCGATCTATATGCTGTGGGCGACGCGTTGCTGATGGTTGCCACAGACCGCATCTCCGCATTCGATCATGTGCTCGGAACAGGTATCCCCGGCAAGGGCAAAATCCTCACACAGATTTCGCTGTTCTGGTTTGAATTGCTCAGCAACATTGTGCCCAATCACCTGATCGCCACCCGCGTGAGTGAATTTCCTGCGGAGCTGCAACCCTTCGCAGATCAGCTGGAGGGCCGCTCGATGCTTGTGAAGCGCGCTGCCATGTTTCCAGTGGAGTGTGTCGCGCGCGGTTATCTTGCAGGCTCGGGTTGGAAGGAGTACCAGGCATCGGGCACGGTGTGCGGCATTCCATTGCCTGCCGGGCTGCTCGATGGCTCGCAACTGCCGGAGCCGATTTTTACGCCGGCGACCAAGAGTCAGGACGGCGCGCACGATGAGAATATTTCCTTCGAGGCAGCGGCGGCCGTGATTGGCGCTACCGATGCTGCAGCGCTGCGCGATCTTACGCTGAGCCTCTACAGCAAGGCGCATCAACACGCAAAGTCCTGCGGCCTTATTCTTGCCGACACAAAATTTGAATTTGGTAAAGTTGACGGGCGGATTATTCTTGCCGATGAAGTGTTGACGCCCGACTCTTCCCGCTTTTGGGAAGGCACTGCCTGGAAACCAGGTGGCGCACAGGCCTCGTTCGACAAGCAGTTTGTGCGCGACTACCTTGAATCGATCCATTGGAACAAGCAGGCTCCCGCGCCGAGCCTGCCACCGGAAGTTGCGGAGAGAACGCAAGCCAAGTATCTTGAGGCATTCCGCCGCTTGACCGGACGCGAACTAAGCCTGTAGCAAGTCAGTATCGCGCAGCAAGTCAGGATCGCGAAAAAGCAGGAGTGCAATATGACGTGGGTGGACTGGGCCATCGTAATCGTGCTTGCAGCGGCAACCATTGGAGGCATCAGCCAGGGCCTCTTCCGTTCCGTGTGCTCGCTGTGCGGCCTTATCTTTGGACTGCTGATTGCAGCCTGGAACTATGGACGCATTGCCGCCTTGATACTGCCGATTGTGCGTATTGAAGCGGTTGCAAATGCGATCGGGTTTCTTTTGATTGCGCTGGTGATTATGGCGATCGCCAATCTGATTGGCCATGTGATCGCGAAGATCGTGCACAAGATCGGACTGGGTTGCCTGGACCGTCTGGCCGGTGCGGCATTTGGTTTTGTGCAGGGTGCGGTCATGGTGATGATCGTCATTCTGATCGTGCTGGCTTTCTTTCCAAAGTCGCCATGGCTGGCTGAAGCAACGCTGCCCAAATATTTTTATGGGGCCTGCCATGTGACCACGAACCTGAGTCCCGGCGAACTTGCCAATCGTGTTCGTCATGGTATCGACGAGATGCAGGAACAGGCTCCGGAATGGATGCATCCGCCGCATTCACGAATCTGAAATAAAAGTATGGCGCAGTCGAAAATGCGGATTTAGTATAGGAAGTTCGAGGGGTAGACGTGAGACGAGAACTGGATAGCCTAGTCACGCAAATGCACTCCAGCGGAATCCCGTATGAGGAGGCCGTTCGCGAGTTTAAAAAACAATATTTACGCGAAGTTCTGGTGGCGCACCGGGGCAACCAGTGCAAGGCAGCTGAAGAGCTAGGTATGCACCGCAACACGTTGAGCCGTGCAATGGCTGAGCTTGGCCTTGATCTTTCTGAAGTTCGCACCGAACTCAAGCGTCCGGTGCGTAGCGAACGTCCTGTATTTAGCGCCTTCCGCCAGGGCTTTCGCCAAGGATAAGCAGGAGCCGAGGCAGGCGGCGCCAAGCCGACATCATGCTGACCACTCCAACCATCCAACCAGACCGTATAGCTATTAAGCACGAGTTCGCCTGGGATGCCCAGGCAGCTTACCTGTTCGATATTGACGGCACGCTGATACGAAGCCGCGACCGCATTCACTTCAATTCCTTTGCCGCGTCGTTCAAGCGGGTTACCGGCTTTGAGCTGTCGTTCGCAGGCGTGCAGCTAGCCGGCAATACCGACACTGCCATCCTTCGCGAAGCCTGCCAACAGGCGGGCATCCCTGCCAAGGTCATGGAAGAGCGCACCGAGGCCGTTCTTGAGGCCATGCGCAGAGCTGTCGCCGATCAGCGCGGCCAATTGGACCCGATCCGCATGCCAGGCGTTGAAGAAGCCCTGAGATACCTCGCTGGCAAAGGCGCCTGCCTTGGCGTCGCCAGCGGAAACCTCGAGGCAATCGGCTGGATCAAAATCGAGCAGGCCGGGCTGCGCGAGTGGTTCAAGTTCGGCGGATTCAGCGATCATTTTTCCGTCCGTTCCGAACTCATTGCCCAGGCCGCAGCCAAGGCACGAGAGATGGCCGGAGCCAATGCCACGGTCTGCGTGGTTGGTGACACGCCACGCGATATTGAAGCGGCGCACGCCAACTCACTGCCTGTGATTGCTGTCGCGACGGGCCACTTCAGTTTCGATGACCTGAGCCAACACCAGCCCGAGGCCTGCGCGACTTCTCTTGCCGCCTTGCTTGCGCACACGAAGGTGGACCAATGATGCTGCCTTGCGCGCATAGTCTCGCTGCACTTCGCCGAAACATGTGGACCACGTCCATTTCTACTTTGTTGTTGCTCGCATCGCCTCACATCTTCGCGATTGCGCAAACGACTACTTCAGCGCCGGAATCAGCGCCGGCAAACGCGCCACAGAGTGCTCAGGCCCCATCCCTCCCCGGCGCAGATGCCGCACGGCCACGCGAGCGCGATCGTCGCCGTGCCGCAAAGCTTTATCTCGACGCCAGCAAGCTTTTTATGGCCGGACATTTTGAAGAAGCACTGAATGACTTCGATGAGGCCTCCCGGCTGGACCCAGCCAACAACAACTATCGGCTTGCGGGCGAAGTTGCGCGGAACCACGCAGTCACCGCGCTGATTCAAACTGCTGCCAAAGATCGCCTGCGCGGAGACTCGGAAGGCGCCCGCGCAGCGCTGACTCGTGCGCTACAGATTGATCCGAAAAATATTTCAGCCACGCAGCATCTATACGAGCTTGGCGATGATGCGGGCCGGCAGTTGCCGGCTATCAATACCCAATCAGCGCCTGATCTTGGCGACTCCGTGAGACTTCAGCCATCGACTGATCGGCACAGCTTTCATCTGCGCTCAAATCGGCGCCAGATTGTGGAGCAGGTGTTCAAGGCTTTCGGAGTTGATTCCATGATGGACGATAGCGTGCGCCCCACACCGGCACGGCTCGACATCGATGACGCCAGTTTTGAATCTGCCGCGCAGGCCGCCGGCATGGTCACGCATACGTTCTACGTTCCGCTCGATGCTCATCGCGTGGTGGTGGCAGACGAAAGTGCAACCAAACGTCAAGAGTTCACCCGCCAGGTGCTGGAGACGATTTATCTGCCCGGCCTGAAGGATGAAGAGATGACCGCCGTGAGCACTCTGGCCAAGCAAGTGTTCAACATGAAGCAGGCGGACATCGACCACTCCGCCGGCGCACTTGTCGTGCGCGCTCCCAAAGATGTAATCGATGCGTTCAACTCAACCCTTCGCAGCCTCATGGATGGGCGAAACCAGGTGGTGCTTGAAGTCAAGGTGATTCAGATAGCGCATCGCAGCGAGCGCAATCTCGGCATTCAGCCGCCGCAGACTTTTGCAGCATACAACGTATATGCCGAAGAACAATCCATCCTGAGCCAGAATGCCAGTCTCGTGCAGCAGATCATCTCCTCGGGGCTTGCGGCTCCCGGCGATACGCTGGCCATCCTCGGCATTTTGCTTGCTTCGGGACAGGTAAGCAGCTCGGTATTCTCCAATGGCCTTGCGCTGTTCGGCGGCGGCATCACGGCGTCCGCACTGTCGCCCGGACCGGCAACGGCTCACTTCAACCTGAACTCCTCCGATTCGCGCGAGCTTGATTCGCTACAGCTGCGGCTTGGCGACGGCGAAACAGGAACACTGAAACTTGGCCAGCGCTATCCCATCCAAACGTCCGCGTTCTCCGGCCTCTCTTCGAGCGTTCCCAACATCCCCGGGCTTACTACGGCTGGAAATTCCGGCAGCCTCTCATCGATTCTCGCTTCGCTGCAGGGATCGGTGCCCAACATCCCCCAGGTGCAATACGAGGATCTGGGCATGACACTGAAGACTACAGCCAATGTCATGCGCGACGATCGTGTGGCGCTGACCATCGATCTGCAGATGTCAGCGCTTTCCGGCGCGTCCATTAATGGCAATCCAGTGCTTAACAATCGCGCCTACTCCGGCGTGGTTACAGTCAAGGATGCCTCGGCCGTGGTTGTGGTCAGCGATCTGGATAAAGCCGAGAGCCGCGCCATCAGTGGCACTCCTGGACTGAGCGAGATTCCCGGAATGAACAACATCACAGACAAGGACACGCAGAGGAGCTTTGCTTCGCTGCTGATCGTGATCACACCGCACGTGGTTCGTTACACCCAGCCCAGCGGCCACACGCCCATGCTGCGCATTGAGCGCGCATCGCAGACGCAATAACTCTCATATTAAAAAGCAACTGGCGCAGCCGAAGCCGCGCCCAGATTGGTTGTCCTTGTTTTTGAAGTTACATCGTAATGCCGTCGAGCTTGGCCTGATAGGCAACGATCTTCTTCAGCGTATCGTATGGGACATTGGCAGGAACCTCGCGGCCGTTGATCACCAGCGTGGGCACCTGGCCGATGCCGAGATCGGAAGCCAGCTTCACGGATGCATCCACTTGAGCCTTTGTCTCCGCTAAATCTGCGCATGCGGCAACTTTGGCAGGATCCAGGCTTGCCTTGGACAACGCGCTGTTCAATGTCATCGTGGCACCATCGGGAGTAGCCAACCCGTCTTGGCCATTGAACACATCTGCAGCGAAATTGAAGAACGCGGTGCTGCCACCCATCTTGGCAACGCAAACTCCATAAGCAGCCGCCTTGGTCGCCTGTGGATGACTCGAAGCAATCGGATCGTTCTGAAATACGATGCGTGCCTTCGGGAAATCCACGACCAGCTTGTCCATATTGGCTTGTGCTTCCTTGCAATGCGGGCATTGGAAATCAGCGAATTCTACGAGCTCGAGGTCTTTTGATACTGCGCCCCTTGCGGGCCCGGTCGCTTCCTGCTGCAGCCGGGTGCGAAAATCCGCATAGGGCTTGTCGCCAAACGCAACAACATCGTTTCCTGTGATGATGTGTTTGCCGTCGGGCATGGCGAAGAACTGCAGCGCTGTCGGCTTTTCTTTGCCGCTTTTGTCGCCGATGTACACAATCACCTTGCTGACTCCGTCGATGGCCGTCTTTAGCACGGCTTCAACCTGCCAGACGCGGTTCTCTTCATAACCCCAGCTCGCCTCGAGAAAGGCGTTGATTGTGTCGATGGTGGGCGTAGTCGCTGTAAAGAACTCCGGGTTCGGCTTGGGGAACACCGGCGCCACAGGAGCCGGCGAAGCAGGTGCCGGGGCGGAGGGCGTGGCAGGCGTCTGCGCGGGGGCGGCTGGCACCTCAGTCTGAGCCGAGGCTTGTAGAACGGTGAAGGACAGAATGGCGAGCGCAGCAGCGCCGGCGGTACGTGCGTACAAACGAGTCAAGCGGTTTCTCCTTATTTCGCGGCAGATTTCCCCTGGGGCAATCTACCCAAATTCTAGCTTATACCTGCACTTTGACGGCGATGGGGAATCGGCGCCCCATCCCAAACGACTTGGGTGTAACCTTCAGCACCGGCGCCGCCTGCTGGCGCTTGTACTCCGACCGCTCAACCAGGTGCACCACCTGTTGGACGAGTGCCAGTGGGTATCCGTTTGCTTCCGCAATCCGCTCCGGGGTCTCGTAGCGCTCCACGTAAGCCTCTACGATGGGATCGAGCACATCGTATGGGGGCAGCGAGTCAGTGTCCTTCTGCCCAGGAAACAACTCCGCGGAAGGCGGCTTCTCCAAGATCGGCCAGGGAATAACTTCGCGTTCGCGGTTGAGCCAGCGGCAAACGGCATAGACGCGCGTCTTCACCAGGTCGCCGATCACCGCCAGCGCCCCCACCATGTCGCCGTAGAGCGTGCAATAACCAACCGCCATTTCAGACTTGTTGCCGGTGGTGAGCACCAGCGCGGAAAACTTGTTTGAGAGCGCCATCAGCAGCGTGCCGCGAATTCTCGGTTGGATATTTTCTTCCGTCGTATCGGGCTTTGTTCCGGCAAACAGCGGTGCTAACGTTTGCGTAAAGCAGTTGAACAGGTCGCTGATTCCAATCACTTCAAAACGGATGCCCAGGTTCGCAGCCAGTTGCCGGCTGTCATCGATTGACCCACTGGACGAATATGGGCTTGGCATGCCGATGCACGTTACGTTCTCCGCACCCAGAGCTTCAGTTGCAATGGCCGCCACCAGCGCAGAATCGATTCCGCCGCTCAACCCTACCAGCACTTTCTTGAAGCCGCACTTGCGCACGTAATCGCGTGTGCCCAGCACAAGCGCGCGAAAAGCAGCTTCGGTATCGCCTTCTTCGGCGAGATTGACAGGCTGCGTTTCAAACGGATCAAGCAAGACCAGGTCTTCTTCAAAAGATGCGCACTGAGCAATCAGTTCTCCGCGCGCATTTAGTGCCAAAGACGAGCCGTCGAAGATGAGGCTGTCGTTGCCGCCCACCTGGTTCGACATCAGCACCGGTATGCCGTCGCGTTTTGCTATTGCAGCCAACATGCTGCGCCGCACCGCGCGCTTGCCATGCCAGAACGGAGAGGACGACAAATTGATGTGCACATCGGGATGCTGTCGCATCAACTCATCCATAGGATCGACGGCATACAGACGTCGCGGCCAAAAGTTTTTATCGTTCCACGCATCTTCGCAGATCGTCACCGCCAGTCGCGTGCCATCAAGCTCGACCACCTGCTGAGTGCGCGCCGCGTCAAAGTATCGCTGCTCATCGAACACGTCGTAGAACGGCAGCAGCCGCTTGTGCTGCTCCAGCAAAAGCTTGCCACCATCAAGCAGCACGGCCGCATTCACTGCAGGCTTGCCGCTGTCGTTCATCGCAGGCAGCGCAACACCCGCAAGCACAGCGGTTGTCAATCCGCTTGTGGCCAGGGCAAGCTCATCCACCGCGGTTCGGCAGCGCGCCAAAAAACTCGGCTTCTCAAGAAAGTCGGCCGGGGGATAGCCGCAGATAGCCAACTCTGAAAACACGGTAAGACGCGCGCCAAGGCCGGCTGCGCGGCGGCTTGCGACAACTATCTTCTCAACATTCCCGGTAAAGTCCCCGACCGTTGGATCGATCTGGGCAATCGCGATCTTCACATAATTAGTCTACAGCGCGACACAAAAAAGCCGCCTCTGGGGGAGAGGCGGCCTTCTTGTCCTTCCTCACTTAACAGGCTCTAGGAGCCCGTCCCAGCAAAGATCACGCCGATCGTGCGTATGATGATTTTGAAATCGAGCCAGATATTCCAGTTGTCTATATAGTTCACGTCCATCGAAACATAGCTGGCGAACGACGGATCCTGTCGTCCCTGCACTTGCCACAGGCCAGTGATGCCGGGCGTTACGTCGAGCCGGCGCAGGTGGTTCAGCTTGTATTCCTTCACTTCGCTGGCGATCGGTGGCCGCGGCCCCACAACGCTCATGTCGCCCTTCAGCACGTTAAAAAACTGGGGTAACTCATCAAGCGAATACTTGCGCAGCAGATGCCCAAGCTTGGTAATGCGCGGATCGTTTGAAACTTTGAACAGCACACCGTCGCGCTCGTTCATGTGTGCCATTTCGTCGCGAAGCCTGTCCGCCTCCTGCACCATGGTTCGGAACTTGAGGCAGCGGAATACGCGGCCCTTCTTGCCAATTCGCTCTGATTTGTATAGCGCGGGTCCCGCGGAATCCAGCTTGACGGCAATTGCGATAACTAGAAGCAAAGGAGAGAACACCAGCAGGAACAGCACGGAAAACAGTACATCAAAGCCGCGCTTGAAGATGAGCGCGAGTTCCGGCACGTCTCCACGATGCAAAGGGATGGTTGGAAATTGCCCGATGTATTCAATCGGACTGTTCCATGCCAAACCGTCATACATGTCAGGAATAATGCGGAGATCCACACCCTGCACGCGGGCAAGCTCAAGAGCATTTTGCATCAATCCGTGCTCGCAAGGCGAAGTAAAGAATATCTCATCTACGAACATGGCTCGGGCACGCTGAAACAGGGTGTCGTAGGTGCCGATGATATCCGGTGTCCTGTTTGTGGACACCGATTCCTGCGCAGGCAATGGTACAAAGCCTTTGAAGGTGTAACCAAGATGCCTGATGCTTTCCAGGTGATGGCGCAACGCATGCGCCTCAGGTCCAGTGCCGACAATTAGAACATTGCGAGTGCCGACGCCCCGATCGTAGCGGTTGTAGAGCATCAGTCGATAAAAAAACCGGCGAACCCCTAATGCAACTGTTACTAGCCCCACGGTAATCAGCACTACGGTGCGAGGAACATAGACCGCTCGATCCAGATATATTGTCCCGGTGAGCACCAACCCGGCGGTAAAGCACGCCTGCAGGCTCATCCGCTGCTCATGCAAGACGTTTGAAATACGTGTCGGAGAGTATAAGTGCAGGCGCTTGCTGGTGAGGATCAGAGACACCGTGAAAACCGAAAGAAGCCCCAAAAGGCTCCAAATCGGGTCGTGGTTAAACAGGGTGCCGTTCCAAAAACGCACGGACAGATCGATCAACCCGGTCTTAAGCACGTACATTGTGGCTAACGCACTTGCCACAATGATCGTCCCCACATCCAAAGCCATCCAGAATTTCGCGGTTCCACGCGTGACACGAGAAGACTCCGTCGAAAGCGGTGCTTCCCATTCAATGGAAGAAACCGAAGCAGACAGTCTTTGCCAGAATTCTGAAGTTGCCATTTGCTTCCGCAGACCTCAAGGGTTCTACATCCGGGGTTTAATCAGGGTCTGATACCCATGGGCAGATTTGCAATGCAACAAAGGTGGTGCTGGTTAACTCTGAAGTTCTTGTTTCCGTGCTATTTGACCGGTAAACGACTTTCAGATACACACCCAGTTTCTATGACTGCAGACCTCTCCAAACAGGTCTGCGCCTTCGCACAGCTCTTACTTCGCCCACCGTTGCACTTAACTGGTTAACAGTCAGGACTGGCCAGCGACTTGAAACGCAACAGCGAGTGTCAAACGTCCTAAGGGATGAAAGCTAATGGGACAATCCGCACTCTTTCAATGAAATCGACGAGTGCGAAAATCTGATACCGATGCCCTTATCCTAACAAATGAAAGGGCTAAAGACTGCCAAGCATGCGAATGTGCTTCCCACGTTCTGCAATCGAAACCTCGTGGAGTTTTGACTAAATATAGAATCCCCCCACTGCCCCCGGATCGCAATACATAATATCTACAACTTTAGTTACCTTGAGATTAACCCCCAAGTGACAAAGGTAACTTGTAGGCGTCCAAAGTTAGAAACTGTTGAATGTTGATATCCCCCGAAGTAATAAATCCCTGCAGCGGTCCAAAGTACGCTGCGCGGCCCTGGTGAAGAAACAGTACCGTGTCAGCAAGCCGTTCAGCAAAGCGCATATCATGCGTCACAACGATGCTCGTGAATCCAAGCTGCTTTTTCAAACGCTGGATCAGATTGCCCAGCCTTTTCGCGATCATGGGATCCACCATTGTCGTCGGTTCATCGTACAAAACCACGTCAGGCTGAGCTGCGAGCGCGCGTGCAATAGCGACTGCCCGTTTGCGTCCCGTTGATAAGCTCGCAGGCAGGCTTTCAACAACATCGTCTGCGCCAACCATTTCGATAAGGCGATCTGCAATCTGTTCGATCTGATCTTCAGCCAGGCCGCCGCGCTCACGCAGAGGAAATGCCACGTTCTCGCGCACGCTCAATGAATCGAAGAGCGCTCCATTTTGAAAGACCATGGTTACGCGCTTGCGAATCTCGCGCATTCCCTCCTCATCGAGTTCCGTTATCTCCTTGTTCTCAACGTGGATGGAACCGGAATCCGGCTTGAGAAATCCCATGAGCAGGCGCAGTGTCACTGATTTGCCAACGCCGCTGCGGCCCAGTATGCATAGCGTCTGACCGCGCTCGACCGTAAAGCTGACGTCCTCAAGAACTGGACGACCGCCGAATGCGATGTTCACATGTTCGAACGTGATGATGGGCCCATGCTGCACCTCTGACGGCTTCTCGATCACCTCCGTCAGCTCTTGCGGTAGCGCGTCCTCTGGTTCTCCGTTGGGCAGCATTTCGGTCATCGCAATAACCTCAGCTTACGCGAAAAAGCTCAGGCGCGCCCTAGCCACGCTTGCCGTCTTTGCCCCGCCTGAAGCCCCGCGCTCGCTCCAGTTCGGCGGTGGAGTTAATGTTGAAAAACCATTGCGACACAGGCAGCCCATCTGGATGCATCAGTTGCCCCGTCTGCACAAGCTCCTCGGTCGGAACTATGTGCACCTGCTGGCCGAGCGCTTTTGCCGCCGCCTGAAATGCCGAAAAACACCCACCCCGCCCCGCCTTCAATTCGGTCTCGAGCGTGGGTAATGTCGCACGATTCAGCACCGCTGGAAACGTCTGCGCAAAGCCGTTTACTGAAGGTACAACCACCGCGTGACCAGTAACGTGCGCAATTTCCTGCATCGCACAAATCAAAACAGCAGGAAGCAAGGGCAGGTCCACGGACACGAAAACAGCCCAGGGTACTGAAGTAACCTGCCATGCCCCGCAAATACCCCCTAGCGGCCCCCGGAATGAACAAAGGTCGCCAACAACTGGAGCAATTTTTTTTAGATCCGGGCGGTCGCCTGCGATCAAGACCGGAAGCCCTGCCTGGCGCAAGAGCCCGATGGCATGTTCAATCAGGAGGTGGCCGTTGAATTTGAGTGTGGCTTTGTCCACACCCATGCGGGTAGATCGTCCTCCTGCGAGGACGATCCCTACCGTGTCCGCGTCGGAAAGCTGACTCAGGCGCCCGCCTCCTCCATAAACCGGATCAGCGAAATGATGCCGAGCTCAAAGTTCTTGAGGTGAAACTTCTCGTTGGGCGCGTGCAGGTTGTCATCAGGCAAGCCGAAACCCATCATCACGCTGGGCAAGCCGAGGTGGCGATCAAAGTCCCCAACGATCGGAATGGAACCGCCCGAGCGGATGAACACCGTGTCCTTGCCCCACACCTCATGCAGGGCGCGGGTTGCTGCCTGAATATATTTATTATTTACCGGAATCAGGCACGGATCGCCGGAGTGGATCAGCCGCACATCTACATCCACTTCTTTAGGCGCGATCTTTTCAACGTAACTCTTGTAGAGCGCGAATGCCTTTGCGGGCGTCATGCCGGGAACCAGGCGCATGGATACTTTGGCAGTTGCCTTGGCGGGGATCACGGTCTTGGCGCCGGCGCCGGTAAAGCCGCCGGGAATGCCATGAATGTCAACCGTAGGCCGCGCCCAGGTTCGCTCCATTACGTTGTAGCCGGCCTCGCCGACCAACTGCTTTGAGCCAACTTCCTTTGCACGATACTCTTCTTCATTGAAGGGCAGGCTCTTCCACGCAGCCAGTTCCTCCGCGCTGGGCGGAATAATATCGTCGTAAAAACCGGGGATAAGGATGTGCCCGTTCTCGTCTTTGAGCTTGGCCAGGATGTGCACCAGCGACACAAACGCATTCGGCGCGGCACCGCCATACATGCCGGAGTGCAGATCGGTGCGCGAGCTTTTTACTTCAAGTTCGGTGTAGATCATGCCGCGCAGTCCGACGCATAACGTAGGTAGCCCGGGCGCAAACAACTCGGTGTCCGACACAAGTGCGAAATCGGCTTTCAGCTCCGGCGGTTTTGAAGCAACAAACTTCGCAATTCCCTCTCCTCCCACTTCTTCTTCACCTTCGAGCAGCACGCGCACGTTCAAGGGGAGCTTGCCAGTTGCAGCCAGCAGCGACTCCAGCGCTTTGACCTGCGCTACAACCTGGCCCTTGTCGTCGACTGCGCCGCGTGCGTAGATGTTTCCGTCGCGAATGGTCGGCTCAAATGGCGGTGATAGCCACTCATCCAGCGGATCGGGGGGCTGCACATCGTAATGGCCATACACCAGCGCCGTTGGCTTGCCCGCCGCATGCAGCCAGTCTGCATATACAAGCGGATGTCCGCTGGTTTCAATCAGGCGAACGTTCTCCATGCCGATACGTTGCAATTCGGTGGCCAGCGTTTGGGCGGCCTTGCGGCAGTCATCCGCGTGTTCCGGCAATGTGGAAATGGAGGGGATGCGCAGCAATGATTTCAACTCTTCAAGAAAGCGAGGGTAGTTCTGGCGCGCAAAATCAACCGCCGTAGAAGACATAAGTGCTCCTTTCAATTGCAGACAAAGGTGAGTATAGACCGCAAACGCAGAACGCGGTTTCCTAGACGCAAAATACAGTACGCCGCGTAGGCGACCCGGCTCGGAAGACGACTTGCTAGTAACGCGGCAATTGCGGATCTATTTCGCGCGACCATGCATCAATGCCGCCGCGCACCGATTGCGCCTGCTCAAAACCCTGGTTGCGCATCCACACGGTTACGTTCATTGAGCGCACGCCATGGTGGCAGAGCACCAGCAGCCGGTCATCGGGATCCAGTTCCTGATTGGCGCGCGAAGGCACTTCGCCCATCGGCATCAGCAGGCTGCCTTCGATACTGGTCTTCGCAAACTCCCAAGGCTCGCGAACATCAACGATCTTCGCGCTTTTTGCTTTGAGCAACTCCGCGGCTTCCGCGGCAGAAATCTCGAGATTCAACATGATTCCATTTCCAAACTTCGCGTATAGCGAGCAGCAGATCGTGCCGCTCGCCAGGCGCTGGTTCTCAGCACAGTTTTATTTAGAGGCGTCCGGCAGCAGGCCACGATCCTTCAACATTGCCTTGGTATCGGGCTCTCGTCCTATCCATGCGACGTAGGCTTTCTCAAGATCCTCAGTGTTGCCGATGGAGAGAATCATCTTGCGCAACCGATCGCCGTTAGCGCGAGTGAGGCCGCCATTTTCTTCAAACCACCGGTAGGCATCGTCGTCCAGCATCTCGCACCACAGATACGCGTAGTACCCTGCTCCATAGCCATTTCCCCAGATGTGCAGGAAGTAGCTCGACCGGTAGCGCGGAGGCACGGTACTGAGCGCCATGTGCACCTTTTCGAGCGCGGCTTTCTCAAACTGGTCGGGGTCCTGAAGGGGAGCGTCGACGCCGAGCGTGTGCCACTGCATGTCGAGCTGCGCTGCAGCCAGCAGCTCCGTCAGCATGTAGCCCTGGTTGAAGGTATCCGATTTTTTAATTTTTGCAACCAGCTCAGCCGGCATGGGTGCGCCGGTCTTGTAGTGCTTGGCGTAATGCGCAAATACCTGGGGATTCAGCGCCCAGTGCTCGTTGAATTGCGATGGGAACTCTACGAAGTCGCGCGGCACTGCGGTGCCCGAAATGCTGGGGTACGTCGTGTTTGCGAACATGCCGTGCAACGCATGCCCGAACTCATGAAACATGGTCGTGACATCGGAGTAGGTAAGCAACGCCGGCTCGCCCGCCGCCGGCTTGGTAAAGTTGGCCACGTTGAAAACCACCGGCAGCGTGCCCAGCAGTTTCGACTGGCCCACAAACGAATCCATCCATGCGCCACCGTTTTTGCTGTCGCGCTTGAAGTAGTCGCAATACCAGAGCGCCAGCGGCTTGCCGTCAGCGTCGAATACTTCGTAAACCTGCACGTCAGGGTTGTAGACGGGAATATCGGTGCGCTGCTTGAACGTGATGCCATACAGCTGAGTCGCGGCGTAAAACACGCCATTGTGCAGCACGTTGTTCAATTCGAAGTATGGCTTGATCTGCGATTCGTCAAGATCGTACTTTGCCTTGCGTACCTGCTCGGCGTAGAAATTCCAATCCCACGGCTCGAGCTTGAAGCCACCTTTCTGTGCATCGATTAGCGCCTGGATATCCGTGCCTTCGCCTTCGGCTTTTGCCGTCGACGCCGATACCAGAGCATCCATAAACTTGAGTGCCGCCTCCGGAGTCTTGGCCATCTGGTTGGTCAGCTTCCATGCAGCATAGTTGGGAAAACCGAGCAGCTTTGCCTTTTGCGCTCGCAACTGTGCCATGCGGGCAATGGTGGCGCGAGTGTCGTTTGCATCGCCGCGTTCGGCGCGTGTCCAAGAAGCGTTAAATAGGGCTTTGCGGGTATCGCGATTGGTAAGATCCTGCAGGTCAGGCTGCTGGGTCGTATTTTGCAGCGGAATCACGTAGCCCTCAACCTTGCGATCTTTGGCTGCAACGGCGGCCGCAGCAAGCTGCGCATCATTGAGGCCTGCCAACGCACGTTTATCGGTGGTGACGTACGCTCCCGCTTTCGCCGCAGCCAGCAGCTTTGAAACAAATGCCGTGCTCAGGTTGGCTTCTTCTTCGTTCAGCTTTTTCAGTTCGGCCTTGTCGGTGTCAGAAAGCCGCGCACCGGCCAGCACAAACTGCTTGTAGTCGTACTCCACCAGCCGCAGAGCCTCGGGATCGAGCTTGAGAGAATGCCGCTCGTTGTAGATTTTTTCAACGCGGGCAAACAGCTTGGAGTTCAGCAGAATGGCATCCTGCATGGCGGCGAGCTTGGGAGCCACTTCATCCTGCGTCTTCTGCAGCACGGGATTCATGTCTGCGCCCGACACGCCATTGAACGCCGACATGGAGCGATCGACCAGCCGTCCGCTCTTCTCCATGGCCACGATGGTGTTTTCAAACGTGGGTGCAGCGGGGTTGTTGGCGATGGCTTCATTCTCGGCGATGTTCTGCGCAATGCCCGCTTCGATGGCCGGCTGATAGTCCGTGTCCTTGATCTTGTCGAAGGGCGGCGCATGAAACGGCAGCGTGCTCGGCGCGTAGAACGGGTTTGAAGGGCCAAAGGTTGCGGCCGCATTTTGCGCGCCTGCCGTGCCTGAAGCGAGCGCCACTGCGCCTGCGGTAATCAGTGTTGGAATCTGCGACAAGACAGTCCTCATCCAAAACGAACGGATTTTCTTCATAAGTGCGGCTACTCCAATAATCGCCGATACATTGTAGCGAAGTCCAAGGGCCTGCGTCGGTGCGCCAAACCGACCCGTTAATCTTGAAGAGATGCCCCCGATCCTCAATGCGCAATCCGTGACCAAGCAATTTGGCGCAACTCCTTTGTTTCAGAACATCTCGTTCACAGTCGAAGATGGCGACCGGATCGGCCTGATCGGCCCCAACGGCGCCGGCAAATCCACGCTGCTGGCCCTGCTTGCCGGCCAGGTAGAACCGGACACGGGCGAGTTGGCCGTGCGCAAACGCGCCCGCGCCGCCTACGTGCCGCAGGACTCACGCTTTGCTCCCGGCCTTAATGTCCGCCAGGTGCTTGAAAACGCCCTGGCCGCGACGCATGTAAACGAAAACGAACGCGAGGGGCGTTTACGCGAGTTGACAGGTCGCACTGGCTTTGACGATCTCGACGCAGAAGCGGCATCGCTTTCCGGAGGCTGGCGCAAGCGACTGGCAATCATGGAAGCGCTGATCGGTGCGCCTGATGTGCTGCTGCTGGACGAGCCTACCAATCATCTGGATCTGGCCGGCATTGAATGGCTGGAGGAACTGCTGGCGAACGCATCCTTCGCCGTGGTCACGGTGAGCCACGACCGCTACTTCCTCGAAAGCACGTCAACGCAGATTATCGAGTTGAATCGCGTGTTTGCTGAGGGCCTGTTGCGAGTAAAAGGGACCTTCAGCCGGTTTCTCGAGGAGAAGCAGGCTTATCTTGAATCGCAAACGCGACAGCAGGAGAGCCTGCGCAACCGTGTTCGGACTGAGATTGAATGGCTGCGTCGCGGTCCCAAGGCTCGCACCACAAAATCCAAAGCGCGTATCGACACGGCAAACGCCATGATAGGAAAACTCTCTGCCATGGACACGCGCACCAGCGTGAACTTTGCAGGCATCGACTTTGAAGCCAGTGAGCGCAAGACCAAACGGCTGGTTGAATTCGAGGGCGTAGCCTGCGCAGTGCCCGAAGGCGAAAACGAAACTAATCAACCAACGCTTCCCTCTCAGGCAGCTAATCCTGCTCAGGCGCGACTGCTATTTGAGGGCTTCAACTTTATTCTTACGGCAGGAATGAAGGTGGGCCTTGTTGGCCCAAACGGCAGCGGCAAAACAACGCTGTTGCGCCTGCTGCGCGGCGAGGTCGAGCCTGCGCAAGGAGCTATTCGCCGCGCTGAGGCACTTCGGCTTGTGTATCTGAGCCAGATGCGCGAGCTTGACGATAGCCTGACGCTGCGCCGCGCACTTGCGCCTGAAGGCGACGGCGTCAACTACCAGGGCCGCACGATTCACGTTGCCAGTTGGGCCTCGCGGTTCCTGTTTACGAGCGAGCAGCTTAATCAGCCGGTCCGCAATCTCTCTGGTGGCGAGCGCGCCCGTGTGCTCATTGCCAAGTTGATGCTTGAGCCGGCAGACGTACTTTTGCTTGACGAGCCGACCAACGACCTTGACCTGGCAACACTTGAAATTCTTGAGGACAACCTGCTTGAGTTTCCCGGCGCACTGGTGCTGGTGACGCATGACCGCTATATGCTGAATCGCGTTTCCACGATCGTTCTGGGTCTGGATGGGCGCGGCCAGATTGGCCGCTTTGCCGATTACGCGCAATGGGAAGACTGGCTCGCGGAGCAGCAATCTGCGCAGTCCCAGCCTTCTCGTACTGCAAAACAGGCTGACCTCGCCAACGCCGCCGGACCCGCAAAGAAGAAACTCTCCTACCTTGAAGCGCGGGAATTCGCCACCATTGAGCAGCGCGTTGAAGCCTCGGACGAGCGATTGGCGACGGCCCGCGCCCGGGTTGAAGATCCTGACATTGCGATCGATGCGGACGCGCTGCAGCAGGCACTGGCCGAGCTCGACTCCGCACAATTGGAGAGTGACGATCTTTACGCCAGATGGGCCGAACTCAGCGAAAAAGCCGGTGGAGCGGGTTCGGGTGCATAGAATAGATTAGATTGATCTCCAAGTTCTGAAAGTCCTTATGCAGAATGCCGTAAAAGTCCTCATTGCTGAAGACGAGCCCAATGCGCTCATGGGCCTGGCCGAACTTATCTCCGGCTGGGGCTATCGCACTGAAACTGCGCGAGACGGTATCGAGGCCTGGGACAAAATCCTGGCCTGGGATCCGTCGATCGTGGTCACCGACTTGAAAATGCCGCGACTTGACGGCATTGGCCTGCTCACCAGGCTGTCAGAACAACACAACGGCCTTAATTCGAATCTCGCCGTAGTGGTGCTTACCGCCATGGGCTCTATCCAACTTGCGGTCGAGGCCATGAAGCTGGGCGCTTACGACTTTCTGCAGAAGCCGGTAGACGCCACCCGCCTGCGCACGATCCTGGGCAATGCCACGCGCCAGCGCGAAACCGAGATCGAGCTTGAAGTAGCACGACGCCGTTTGCGTGAGAGTGGCGTACTTGGCTCACTGGTGGGCAACTCCAAAGTGATGCGTGAAATTTTCGGCATGATTGAGCAGATCGCACCTTCCAATGTCCACGTGCTGATTACCGGCGAAAGCGGTACCGGCAAGGAACTGGTGGCGCGCACCCTGCACGATCTGAGCCCGCGCAAGACAAAGCCGTTTGTTGGTGTCAACTGCGCGGCCATTCCTGAAACACTGATTGAGAGCGAAATCTTCGGTCATGAAAAAGGTGCATTCACCGGTGCAGCGGAGCGCCGTTCGGGATGCTTTGAGCTTGCTGCCGGTGGCAGCCTGCTGCTGGACGAGATCGGCGAAATGCCCAATGGCACGCAGGCCAAGCTGCTGCGCGTGCTTGAAGAGCGCAAGCTCCGCCGATTGGGCGGACGCAACGAGCAGGAAATTGATGTGCGGGTCCTGGCCGCCACCAATCGCGACCCGAACACCGCGGTTGCCGAAGGCCATCTGCGCGCGGACCTTTACTACAGACTAAACGTCTTTAATATTCACATGCCCCCGTTGCGCGATCATATGGAAGATTTGCCGCTGATGGCCGAGAGCATTCTGGCGCAGATGAACGACAAGCACAATCGCCGCGTGTCTGGCGTTGCGCAATCGATGATCGACCGCATGATGGGCTATGGCTGGCCAGGAAATGTGCGCGAATTGCGCAACACCATTGAACGTGCCGTCATCCTGTGCCCGGACGGCGCGCCGCTGGATGTGGGACACCTGGCTCCAGGATTCGCAAAGCAACAGGCCGCTGCGGCACATTCATCCAATCAGAGCATGATCCCCGTCCACGTTGGCACTACGGTAGACGAGGCCGAGCGACTGCTCATTCAGAGGACGCTTGAAGCTACTGGACAAAATAAAACCCGCGCCGCGGAAATCCTTGGCGTCAGCCTGAAGACGCTGCATAACAAACTGAAAGAATATAGCCGTACACACCCTGAAAACAGCACCGACTGAGTCATGCGTCTCAAGACCAAACTCGTTCTGGCGATCACGGCCCTGGTGTTCATCATTGCCGCGGCTGAATCGCTGATCTACGCGAGCCAGATGCTGAATGCCGCGGTCAAGCAGTCGTACGACACCAACCTGATGGTGGCCGAGCAGATCAGGTTTGCCCTGCAGCATGCGCTTGTAGCCGGCCTGCGCGATCAAACGGTCAACCCCAACGATCCGGGTCAACTGCGCGCGCTCATGGTCACAGCCGTGCGCAGCAACGACGAGCTGCAGTCGATGGTTCACTCCGTCAACCTTTACTCGCTCACCGTTTACGACATCAATATTGGCGACAGCCATTCCATTACGCTGTTGAGTACGTCTCCGGAGAACGAAGATAAGCCGCTACCCAATCGGCCAGATTTTACGCAGCTCCTCAACACAAGTTCATTCAAATTGATCCCGCTGATCTTTGGCCCGCCAAAGGTATATGACGTCGTAGTCCCACTCGACAACAACGGCAAGCCGTTTGCTACTGTGCATGTCGGCATCCGCACAACGCTGCTGGCTGCTTTCTACTTGCCGTGGCGTACTGAGGCTGTTTCGCTTATGGGCGCGGCGCTACTTACGGCGCTGATGGCGGCCTTTCTGCTCAGCAATATTGCGCTTGAGCCGATGGAGAGAATCAGCCGCCGCCTGGACTACTGGACGAACGCTGCCGAGACCGCCGCAGGTGAGTCAGCCACGGCAATCGAGCCCAAGCCCAAGCCAAATCAGGACACTGCCGCACTGGTTTCTACCAAGATTGAACGCATTGGCCAACGTATGCGCAATGTTGAGGAGGTTTTCTCCGCTCTGAAAGAGAACCTCGACCAGATTCTCGGCAACCTGCAGGACGGAATTCTTTTGTTCACAGCCGACGGCCGCGCCGTGCTGGTGTCTGAAGCGGCGCGCCGATTCCTTGAGCTGCCGCGCGAATCGATTCTTGGACTTCAGGCACACGATCTATTCAACTCCTCGACCGTGCTTGGCCGGTTTCTGGGTGACGCCTACGCCGCCAGAGCGACCCTGGTGAATGAAGAAGTCCGTACAGAGATGGGGCGCCGCATCCAGGCGTCCCTTGAGTTCATCCACGACGAGGACACCCGCCAGGGCCTCGGTGCGCTGGTTACGCTGCACGACCTTGAAACCGCTGAAGCGATCGAGTCGGAGCTCGAGCTCTCGAGGCGCATGGCGGCTATCGGCCGGCTGACTTCCGGCGTCGGCCACGAAGTCAAGAACCCCATCAACGCGATCGTTGTGCATCTTGAGCTGCTCAAGAACAAGCTGGGCGACGCCAGCCCTCCCGCACAGCGCCATCTCGAAGTGATTGAAAGCGAAATCCACAGGCTCGATCGCGTGGTGCAGATGCTGGTGGATTTCTCGCGTCCAGTCGAGCTGGATCTCCGTGAACAGGACCTGCGCACCATCGTCGGCGACGTACTTTCGCTTGCGTCCGCCGAATTGCCTACCCGCAACATCACGCTTGTGACCTCAATGCCACCCGTGCCACTTATCGCCAACGTGGACGCCGACTTGCTCAAGCAGGCGGTGCTCAACGTGATTCAAAATGGGGCGCAATCCATGCCGGAGGGCGGCAAGCTGGAAGTTGTTCTGGAAGAAGACAGAAAGTCAGCAATTCTGCGCATTTCCGACGAAGGAACGGGGATTCCGGACGAAATTCGTGAAAAGATCTTCGATCTCTATTTCACCACCAAAACGGAAGGCAGCGGGATCGGTCTAAGCATGACGTACCGCATTCTCCAGTTACATCACGGAAGCGTCGACGTACAATCAAGAGCAGAACGTGGCACGGAGTTCAGATTGCGAATTCCGCTCTCGGCCACTGACTGGGGACGCCGGCATCTTCAACCGGCGAGTGCTGAAATCGAGAAAGGGCTTGCGGGATGAAGTTTCCTGCCAAGATTGTCGCGTGGGTACTGCCCTTGTTCCTCACCGGGTGCTGGTTCCATCGGAACCAAAAGACACCTCCGCCTCCAGTTGCGCCCCCAATTCAAACGACTTCCACTGTGCCTTTGCCTACGCAGGATCCACCCCCTGAAGTGACGATTCCGAACAAGCCGCAGGTGACTGAAACCAAGCTGCCCTATCAAACGGCCAAGCCTTCGCCAAAACACAAGAAACTACCTGCAGCACCGCCGGCGCCGGAGCCCCAACAAGCGGCGATAACACCCCCCGCAGTGAATGCGATCGGCCAGCTCTCGTCGGGAGACCCGGCGGGCACACGCTATCAGACCGAAATCGCTCTTAATGAGATCGAACGTGGCCTGAACGGGCTTAATCGCCAGTTAAGCGAGCAGGAACAAACCACGGCCGCGCACATCCGCGAAGATTTGAAGCTGGCGCGCGACGCCCTCAAGTCCGGCGATGTTGATGGCGCCAGCACGCTGGCCGCGAAAGCGAAAGTGCTGTTGCAGGAACTGACACATTAAAGGGCAGTTGACGAGTTTGCAAGTTTACGGGTTCGCACAGGCTTAACGGGCATTGAGTTCATCTGAGAACTTGTGAACGGGTCAACTTGGAAACTGTCTTACTGCTCGCCCCAGCTTAGCTTGCTGCGCAGCGCTTCAAAGAAGCCGCTTTCGCTCAGGCGGACCAGTTTCACCGTATTTTTTGATCGATTGCAGCGCAGTTCGTCGCCCAGGCGCAGCTCCACTGCCTGCTGGCCGTCTACCGTCAGTAGTGCCAGGTTCGGAATGCCGACTACCTTCACTTTCAGGCTTGCATCGCCGCGCACCACAATGGGGCGCAGAGTGAGCAGGTGCGGACAGATTGGCGTTACCACCAGCGCGTCCACGTCCGGTGTGAGGATGGGGCCGTTGGCCGCCAAGGTATACGCCGTTGAACCCGTAGGCGTGGATACAATTACCCCGTCGGCGCGGAACTGAGCTACATTTTTGCCGTCGAGTTCCACTGCAAACTCGCCCATGCGGGCAATGTCGCCCTTCGATACCACGACCTCGTTCAGCGCCTCGTAGCAAGAGTGCTGTTTGCCGTCGCGCCACAGCGAAGCATGCAGCATGGCGCGCTCGTCGACATCGTGGCATCCCGCACACCAGCTTTCGAGCGTTGGATACAGGTTGCCAAGCTTGATCTCAGTCAGGAATCCCAGGAAGCCAAGGTTCACGCTCAAGATCGGAGTACCAGAAGAAGCAAAAATACGCGCCGCAGCCAGCAGCGTTCCGTCGCCGCCGAGCACGATAACCAGGTCAGGATTCCACGCCACCATCTCGGTGCGATCTACCGAGGGCGCCACGTCTGTATGCTGAGCGCCTTCGCGATCCAGCAGCGGCTCCATGCTGTGCTCGCGCAGCCAGCCTACGAGCTCGGGCAGAATCCGGCTCAGCTCTTCCTTGTGTGGCTTTGAAACGATTGCAACCCGAGCCATGCGATCAAGTGTAATGGATGCACGCGCCATGGAACTTGAATAACAAGTACCAGCAGGTAGACGTATGCCTGTATCTGGCTAGCCCACTCACGCGTGAACACGCCTAAACTGCAGCTGACATGCTGCCCCGCTAACCTTTCTTTGCGTACAGCAGGAACTCCTTGTTGCCCTCCGCACCGGTAATCGGCGACGGAATGATCTCCACGACCAGCCACCCGAGTCCGCGCACGCAATCGGCCACCCTGGCGATTGCCAACTCATGCCCCTCAGGGTCTCGAACAATGCCCCCCTTGCCGATATATTCCCGTCCTGCTTCGAACTGAGGCTTGACCAGTACCACAGCCTCAGTGAGGGCAGGCGCCGCAGCCAACACTGGCTCCAACAGCAACGTTGCGGAAATAAAAGAAACGTCCATCACCAGAAGCGTCAGGTCCGGCTCGCCCTTCTTTGCGGACAGCACGGCTTCTTCGAGCAGCCGAGCATTGGTGCGCTCCATCAGTCTTACGCGCGCGTCGTTGCGCAGCTTCATGGCGATCTGCCCAAAGCCGGTATCGATGGCAGTTACCTGCGACGCACCATGCTGCAGCAGGCAATCTGTAAACCCGCCCGTGGATGTGCCTACGTCGACGCACGCCCTGCCCTCCACGTTGATCTGCCAGTGCTCCAGTGCCGCTGCCAGCTTAAGACCGCCGCGGCTCACGTAGGGCAGGTCGTCACCCAGCATGCGCACGGCTGCGTCTCCGGCCACCGTGGTCCCGGGCTTGTCTACTTTCTGTTCGTTAATCAGAACGCGGCCGGCCAGAATGTACGCCAGCGCACGCTCACGGCTGGGAGCAAGCCCCCGCTCAACCAACAGTAGATCGACGCGTGTTTTGGAAGGGCTTTCCAAGTTCTGAAGTTTCCAAGTATGCAAGTTTACAAGTTGACGAGCGCTGCTACTCAAAACTCGAAACTCGCAAACTTGTCAACTTGTAAACTCGCCTACTGCTTTTACGGAATTGCCTGGCATGCCTGCAGAGCTGTCTGCGTACCTGTCGGCGTGGGAATGCCGGGCAAGTTGCATGGCTGACCGTAGCCTGGTGTACGGCTGGTCACGTTCGAATTGCCGCTTACGGCGTTTTGTGTTGTCACGCGCAGGTCCATAACATTTCCCTGCACCAATACCGTCGTGTCCACCAGGTCCGTCGTAGTTGACAGGATCGTGACGTAGGGCGAGTCGGGCGAACCGATGTAAACCTTACCGTAAAGCGAATTCTGCGTGGAAACAACAATGCGCGGATGGCCCACAACCGTCAGCGTTTTCTCGACCGTATGACTCGTCAGGTTGGCGATTGTTACAGTGCCGTCGGTCTGGTTGGCCGTATAAGCGCGGCTGCCGTCGTACAGTACTGTCACGCTAGCCGGATTCTTGCCCACAGGAATGGTGTAGGTGGTGCCAAAAGTCGTGCTGTCGTTGCCGAACTGGTCCAGGCTTACGTCGATAATACTGATGGTTCCGCCCGCATAATCTGCCACAACAAGCTGACTGGTAGCCGCGTTGTACTCCGCATAGACGGGCTCTGCGGTCGCCGTCATTCCACTGGTTCCATTCGGAGGTGTAATGCCGCTGGCCGCCACTGCAGACGTTGAAAGCGGCAGAGTGGGATGGCAAGTCACCGTACGTCCCGTCTGGCCGTCGATAAACGGCGTGCATTGGTTGAGAGCGTTCGTCTGGCCGTTGATTACCGAAACTGTGTCGCTTCCCCGATTCACTACGAAAATGCGTTTGGTGTCCGGGCTGGGCACAGCATAGACCGGGCACCGGCCTAAGGCAATCGGCGGATCGGTTGTATAGGACTGGATCTCAATTGGTGTTATGACGCCGACTGGCTGCGCGGCGGGCGATACATTGCAGGCCATGCCAGTGGGATCGGAAAAGTTCTGGCTCACAACATACTCGCGTTGTCCCGCCAGTGTGGGGCTGCCGACGATCGAGATCGGCGTTGGCGCAACCGGGACCGCCAACTTGAACGAAGCGGGCGAAAGCTGAAAAATGTCAACCACATTCCCGGTCAAATCCGTAGCCCAAAGCCCCGCCGACGGCGACATAAAGTTCAAGGGCGTTGCAGTCGATGCCAGCGTGGAGTAAGTAACCATCTTTGCCTGCAACGAGGTGGTGATCGGGAAGTTGGCCAGCGTACCGTCGCTGTTGAGCGTATAACCCGTGGAACCCAACTGGTCCATCGTAAAGGTCTTCGGCCCCGGCCCGATGGGCGCAATGGCCATCACCGTGTCGCCGGCGTAATCAAGAATTGTGACAATACCGGGCGTGGTGGGTGAAGGCGACGAAATGACCACCGCATACGACGTAGGCTGCGCCGCGGGGCCGCTCGGATTAATTGGCGTCACCACCGGACGGTAGTTGTTGCCGCATCCAGCTATCAAGGCAGCCGCAAACAACGCCGCACCCGCCTGGACCAGGCGCACACGCGCCCTGCCTGAAATCATGGGAAAAAGACTCATTCAGATCTTTCCTGCTTACTAGGAGATTGTAAATCAGCCAGTCCGGTCAAAAGTGCGCCCGGGTTTCCTCAGCGCCCAGTCAGCAACCCCATGCGCATATGTCCTTTAGACGTATCCAGAAGGAGCTACGGTATCACCTTCTTCGAGCTCATTCGCTGGCCCGCTACTTCGTCACCTCCACCAGCGCAGACTCTACCGCGCTGCCGTTGCGCGTCAGCCGATGCGCTGCCTCATCCCAATGCAGGCGGGTTACGGTGCCGCCGCCATTCTCGTAGGCGTAGGTGGTTCCATCGTCATCAAAGAGCGAGAAATCGGCGTCAGCACCTGGAAACACCCTGATCTTCACGATGATCTGCTTGTCGCGGGTACTCTCTACGACGCTGCCCAGCGGCACAATTGACCCCGCCCGCACAAAGAGAGGAATGGTGTCGATGGGTGCGGCTGCCTTGATCGTCTGACCGCCTTTCAAGCATTCGCCGGTCCACCAGTTGTACCAGTCGGTTCCCGCCGGGAGATAGACTTCCCTGCTCGTCGCTCCCTGCTCGGTTACCGGCGCCACCAGGAAGGCGGGGCCCAGCATGTATTCGTTGCGATTGTCCACCACCTTCGCGTCATCTGGGAAATCCAGCGGCAAGGCCCGCATGATCGGCGCGCCTGTCTTCCACGTGCGGTAGCCGAGCGAGTAGATGTACGGCATCAGTTCATAGCGCAGGCGAAGATATTTCTCCAGAATCGGCTCGGCCTGTTTGCCGTACGACCACACCTCGTTTGCCGGCCTGCTGCCGTGCGTGCGGAAGATGGGCAAAAACGCAGCGTATTGGAACCAGCGCGTATAGAGTTCCGGATAATCGTCGTATCCACCGACCGTTTCGCGCGCGTCCTCGGGATCGAGCAGTGGCTTGTGCGCCGGCTTGTGAACCGCAGGCAGGTATTGCCATCCGCCAGTGTCGTTTGACCAATTAGGAATGCCGGAAGCAGTGACATCCAGCCCGGTGGAAATTTGCCGCCGCAGCGTGTCCCATGTTGGGGAGATATCCGACGACCACACGATGGCGCCCTTGCTTTGCTCGCCCAGATACGCGTCGCGAGAAAGTATAAGCGCGCGTTTTGCAGGCTCGTCGCGGCGAAAACCGTCGTACAGCGCGCCCACATGAAACAGCGGGTAAACATTAAAGTATTGCGTTCCTGGCCCGACATGAAGATACGCTCCATCGGGCGGCAGGTCCGGCTCCGTTTCGTCCGCCCACAGCGAGTCGAATCCCTGGCTCAATATGTTGTCTCGAATCGTGTTCCAGTACCACTTGGCCGCATCTGGATTGGTGGTGTCGATATCCGATCCGGCTCGATCGTAGGGCAGGCCGTCAATCGGCGTTCCGTCGGCAAGGTGAATGAACCAGCCTTTTTCTTTCAGCTCCGCGTAATAGCGATCTTCCGGCACAAAGCGCGGCCACACGCTGATCATGGTCTGGAATCCCATGTCATGCAGCTTCTGGTTCATTGCTTTGGGATCGGGCCAGTACTTGGGGTCCAGATCCATCTGTCCCATTTTTGTGTAGTAGAACCAGTCCACAACCAACACGTCGGCCGGCAGGTGGCGGTCGCGATAGCCTTTGGCCACGGTCAGCAACTCGTCCTGGCTCGCGTAGCGCTGCTTGCACTGGATGTATCCATACGCTGCTTTTGGCAGCATTGGTGCGGGGCCGGTCAGCAGTCGATATCCTGCGTAAATTTCGTCTGAGGTGTTCCCGGCGATCACAAAGAATGTGACACGCTCGCCGACTTCAGATTTCCAGCGCGTCTCCTCGTTGAATCCCGGCTCGATGGTGGTGCGAGAAGGGTTATCCCACAGCAGGCCGTAGCCTTTGTTCGTCACCATGAACGGGACGCAGAAGCTTGGGCCTGCCGTTGCCAGGTAATCGTTCCAGCACCGAACCGCATGTCCACGATGATCGAGGAAGCCTTCGTGGTTCTGGCCAAGCCCGTAGTAGTGCTCGTCGTCAGGCGATGCGAATGTTGCGCCAACTGTATAAAAGGCTGGATCGCTCGGTCGCCTCTGTTGCTCGAGATAGGCTGTACCGCTTTTTTGATTCGGAACCTCCTGCGACCATCCCTTCATTTCGAGCAGAGTTTTGCCTTCTGGAGTGGCAAACGTAATGTGCGCGCCCGGCGTCGATCCGTTGAAATATTTGCCGATGTCAATTTGCGTTTGCACGGGAGGTTTGCCGCTGGGGCGCGGCCTGCTCACCTTCACCACCATGCGGTCGCTGGCGTACACGTCGTCGCTGTCCGTCTGGGTCGATTTCCAACCTGTGCCTGCAGATTTGGCCACGATCCCAAAGCCCGGACCCGCCTTTGCAGGCTCCGGCTGCAAGCTCAGCGTTACACGAATAATGTTGGGAGCATAAGGCTCAAGAACAATCGTCTCGCCGCGGCGATCAATCACAACCTGTTGTGTCGATGGCTGCCCTTGAACTGTCACAGCAGCGAGGAAAGCAGCAAATATGGCGAATGCAGTCCGGGTCCGATGCACCTTTCACCTCGAATCGCAGCAATCGTTAAATGAAAGCGCGATACAGTTAGCTCTTTTACTACAAGTGACCTTGCACCCGCATCCTCAAATACGCTCACATGGAAACGAGTACGCGGGTCTTTGACAACCAGATCGACTTCAAGGACTATCATCAGCTTTTTTCCGAATCTACCGTTCACTTCGGAGATGATGCAAAGTAACTTCTCTCGCCTTCACCTCGCCAACGAGTCTCTGCTCAAATCCGCTATGATGGCGCAAAGCCACCTGACTTGTTGCTCGCCGTGGAGATCTACTTGTTGAAACCCATAAAGGCCGCCGCACTCGCGCTCGTTTTTCTTGCGCTTCGCGGCAATGCGGTCGAGCCCGCAAGGCTCTCTGCCGAGCAAACGAAAGTGCTTGAGTCGGCACGAACCTCAGCGCTCCTATACAGGGCGCAATTACCCGATTTCATCTGCACACAGGTCACTCATCGAAATACCGCGTCAAAGAGTCTCGGCACAATGGGCGCCGGTATGGCCACTCGCAATGCGGGAGCGATTTCGGCGGGGCCGGACAGTTCCAGCGACGTCATCGAAGAGCAGCTCACCTACACGGGCAGAGAAGAAAATTATGAAGTTATCTCCGTCGATGGCCGAAGAGTGAAAGGCATGACCCACATGCAGATTCAGGGCGGCGCCATCAGCGGCGGCGAATTTGGCAGCGTTTTGGCGCAGATATTCGAGCCCTCATCGCGCACTACGTTCACGTGGGATCGAGCGGCAAATCTGCGCGGGCGGCATATTTACATTTTCGGATTTCGCGTTCCCAGGGAGGCAGGCACTACGGTGGCTGACGCCAGAACGAAGAATCGGACTGTCGTCTCCTTCTCCGGCCAGATTTCAATCGATCCGGAAACACTCCAGGTGATCGAGATAACTTCAAAACACGACATGCCATCCGGATTCCCTATCCAGGTGTTTGAGCGCAGAGTCGAATACGCTCCACAGCAGATTGCGGGCAAAACATACAGTTTGCCTGCGCAGTCTGTGATTCACATAGAAGATGGCGCGCACGTTTACGTCAACAGGATCGACTTCAAAAACTACCACCGCTTCACATCGGAATCCACGATCCGCTCTGTGGAAGTGGCTCCCAACTAGCCCCTCCGCGACAGCCGCATCCCACATCACAAACGGCGGAATTGAAAATCCGCTATCATGGCTCGAACGCAATTAGCCCCTATATCTGGACGCAGAACCTGTGACCCGCCTTAAACTCATCGCCGCGCTTTTAGCTCTGCTGGCACCAGGCGGATATGCCGCTGAATCAAGCTCGCTTACTTCCGATCAGACCAGGGTGCTGGAAGCCGCGCGCGCTCTGGCGATGCAATATTCGCATGTGCTGCCCGACTTCATCTGCACGCAGGTCACGCATAGGTCAATAACGCGGGCCATCGACAGCAATCCCAATATTGGCGCCGGCGTGTCCGGCCGCTCTCCGATTGCCGCCATGGCGGGTACGATGGGCCTCTCCAATGATGTGATCGAAGAGCAACTGACCTATGTGGGCGGTAAGGAAAGTTATGAAGTAGTCACCGTGAACGGCAGGACGGTGCACAACATGAGCCACCAGCAGTTCCAGGGAGCCACTTCAGAGGGCGAGTTCGGCAGCATGATGGTGCAGGTCTTCGATCCCGGCTCGCGTGCCACCTTTACCTGGGGCCGAACTGCCAATGAGCACGGCCGGCATGTATGGGTGTACGGGTTCGTTGTGCCCAAGGAGTACGGCACCGAGGTGATTGCAAGGGACACCGACAAAGAAGTTCAGGCGGCACTGTCCGGCGAAGTCTTTATCGATCCGGAAACCAAAGAAGTGCTGCAGATTACATCGAAACTCGACCTGCCATACAATTTCCCCATCCGGATTGCGCAACGGAGCATCCAATTTGCTCCGCGAGAGATCGCCGGCAAAAGCTATAGCCTTCCGACCCGCTCACTGGTGCACATGGAAGACGGCAAGAGCGTCTACGACAATCGAATCGAATTCAAGAACTACCATCGATTCGCCAGCGAGTCGACGATCCATTTCGACGAAAACGCCCAACAGAAATAGCGCTGCCAACCCGCGCAAAGTGCGCTGACTTGCTAACTCACGATCAAGCGCGAAGCGCGGCTAACTCGCTGCCTTACTTCAGTGTTTGACCCATCCATGCATGCCCGCCTCAAAGCTGCGCCGGTCCAACCGCGGAAGCGTCCGCGCTATCTTGTCGGGCATCAATGCAAAGTGCCGCGCATCGATCAACAGATCGGTTACGCACCACACATCCTCTTCTGCAGTCATCCACTGTTTGCCATCCAGCCGCGCCAGATTTACCGGCACTGAGTAGGCACGCAGAGTGTGCTCGCCGCGCAGGTTGTAGTAGTTCTCAAAGTAGCTGAGTGCCAGTTCGCGCAGGGTGCGGTAGACAGGCGCGCGAGACCGCAGGCCGGCAAAATTCGACTTCGCAATGCTGCCCCACAATCCGTGCTCGCGATAAATAGCCAGTACATGATCGTCGTCGCGAACTGCTTCAAGGTCCATAATCAACGGCGGATATCCGTTGGCGCGTAGCGCTGCCGCGGCCACCAGCGCACCCTCAAGGCAATGCCCTTTGCGCTCGCGCAAAACACGCTGCGGAGACCAGGCCGTATCGGCGTACTGGTAAGTTAACGAGTCGACAAATTTCTGAATGCGCGCCGGGGTCTTGAGAGAACGAAGCGTGCGCATGTCTTGCAGCGACAGGCCCCAGTTTTCACCTTTGCGATGCCGCAATTTTTTAATTACTGTTGCCCGTGCCTTCATTGGCAATTCAGTTCACGCTCCCAAAGAGATTGCGGCGATTATACAAAAGCAAAACCCCGCAGCCTGTGCTGGTCGCGGGGTTTTGCGGGACGCAACAGCCTTAATTCTTTGGCGCGGCTGGCGGCGCGGCCTGCGGGGGCGGGCCTACTGACCTGCTCTTGCGCGGATCACCGGGCAATAACTGGTATGGCTCCATGAGCGCCGTATACTTTTCCAACATCGCACGCAGAGCAGGCATGTCGGGCGCGCCGTTCCGCATCAGCATAACTTTCCGTGATGGCAGATCGTGCATGGCAATCAGCTGCGAAGCTTCAAGCAGGTTGACTGAAGTTTCAGCTAGATCAAGACCCACGTTCCAATCCGCATTGGGATCGGCAAGCCACTTCTTGTTGTTGGTTACCGCTTCAGTCAAATGATTTTCGCGATCGGGAACGTCTTCGATAATTTTCTCGCCGCGATTGCGGAACATGCCCATCAGCGCAGCGACAATGGACGGATCGCGCACCGTGCCGTCAGGATAGAACACGCCGTGCACCGTACCCCACTGGCCGGTGATCATCAGCTCCCAGATGTACCAGCCAACGTGTGCATCCATATGCTCCTGAATGGCTACATCGTACGGATTTGCGCGCGCAATGCAGGCAATCTCGGTGTTGATAAGCGGCTTTCCAACCTTGGCCGCGTATGCTTTTGCCTGCGCAATGTCGGCGCGAATTTTGGAGCGCGTTTCAAGATAGTTGTGGAACGAAAGCACATCCACCGCGTCGCCCATTTCAATCATGTTGGGCGAGTAGGCCGCGCCAATCGTCACCGGCGTTACGGGATCGATTTCATGAAACATCTTGGCCATGTACATGGCGTGTTCCATGCGCATCAGGTTGTTCGGTGATGGCGGCAGCTTGCAACAGTCAGGCTCGTTCTCAACGTCCCACATTTCCAGACCCGGTTCTTTGCCGACGGCGGCCACCAAGTCGGTAACAAACGGCCGCGCATTCTCCCACTTAGTTTTGTCACCCTCTTCGCCAAACTTGTACTGCATGGTCGGCATTACGCCCATTCCGCGCGCATGCGCCGCACGCACAAAATGCTGCAGATTCTTCTTGAGCGCCTCTTTGTCTTTCTCCCACGCCGCGTAGGGCACAAACACACGAATCTGATTCAGGTTGAGCCGCTTCGCATAGTCCAGGTCTCGCTCAGTGACAGCGGGATTGTAATGTGCCCACATTTCAGCGTGTCCAGTGGTCTCTGCGCTTTGATAGTTGAACCCACGCACTCCGCTCAGGTCTTTTGGCACGCGACGCTGCGCGGCAGCAGATGCGGCAACTGCAACAGTAAGAATTGCGACGGCGAGATATTTGACTTTCATGGCATCCCCAGGGTCATTTTGACCCACATTTCGCAGCTGATGTTTTAGTGCTTGCTCTTGAACGGAGAAAGCACCACGAGGTAACAATCGTTGGTTCGCAGCGGCAGCGTCTTCTGAAAGCTCCGCGTGGTGACAGCGACTTCGCCTTCGCTCACCGGATCGCCGCTGCTCAATTTCTTCAACGCTTCAACTTGCACACGCGAAATTTGGCGTGGCAACCCCATCTCTGCATAAGCGGTAAATGCGTCGTTGCGCTTGTAGCCGGTTTGATAAACGGCCACATGATACTTGCCGTTTGGCACGTTGGCCAGGTTGAGGACCAGTTCGCCCTTATCGGTCGCGGGCAGCGCCTGCTTGTAGAAGACCTGGTCGGTCTTGCCTTTGGGCGGCACCACGGGCGAGTAGTCCCACATCAGAGCCTGCATCGATCCGTCATTCGACTTTGTCACCCACGACTGGCTGTCATCGGTCGACACGTCGCTGGCTCCGAGCCTGCTGAGGAATTTGAACGCATAGAATGACGGCTTTTTAATGCCTTCAAGATTGATAAGCCCGAAGCCGCCGTGAAACGGCGTGAATGGTGGGCCCTGCTCTTCAAAAATATCGGTGAACGTCCAGTACGACATCGAGTCCACGTAAGGCGTTGCGCGACGCACCTTGTCGAGAATGAAACTCGCCTGGTGATACTGGTCGTGCATGTAATCTGTGGGCGTGTACGCGGAGCTCCACTCCGTAAAATGCAGCTCAAGATTCTTCAACGGCGTTGCGTTCAGCAATTCGCGCGAGTGCTGCATACGCCCGCTCACCACGTTGGGGTCAGGATTAATTATCGTGCCTGCGCTGCCGTCCTCATCCAGGAATCCCTGGTTCACGCCATAAGCATGTAGGGCGATAAAGTCTACCGGCTCTGGATTGGCAACAATCCACTTTTCAAAGGCCTGCTCGGCCGCATAAGGCACAGCGGAAGCCGGGCCGCCAACTCTGCATTTCTGGCACTCGGCACGCACGGCTTCAGACGTTGTCTTGTACAACGCGAAATAATCCTCAAGCGAGTGCGGCCAGAATCCGCGAATGTCCGGCTCGTTCCACACCTCGTAATACCACTGCGTAATCTCGTCTTCGCCGTAACGTTCTTTCCAGTGCGCTATCAACGCGCGAATGAGCATTCCCCACTTAGCCGGATCCTTCGGCAGCGATGTATTCCCCTTCCACCAGAAGACTGTGGTGGTGCCGCTGGCCAATTTTGTGGGCATAAATCCAAGCTCCACAAATGGCCGTATGTGCAACTTCAGCATCGCGTCGTAAAGCGAGTCAATGTACTGGAAATTGAATTGCGGATTGCCCTGCTTGTCTTCTGTGTAGACGCCCATCTCATCGCACAGCAGGCCGTGCATGCGCAGGTAGCGGAAACCGATCTCGGTTTGGACGGTGTTAAGCTGCTGCTGCCAGTCCGCGCGCAAACCTTCAGAGGCGCGGCCCGCGCCAACCACGCGCAATGGCACCGGCGAATGTGGCCCGGTAACATGCGCCACATCGGCATGTATCACTCGTTGTTGGGGAGTTTGCCCCTGTAGCATGGGGCCAGCGAGAAGACTTGCCAGCGTGGAGAGGGCAAGACCGCGGAAAAATTGTATCGCGCGCAAAGTGTTGCTCCTTTGGAACCTCAGGCAAATCCGCGCGCTATCAATCGAATTCTGATGCGCCATACCGTGCCCAGGGCGGCTAATTGTGTTCCGCATTCTCCACAAATGCGTCAACGACTGACGAGTCTGCCAGCCACAGCCCAACGCTGGATTCACCTGGAAACCGTTCGATGAGCACCAACCATACTAACGCAGCAGCCAACTCTGGCAAGGTGATTGTTCAATCCACCCCAACTCGACCGTCTGCGGCCTTGTCCAGCGGCGCTCGCAGGTTACGATAAAACGTGGCCCAAACCGATCTGCGCTGGCAATCCAAGCTGGTTCTTCTCGCCATCCTCCCTGGCGTAGGTGCACACGTCCTTCTTGAAGCGCATTGGTGGAGCCTGCAGTCCGCACCGGTCGCCATTTGGACGCTGGGGCTCGCTGCGCTCTTCGGCATGGTTACATTAAAAGTCCGCGCCGCCACGCCCTGGGCGGCCTTCACAGGCGCGGCCATTCTGGCCAGCCTCATGTTCTCAAGCACCTATTTTCCGTACCTGCCGTGGCGAACGGCGTTCGTTCCAGTGCTCGCGGTTGTTGCCGTCACCTTTGTGACCACCAGGCTTGGCCGCCGTAAAAAAGAGAGTCTCGGAACCGCCGAAAGCAAACGCGGCCGATCTCCGTCACAGGTGGCTGCCAATCTTGGCATTGCCGCCATTGCCTCCAGCGAGTTCTTCCAGTCCTGGCTGATTGACTCGCACGGTTTTGTGAATACAACGCTCATACCCGCCCCGCTTTTTACCATCGCGCTGGCTGCGTTGGCTGAAGCGGCTGCGGACACAGCATCGTCTGAGATGGGCCAGGTATTCGGCGGCAGCCCGCGCATGATCACCACGCTGCGCAAGGTCGAACCGGGAACAGATGGTGCGATTACCTTGATCGGCACGCTGGCCGGGATTGTCGCTGCGGCGTTAGTGGCCGCCGCAGGAACCTACGCACTCAGCGGCGATCGCAATATGTTCTTGCTCAGTTGTGCCGGCGGCATCTTCGGCCTTCTTTTCGACAGCCTGCTGGGAGCAACGTTTGAAAAGATCGGCTGGCTCAACAACGACGCCGTCAATTTCCTTTCCACGGCTTCAGCCGCAATTTTCGCCGTCGCGATACTGGCGACAATGCGCCCGCCCGCGCCTGTGCCACCTCCGCATTTGATCCTGCATTGACAACGAGTCAGCAAGTTAGCGGGGATCGCAGCATCAGCAGAGCTAGTGGGTTTATCGAATCGGAATGCGCTAACTTGCTAACTAGCTAACGCGCGCGCAGCGCGGCTAACTCGCTTCATTAATGCAGGTGCATTCGCCAGGCCGTGTAACTCAGCATTTCATGCACAATGCGGTCGAAATCGCTTGACCCGCCCTCGATGGGGATGACGGGACGCGGCGACGTCAGCACATTCAGACCTTGAGCCGCGCAAATCTCATGAATGCGGAACAGGTGTGTTCCATCACTCACAATCACCAGCCTGCGCAGCCCATTTGCCCCTGCGATGACGGCAATGCGCTTGGCAGATTCTTCCGTGTTCCTGCTCTGGGTCTCGGCGATGATTGCCTGCTCCGGCACGCCTTTGCCAATCAGGTATTGGCGACCGACGCCGCCCTCGGAATATTCATCGCCACCGTCGCCGCCGAGCGTGATAATCAGCGGCGCTATTCCGCGATTGTAAAGCTGAAATGCGCGATCCAGCCGCGCCCGGTACACAGGCGATGGCCGACCATCGTATTCCGCCGCGCCAAACACGGCGATCGCATCAGACGGCGCAGCCTGGTCCTGATCGGCGTAAGCCTGAATCTCCACATAAACCCAGCGGCACCATCCTGCAGCCGCCACTGCCGCTAAAAGCAGTAGCGCCAGCAGTCCCCACAAAATCCAGGGGCGCGGTTTTATACCAGATGGGATCGACATGGCCATCATCTTAGACCCCTCGGCCTTATGGGTCTGTGACTGCGAAAACGCTTCGCCAGAATCGGCAGAAGCCCCGACTTCCGTGGTGAGTATGGCTGCCGACGCCGTTCTTTCGTTCTCGCCCGTCATCTTTCGTTCAATCACCGGCCCAGCGCTGCAGTTAGCTAGCGCTGCAAAACCATCACAATTTCGTGGGTCGGAATCGCACCTTCGCGCAAAATCTCCCAGCGGCCCGGTCCCAGCGAGAGGTCGATGATCGTGGTGGGCTCCGCGCGTCCAGTCGGGCCACCGTCAATAATCAGTGGAATCCGGTCGCCGATCTGGTCGCGGACGGCAGCAGCGTGCGTGCACTCGGCAGCCCCCTGCAAATTAGCTGAAGTTGCCGTGATGGGCAGCCCCAGTCTGTCCACTACGGCCCGCGGAATTGCCGCGTCCGGAATCCTGAGCGCCACGTTCCCCGTGTTCGCCGTCGATCGTAGTGGCAGCTTGGTGCCGGCCCGCACAATAATCGTCAACGGCCCAGGCCAGAAGCGGTCTGCCAGCTTGTCAAGCAGCGGATCCGTATCGCGCGCCAGTTCATACGCCTGCGACAAGCTCGAAATCAGCAGTGACAGCGGCTTATGTTTCTGACGGGTTTTGATTTTATAAATTTGCTCAACCGCAAAGAGATTCACCGGGTCCACTGCCAGTCCGTAAAACGTATCGGTGGGCAGCGCGACAACATCGCCCTGCCGCAGGCAGGAGACGATGTAGTCGATCCGGTCGGGTTGAGGTTCGTCGGGATGGACGCGTAAGATTTCCGCGGACAATCAGGCCTGCCTTAGTAGCCGAATTGGAGACGCTGTAAAGACGGAAACTATCACAGCACCGGCCATGGTGCAAGTTGCAGAGCAGCTTCCGGGCAACTTTCCCGCATGCGCTGCTCTTCACCAACAAAACGGCATAGAATCGGCTCAGTACGTTTGGTTCTTCACTGATGCCTGTTCGCATTGTACAAAGTAAGCAGAACGCGCGCCTGAAAGAACTGCGCAAGGCGCTCGCCACCCCCGGTCGCGAAGGGCACGGTTTGGCCGGCATCGAGGGGCCAAAACTCATTGAAGAGGCACTCAGCGCGGGCCTGCTCGTCACCTGCGTTTTTGCCGCCCAGGGCTTCGAGCACCTGCTTGAGCCGCTGCCTATCCCGCCGGAAACTGAAATTCTGCTTATGCCGCGCGAGCTGCTCGACTCCGCCCTCGCCACCCAGGCACCGCAGCCGATCGCCGCCCTTGTGCAGCTGCCCGACTGGACGTGGGCTCACGTGCTCACCCCGAGCCGTAACGCCGTCCCGCTCATCGCCGTCCTTGCCGCTATTCAGGACCCCGGCAATCTTGGCACCATCCTTCGCTCGGCAGAGGCGTTTGGAGCCGACGGCGTCATCGCGTTGCCCGGAACCGTGAGCGGCTGGAACCCGAAATCGATTCGTGCCTCGGCGGGTAGCATCTTTCGCCTGCCCATGATCACCGCCACCGTTTCAGATTGCTTCACCAATCTTCGCGAAGGGGGCGTGCGCATCCTCACCACCACGGTGCGCGCCGCCGAACCTGTCGATCTCGTCGACCTTACTGGAGCGGTTGCGCTCATCTTCGGCAACGAAGGCAACGGCGTTCCAGACTCCATTGCCTCATTCGCAGACGAGCCAGTGACGATCTCCTGCCCCGGCGCCGTGGAAAGCCTGAACGCAGCCGTAGCCGCCAGCATTACGCTTTATGAGGCCTCTCGCCAGCGCCGCGAGCAGCAAGTGAAACTGCTTGGCCGCAAGGAAACCAAACGATGAGCCTGTTCGATAGCTTGCCGGGTCAACCAATGCATTCATCCAAAGGTCCGCCCCACGCAGTGGCAGTTGCACCGCTGGCGGAGCGGATGCGGCCTCGCAGTCTTGAAGAGCTCAGCGGACAGCAGCACCTTGTCGGTCCGGGCAAGCCTCTGCGCGTCCAGATTGACCGCGACGACACCGGATCAATGATCTTTTGGGGGCCGCCCGGCGTAGGCAAAACCACCCTGGCCAAAATCATTGCCGAAACTACCAAGGCAAATTTCATCGAGTTCTCCGCGGTCACCAGCGGCATCAAGGAAATTAAAGAAGTGATGGCCGCGGCCGCCAAAGCCTCGGAAATGCATTCGCGCACCATTTTGTTCGTTGACGAAATTCATCGCTTCAACAAAGCGCAGCAGGACGCCTTCCTTCCCTACGTCGAGCGCGGCACCATCCGCCTGATCGGCGCAACAACTGAGAATCCTTCCTTTGAAATCATCTCGGCGTTGTTGTCGCGCTGTCGCGTTTATGTGCTGGAACCGCTCAGTGAACCACAGATTGCCGGTCTGCTGCTTAAAGCACTCGAAGACCGCGAGCGCGGCCTCGGCAATTTGGAAATCACCGCCGACGATGAAGCTTTCGATCTCATGGCGTCTTACTCGAGTGGTGATTGCCGCAGCGCCTACAACACCCTGGAAGTTGCCGCACAGTTGGCGATGGAAGGCACGAAACACATCGACAAGGAAGTGGCGACCACCGCCGTGCAGCAGCGCGTGCTCATGTACGACAAGTCCGGCGAGGAACACTACAACCTGATTTCAGCGCTGCACAAGAGCGTGCGCAACTCCGACCCCGACGCAGCGCTCTATTGGCTGGCGCGCATGTTCGCATCCGGCGAAGACCCGCTCTACCTCGCCCGTAGAATCGTCCGCATGGCTGTCGAAGATATCGGACTGGCCGCGCCTGAAGCGCTCAATCTGTGCCTTTCAGCACGCGATACCTACGAATTTCTGGGTTCGCCAGAAGGCGACCTGGCCCTGGCAGAAGCTGTGGTGTATTTGTGTCTCGCGCCAAAATCCAACGCTGTTTACACCGCCTGGGGCGCGGTGCACAGCGAGGTGGAGAACACGCGGCAGGAGCCGGTGCCACTACATCTGCGCAATGCTCCCACGAGGCTGATGAAAGATCTTGGATACGCGGGAGGCTACCGCTATGCGCACGACGAAGAAGGCAAAGTAGCCGACATGGATTGCCTGCCTGACTCCCTTCGCGGCCGCAGCTACTATAAGCCCACGCAAGAAGGCCGCGAGAAGCTGCTGGCGCAGCGGATGGATGAAATCCGGCGCATCAGGCAGGGCAAACGGAAAAGCTAACATTCAATTGCCGGCCGTTCCCCCCACACTGCTGTTCAATCTTCCTTCGTCGGGAAGTTGTTCTTCTTCGCGTCGCCGGTTTCCTTCTTCTCATCGGTGCCGGTGGAATCCGCCTGATCGACAGTCCCCAGCGAGTCGTTCACGAGAAGGTCTTTGACGTCTTTATCGTCCAGGCATGGCTTCTTGTCACGCGGCACTAATTCAGATATTTTGGCGCACATAGTCGGCTGTCCTCTTGGCATTCGATGCCGGGAACCCAACTACAGTTGGCGCAGAAATAGCAGTTGGCCCCGGAAGGCCGCTGCCCCGAAGCCACTTAACCCTTGATCGTTGCCTGCCGCACTAATCTTCCCGGGTTGGGAAGTTCCAGGCCTTGGCGTCACCGGTTTCAAGCTCTTCGTCGCTTCCGGATGAGTCGGCCGCATGGGTGGACCCCAGCGAATCATTCACGAGAAGGTCTTCAATGTCAGCGGGTTCCATCATGCCACATGGCTGCGAATAGGGGTATATGTTCTCGTACATTCTCGGCCTCCTCTCGTACTTGGTTGCCGTGAGTCTAACCCGGCTTGCCATAAGGATGGAATAAAGATGCGGTGAAAATGCCCTTATTTGAAGGGCGCTTTCACCGCACCAATATTCCATACTCAACTTGCGAACAGTGCGCAGCGATGCTCACATGTGAACTCGCGAACTGGCTGACTTACCGTTCCCTGGGATTCAACCCGACCTGAAACGTGATCATGACGCTCCGTCCCGGAAGCAGTTGAAGCTGGTCAGAGGGATCAACAGCGTAAGGCACTGTCGAGGTGGCAGACTTGCCCGGAGAAAGCCCGACAATGTCGTGATTGTCGAACAGATTGTTAACGCTGAATTTGATCTTTGACTGATCGAACAGCGATCCTCTGCGGATGGTGTAGTTGAAGAAAAAGTTGTTCATCCAGAAAGGGCTGAGCTGTGTGGACTCATGCACGGCGCCGTTGTCAACAAATCTTGGGCCGATGCGCTTGTTGAAGAATCCCACATCGAGGCCGCGGTTCTGGTAGGTGACGCCACCGCTGGCAGTGCTTTTGGCCGCGCCATCCACCCATTGAACGGGCGTAGGAGCGAGCACTGTACCGTTGGCCAGCGTTTGCCCAGGCCCCGCTTCATACTGGTCCTTGCCGATGGTTCCGTTCATCACCAGGCTCAGTCCGCGAACCAGGAAAAGGTTACCCTCCGCTTCAAAACCGGTTGTGTTCGAAGGCGGAGTGGCATAGTAGTACGAATCGCCGAAGTCGGGCTTGGTCGTGTCCGTTACCTTGTAGCTCGAGTAAGCGTTGTCGTAGTGAACGTGGTAAACATCGGCATCCAGGCTGATGTGTTCGAACTGAAGCACGGTGCCGCCCTGGTAGGTTCTTGCCACTGTCGGCTTGGGTGTAACGGCAACCTGCGCGCCCGTCACGTCAAACACGTTGCTGGGTGGAATTACACTGCCCATTCCAAACTGACCGTATGCGGACCACTGCGGAAGAATGCGATAGTTTGCTTCCACCGAAGGAAGCAGATTGTTGTAGTACGCATTGTGCCGCGTAGAAATTCCTGCACAACCGACGATCGTGGTGGACGTGCATCCGAGGTTGCCGACCGTACTGCCATCAGCAAGCTGGTTCAGATTCATTGTGTAAGTCGCGCTCTTCAGACCGGCGGTTATCGTCCACTTGGGAATCGCTACCAACTGGTATTCAACGAATGGCTGCGTCGAATTGGTGATGAAGTACTCATGAAACTTTACATCGGCCAATTTTGTGGAGTCTAACCAGGTGCGGGGGTCAGATTTGACCTGATAGCGATGCGTGGTCGTGTACTCATACCACGCGCCTGCGCGGAACACGCCAAAACGCGATGCGGCGCTGATTGTCGTAATTTCACCGCCGCGATTGTATTGGTTCAGCTTGTCCACCGCGCTTGTACCGTTGACCACTTCGTAGATCGGGGTCGAGGCCTGAAGATCCTGATCCTGCTTCTTCTGCAAGTGCTGGTGGTTCGAGTAGGAGTACGTATACGGCTTCGTCTCCAGCTTCCAATTGCGCCCCAGTTCCTTGCTAAAGGTGATGACTTCAAAGTTGGTTGGTATGTGGTAGAAGTAATACCGGTAATACATCGAATTCGCCGTGCCGTCGGGATTGAGCGCATTGCCGTCCATAATGTAATTCAGCCCGTGATCGGCAATCTGCTGGCGAGTTGGATCGCTATCAGGTGTATTGCTATCTACGAGGATCGAAGTTCCTACGAGAGTCAGATTCGTTTTGTCTGAAAACTTGTAGTTAAACTTGGCGGTCCCGGCTGTGCGCTGCTGGTCGTTGAAAGTCTGGTAGCCATCAGAAGTCATGTGGTGACCTTCAAACCAGAAGTTGGCCTTGCCGCGTAGGAACGATCCGGAGTTGAACTCACCCAGATACTCATTCGTGTTGTACGAACCATAGGATTCCGACCCTTTGATCGTCATCGTGTTGCTCATCTTCGGCGAAAACATGTGCACCGAACCGGCAAAGTTCGTCGGGCCTACATCCGAAGCGGTTCCGGGACTGCGATCGAAATCGACGTAGCTGATGGCGGGTGCCGGCACATAGGCCCATGAGTGGTGCGTCGGATCGTTCGAGTCCTGGAACGGCACGCCATCCCAGGTCATCGTGAATGATCCATCCTTGAAACCGCGGAACCAATTCTTTGCCTGCCCTTGTCCAATGCCGTTGGTGCTGTAGCTGACCACGCCCGGCGCCGCCTGCAGAATGTCGGCAAAATCGGTTACCGGTGAAGTGAACTGGCGAATGTATTGGCTGGTGATTTCGCTGCGAGGCGAAGCCATGTCAAGCAGCGCTTTCACCGGCGCCAGTTGCGTCGCCATTGACGGGCTCGCGTCCGCTTCTACCGTAACCTCTTCGGCCACTGAGGCAATCGGGAGCGAAGCCGAGAACTGCGCTGGAGTTCCAGCCGTGACAATAACACCGGCCTTTTCCTGGGTGGCAAAACCAGTTGCCGCTACTGTAACCGTGTAGCCGCCGGGCGTTAGATTTGTGATTGCGTATTCGCCTTTGCTGCCGGTGACGGCGGTCCTCTTCAGGTCAGTACCATTCGTGACAGTAACCGTTGCTCCTTGAATCATTTGCCCGCGCAAATCAGCAACTGCGCCTTGGATTGACCCAGCTGCGGTTTCCTGGGCATGCACGGTAAAAAGGTGGGCAACAAATACGATGAGGCACACAAACAGGGGAGTGGCTGATCGCCACATGGAGCGGTTCTTCATCTCTGGTCTCCGTAAGTTTCAGGCTTGAGCAGGCTTGGAATGCGGAAGGAAGTTTCGCCCGCTACATGTCAGAGAATATGAACCAATTGCTAATTTCTATTGACGGCTCTGTTAAATTTCCTTGAACAGACAACCCGCCGCAGAGGAGATCCCGGCAAACACACGCGCTTGCCGGGATCTGTTCAATATTTGCCCCTCTATTTTTGATCCTTGTTCTCAGTGGTCATGCACTCCGCCTCTATCTCAAGTTCGCCGATATATTTCATCTGTCGTCTTGAGAGCGGCTTGCCGGTCTCATTCTTGCTCACCAGTGCCACGAGGATCTTGGTGCTGGCAATGTGTCCTTTTTCCGCTTGATCGGCCAGCTTCTTTACAATTTTCCCTGACCTGGCCGCGACCGCCTGACTCGCCGATTTGCGAAGAATCTCTCCGCCATCGGCGTCTAACACACTCGTCTCCGGGACTTCGTTCATGTTCGCCTCAGGAGGATCATCCGGCGACGTTTTCCTTGCTCTCGCAACCGGCTTCCTGGCAGGCTTTTTCACTTTCCCCATTGCTGCTTTGCTGCTTCTCCTTCTCTTCAACTGCTTTTTAACTTCAGCCATCATTTCGCCATTTCCGGCCATTGGTCCGCCGTCGGCCTCGCTCGCAGAAAAGAGCGTGCAATCCCATTGCAGGATCGCTCTAATGGTGCATGGTTCGATCGTAAATTTAGGTACGACTTAAAAATGCCGAATCGTCCGTCTTCTCTGCGCAATTGCCCCGCGGAGATGGCCTGTACTAATTTTGGAAGGCCACAACGGCCCTCCCGTACTGCATTGCTCTTTCACTTCGTTGTATCTAGTCCGAGCGTACTTCATCGTGCACTAATTTTCTGCAAATGCATTCACCAAACGCCATGCGTTCAGCTCCCTCGCACTCACCAACCGAGCATTCAACTTGACAAACCTTATCAGCGCCTGTGACGTTATCTCTGTGCTCTGATCGGCGGACTTGAGAAACCCGAACGTTCAGCTCTGCCCCAACCGACCAAATCAAATGGCATCTTGAGGTCACCCATGAGATCAAACTGTTTTGGAATCGCCGCGCTCCTGTTTTCATCCGTACTTCCCTTCTCGGCAAATGCGCAAGCACCAGCCGGACCCGCTCCTGATGCTGTCAGTGGGCTTATTGCTCTCACGCAGACTGTTACGCGCATCGAAAACAACGTCTTGAGCCTGGCCGAGGCTATGCCTGCCGATAAATACGACTTCGCTCCTTCAAAGGACATTTTCAAAGCCGGTTCGCCTGTGGAATTCGCTACCGTTCACACCTTTGCGCAGCAGGTTTCTCACATTTGCGGTCTGCCCTATCGGGCCTATGCTCCTTTCGGCGTTAAGCCCGACGCGGATGTCGACCCCAAGACATTCGACTCGCTCAAGAGCAAGGACGAAATCGTCAAGGCGCTGAAAGCCTCCTTTGAATATCAAAACAAAGTAATCGCCAGTTTTACGCCAGAGAATGTAATGACGCCGGTTGGGGCACGGAACTCCACACGCATTGCCGCGCTGGTCCTGGTACTTGGGGATTACGGCGATCACTACGGCCAGATGGTTGAGTACGGGCGCATGAATGGAATCATCCCGCCGGCCACAGCCAACCAGATGCAACGGACACCGCCAACCACACCGCGGAAATAGAATCGGCAGAAATATGCAAATCGGGCCCGGTCAATATTTGGCCGGGCTTCGAGTTTAGAGTATCTAAATTCAACGGATCGTATTACTTTCCAAAAGCGATTGCCCCCAACCTGTCCACCCCAACAATATCTCCCTGCCCATTCATCTAATTTCCAATCCTGAACGCGTTTTCGTGAATCCGGCTCTCTCGTCGCGGCATCTGTAACCCATTGCGGTATTTCCGGCTTCCCCAAAAGCCAACAATTCAAATTTAAAAAGATCTCAAGCGTATATGGAGATGAAGATGGTCGTGTATCAAAATTCTCGGCCCCGAACGATCGTCCTCAGTGTTGCGATACTTGCAGCCTCAGCAGGATTGCTGACACTTGCCGGTGCAATGCTTTCCGGATGCGAAAGTAAAGGCGCTTCAGCCGCTGCAGCGCCTCCACAGGCCATGCCGGTTTCGGTAGTCAAGGCCGCTCAAAAAGACGTTCCCGTCACAGGCGAGTGGGTTGGAACGCTTGATGGATACGTCAATGCGCAAATCCAGCCACAGGCCAACGGATACCTGATCAAGCAGGACTATCGCGAAGGCTCCCAGGTGGAAAAGGGGCAGGTACTTTTTGAGATTGATCCGCGTCCGTTTGAAGCGGCGCTGCATCAGGCCGAAGGTCAGCTTGGCCAGGCCAAGGCGCAGCTTGCGCTCGCCAACATCAACGTAAACCGCGATACACCGCTGGTTGAAGCGCACGCAATTGCAAGAAGCCAGCTCGACAATGAGATACAGCAAAAGGCTCAAGCGGAAGCCGCCATAGAAACCGCGCAAGCGGCAGTGGACACAGCCAAACTGAACCTCGGCTTTACGCAGGTGCGCTCGCTCATCAGCGGTGTTGCGGGACAGGCCACAACGCAGGTAGGCAATCTGGTCAGCATACAGTCCGTGCTTACATCGGTGTCGCAGCTTAACCCCATCAAGGTCTATTTCTCCATCAGCGACAGCGAGTATCTGGCACTGGTTGAGCGCGCGCGCAAGGGTGGCGGCAGCCTGTTGCAGGGCAGTTCGAAAATCCCGCTTACTCTAACGCTCGCCAACGGAGATACGTATCCCTATAAGGGCAGCATCGATTTCGTCGATCGCCAGTTGAACGCGCAAACGGGCGCCATTCGCATTGCCGCGGCGTTTCCAAATCCCGGCAACCTTCTCCGCCCCGGTCAGTTCGGACGCGTGCGCGCAGAAACGGAAATTCGTCACAACGCCGTGCTCATACCTCAGGCCGCGATTAGCGATTTTCAAGGCCAGCAGCAGGTATATACAGTCGCTGCAAATCATACGGTGCATGTGAACAATGTGACGTTAGGCCCGCAATATGGTGACGACCTGATCATTCAGAACGGTCTCTCCGCAGGCGAACTGGTGATCACTGACAACCTGCAAAAGCTCCGTGAAGGCGCGCCCGTCAGTCCGCAGCTTCAGCAGTCTCCCGATGCCGTCTCGCAGGCATCTCATCCCGCCGCGAGGTAACGCATGTCAAAGTTCTTTATTCGCAGGCCCATCGTGGCCATTGTTATCGCTATTCTTACGGTGATCATCGGCGTTGTGTCCATGGTGCAGCTGCCCATCTCGCAGTTCCCAAACATCGTTCCGCCTGAGATTCTTGTCACCGCCGCTTACCCCGGCGCCGATGCAAAGACCGGCTCACAAGCTGTGTCAACGCCCATCGAACAGCAGATGAACGGCGTCGACAACATGATCTACATGAACTCCGTTAGCGCGAACAACGGCGTGGTTCAGCTCTTTGTCGACTTCGATGTAAAGACCGATCCCAATATCGACCAGGTGCTGGCGCAGTTGCGCGTTGACCAGGCGCAGTCGCAATTACCGCCGCAGGTAACAACCGCCGGCCTCACCGTACAGAAGGCTCTTACGTCGCCGCTCATGCTGGTGGCCGTAAATTCCACCGGCGGCAAGCTCAGCCAGGACTTCCTGACCAACTTCGCCATCATCAATTTGCAGGATCAACTTGCGCGCGTTAAAGGCGTGTCGCGGGTGCAGACTTTCGGCGGCCAATACGCAATGCGCATCTGGGTTCAACCAGACAAGATGGCCAAGCTCGGCGTCACCGCGCCTGAAGTCATCTCGGCAATTCAAACGCAAAACAATGTGAACCCTGCCGGACAAATTGGCGGCGAGCCAATCCCAAAAGGTCAGCAATTCACTTACACCGTCCGCACGCAGGGGCGACTTGTCACGCCGGACGAGTTCGGCAACATTATTCTGCGCGCCAATCCCGACGGATCGATTCTGCATCTGCGCGATGTGGCTCGCATTGAACTCGGCGATCAGGCCTATACAATTTCCGCGCGCTACAACCAGGAGCCTTCCGGTGTAATGGCAATCTACCAACTGCCGGGATCAAACGCAGTGGAAACGGCCAGGGCCGTTACGCAGCGCATGAAAGAGCTGTCTGCGAACTTCCCGCCGAACATCGCGTACTCAATTCCTCTGGATACGACCAAGGCCGTTACTTCCGGTATTCGTGAAATTGTCCTCACGCTGCTTGAAGCGCTTGGACTGGTGGTCATCGTAGTTTTCGTATTTCTGCAGGGCTGGCGCGCGACTCTCATTCCACTGCTCGCCGTTCCCGTTTCGCTCATCGGAACGTTCATCATCTTCCCTGCCCTTGGTTTTTCAATCAACACACTGTCACTGTTCGGATTGGTGCTCGCTATCGGCCTGGTAGTCGACGACGCCATCATTGTTGTTGAAGCGGTGGAGCACAACATCGAGCAAGGCCTCAGTCCAAAAGAAGCTACGGAAAAAGCGATGGAGCAAGTAGGTGGACCGGTTGTCGCCATCGCGCTCATCCTCGCAGCCGTCTTTATTCCCACAGCAGCTATTCCGGGAATCACCGGCCGCCTTTATCAACAGTTCGCCGTTACCATCGCTATTTCTGTTTTGATCTCGGCGTTCAACGCGCTTACACTCTCGCCTGCGCTCGCGTCGCTCCTCCTCAAGCCTCGCGATGAAGGCCACAAGCGCGGTCCCCTAGGCAAAGGCTTCGCGCTGTTCAATAAATTTTTCGGGCGCGCCACCGACAATTTCATCGGTACGTCGCGCATCTTAATTCACAAGTCCGTCTTCTCAATGATTGCGCTCGCGTTGGTTGCAGTAGTGGCTGTGTATCTGGGCAGCAGCCTGCCGGGCGGCTTCATCCCTACTGAAGACCAGGGTTACATGTTCCTTGCACTGCAACTGCCCGATGGCGCGTCCGCGCAACGGACCGACGCGGCCGAACAAAAGATTTCCGCCGCCCTGCTTAAGACGCCCGGCGTTGAAGGCGTTATTGCGGTAACCGACTTCTCGCTGCTCACGCAGGTGCAGAGCACCAACGCCGGCTTCTTCTTTGTAAATCTCAAGCCGTGGGAAGCGCGCAAATCGAAAGACCAGCAGATGGAATATCTGCAGACAAGCATTCAAAAGCAGCTTGCCGGAAACCCTGACGGAATCGCGTTTGCCTTTCCTCCCCCATCCATTCCCGGCATCGGAACTTCAGGCGGCGTGACCGCGATTCTTGAAGACCGATCGGGCTCGGACGATCCCGCAAATCTGACCAGGAACGTCTTTACATTCCTTGGCGCGCTCTCAAAACGGCCGGAGATTGCTGCTGCAATTCCGTCGTATCAACCGGCCGTGCCACAGCTATATGCCGATGTTGACAAAGAGAAAGTCCTGGAGCAGCAGGTGGATCTTTCGAACGTTTACACCACCATGCAGACCTTCATGGGCGGCTACCTGGTCAACTACTTCAACCGCTTCGGTCGTCAGTGGCAAACGTATATCGAAGCAGAGGGAACGTCGCGCACGAACATCGGCAACATCGACCAGTTCTACGTGCGCAGCGCCAATGGCAGCCAGGTTCCGCTCAGTTCCCTCGTTCACGTCAAGCGGATTACCGGCCCGGAATTCATCTATCGATTCAACGAATTCAACGCTGCGCAAATCAACATAACCGGCGCGCCCGGCTACAGTTCGAGCCAGGTAAGAAAAGCCATTGAAGAAGTCTTCCATCAGACCATGCCTCTCGATGCGGGGCTGGATTATTCTGGAATGTCGTATCAGGAACAGCAGGCGGAGAAAGGCATTCCTTCGTGGGCTGTCTTCGGTCTCTCCATTGTTTTCGTGTTCCTGATTCTTGCAGCCCTCTACGAAAGCTGGACTCTCCCGTTCAGCGTTCTGCTCAGTACCCCGGTCGCAATCCTGGGCGCGTATATCGCGCTACATGCGCGTGCGTTTGAAAACGACATCTTCGCCACCATCGGTCTTGTCATGCTCGTTGGACTCTCGGCAAAGAACGCCATCCTGATCGTCGAATTTGCCAAGCTCAACTATGAGAGCGGACAAAGCATCTGCGATGCCGCACTCAACGCCGCGCGTCTGCGGCTTAGGCCGATCGTTATGACCGCGCTTGCTTTCATCGTAGGCTGTTTACCGCTGTGGGCGGCCACCGGCTCCGGCGCCGTGTCGCGGCGAATTCTCGGCACGGTCGTCGTAGGCGGCATGACGCTTTCAACTGCGCTGGGATTGATCTTTATTCCAGTAACCTTCGCAGTCGTCGAATACCTCTCGCACCGCTTTGTCCGCGGCGGCAAAGGCACAACAATGGATACACCCAGCGGTCTTTGCGGTCCGTCTCCTTACGCGCAGCCAGTAAGCGCTGTGGCAAACGAGGATGGAGAAGAAGCAGCATGATCAACACTTCCCTTTCCGCACGGTTCACGCTCATCGGCACAATAGCGGCCGGAATTTCTCTGCTGTCCGGCTGCAACGTCGGTCCCAAATACGTGCGTCCCAACGCGACTGCGCCTGCTGTGTATCGCGGCCCGGATGAGTCGCAAGTCTCTTCTGACCAAAAGAACTCGTTCGGCGATGAAGAGTGGGCAAAAGTCTATCGCGATCCTGAGTTGCAGGATTTGATCCGCAAAGCCCTCGCCAACAACTACGATGTGCGCATTGCGGCGCGCCGCATCCTGGAGCAGGACGCACAAGTTCGCATTACCCGCTCGCAGCAGTTTCCTACGGTGACGGTCGGCGGTACCGGCATCGGCGCCACGTTGCCAAACTCGCTCGGAACGCAGTTGCCCAACCCGCTCGTTGCCGGCTCGTTCAGTCTCTCCGCGTCGTGGGTGCCCGATTTCTGGGGCCTCTATCGCAAACAAACTGAAGCTGCGCGCGCACAACTGCTTGCACAAACCTGGGCACAGCGCGCCGTGCAGGTCACGCTCATCCAGCAGGTCGCCACAAGCTATCTGCAGTTGCGCGCGCTCGATCGCCAACTTGAAATCACCAGGGAAACTCTCAAAGTTCGTCAAGATTCGGTGGACCTGACGAAAAGACTCGAGAGTGGCGGCTCTGTGCCTTTGTCCGACGTTCGCCAATCGGAGCAGCTTTTGTACACCGCCGCAGCGGAGATACCTCAGCTCGAAGAGCAGATTCAGCAGCAGGAAAACGCGCTCGCATTTCTGCTTGGAGAAAATCCGCGCCACATTGTCCATGAAGCTACCAATGCGCTGGCGCCCCCGCCGCAGGATCTCCCGGTCGGCATACCATCACAGCTGCTCGAAAGGCGACCCGACATTCAGCAGGCAGAGGCCACGCTCATCGCTGCCAATGCACAGATCGGCGTTGCCCGCGCGCAGTTCTTTCCTAACCTGAGCATCAGCGGCTCGGGCGGCGTTGGTGGCAGCACGCTTTCCGCCATCTTCGATCCTGCCGGAAAAACCATCTACGGCATCGGCGCCCTAACCCAGCCCATTTTCGAAGGCGGCAAACTGCGCGGACAATTACAGTTGTCGCAGCAGACCAAAGAAGAAATGGTGCTCAACTATCAGAAGACCATTGCGGGAGCATTTCGCGATGTGTCAAACGCGCTGATTGCGCTCAACAAGCAACACTCCAATCGCGAGCAGCAGGAAAAGCTGGTTGCGGCAGCAGAGGACGCAACGCGCCTGGCACGCATTCGCTACCAGGGCGGCTCAACTGGTTATCTTGAGGTGCTGACGACCGACTCAAACCTCTACACGGCGCAACTGAACCTGGTCAACGCTCAGCAGTATGAAGCGCTCGGAATGGTTCAGCTTTACAGCGCCCTCGGCGGCGGCTGGCAACAATAATCCGTCGCCGCCGCATTGCACTTCGTTTCGAATCTGATTCCTCGGTGCCAATCCTTTCGTCTAAACTCAACGAGAGCAGAATCTCCACGTAAAGTTGGCCTCCGTTGAAGACAGTCGTCCGCATCGCCCTCGCCGTTGCAATATCCTTCGTCGTCACGAATTCGCCCTGCCTGCATGCGCAAATCACCTCAGCCAACACCAAGGCCGTTACGCTTGAAGATCGCCGCAAGGCTCTGAACGACGTGTTCCACGATTACTGGGAAGATTATCTCCAGCACGACCCGGAATTCGCTTCAACCATCGGCGACACTCGATTCAACGACAAGGTATCCGATTATTCGGTAAAGGCCTATAACGAGAGCCTGGAACGCGGTCAGAACTTCATCATGCGCCTCTCCGCAATTGACCCGAGCGGCTTGAATGATCAGGAACAACTAAGCCGCGATCTGCTGCTACGCACGCTCGTCGACGATCAGGAAGCGGCGGAATACAAAGAGTGGGAGATGCCCGTGACGCAGATGGGCGGTATCTACAGCAGATATCCGCAGCTCGTTGCACAACTCAGCTTCAAAACTGTGAAGGACTACGACGACTGGATCGCGCGCCTGCACGCGATTCCTGCGGCCTTCAGCCAAATTACCGAAAACATGTCCATCGGCATGGAAGACAAGCGCACGCCGCCCCGCTACCTGATGGAAAAAACTTTGGCGCAGGTGCAGACACTAGCCACGCAAAAGCCTGAAGATTCACCCCTTGCGTTGCCGCTCAAGAGTTTTCCAGCCGCAGTGCCCGCAGCCGATCAGGACCGCATCCGCACCGAGATGCTTGCCGCCATTCAGAAAGAAGTGCTTCCCGCGTACACGCGCTTCGCTACTTTTCTGAAGGTCGGGTACATTCCAGCCTGCCGTACGGAGTTGGGACTTTCCGCACTTCCGGACGGCGCAAAGTATTATCAGTTCCTCATTCGCCACACAACCACGACAAATCTGGTTGCTGATCAGATCCACCAGATCGGGCTCGATGAAGTAAAGAGCGACGAAGCAGAAATGCTGGCCATTGCGCAAAAACTCGGGTTCAAAGACCTGGCCAGTTTCCGCGCCAGCCTGAAAACGAATCCCAAACTGAAAGCCACTTCAGCCGAGGAACTGCTGGCCGCATTTCGCGGATATCTTGGGCCGATGCAGGCCAAGCTGCCGCAGCTTTTCGGACGACTGCCTAAAGCATCATTTGAAGTTGTTGCGGTGCCGGACTACATGGCCAAAACTTCGGCCCCTGCCTATTACCAGGCAGGAACTCCAGATGGTAGCCACCCCGGCCGTCTCTTCATCGATACCTACAACCCGACTGACCGCAATCTTTATGCAGTCGAGGACATGGCCTACCACGAGGGCATCCCGGGTCACCATCTCCAGGTATCGATTGCGCGCGAACTCACGAGCGTTCCAGAGTTCCGAAAATTCAGTCGATACACTGCCTATACCGAGGGCTGGGGACTGTATGCCGAGCGCCTTGGAAAAGACGTTGGCTTCTACCAGGATCCTTATTCCGATTACGGCCGCCTTGAAGGCGACGTGTGGCGCGCCATTCGCCTGGTGGTCGATACCGGGGTGCACTCCCAGCATTGGACCCGCGAACAAATGGTGCAGTACTTCCACGACCATTCCAATGTCGACGAGACGTCAGTACAGTCCGAAGTCGATCGCTACATCGCCGTGCCAAGCCAGGCCCTTGCTTACAAAACAGGGCAGCTTAAAATTCTGGAGCTGCGCGCACGGGCCCAAAAGGCCTTGGGCGACAAGTTCGACATTCGCGCCTTCCACGACGAAGTGCTCGACGCTGGCCCGCTGCCCCTCGATGTGCTCGAGCAACGTGTTGACGCTTGGATCACAAACCAGACGCATGGTTCGGCACAATAATTGAACATCCAGGGGCGGAAAACGCACCAGATACGCAGCAAAACTGATCTTGGCCCACATGCCCGAGCGGGGAGAGAGCCTTGCTCCCCTTGCGTGATATCCTTAGCAGTTCCAAGTAAAGATGGCTTGACTGCCATCCAATTTTTTTTGATTCCGACAGTGCCTGTAAGCGTCGGGTGGAGAGATGTGTCATGAAGCGTGTTCTATTTTTGGGCCTGCTTTTGTGCGGGTTCGCTGTCGGAGTAAATGCGCAGGCTGTCGATACAGACGTTTGCGCGATCGTCAAAAATCCAACATCTTTTGACGGCAAAATTGTTCGAATCAAAGGCGTCGCCATTGCCGGCTACGACGAATTCATCATTAAGGACGCCTCAGTCTGCGGATTCCCGGTTGACGGCATCTGGCTGGAATATCCCAACGGAACCAAAGGAAAGGCCGGTGCGGTCGCCCTGGTCACCGTGCAGCCCGCCCACAACTATGCTGGCCCCTACAAGGCGCCCACGCGCACTCCCGTAGTGCTCGACAAGAGCAAGGAATTCAAGCAGTTCGATTCGCTGTTATCCACTCCCCGCAAGGGCATGGGCATGTGCCTGGGCTGCGTCAAAAGCACTGTCAGCGCAACCTTCGTGGGTCGGCTGGACGCGGTAGCCAGCCCAAACCTCAAGCGCGACAAGGACGGCAAGATCACAGACTTTGGCGGATTCGGCAACATGAATGCATATCCCGCTCGTCTGGTGCTGCAATCGGTTTCTGACGTTACGCCCAAAGATTCTGACTACTCAAAGCAGGATGACGCCCTGAAAGGTCAGAAGCCCGGCTTTGGCGGTCCCCCTTCAAGTGGCACCATGTTTGACGCCGTCGCGGCAGCCCAGAAGATGGCGGCAGGTATGGTTGGAGTCCCCGCTGGAGATACGGTTCAGAAAGACGTAGCCGTTTTCCCAAAGTCTGGCGAGCACAATGGCGTCGTCATTGGCTTTGGTCCCACTAACGAATTGCCCAAAGAAGAAGTGGCTCCCAAAGATGCCCCCGATGGCGTTCAATACAACCTCACCATGAACCTTGACCGGCTGGACAACGCTTCACAGATACTGACGATCATTCACGCCGGCCACCACATCTCCGACCTGAAGAGTCCCGCGCCAGGCGGTGAGGCGGCTCCCTTGTTCGTAGGCGAGTACAACGCATGGACTATGACCGTGCTGGGCGCAGTGATGAGCGGCCAGAAGACGCTTGGACTGCCCGGTGGCACCCTCGTTTGGAACGGTGATTGGCCGCAAGGCGATCGCAACAGCAATCTCGACAAAGCGCTCAGGGATTTCCTGGCCAATTCGGCGGCTCTCAGCCAATAAACGGCCATTTCGGTAAGACCCATTTGAGCCCGTCGGCGAATTCGCCGGCGGGCTCATGCATATGCCCCAAACGTTGAAAGATGTCTCAATCGGCACGCCAAAAGCAGATATCCTTTTCAATGTGGGCTTCCCCGCCAGCCAACTGGCCCCCAAATTTTTTTTGAAGACAACAAGGAGAGATCAAGACATGTCAGACTTTGCCGTTGAGGCCACAGTAGTACCAGCGCAGCTGCCGAACATTCGCGTGGCCGTACTTGGCGCCGGCAAAATGGGTGGAATTCTGCTTCAGGCCTTCCTGAAAGAAAACCTGTTCTCAGACGAGAAGATTCACGCCACGGTAAACCACGCTGAAAAAGCGGTCGCCTTGAGCACGCAGTGGGGCGTGGATGTCACCACAGACAACGTGAAGGCTGCCAGTGAGGCTGACCTGATTCTGATCGGTGTCAAGCCCTTCCAGGTCCCCGATCTGGTCGCGGAAATCAAGCCCGCCCTCACGCCTGAAAAGACGCTGGTCTCCTTTGCCGCTTCAGTCAGGACCAGTGCCATTGAAGAAGCCGCCGGAATGGACATTGCCGTGATTCGCGCCATGCCCAACACTCCCGCGGCTCTGGCCGCAGGCGTCACCGCGCTCTGCCGCGGGCGCTTTGTCACAGATAAAAAAATGGAACTGGCACAGCGCATCTTTGAGACCGTTGGACGCGTGGTGACGGTAGATGAAAAACACATGGACGCCGTGACCGGGCTCTCCGGTTCGGGTCCTGCGTACATCTACATCATCATTGAGGCGCTTGCAGAAGCGGGCGTAAAGGTGGGCCTGCCTCGCGACACCGCAACGCAACTCGCCGCGCAAACCGCCTACGGTGCTGCCAAAATGGTGCTGGAAACCGGCTACCATCCAGCCCTGCTGAAGGATGCCGTAACTACTCCAGCCGGGTGTACGATTGATGGCATCCTCGAACTTGAAGAAGGCGGACTGCGGGTAACGTTGATCAAAGCCGTCATGCGCGCAACGGAACGCGCTCGGCAATTGGCAGCGGGATAATCCTGCTTTGGACTTCCCTATCTTGGAGGAGCAATGAATGTTCAGGAAGGGGCCCGGCGAATGCGGAAAGCCGGGCGCTGGCTAATGCTGATTCCGCTGGCTGTATTGGCGATCTTGAATATTGTGTGGGTTGTCGAGTACTTTTTTGTCCGCAATGACCTGCGCTCCGCGCTACCCCTTATTCCCATCTGCCTGCCTTTTATGATTCCCGGCGCGGCGCTTTGGCTGGCCGGATGGATCGTTGACGGCCTTGCCAGGGAAGGGCTGAAGAACAACCCGCTTGAGCACTGAGAACTCCAACCTGCCCTTCCAGCGTCCTGCGTGGCTGCCCAACTACCTGCCTGAACTCGATGGCCTTCGTGGGCTGGCAATCCTTTGGGTCGTCATCTACCATTGCAATCCGCGGCTGGTGGGCACGTGGATCCACTACGCTTCGCTTTGGGGATGGGCCGGCGTCGTCCTCTTCTTCGGACTTTCCGGCTTCCTGATCACATCAATCCTGCTGACCACTCGGGACAAGCCCAAATACTTTCATAACTTCCATGCGCGCCGTGCACTACGCATCTGGCCCGTCTACATCCTGGTGTTGGTCGTCGTGTATCTCAACGCACCCTGGTTTATCGGCCCCGGCATTTGGGACGCCGTGAAAACAGCACCGTGGCTGGCCTACATTTTTTTCGTGCAGAACCTGCTTCATCTCGCCCTTCCGCCTGCCCTTGAGCCAACCTGGGCGCTGGCCATTGAAGAGCAGTACTACTTCGTATGGGCGCCCGTGGTGAAGTGGATTCGCAGACCGTGGATGCTGGCCGGCCCATTGCTCTGCGCAATGGTAGTTTCTCCATTGCTGCGGCATAGCCACCACGCCTGGCTCACGCCCACCCACACGCTGATTCATCTTGACGGCATCGCTCTCGGAAGCCTGCTCGCGCTTGGTCTCCATACGCTCAAACTCAGTCAACGCGCTTGGTTGTGGATGGGGGCAGGCAGCATGGTGGCTGGCTTCTGGGCTGCAGCTACAATCGCCGGCGGCACCGCTTACCTTGACTCCGCTTTAGCCTTCGGATTTATCGGAATGATACTTGCGCTCATCGCATCCTCCGGTTCGCGTAGTCCAATCAATGCAGCGTTGCGCAGCGGGCCTCTCGCCTTCTATGGACGCATCAGCTACGGCCTCTACATGATCCATATCTCAATATTTATTTTTTTCGGCTGGTTCGATTTACAAATGGATCCTTACGGAATTCCAGGCAACCTTGCAGTCGTCGCTTTCAGGCTGGTCGCATCCACAATCGCCGCCGCTGTGCTTTGGTATGGTTTTGAAAAGCCAATCCTGAAACTGAAGAAGCGCTTCTAGCGTACTCATCCGCAATGCACGCGGGCGGCTGGTACGATGGGCGTTCTACAGCACGCGTCCGCAAATCACAAACAGCACCAGAAGAAACAAAATTGCGGTTGGCGCTGCCGGTTTCTGCACGCTTATGCGGTACAGCCCGGCGATGATGGTCGAGAATGCGAGCGCTACCGCTGCAAAAAGCGTGAGCTCAAATGGCGTTACAAGCGCCATGGCGGCCGCCATTTCAAATAGCCCAACCAGCGCCACACCCCAGTAAGGGAACTCTCGAGCAAGCTCAGCGCTTCCAGCCTCCCCTGATCCCCTCAGGTATCTGTAACTGAATATTTTGCTCAGGCCAACCAAAAGAAAAACTGCGGCGGCCAGGAACTCCATAAAGCGATCAAGGTTGTTCATCCTTACCCAATCCCCTCTTTGCGCAAAACTCGACGCGCGTGTCTGTTTGTTTGGAATGGAGAGCGGTGAATTGTGCGCTGACCCGATGCTGCCTTTGTCCATGAGAGGAACATGAAGCTCGTAAAGATCCCGTGAAGTTTGCGCGGGCGCAATCCCAGATTTCCGCTGACGACGAACAACCGATTCATTTCGTTTCCCGTACAACCAATATTGTTTTGTTAAGTTTGTGACCCAAGTCACCCCGGCTACCGGACATGGCTGCTACGCTGTAGTTGGTACGCAAAAATCAGCACGCAATTTATCCTCCCGAGGTGCACTATGAGCGCAACAATGGGGAGCGAAACGGCGAGCACCAATCCCTTGAGCAAAGAAATGCTGGCCAGAATGAACGCCTACTGGCGAGCGGCCAATTATCTGTCCGTCGGGCAGATTTACCTCAAAGACAATCCACTGCTTGAACGCCCTCTCACGCTCGACGACGTGAAGCCGCGCCTGCTTGGACACTGGGGAACAACACCGGGGCTTAATTTTTTATATGTGCATTGGAACCGCCTGATCAACGAGCGCGGTTTGAATATGATCTACGTCATCGGCCCAGGACACGGCGGCCCGGGCATCGTGGCCAACACATTTCTTGAAGGCTCTTATTCCGAGATTTATCCCCACATCGAGCAAAACAAGGACGGAATCAAACGCCTCTTCCGGCAGTTCAGCTGGCCTTACGGCATCCCCAGTCACGTTGCGCCGGAAACCCCGGGGTCGATTCACGAAGGCGGCGAACTGGGCTACTCGCTTGTACATGCTTATGGCGCGGCATTCGACAATCCCGATCTGATTGTCGGCTGCGTCATCGGCGACGGCGAAGCCGAGACTGGCCCACTGGCAACCAGTTGGCATTCAAATAAGTTCCTCAATCCCGCAACGGACGGCGCCGTGCTGCCCATTCTTCACTTGAACGGATACAAGATTGCGAATCCAACTGTGCTGGCGCGCATTCCCCATGCCGAACTCGAACAACTTATGCGCGGCTATGGATACGAGCCGTTTACGCTCGAGGGCGACGATCCTGAGACCCTGCATCAGCAGGCGGCATACATATTCGACACCATGATGGACCGCATCGCAGCCATCCAGAAAGCTGCACGCGAAGAAGGCTGCACCGATCGACCTGCATGGCCCATGCTCATCATGCGCACGCCTAAGGGATGGACGGGTCCGAAATTTGTCGACGGCAAGCCCGTTGAAAATACCTGGCGCGCACACCAGGTGCCGCTCGACAAAATTCGCGAGAATCCTGAACACCTGCGGCAACTCGAAGAGTGGATGCGCAGCTACAAGCCGGAAGAATTGTTCAACGAGAAGGGCCACTTCCGCGCTGATCTTGCGGAAATTGCTCCCAAGGGGCGGCGCCGCATGGGCATGAACCCGCATGCAAACGGCGGATTGTTGATGAAGCCGCTCAAGGTGCCGAATTTCCGTGAGTACGCAGTCAAGCTCGAAGGCCGCGGACAGAAGGATATTGAGTCGACGCGCATTCTGGGCCATCTGTTGCACGGCGTTATGCAGTTGAATCTCGAAGACAGAAATTTCCGTGTTTTCGGGCCTGACGAAACTGCATCGAACCGTATCGGTGAAGTAATCGAAGGGACCGGCAAGGCTTGGATGGCCGAGACGCTTCCGGTAGACGAGCAACTCAGCCAGACGGGACTTGTGATGGAAGTGCTGAGCGAGCACATGTGCCAGGGTTGGCTCGAAGGTTACTTACTCACTGGCCGTCACGGCTTCTTCTCCTGTTACGAGGCCTTCATTCACATCATCGATTCCATGGCCAACCAGCATGCCAAATGGTTGAAAACTACGCGCGAAATTCCTTGGCGCAAACCGATTGCATCGCTCAACTATTTACTCAGTTCACTTGTGTGGCGGCAGGATCACAACGGCTTCTCACATCAGGATCCAGGATTTATCGATCATCTGATGAACAAGAAGGCCGATGTGGTGCGTATTTATCTTCCGCCAGATGCTAACACGCTGCTGTCGGTTACCGACCATTGCCTTCGCAGCCGCAATTACATCAACCTCATCGTTGCAGGAAAGCAGCCCGCCCCGCAGTGGCTCACTATCGATGAAGCCGTTTCGCATTGCATGACCGGCTTGGGCGTGTGGCCATGGGCGTCGAATGAGAGTGGCGATCCCGACGTGGTGGTCGCGTGCTGTGGCGACGTACCTACCATGGAAGCTCTGGCCGCGGTGACGATTCTGCGCCAGCGGATTCCGGACCTGAAGATGCGTGTGGTGAACGTCGTCGATCTGATGTCGCTGCAACCCACATCAGAACATCCACACGGCCTGCCTGACGAGGAGTATGACAGCATTTTCCCGCCAGACACGCCGTGCGTATTCGCCTTCCACGGCTATCCTTGGCTCATTCACCGGCTCACCTATCGGCGGCACAATCACGACAATCTGCACGTTCGCGGCTACAAGGAAGAAGGCACTACAACCACGCCGTTCGATATGTGCGTGCTGAACAACATTGATCGATTCCAGTTGACGCTGGACGTTGTTCATCGCGTGCCGCGGTTGGCGTCGCAGTTCGCGGCAACCGAGCAGTGGTATTTTGAAAACATTCAGAAGCACCGGCTGTACGTTGCGGAAAATGGCGACGATCTGCCGGAGATCAAGGACTGGCGCTGGCCAAAAGAACTCAGCGCATAACTGCATCAATTTTTTTGAGGCTGAGTGCCCCAGGATCAGGAGCTTCGAACCGGGGATAGCACAAGCCTCCATACTCACGCTTTGAAAGGTTCGTCGATGGCATTGTTGCCAGTGCTGGTGTTGAATAGCGGTTCTTCTTCAATCAAGTTCTCAGTTTACGAAGCCGGCAATGGCGAACGGCGCAGATTGTACGAAGGCGCGGTTGACGGCATCGCCACGGATCAGGGCAAGTTCTGGATCAAGGACGCCGACGGCAAAAAGCTGGTGGACAGTACTCCGGCTTTGCCCAATCGTTCCGTCGCATTCAAACTGGTGGCCGATGCGCTCAACTCAAAAGACTTCCCTGCTCCGAAGGCAATTGGGCACCGCATGGTTTGCGGAGGTCCAACGGTGCAAGACAATCAGTTGATTACGCCAGCGCTGATTGACGAAATGGAGAAGTACACAGCATTTGCGCCGCTGCATACGCCTATCGCCATCTACATCATGCGCGAAGCATTGAAGCTTTTTCCCGGCACACCGAACTTCGCTATTCTCGATACGTATTTCCATCGCACCATGCCGCAAGTAGTCACGCATATGCCCATTCCCGAGGAGTACTCGGCAATGGGCGTGCGGCGCTACGGTTATCACGGCATTTCATACGAATCCATCCTCTACCAGTTGCAGCCGAATATCCCCGAGAAGCTGATCGTGGCGCATCTCGGCAACGGCGCGTCAATTTCGGCCATTCGCAACGGCGAATGCCTCGACACTTCAATGGGCCTCACTCCTACAGGCGGCATAATCAGCGGCACACGCACCGGCGATATCGATCCTGGGATTCTGCTGTTCATTCTGCGCAACATTGCCGAAAGCTCCGAATCGGCAACCGCAGCGGCCGACCAGCTTGAAACCGTCGTCAGTAAACGCGCCGGACTGCTTGGCGTGAGCGAGCTTTCAAACGACATGCGCGACCTGCGTGAAGCAATCAAGCAAGGCAATGCAAAGGCGCGCCTTGCGGTCGACAAATTCACCTGGACCATTGCCAAATGGATCGGCAGTTACGTTGCCGAACTTGGCGGGCTCGAAATGATGGTATTTACAGGCGGCATCGGCGAAAACGACATTGACTCGAGGGCGGAGATCTGCGCCGGACTGAACGCGCTGGGCATTGTGCTTGACCCTGAACGCAACAATGTACGCGGCGCCGCAACCATTTCAGCCAAAAACTCGCCGGTAACGGTGCGCGTAATTCCTCCCGCCGAGGATCTGATCATCGTCAATCATGTGGTGCGGCTACTGGGCGCGTAGTTGCCCGCGCGACAATTGTTCTAAACTGAAGTGTACGGTCCGGAGTCTTCCTCATGTCAGTCACGGCGCTTCCCATCGAGACCAACAATCTTCCTTCTCCAGCGCTGCGACGGTTTGCGTGGGGCGTGCTTGTCTACTTCATCGCCGTCATTCTTTGGGGAACGCTGGTGCGCGCCACCGGATCGGGCGCAGGCTGCGGTGAGCACTGGCCGCTTTGTAACGGCACGGTGATGCAGCACTCGCCGGGTATTGAGACCATAATCGAGTTCACGCACCGGCTCACCAGCGGGATATCCTTTTTCTCTGTCGTTGCACTTCTAGTGTGGACCTTGAGGAAAACTGAACGCGGCCACCTGGCGCGCGGGGCCGCGGTTGCTGCGGTCGTCTTTACGGTGATTGAAGCGATCCTGGGCGCCTTTCTTGTTAAGCTGGGCCTGACCGCACAGAGCCAGTCACCGCTTCGAGCGCCCTACCTTGCGCTGCACCTCACCAACACGCTTTTATTGCTGGCTGCGCTTACACTCACGGCACATATGCTCAGCCGCAGCAAGGGTTTCATGCGCGACCGAGTTCGACTTGTTGCGCCTGCCGGTGCGGTGGCCGCAGTTATTATGGTCCTGGTGATAGGCGTAACCGGCTCGCTTGCGGCGCTCGGCGACACGCTGTTTCCAGCCACTTCACTGGGACAGGCACTGGCACAGGATTTCTCGTCAACAAGCGGATGGTTGGTGCGCTGGCGCTGGACGCATCCAACCATCGCATTTGTTTCGAGCGTCTTCCTCATCTGGCTGCTGGTGCGCGCGGCGCAACAGCCATTGACCGTCAAATCATATTGGGACAATCGCAAACTATCTGCGGTTGTTCTTCTTCTGCTCGCTGCGCAATATTTGCTCGGCTTCCTGGACGTATTTCTGCTGGCGCCGGTATGGCTGCAGGTTGCTCATCTGTTGGGTGCTGATGTGCTATGGGCCGCGCTTGTAGTCCTGACCGCCCGTCTTACGATTCAGCCGGCAGAAAGCTAACCGAGATAGAAGCGTAGAAGCTACCTTGCCGCGTGAGAGTAACGGCCTGTTCTCTACTCCCTGAACCCTGTTCGCTGCTTTTCAGTGCGTTGCCAGAGATGCAACCGAAGTTCCTTTAGGCTGGTCTACGTGGATGAAGAGTGTGATGATTGCGGCTGCGTAGTAGAGCACGCCGTAAACAATCACGACACCTTTGAATCCCCACAACGGCAGAATCAGCGCGGCTAGCATAGGTCCGCCAAAGTTGGCCAGTCCGCCGCCCAAATTCTGCACGGAAACTGCCGCGCCTTTATGCTTGGGCTCCATCATGGGAAAGATAGCGCCCATGGGAACAAAGGCTGTGACCGTAAAAGCAAACAACAACGCCCCAATGCTCGCCGCGAACATGTTGTGCCGAAAGTGCAGCGGGATCCAGTAAAACAGCAGCGACGCAGTTCCGCAACCGCAGAAACCTACCCAGCGCATCTGCCGCATCCAGCCGATGCGGTCGCCGATCAGTCCCCACAAAACGTTGGTCACCGGCTGCACCAGGAAGAACATTCCCCAGATACGCGCCCACTCCGGCACACTGAAGCCCACCGCGGGCGAAGTATAAAGCAGCGGCATGATAACGGGAAATCCAAACAGCGAAAGATTGCAGATGATGCGCGTGATAAGCGCCAGCGCGATGTTGCGATTGTTGAAGATGAGAGTGAAGCACTTAGCGATCTCAGCAAACTTGCTTCCGCCGCCTTCGATACTGGCGTTCGGCGTGGTTCCCACCCCGCCCGTAAAAAAATAAATTAGTAGTCCGCCGGCAAGAACCCACCCCATCGACATCCACAGCGTGCCCATGTAGCCGATCCATTGGATGGTGAAGCTGGGCAAATACGAGCCCACAATGCCGTAGCCGATGGTGAACATGCTCCACGTCCAGCCGATAGCTGAAGCCAGTTCGTGTGGCCGGCTGCGCTGCACTACCCACACAAAAAAGCCGTAGAAGAACAACGGATAGGCAACGCCGCGGATGCCGTAAAAAAGCAGCATCAACGGAAAATTCAAATGGCCTAGACCCAACCACAGAAACAGCACATGGAAGACGAGCCACCAGGCTACGCCAATGAGCATGATGCGGCGTGGCTGATAAACATCCGCGAGTACACCAGAGAGCCAGCTGGCCAAAGCGGCTGTGGCTCCATACACGGTGAAGAGCAGTGCGGAGTCGCCTGCTGTAAAGCCAAGGTTGACGACGTACTTCGAGAGGAACGCCTGCTCAATGCCATCGCCGGTCATGCAGAAGACGATGGCGATATAGCCGCCAAGCAGCGCCAGCGGCATGCCAAGAAAGTGTCGATCCGGTTGGCCACCAGCTTGAGCGGCGTCAGGTAAGGGTTCGCTCACTGGGCGGATTCCTCAACAACAATTTGCAGCTTGATGTCTGCCGGGCGACCCTGGGCTGCGCGCTCGAATGCGGCCACGCTTTCATCGAACGAGAAATTCGCGGAGATGAGCGGTTTGAGATCGACCTTGCCTGAAGCCAGCAATGCCACCGCCTTGGAGTAGACGTTTGCGTAGCGGAAGATGGTCTCGATGCGGGCTTCCTTGGCCTGTGCGGCAACTACGTCAAAACTGATTGCTGCTGGAGGCATGCCGACAAGCACCACCGTTCCTGCAGGGGCAAGCAGGTCAAAGATCCCTTCAAAGGCTTTGGGACTTCCGCTTGCTTCAAACACAACGTCTGCCCCCCAACCGGCAGTCAGCTCCGCAACTTTTGCGGCAAGTGAACCGCTTCTGATATCGAAGGGCAAAATGCCGGGATAAAGGCCGGCGATGGCAAGTTTTTCCGCTGCCAGATCGGACACAATCACCTGCCCTGCTCCGGCAGCAAGCGCCGACAGTGCAACCATGATGCCGATGGGCCCAGCGCCAATCACCACAGCCGTTGCGCCGGGCTTGATCTGCGCTTTGGTGGCCGCGTGCATGCCGACGGCGAATGGTTCCACCATGGCGCCCTCAGCCAGCGACACATGATTGGGAAGCCTGAAGGTAAAAGCGGCGGGATGCACAACTTCGCCGGTGAGGCACCCGTGGATTGGCGGCGTGGCCCAGAAACGCACCGCGGGATCGAGATTGTAGTGGCCTTCGCGGCTGGCGCGCGAAGTCATGTCGGGAATGCCCGGCTCCATGCACACACGATCACCAACCTTCAGGTCGCTGACCTCACTGCCAACTTCAATAACAATTCCGGCAGCCTCATGACCAAGGACCATGGGTGCGTTCACAACAAATGGCCCGATGCGGCCGTGTGTGTAGTAGTGCACATCGCTTCCGCAAATCCCCACTCGGCCAATGCGGATGCGCACGTCGTGCGGACCCATATTGAGTGGCAGTGAAATTTCGCGAATGCTAAGATGAAGCTTCTCTTCCAGGACGAGCGCTTTCATAACGTCCCCCGAATATTAATTTGGGCGCTGACATTTGCATGCCAGCGCCCGGCCTGCGCAGTTGCGCAGCATTGTGTTGCCGATCAAGCCGCCGGCGTTCTTAGTCCTCGAGGTTCGGGTGGTAGTGACTCTCCCAGCCGAGATAGCGTGCTGCCTCGTGAATCGATTTTGAAACATCGCTGAAGTTGGCTGCAACGTGGTGCTCGAACGCCTCGCGGCAAATGTACTTCAACAGCTTCTGGAGCTGCGGAATTTCCGCAACGCCCGCGCCGCCAAACGTTTCGAGTGGATCATCGGTAAAGCGGCCCGCGCCGGTATAACCGCGAATGACGCCACGGCGATCATCGGTTGAGAATCGCGCGTAGCTCATCACGCCTGCCTTCACCCGGCCAACGCAGGTGCCGAATGTGTTCTCCTTGCCCACGGTACCGGCAATGATCTCCTGGTAGTCCATGCGGACATCCTTGAAGAAGTGCTTGGGCAGGTTGGAGCAGTGGAAGCACACGCATTTGTCAGGATTGTTGCCATAGTTGTTGTTCCAGTCCAGCAGCGCCGAAGGTGTGCCCGAAGCAAGTGCCAGCATGTACATGCTGAGCGTGCCAGGTACGTCTACTTCGCAGGCGGAGGGAATAAGCTCGTTCGACATCATGCTCATGATGGTGCAAGGCACAACGCCAAAGAACTCTTCCATTGAGGTCCAGCACTGAACAGCGCTGATCTTCACGTTGGTCTGCTTCATCCAGCCATCGATGACTGCGCCCAGCTTAGCCATCTTCAGCAGAGCTGCGTCAGGAATATTGTTGGTGCTGACATATGCCTTGATGGCGGCAAGCTTGGCCTGCGCGGTATCGTCGTTGTCCTTCATCTTGTTGATGCGGCCAAAGACCTCAGACAAGTCAAGGGTCTCAATGCTGATGCCGTTAGTCTCAAAGATGCGCTCAGAGTAGCGAACCGTGTTGAACGCTGTGGGACGCGCGCCGAGTGAACCGATGCGGAGATTCTTGAGGCCCTTGACGATGCGGCAAACTGCGGAAAACCACTCCAGATCAGCCTTGAATTCAGGCGAGTCAACTGCTTCGGTGTGCAGAGTGGTGAGCGAGTATTGAATGCCGTACTGCATCATGTTATTGCATGCGCTCATCTTGCCGCAGAAGCTGTCGCGGCGGGTGGCGATGGTCATGGCGTCGGAGCGGTCAGGCGTGGCCTGCACCAGTACCGGAACCTTGAGACCAGAGAGACGGATGGCATCGACGATACCGCGCTCTTCGCCGAAGTTCGGCAGGGTTACGATGATGCCGTCAATTTCCTCGGCATGCTTTTTGAAGAGGTCTGCGCAGCGCTGCGACTCCGCATAGGTTTCCACGGCACCGTGCTTTGAATCCTGCGGTCCGAGCACGATGGCCTTCGCGCCCGCGGCCTCGAGCACCTTAATGATTTCGTCGCGGCCTGTTTTGGCCAGATGATCCGGGAAAAATCCGCGATTGCCTACAATGACTCCAAAAGTCATTACACGTTGTGCTGCCATAATGTCCACTCCCTTGTTGTACTTCCTGTCAGTCGTTGGAACTCCGCCGCGAGGCTTGACTTCCCTGGTTTCAGAATCGAGTCTGAGGCATTCGATGTTTTCCGGGTCGAATGAGCCAGTCTCGGAATAAGCGTCTGTTGCGAGCGAAAGGTCCATTGCCTTAAGAAAACTTCGGCCGCTCCGGATTTCGACGCCTGAATCCAGAGCCGGATTTTGCTCGATCGAAATTACTTCTTCGCCTTGCCCGGGCGGAATTTAGCCATGTAGAAAATGCCCAGCGCGAGCAGCGTTGCTCCCCACCAGACCGGGGCATGCGCCTGGCTCAGCGCCACATCGGCAAGCCGCCCCGTGGCTAATTCATAAATGCCATAGCCCGTGATGAGAAGCCCGTAGGTCACCAACAGAACACCAATAAAGAACCATATGGGAATTTTGGAACCGTGCATAAATCTCTCCTCTCTCGCGTGCTACCAGAACAGTATGTTGAGGCCGGCAAAGATCACCACGACAAGTAGCGCCCAGGTGTATTCGCTTCTGTACCACGGCACCGGCTCTTCGGTTGGCAACTTGGTTGCGCCATAAACAAGGCCGTCGAGCTCGGCGATCGGACGCGCTTTGGTTACCAGGCTGATAACCAAAATGACGATCGAGGAGAACAAGAACGCCCACAACGCACGGTAGACGTTCTCTGCCATCGGCTTGGCATCGGGCGAGAGCGCCACACTGGCCAGTGCTGAAGGCGTCAGCTTGACCCACATGAACAAACTTGCCGAAAACACAATGCCGGACAGCAGACCGATGAAGCCAGCCTGCTTCGTTGCTCGCGTCCAGAACATGCCCCATAGAATCGACGCCAGCAGCGGCGCAACAAAAATCGAAAACAGCGCCTGCACGTAGTCCATGATGCCGTGCGCATGCATAACCAGATACGCTGCGCCAATTGAAACGGCCACGCCTATCAGGATGGAAAGCCTGCCCACCAGCACGTAGTGCGAATCCGATCCCTTCTTGTTGATCAGGGATTTGTAAATGTCATAAGTCCATACCGTGGAGAAAGCGCTCACGTTGCCAGCCATGCCGCTCATAAAGCCTGCGATCAGCGCGGTAATGCCAAGGCCAAGCAGACCGGGGCCAAGGTAACGCACCATCATCAGCGGCAGAGCCTGGTTGTAGCTGTGCAGCTCGGCGTCGGGTCCACCCGCCAGAACCTTGCTCTGGGCAGCTGCCGAAAGTGAGGTCTTCGACATGGCAGCCTGGCAACCCGCCACGTCTGCGACAGCGCCCGAACTCGTCATGCTGCAGGCTGCCACCACGTCTTCGCCCACCAACTCACGGCGTGAGCCATCGCCATTCTGCAACAGAACCAGGCCCAGCAGGCCAGGCAGAATCACGATGAACGGAGTCGCCATCTTGAAGAACGAAGCGATGATTGGAGCCATGCGCGCCGCACGCAGGTTGTGCGCGGCAAGTACGCGCTGCACAACGAGGAAGTCCGTGGTCCAGTAACCGAAGCTGATCACAAAACCCAGGCCAAAGACGATGCCGCTCCAGTGGACGCCCATTGGATTGGCGGAAAAACTGCCCAGGTCGCGCCACATGTGAAAGTAGCTGTCGCCCGCAACGCCACCCGTCATGGTCTGCATGTTGTGCATGATCTGTTTCTTCAGGCCCGTAACCCCGCCTGCCTGAATCATGCCCAGGATCGGAACCAGCAGGGCGCCGCCCCAGATGAGCACAAACTGCAGAACCTCATTGAAGATGGCCGATCGCAAACCGCCGAGTCCCACGTAAAGGGCTACGGCCACCGAGCTGACGATGATCGAAAATGAAATGTCCCAACCAAGCACGACCTTCATCACCACGGCCATGGCGAACATGTTCACGCCGCTCATCAGGATCATTTCAATAGCAAACGAAATGGCCGCGACGCTTGAAGCGCCTCGGCCATAACGCAAGCCGAGATATCCAGGCACCGAGTGGGTTTTGCAAACGTAGTAGAACGGCATCATCACCAAGCCCAGAAAAACCATGGCTGGAATAGCGCCGATCCAATACCAGTGCGTTGCCAGAATGCCGTATTGATAGGCTGAACCCGCCCAACCCATCAGTTCGAGCGAACCAAGGTTGGCGGAGACAAAACTGAGTCCGGCGATCCACGCGGTCATTTCGCGACCGGCCATGAAGAACTCTTCGCTGGTGTTCGCCTGCCCCTTCAAATAAATACCGATCCAGATCACCATTCCGAAGTAAATGGCGATAATGGCGATATCCAGAAGTCTGAGGTGGGCCAGTGGCTCTGCGCTGAAGAGAAGAAACGCCGGTAAGGAGGCGTTGGCGGCTGGGACGATTCCGTGCATTCAAGTCACCTAGGCGGGCTTGGTACGTCCTCAAGTAGTGCAGACGTTCGCCCTAAGTAAATGGCTTTACTCCGAGGGTTGTCAAGCAGGAAAACAAGCGCCCGCCCGGATCAACCCGGCTCCTTAACCGCAGCTTTTTTAAACCGGAGAAACTGCGGAAAAGAGGTCTCCAAAGATCGTGAAAGCGTTTACCCAAGGAAGTGTAGCAGAAGCCATCTATATTGCAACAGCCCAGCGCGAAAGCGTTTCCTGTCCCCGATAAGTCCGCGAATTTCTCGTCCGTGGCTCGGCGGGGTTCGCTTCAACGATTGATGTCGATCACCTGGAAGCTGCCGCTGACGGACACAGTCTTCATGGTTCCAATCCCCGCCGGCTGTGCCAGATCAACGCCCTTGAAATCCGTAACCAGGTAGACATCGCCGGTTGAGGAGTCGACGGCCAATGTTCGAGCGCGCTCGCGCGTCGGCAGCACCTGCGCCACCGCGTATGAGTCAGTGTTGGCGTCTTGCTGGATCACGGTCAGGCTCCCGTAGCCGTCGCCGTTCGCAGAAAAAATAATTTCGCGGTTCGGATCGTAAGCGATGGCATCTGTTCCGGGACCGGTGGTCAGCGTCGCAACAGTGGTTCCGTTGATGGTGTTCAGCACCGACAACTTCCAGTTTTCGCAAGCGGCAAAGAGCCGGTAGTGTTGCCCATCCATGGCTAGAGCAACTGGGCGCCTGCACTCGGCTGGAAGCGAAAACCTAAATACCCCTGCCTCGGGCGGATAGCTATGCGTCCAGTCGAGAATGGCAGGCGGAGAGAACACGTCGCTCCTTTCAGACACATTCTCTGAAGCAACGGGAGGGCTCGCGGCTGCTTTGTTACGGAGTAACGCGGCAATTGCATCGACGTCGAGACGAAGAACCTGGTTGCGCTCTGTCGAGTTGATGTAGAGGTGCCCGTTTTGGTCGCCTATACCGAAGCCGAGCTTGCCAGGCAACAACAGCTCTCCAACGGCGGCGCGGGTGTCGGCGTTGATTACCGCAATGCTTGAATTGACTTCAGTCTTGTCGCGCTCTGCCCGCTGCCGAGGCTCACGCCGGGCCGGTGCTGGACCGCTGCTGCAGCTTGCCTGCGAACCGTTTACCGCATCTGGAGGAATCGTGCAGATGGCAAACAACAGATTGCTTCGTGGATCGAAAACCAGCGCATTGGGGTTGGGGACTGTAGGTATCGTCGCCACTATTTCCAGCGAACTTCGGTCGAACACCTTCACATTGTTCGCAGGACCGTCGCTGATGTATCCAAAGTTGCCGGTGCTATCGAAGGTGATGGAATGAGCCTCGCGCAGCCCGGTAATCTGGCCAACGAGCGTGCCGGTTTTTACATCGACCACCTGCACGGCGGACCCGTGCGCGATAAATAACCGCTGCGCATCTGCGTCCATGGTGAGGTAACCCCATGAGCCAACGCCGCCAATCAACCAGGTGTTTCTAATGGAAAAAGGATTACTGGAGAGCGTAGTGGCTATGGGTATCTCGGCCTGCTGCGCGCTGAGTGAAACGCAGGCAAGCAGCCAAAGCGAAACAAGTCTATACACGGCAGGCAGCTCCTGATAGATAGATGCATCAGGGCATGTCACCGCTCATGAATTGTGCGCAGTGGGTGCGGAACTATTCGTTGCCCGCCATCACTTCGTGCAGCCAGCCGGGCGCTTTCAGCAGTTCGCGCGGCCGTGAGCCATCGGCTGGACCAACCAGACCGTCGCGCTCCATCAGGTCGATCAAGTGCGCGGCGCGGCCGTAGCCAATACGCAACCGGCGCTGCAGCAGCGACGTTGAGGCCTTTCCGAATTCGAACACCAGGCGCACAGCATCGTCGAACATCGGATCTTCTTCGGTCTGCCCGTCGCTGGCGCCTTCCATGTTTGTGCGCTCGTCCTTGGGCGACTCGAGGAAGCCTTCGACGTATTCGGCCTGACCCTGCTCTTTCCAGAATGCGACTACCGCGGCGGTTTCTTTCTCGCTCACATAAGGCGCGTGCAGGCGCATCAGGCGGCTGGTGCCCGGCGGCAGAAACAGCATGTCGCCGCGACCTAGCAGTGCCTCGGCCCCGTTGGTGTCAAGAATTGTGCGCGAATCAACCTTCGTCGCCAGTCGGAAGCTGATGCGCGTTGGAACATTGGCTTTGATCAATCCCGTGATGACATCCACGCTGGGCCGCTGCGTAGCGAGGATGAGATGAATGCCAACGGCGCGCGCCATCTGCGCCAGGCGCGTGATGGACTCTTCGACGTTGGCTTTGTCCAGCATCATCAAATCGGCAAGCTCGTCGATGATGATGACGATGTATGGCAGAGGCTCTTCCGTCTCTCCGTCGTCAAACAGCGACGGCATAACGCCCTCGAAAAGCTTGTTGTACTGGTCGATATTGCGCACGCTGCGGCTGGCCAATAGCTTCAGGCGGCGCTCCATTTCGCGCACTGCATTGCGCAGCGCGTTTGCGGCAAGCTTAGGCTCTGTAATGATCGGCGTAAACAAATGCGGAATGCCTTCGTACATGCCCAACTCAACGCGCTTGGGGTCCACGAGAATGAGCCGTACCTGCGATGGAGTGGTGCGGAACAGCAGGCTCATAATCATTGCATTGATCGCTACCGACTTGCCTGAGCCGGTTGAGCCGGCGATGAGTACGTGCGGCATTGCATTCAGATCAGCAGTAACGATGCGGCCATTAATGTCCTTGCCCATGGCCAGCGTCAGCCGAGACTTGGCCTTTGCAAATGTCTCGCTCTCAAGCACGTCGCGCAGATGAATCGTTTCGCGCTCATGATTCGGCACCTGGATGCCCACCGTGCTCTTGCCCGGCATGCGCTCAATCAGAATGCTCTCCGCGCGCATTGCCAGGCAAAGATCATCGGCCAGTCCGGTCACGCGGGAGTATTTGACGCCCGCCTCAGGCTTGAATTCGTAGGTGGTCACCATGGGGCCGGGATTGATTTGCACTACCTGCCCGCGCACATCGAACTCGGCGCATTTCTCCACCAGCACCTTGGCTTCTTCTCTCAGTTCGTCTTCGCGCACCTTCTGCGGGCCTTCGCCAACGTTGAGAAGCGTGCTGGGCGGCAGCTTAAAGCCGCTAACATTCTTGGGCGCAACCGTAGCAGAACGGACCTCGGCGTCGGCGCGGCCATGAATGGCAATTTCTCCAGGATGTGCCGGCGCGGCGGGCGGCAGAGCGGAGATCGGCTCCACTCGCAAGGACGCAGGCTGCAACGCGGCCGGTGCGGATTCAATCACATGCGACTCTGCAAACCGCTGCGGCGGCAAAGTCATGGGGACAACGTTACGCGCGGCAGCGGCAACGGGCGCGGCAGCAACCGCTGCGGCGGCAGCAGGCTCGTCCGCATTGCGCTCCCAAACGCTCTTGCGCACAGTAACCGGAATCTTCTCTTCCGCAGCCGGCGTAAAGTCGGCTTGCTCAAGCGGAGCCCGGCGGTATGCGGGAACCTCATCGAGCAGGTCTTCTTGCTCCTCGGCTTTGCGGCGGCGGAACAGCCGCGCAAAAAATCCGGGCTTCTTTTCTTCCAGGTCCGGCTCTGCACTCATATTGTCGTCAAGTGGCCCGGCAGCCGGAACAAAATGCAGCCCCTGCGAAGCAAGCCGCTCTTCGCCCAGTCGCGCCTCGCGCTCAAA
>Ga0265314_10000063_pt1 | contig 159305 bp, 130 predicted proteins | sample 4126metaG_FD_203106 | JGI IMG/M metagenome (GOLD analysis project Ga0265314, IMG submission 203106) | Rhizosphere microbial communities from Carex aquatilis grown in University of Washington, Seatle, WA, United States - 4-1-26 metaG | ecosystem: Host-associated > Plants > Roots > Rhizosphere... | reverse complement strand
ACGCTCGGTGGAAGCAAATACGCCTGATCCGGGATGTACTGCTTGAATCGCGACATACCTCCTTGTCGCCCAACTCCCATGAGGATTACAAGTGCCTCGTCAAGTTCTCACGCAGACACTAAAGCCCCTGAGGGAATTCTCAACTGCCAATAAATCCGATGTACACAAGAAGCACAAGGTGGAGAAAGCAAAGCCCCATCCCCTCAAGTCAATCGAATCAAGCATTCCAATGCGAGCCTACAGCAGAGTCAACTGCGTAAGGCGAACTCGGAAAACGAGCTTCGCCTTGTAAATTCGCCGTCGAATGTTCCTGCGGCCTTGCCCCGCTGCCTTCCGGATTGCGGATCGCCTGTATCCATGCATCGCGCACGTTCTTCACGCATGTAATTACATTCTCAAATTTTTCGCGCGAGTTGGCCTGTGAACCTTGCAACATCAAAGCGAAAATCGCGGTGTAGAATTCGGCCAAAGCTTCAGCCGGCTTGCCGCCAATGTCCATATTGAGCGTTGCCTGCAAATGGATGACGATGTCCATCGCGCGCTTCACCGCGTACCGGCGCTGACCGGCGTCTCCTCGCTCCGCAGCCTCGATCGCGTTATACATAAACCGGACAATGCCGTCATAGAGCGCAATCGTTAGTTCAACACCTGACGCGCCTTCAAGAGCGCGGACCTGGTAGCCGTTCATTTTCTTGATCTCCTTATCCGTTGGATTTGTATCCCGTAACGGCGCTATACATTTCGTTGATCTGCTGAATTTGTGCAGGAATGGACTGCAGAATCTGGTTGGCCAAATTGAGTTCGGCGGTCAGATTGGTTTTTTGAGTGGCAATCAATGCTTCCTGTTTAGCGATGTTGTCATTTAAAGTATTTTCCTGGTTCTGGTCTTCTTTAAGCGTCAGGGCAATCGCGCCTCCCTTGCCTTGACGGGTGCCGAGGCCGTCGAGGGTGCTTCTGAACGTCGAACCGAACTTGCCCGTGTCTTGAAAAAATGAGACGACCTGGTCGAAGTTGTTGTTCAAGGCGCCGCTCAGTGTGTCCAGATCAAGCGAGATGGTTCCGTCTGCTGTCGCCGTTGCCGTAATGCCGAGAGAGATGAGGGACTTGATTGCGCCGGAGCCGAAGGAAGTACTCAAGGCGGACTGGAGTCCCTGCTGCAGTTGCGCTAATACTGACGTTCCGTAAAGTGGCTCGGCACCGCCGGAAGCTGCGTTGCCCTCCTGAGCCTTGGTCGCCTTGATGGTGGCGTTGTAATCGTTCACGAATGTGCCGATGGCGGTCTCGATGCTCGACGAGTCGTTGGCAATAACTACCTGCACGCTTTCAGGGCTGGTGGTTCCCGCGCTGGAAGTGGATGCGCCGGTTGCAATTAACTGAAAGGTGACGCCGGGAATGGCATTGGTCACGGTATTAGAGGCGCTCGTGATTTCAACTCCGTCAACGTTCATGACCGCGTCGAGGCCTTTTTGAACGGTCTTGAGGCCAAGCCCCGTGCTGGCGCCGGGTGTGGTTGAGTCGGCCAGCGTCGTAGGACTATCCGGATTGTTGGTTGCGTCAGCAATCGTGATCTGCCCTGAAGCTCCCGGCGTTCGGCTCACGAGCGTGAGACGCTGCGTACCGTCCGCATTGGTCAGTATGCTGGCCTGCACGTCCAGGCCGGCTGCATTGATCGCCGCTGAGAGCCCGGAAAGGCCCGACTGTGTGGACCCATCGCCTACATTGACCGTATGCCAGTCTCCATTGCCCACCTTGAAAGTAATGCCGCCGGTCAGAACGTCCGAGGCTCGAATTACATCAGAAGCGGCGCTGGAGGTCTGGGCAAGATTCTGAACGACAACCGTGTGCGTGCCCGCTGCAGCCGTAGCGCTTGCGGAAGAGAGCTGAAGAACGCTGGTGTCGGAACTGGAACCGGTCTTGGAGGCCATAGTGCCCTGAAAATCGGTAAGGGCCAGCAGGTCATTTGTCAGTGTCGACAACTGCGTGCCAAGACTGGAGAGCGCGGTGTCACGGGCCTGAAGATTGGTCAGCTGAGTTTTCCATGGCGTTTCCACCGTTTGCAGATTGGCGACAATCTGATTTACCGTGCTGGTCACGTCAAAGCCATCACCGCTGGCGGCGGAACCAAAGTTCAAACCGACATTGCCCATTTCATTGCTCCTGAAAGATCTGATAACAGTTCAAGGTCCGAGCTGTGAACGTCAAGATTAGTAGGTTCCAAATTACGGATGGCTGTAATCCAAGCAAAACGAGGAAGAGGCCCAAGCGCCGTCTTCCCCGTCTAACCGTCTGCGAGTCTCCCTGGCCCGAAGGCTACTGGAGAAGCTTGGTGATGAGCTGTTGCGACTGGTTGGCTTGCGCGAGGGCGGCGATGCCGGTCTGGCTCAGGATCTGATACTTCGACATGTCGGAAGTTGCTTGACCGTAATCAGTAGCCGTCACGTCGTTTTGGGCGGCAATGGTGTTGGTCGACTCGGTGCTCATAACATTGCCGACCGCGCTGAGCGTATTGATTGTAGCGCCGACCGTGCCGCGGTCTGACGCGATGGTGGCGATTGCATCCGTGATAAGCTTCAGCTCGTCCTGAGCACTCCCGGTATCGGTCCAACCTGTCGAGTTCAACAACAGAGTTCCGGAATCGACTGCGTCGAGCGCTTTCGAATTATCGGTTTGGAATGTCTTCCCATCTGTCGTGTAGATGGCGTAGGCAGTGCCCGTAAAAAGCGTATTGCCGTTGTACTCAGTTTTGTCGTTGATGTTGTCGATTTCACCCAGGATGTTGGTGTACTCGGCGTTGGCGGCAGCTATCTGCTTGTCATTCATCGTGCCATTTGATGCCTCGGTTGCCAGCGTGACGGCGCGGTTGAGCAAGTTGGTGATCTGCGACATTGCGCCATCCGCAACCTGCAGCATGTCGACGCCCTCAGAAGCGTTTTTGGCAGACTGCGACAATGCGGTCGCTGCTGCCTGCAAACCATTGGACAGCGAAAGTCCGGCTGCGTCATCGGCGCCGGAGTTGATGCGGGACCCGGAAGACAGCTGTTGCAGCGTCTTGCTCAGCGAGGCCTGCGTATTAGCCAGGTTATTCTGTGCGTAAATTGCCGAAATATTATTCAGGACACCCAACGCCATGGGACTTCTCCTTCTTGCGGTTAATGTGATTGACTCAGTTCCCGCATCGCGTGTCTGACCGGAACAATCCACTTTTCCCGTCCTACCGTTTCAGGAACCACGTTGCTCACTGCCTTCATCGGCGTGTCCCCGAAACACTTTACGAAATATCCCAAAGACTTTCGTAATTGCCGCTCCATCATCTTCCCCCCCTCGCAGCCGATAACCATGGATGAGCCGCAGGAGTCGGCGCCCTGATGATCGAACTTACGAGATTGAACGGAACACCGATGGTATTGAACAGTGACTTGATCAAGACCGCCGAGGCCTCTCCCGACACCATGCTCACGCTCATTTATGGAGAAAAATTAATTGTGCGCGAGACCATCAATGAAGTCATGGATCGTGTGCTTGCCTATCGCGCTCAACTGCTGGCCAACGTTGCGCGCCGACTACATCCGTTTGGTGAACTGCAGCAGGTGGTCGGGCTTGCAAGTCTCGATGTTTCCGGTCAACCTGCGCCGCCGGCAAAACCCCGGCGCGAAACCGATTCCGAAATCGACAGATAGTCCCGGCGTCTTTCCGCTTCATTTCCGGAGGAGCAGCAAATGGATAAAGCGAGCATCGGCGGAGTCATTCTCGCCATCGTTGGCATCGTTGCCGGGTTGCTGATGGAAGGCGGCAACCTGGGACAAATCCTGCAGCCCACGGCGGCGCTTATTGTTTTTGGAGGCACCATGGGCGCCGTGCTGCTGCAGTTCCCGCTTACCACTGTCGTCTCCGCATTCAGGGGCATGGCGCACATATTTGCAGCGCCGCGGAAGCACGACCACCACCTCATCGGCCAGCTCGTCGGTTTCGCTAACAAGGCGCGCCGCAACGGAGTCGTCTCACTCGATGCGGATCTCAAGACCATTGAGGATCCATTCCTGCGCCAGACGCTGATGCTCGCAGTCGATGGCACCGAGCCGGACGAGCTGCGAAAGATGATGCACGTCAGTCTTGATTCGCTGCTGGAGCGCGAAGAGCAGCTGCCCGCCGTGTTCGAATCGGCCGGAGGGTTTTCACCCACCGTCGGAATTCTCGGCGCGGTGCTCGGGCTCATCCAGGTTATGCAGCACCTCGACAATATTCAGGAGGTAGGGCGCGGAATCGCGGTGGCTTTCGTGGCCACTATCTACGGCGTCGGCATTGCAAATCTTTTTTTTCTGCCCTTCGCCGGCAAAATGCGCATCCGCATTCGCGACGGGCAGCGACGCCGCGAAATGATGCTGGAGGGCGTCATTGGAATTCTGGAAGGCATGAACCCGCGCATGCTCGAGCTAAAGCTGGCCGGTTTTGCTGACGAGCCGGGCCGCGACAAGAAAGAGAAATCCTCGTGACCCGCCGCCGATCTCGGCCACGCGTAAGTAATGAGCGCTGGCTCGTTTCTTATGCGGACTTCATTACCCTGCTCTTCGCTTTCTTTGTCGTGCTCTTTGCAACTGCCGAAGCCGACCATAAAAAGCAGGCGGAGTTTTCGCAGTCAGTTGACGATGCCTTTCGCGCATTGGGAATCTTTCCAAACACTGCCAGGCAACATGCAGGCGCCAATGCAGCTTCAAATGCAACCGACAAGCCGCCGATACCCATGAACATCGTCATGGGAGAAGACGTGCTCGCTCCGGCGCGCGTCAAAGCTGACCTGGAGCAGATCGGCCGCGAGCTTCAACAGACACTCTCGAACGAAGTCGCCAGGCATACAGTTTCCATTGAGATGGGTAAGGATGGCCTGGTCATCAGCCTGCGTGAAGCAGGATTTTTTGCTTCCGGTTCTGCCGCGCCAAAACCTGAATCAGTCGCAACCTTGCGCCGGATCGCCACTGCGCTCAATCGCACTCCTTACGATCTGCGCGTCGAAGGACACACCGACAACAATCCAATTCACAACCCGCAGTTCGACTCCAATTGGGAGCTTTCTACGGCGCGCGCAACCAACATTGCCCGGTTGCTGCTGCAGATGAATGCGATTCGCGCGGATCGGCTTTCTGCCGCCGGCTATGCGGAGTTTCATCCCGTAGCGCCGAACGACGAAGCGGATGGGCGAGCAAAAAACCGGCGCGTAGACCTTGTTGTTCTGCCGCGAAGCAAAATAAATTTCGCCGAGCCGGCAGCAAAAACTCCCCCGGGTGCGTGGCGCAGAATTGCGGAAAACGAATAAGCCCGGTCGCGTAGGGGTGGCGTTACGTAGTGCCCGCGAAGTACGCTTCAATCTCTTCAAGCGTTTTGCCTTTTGTCTCCGGCAAAAAGAATGCGGTCACCACGAAATAGACCACTGTAAAACTCGCGAAGAGGAAGAACATCGACGAGTAGCCGTGCTTGCTCACAAAGGGCAGAAAAATGCCGGCCAGCGTAGTCGAAACCAGTTGATTGAGTACCAGCGCAATGCTCATGCCGTTTGAACGGATGCGTGTGGGCATAAGCTCTGAGAGCGCCAGCCACACGCACACGCCCGGTCCAAGCGCGTAGAACGCCATAAATGCATACAGCCCGAGCGCTACCATCCAGCCATGGCTTGACCCGGGAACGCGGCCGATGAGAGCCTTTTGAATCCTCAAGGGAGCCAATCTCGCTGCATCAAGATCGGCGAACGGGTCTTTAAAAAACGCTTCAATCTTGTTCGGGGGTACGCAAGTATCGCGCGTAATCTCGATCGGCGCAGATGCCGCATCATCGGAACGCACAAAGGCGGTGGCAGCGGTGAAATCGCCATACGAGTAAATAATGGCCAGCGAAGCGCGGCCGGCCTGAATTTCGCTGCCCGTATACCCCGCGGCGGAAAGCAGCTTCATCGCTTGCGACTGGTCAAAGTGCAGCGCAAGCTCCTGCGTTGGACTCACGAGCGCCTGAATCTGATTGCCCGCATCGATGCTCACCTTTTCTGTGCGCAGGAATGAAATGCCGACAGCAACCAGCGCCACGATGATGCCGCTGGTACCAAGCACGAACAGAAACTTGCGCCCCTTGCGATCAACCAGCACCATGCCCACTGCGGTCATTGCAAAATTCACCACAGTGAACAGCACGTATCCCCAGTGCGCGCTCAAGTCGTTCAACCCGCTCTGCATCAGGATGCCGGCGTTGTAGCCGATGATCGAGTTGACGCCGGTCGCCGTGTTGCACGCAAGAATCACGCATGCCAGCAGAAAGGGAATCACATACTTTCTCTTGAGCAGCGGCTCGTTGCTGCCCCGATTGATCTTCATTGGAACCGCGCGCGCAATCGACTCCATCTCGTCGATTTCAATCGCTGCTTGTTCAGGACTGCGCGATCGCAGCAGTGCGGAATACGCATCGTCTCGCTTGCCGCGGCGGAAGAGCCATCGTGGCGATTCCGTTACCAGCAAAGAGCCGAGTACAAACAACACACCCGGCGGCAGCGATACCCAGAAGATGCTCCTCCACGCAGTGTCTTTAAAGTGCATCAAGGTCGCGACGCTCGCACTTTTTTCGACTGCGGCAACGCGATAACTAAAATAGATGCCCACCAGCGCAGCAGCCACAATTCCCAGCGTGAGCAGCCACTGAAAAACCGCGGTGCCTTTGCCGCGATCGTTCGCTGAAAGGCACTCGGCAAGATAAAGCGGCACAACTACGCCAACAAGTCCAGCGCTCACGCCCTGCAGCAGGCGCCCGAAAAACAGGGGACCATAGCCTTGCGCAAGCGCGATCACGGGGATGCTCACTACAAAGGTGAAGCCGCTCAAAATCATCAGCGGCTTGCGTCCCATCCAGTCTGCCAGAGCGCCGGCGAATAAGGTTGAAATCACGCTGCCCAACAGCACCGCAGCCACAATGACTGAGAGTTGTGCCGCCGTAAGCCCAGACGTGGCTTCCAGGTAAGGCAGTGCACCGCCAATAATGCCCACATCTACGCCGTATAGCAAGCCGCCAAGACCCGCGACCAGTAGCAGGAACGCATTGTATCGGCGAATCGCTGACGAGTCGGCCACTCCATGCGTCTTTGCCACGCCGCTTGCGGTCATTGCGATCTCACTTTCCCGGCGCGATGCTGTATCGCGTTCCACACAAATTAACAGGTGTGTGTCTGCTCTACAATGATCGTGTTGAAATCCATCACTTCAGTTCTGTATTGAGGGCGACAAAAATGTCGAAACCCGGCACTATTTCAGCTTCATTCTTTCGTTTCATATTGCTGTTGATCGTTGCATTGGCGTGCACCTTCAGCGTCAACGCTTCCGCCCAGGTAAGCCTGCTGCCGGCGCCGCGCGAAGTACACCTTGGTCAAAAGGTTGCGCTGCCCGCAAAAATTCTGGTCCTTGTTCCGGGAAAAGACGCGGCTGACGAATTCGCTGCCCAGGATCTTGAAGACGCAATCAAGCAGATAACTCCGTCCGAACCTGCACGACCGGTATTGCCCTATCGCATCAGTCTGCTGCGGTCTGACGATGCAGCCGCGAAGGCGGTGCTGAACCACGCCGGCCTGGCATTCGAGGCAGCAATGCAGTCGGAAGGCTACATCCTGGTGATCGAAAATCAGCAGGCATACATCGTCGGCGCGTCGAGTAGCGGCATTTTTTATGGCGTGCAGACGCTCAAGCAACTGCTGCCTCTTGCCGGTGGGGAGCGTACATTGCCCATCGGTACTATTCGCGACTGGCCGGCCATGCGCTACCGGGCGGTGGAAGACGACCTTGCGCGCGGCCCCATGCCTACGCTCGAATTCCAAAAGCACCAGGTTCGCGTTCTGGCATCGTTCAAGGCCAACATCTACTCGCCCTACTTTGAGCACACGCTGCTCTATCCCAATCAGCCCCTGGCCGCGCCGCCGGGCGCAGCCATGACTCCCGCCGATGTGAAAGAACTCGTTGCCTACGCGCGCCAGTTCCACGTCACCATCATGCCGCAACAGGAGGCCTTTGGGCACCTGCACCATGTGCTCAAATACGAGCTCTATCAGGATGCGGCCGAAACGCCGCACGGGCACGTACTTGCGCCCGCCCAGCAGGCATCCATGCCGCTTATCAAGGATTGGTTCACGCAGATGGCGGCAGAATTTCCGTCGCCATTCATTCATATCGGCGCAGATGAAACATGGGAGCTGGGCGTAGGCCGCACTCAGGATGCAGTCCAGAAGCAGGGCTACGGTCCCGTTTACGTCTCGTTTCTCAAGCTGATTCACGACGAGCTTGAGCCGCTGCATCGCCGCCTGCTTTTCTGGGGCGACATTGGCGGTAAGGACCCTGCTGCAATTTCAATCCTTCCCAAGGACATGATCGCCGTCCCCTGGGAATACGACAGGAGCACAGGCCTCGACAAAATGATTGAGCCATTTGCCAAGGCCGGTATGGAGACATGGGTAGCGCCGGGCGATTCGAACTGGAATGAAGTTTTTCCGCGCACCCGTACCGCGCTCTGGAACATCCAGGGTTTTGTCCGCGATGGGCAGCGTATGGGTTCCACCGGCATGATCAACACAGTCTGGAACGATGATGGCGAGGGCCTCTTCAACCTGGACTGGTACGGAGTCTTGTTTGGGCCGGTGGCGGCATGGCAGGCGGGCGAGAGCTCTATCCCGGATTATCAGGCGGCCTACGGGCCGGTCTTCCACGGCGATACCAGCGGCAAAATCGACGAGGCGGAAAAGGAATTGATGGCAGCGCAGGAAGTGCTCGGCAATGCCAACCTGCAACTCACCAGCGATCAGGTGTTCTGGCTCGATCCGTGGAGTGCGCAGGGCCAGGAAACGTCAGCCAGGCTCTTGCCTGTCGCTTCGGAGCTCAGGATGCACGCCGAACATGCCGTGGTATTGCTCGCGCAGCTTCGTCAGACCAATCCAAATCTGAAAGAGCAGGATGCGCTGACGGCAATGGATATGGGCGCACGACGCCTCGATCTGATCGGCATGAAGTTCCAGCTTGCCCAAGAGATGGCGGACGCATACGCCAAAGCACTCCACAATCAGCACGACGCCGCGCAGAGAACGGCGACTGAAAACGCGCTGTATGAAATCAGCGGCAACAATGGCCGCTGCCAGGACCTGCGCGACGCTTATTCCGCGCTCAAGGCTCAGTACTCTCAGGCTTGGATGAGCGAGAATCGCGCCTACTGGCTGAACAACGTGACTGTGCGATACGATCTGGAAATTGAGAAATGGGAGCGGCGCGGCGAGTTGATCCAGCAAGGAATCCGGGACTGGAGTCAAGGCAAGGATTTGCCTCCTCCGGAGAATTTTGGCTTATCGACCGCAGTGCAGCAGCCAGGTTCAGCTCACTGATTGAATGCACATGACTGGTCAGCGAGCGGCTTAGCGTGTTTAATATGGATACCCGGACGGCAGAATTTTCGCCGTAACCCATTGCGGAGATGCACACTAAACAAATGCTGAGCTTCGATGATAGGCGGAAGCTTCCATCCCTATTACTGATCGATGACGACATGGTAAGCCGAGAAGTAACGGCAACGGTGCTCACCATGAACGGCTTCCCGGTGCACACGGCTGCGGATGGAACGTTAGCAATTCAATTGCTCGGCAGCAAGAGCAGCGCAACTAATGCGATCGTAGCCGACGTAATCCTGATGGACGCGCAGATGCCTGGGCTTAGCGGCGTCGAACTCATCAATAAGCTGCGCACCATCACCAAGGCGCGCATTATCGTTATCAGCGGCAGCAACCCGCCGGAAGAGATTGGCGCCGCGGCCGATGGTTTTCTGCTCAAGCCTTTCAGCCCCGATGCGTTGGATAAATTGTTGGGCGGCTCGGTAACTGTATCCGCATCCGGCCAGCCTTCGCGCCTCGATCTTAATGAGCCGGCAATAAGCCCGGAAACGCTGGCCCAATTCCGCGGAATGATGCCCGCGTCGGCAGTGCAGGAGATTTATGCTGCCGTCGTCGCAGACCTGAACAAGCGTACGCAGGCACTTGAAGCCGCCATCGCCAGGGGGAACGGCGATGAGGTCCGTCGCATCGGTCACGCCATCAAAGGGGGTTGCGGTATGGCCGGAGCCCTGCAGGCAGCCAGGCTAGGAGCTCTGTTTGAGGAGGATGCCGGCGACAACGAGAGTAACCACCTGGATAACAGAATGGCTCTGCTGGCCGATTTGCGGGCTGCCACCCGAAATCTGGAGCGTATTCTGGAATCTGAATTATCTTCCTAAGCCGATGTCGGATATAAACGTTATGGTTGAACCCTATAGTTGAGTGTGAACCAACAGATCCAGCGTTTGGAGGCTTGCGGCTGACATGGAAAGACCGATTCGCATCGTACTGGCCGACGATCACCCCGTAGTTCGTATCGGGGTGAGAAATATGCTCGTCGAAAAGGACGGCTTTCAGGTAGTGGGAGAAGCCGCGGACGGCGATGAGTCCATTACCCAGACTCTGGAGCTGCAGCCCGACATTCTGCTGCTCGACGTGCAGATGCCGCGCCTGCCTGGCCTTGAGGCTATGCGGGCCATCATGAATGGCACTGCGACCGTCAAGATCCTCCTGCTTACCTCTACCATCACCACGCAGCAGATTATTGAAGCCCTGCATATAGGCGCGCGCGGCATCGTCCTTAAAGATGCCTTGGCCAATCATCTGCAGGCTGCCATCCGCACCGTTTACAGCGGCGATTATTGGATCGGCGGCAAGCGCGTTGTAAACCTCGTTTCGGCGCTCCACGATCTGATGCAGCAGGCCGCCGTGCCTCAGCACAAGACCTACGGCCTTACGCCGCGCGAGCTTGAGGTTGTGGGCAGCATTGTTGAAGGTTGCAGCAACCGCGACATCGCCAAGCAATTTAATCTGAGCGAAGAAACGGTCAAGCGGCATCTCTCCAACATTTTTGACAAGACCGGAGTATCAACGCGTCTGGAACTTGCGCTGTTCGCCATTGCTCATCAGTTGGTCCAGCCGCAATAAGGCGTCGTTTCCGCTTGTTGGGCTTTCAACCAGAATCACAAGGCTATTTGGTCTTCGCGGCATCCTGCACGCGCGCCGGTAAAGTGCCGCGCGGGAATGCCGAGGACTGGCGCACCACCAGGTGCGTAGGGATATGCCATTCCTTCTGCGCAGCTTTGGGATGATCGGGCTCAATGCCGGCGCGCAATGCCTGAATGGCAGCCGCGGCAAGATGCCGGCAAGACATCTGCACCGTCGTAAGCGGCGGCAGCACAAACTGCGACAAATGAATGTCATCGAACCCCACCACCGAAACATCGGTCGGCACTTTGTGCGTTGTCCTGTAGAGTCCATGCAGAACGCCGATAGCGGTCATGTCGTTCGAGCACATCACGGCAGTCGGCAGCTGGGTCCGGTAAACAATTTTTTCAACTGCTGTCATGCCGCCTTCCATTGTGTGGTCGCCTTCAATAATGTCTTCTTCAGGAACGGCAAGGCCCAGCTCGGCCATCGAAGCTAAAAAGGCGTCGCGTCGCGCAACTGCGGAACGAAGGCGCAGCGGACCGCTGATGAATGCAATGTTGCGATGGCCGAGCGCTGCCAGATGTTGAACCGCTTCGCGAATGCCTTCGGCATAGTTCACCTTGAGAACGCGAATGTTGGGCAGCTTCGGTCCCGCATCAATAAACACCAGCGGAAACTCGCTCTCCACTAGCTTCTTCACCAGGTCTTCTTCAATGCCGAACGTCATCACGGCCACACCGTCGACGCTGCGCTGCAGCATGCGCCGAATCAGAGACTCAGTACGCGTGGGATCGTAGTTCGTAGAGCCGATCATCACCTCGTAGCCCTGCGCTACCCCCAGGCTTTCAAACTCCTGCACCAGCTCCGGGAAAAATGGATTGGTGATTTCCGAGACGATCAATCCCAGCATCCGGCTGCGGCCCGATACCAACGCGCGCGCCTGCGGATTGGGAACGTACCCGACCTCTTCAACCGCCTTCCAGACGCGCTTGGCCAAGTCGGGATCGACGCTGGATATATGATTCACCGCACGCGAGACCGTAGCGATGGAAACGCCGGCGCGCTTGGCTACGTCGCGAATGCTTACCGAAACCAGGCGCCGATTCGATGATTTTTTTGAGGGACTCTTGCGAGCGGCGTTCATGGCAAGCATTGTATCCTTTTCCGGCTGTTTCTCGGTGCAACTATTTTCCAGGGCACGACCGAAAACCCACTGGAAAACAGCCAGTTTCAGACCAATTGATTGTCTGATATGCCCCAAAAAACGGCATCAACCAGCACGATTTGGAAAGCGTTTCCCGATCTGGGAACCAAGGCAGGGAACAGGGAACAGGGAACAGATCAAGGATCAGGGGCAAGGAATTCGATGAATCAGCGAACCCGCCAACTTGCGAACCCGCTAACTCGCCGCAAAGCGGCGTGCTAGCTTGCTGCTTTGTTCACGGATGCGTCTGCCCTCCGCCCGCCACGTCAAAAGCATGCCGCAGCAACGGAAGGATCGATTCGAGGCTCTCCTGAGCGCCGCGTTTACTGCCGGGCAGATTCACGATCAGCGTGTTCCCCTTAAGACCGGCGACACCGCGCGAAAGCCACGCGTACTGGTTGCTCTTTGCTCCATTGGCGCGCATGGCTTCTGCCAGTCCCGGCGCCTGGCGATCGATGACCCGCCGTGTAGATTCAGGCGTGCGGTCGCGCGGCCCCATACCGGTCCCGCCAACGGTAAGGATGAGTGCGGCGCCACGTCCGCTTGTCTCTTCAAGCCATGCCGCGATTGCGTCCTCGTCATCAGGCAGTAGATCGGTATGTATCTCCGCATCGGGCCACTGGCTCTTGAGCAACGCAACTACCGCAGGCCCCGCCGTATCGGCAAGCAGGCCCTGAGAGCAGCGATCGGAAACGGTCAAAACGGCAAGCAGCATGGCGTTAATTTCTGATTCTAATGCGCAGGTCAAGATCGTCGCAGGATTCATCGCAACTACAGACGCAGTTTACAAGTCAACGACTTCTCGGGATGACAAGAACACCGCGTGCAACAGCTCTCAATCGCAATCCTCGGCATACCATCGCGATCAACAAGAAGGCCGCTCAAAAGAGCGGCCCTCTGTGCAACCTGATAACCGGTCAAAATTGTCAACTCGTCAACTGCCTTTAAGCCACCGGCGGGCTGTTCGGCGAAGCGGGAGCCGCAGGTTTCGGCTTCGGCACTTCCTGCTTGCGAGACGGCGCAATGATCGCGTGCAGGATCGTTCCTTCCATGCGCGGCATAAACTCAACCACGCCGATATCGCCAATGTCCTGGATGAGGCGGTTGATGATGGCATACCCGAGTTCGCGGTGCGCCATCTGGCGGCCGCGGAACCGGAGGCTGGCCTTCACCTTGTCGCCGTCGCTCAGGAACCGGACTGCCTGATTCTTCTTGGTCTGGTAGTCATGCTCGTCCACTGTGACGGAAAACTTGACTTCCTTCACCACAATGACTTTTTGCTTTTTGCGTGCCGCTCGCTCGCTCTTTTCTTTCTCGTAGAGAAAGCGTCCATAGTCCTGGATGCGGCAGACCGGCGGAACCGCATTGGGTGAGACCTCAACCAGATCCAAACCACGCTCGCGTGCAATTTTCAGCGCCTCAAAAGGGACCAAAATACCGAGCTGTTCGCCGTTTTCATCGATGACGCGGATTTCGCGGGCGCGTATCCGGTCGTTAATGCGGATAAAAGATTTTGCCGAACGTTTGTCGAGTGCGATGGTACTCCTCCAAATGTCATTGCTGCCGCCTTCGGGGCATTTCCCGAGGTTGACTGGAGCCGCAGCAACGCACACTGAGTATAGCATTGGCGCGGCTAGCCGGGGCCTAGTCGGGCTACCCATCCTGACCCGCAAAGTTGCCCAAAATCAGGCCAGGTTGTAGCTACTTGCCCAACACATCCTGTATGGGTTTGCCAGATTTTGGAACCGCCGCGTGGTAATCCTCACCCAGCAGTGCGGCTATGGTTGCCGCAAGCCAAAACTAGGAGGCGGCTACCCTCTCGGCCAGCAGCGCGCCTTCCGAGTTCATTCCCGTGGTGCAGACAGTAAGCAGTTGATTGGCAGTAAACCAGCCCTCAATTTCCACCGGCAGAAAATTCTCGCTAAGTGCGGAAGTTCGATTCCGTGCGGCCAGCGCATCTGGCGTGTGCAGGCTGATGCACTCGAGATCGCGCCCAACAAATCGCGCGCGATGAGCCGTGGTTTTTTCAGCGGCAAGCTGGCGCAGCGCTGCCATGCGCTCGTCGACCAACTGTGCCGCGACCGGCCGCTCGGCATGGAGCGCCCAGCCCTTGGTGCCAGGCCGAGGCGAAAACGGGAACAGGTGCAGATAACCGAAGGGAAGCAATCTAACAAACGCAAGCGTCTCTTCAAACTCGGCATCCGTCTCGCCGGGAAAGCCCACCATCACGTCCGCGCCCAGCGTAAGGTCATCTCCGGCGGCCTTCAACAAAGCTTCAACTTTGTCTGTATAATGCCACGGCCGGTAGCGGCGATGCATACGGCGCAGCACCGCATCTGAACCCGACTGCAGCGGCAGATGCGCATGACGCGCCAGCCTGCTCGTCCTTGAGCCTTCGCCGAACTCCGCCATCAGCGCAATCAGTTCCGCATCCCAATCCATCGGCTCAATCGAACTCAATCGCAAGCGCGGCAGCCCAGTGCTCTCCAGAACTCGCCGAACGAGTGTGGCCAGCGTGCGCGGCGCGTTTCCGTTCTCTGGCAGATCGCGCCCCCATCGCCCAAGGTTGATGCCAGACAACACCAGCTCAATTCCGCCCACAGCGACGAACCCTTCCACCTGGCGCATGATCGCATCGACATTGAGACTGCGCGACGATCCGCGCGTCTGCGGAATTATGCAGAACGTGCAGCGATTACCGCAGCCCTCCTGAATTTTTAAATTCGGACGTGTCTGTGCACCCGGAACAAGCTGCGCTTCTTCAATAAACGAGTGCGCAAAAAGATCGTCAGCCCAGATAGGCGCAGCGCCTCCAGCATCAGGCGCAACCAACGACCTTAGTGGAACCAATTCACTCGCAGTCGATGATCGGTTGGCACGCGCAAAATTGCCACCAGCCAGATTCAATACAATCTCCGGTGCCAATGCCTTGTGGCTGTTCCCCACCACCGCGGATACGCCCGCCAGCGCGGTCAGCTCCTCAGGAGCACGTTGCGCATAGCAGCCCGTTACAACAATCCGCGCTGCTGGATTGTTGCGGTGTGTGCGGCGGATGAATGCGCGTGCAGCCCGATCAGCTTCGGCAGTCACGCTGCACGTATTAACCACCACAACTTCGGCGCCCGCCGCATGTCCTTCGCTCAGTCCAGCAGCGCGCAGACGGTTGCCCACCGCTTCGCCATCAGCGCGTGCCGCCCGGCACCCGAAATTCTCAATATAAAACTCCGCCACATAACCAGTTTATTGCCCACGCCAGTCCGCCGCACCATTGCTGGCGCACCGCGCCCAAGCGCACCATCCGCTATACTGTGGACTGACCACCTTCATTTATTTATTTGGTCAAACCGTCTTCATGTCATCTTCTGCCGCAGCCAATGTCGCCACCCTTCCTTCTGCCGAATCCAGAACCGGGACGCGCCACATCCTGGGCTTTGTCTACTTCACCTTCAACTGCTATTTATCCATAGGCTTACCTCTCGCCGTTCTGCCCACCTACGTCCACCTTCGCATGGGATACAGCGCAATGCTGGCCGGGCTCGTCATCAGCATTCAGTACGTATCAACCCTGGCCAGCCGCCCTTGGGCCGGTCGAATTTCTGACCGCGCGGGCGCCAAGGTCTCTGTCCTTTGGGGTATGACCGCCTGCACAGCCAGCGGTGCCGTGCTCATTCTGGCGGCGGCCCTGCATGACATCCACTGGCTCAGCTTTGCGACACTTATCGTCAGCCGCCTGGTACTTGGCATCGGCGAGAGCCTGGGTTCCACCGGGGCCACTCTTTGGGGCATCACCAGCGCAGGCCAGCAGAGCACGGCCAAAGTCATCTCCCTTAACGGCATCAGCACTTACGGCGCAATGGCCATCGGCGCGCCCCTCGGCGTCGTCCTCGACGGCATGTGGGGCCTGAGCGCGCTCGGAGTGTTCACCGTTATCCTGGGCGCACTTAGCCTTATTGTTGCCTACCGCAAGCCTCCGGTGCCTGTGGTTCATGGCGAGCATCTGCCCTTCAGGCATGTGCTTGGCCGCGTCGCTCCACACGGCATGGGCCTGGCGCTCGGCGGCATCTGTTACTCCGTGCTGGCCACGTTTATTACGCTCTTCTATGCCAGCCGCAGTTGGAACGGCGCAGCCCTCTGCCTGACTGCTTTCGGCGTCGCTTTCATTGTTGCCCGCCTGCTTTTTATTCAAACCATCAACCGATTCGGCGGCTACCCCGTCGGCATTGTCTGTCTGTCAGTTGAGTCGCTCGGCCTGCTGTTGCTCTGGCAATCGCATTCGCCCATGGTCGCCTTGGCTGGCGCGGCACTCGGCGGCTTCGGATTCTCGCTCGTCTTTCCTTCCATCGGCGTTGAGGCGGTAAAGCGCGTTTCTGAAAACAATCGCGGTACAGCGTTGGCCGTCTACACGGCATTCGCCGATGTCTCATTCTTCCTCACCGGTCCGGCAGCCGGCGCCATCATCGGCGCGTTTGGCTACGCCAGCGTGTTCTTATTTGCGCTCATCTGCGTACTGGCCGCGCTGGGAATCGTCATTACGCTACGCCAGATGCAACGCCGCGCAATGCCCCATGACGAAGCCGAAGCGGCGTAATACGAGTTACCGCCAACTCTGACTCTTTATCTTCCATGTACAACAAGCTTCACCCAAACTACATCTCACTGAGTACCGACGCAGAACGGCCTTGGCCGCCAGGAGTGGTTTCGCGTCACGCAGATTTGTATCAGGAGAGGACTGCCATGGAAATCGATATGCTGGACCGGCTGCAGAAAAATGCCACAGTGGAAGACGTTATCAACGAAGTCTCAAAGATAAGGTCTGCCGTAACCGACGCCGTTGACGACGGGATCAAGTCGGCAATTAAGGCAATCAGGCAGGGCCGCGACGCCGCGGAAGATGCCATCGACGAGACAAAGCGCGCGGTCAAGCGAAATCCGCTGCAGGCAGTGGGCATCTTTTTCGCCGCCGGAGTCGTCGTCGGCTGCGTGGCAATGTGCCTGGGTCCTCGTCGCCGCTAAGGGCAGTTTCGGCCAAATCCATGGTTTCGGGGTCTCGCTACGAGGCCCGTGACTCAGGAAACCTCGGTCGGTCGGCCTTGAATATCTCGGGAACGTCGCTACCTTAAAGAGTTGTCATCCCGACAGAGCGCAGCGACGAGGGATCTGCAGTTGCGTTTTCACGGATTCTGGTGCCGCTCCTTCGCTCAGGCTCGGTGACCTAACTATCCTTCAAATTGGCAGCGCAGGCCGCCACTCCTGAATCCGCGCCCGTTTTTTACCCGCATCTATTCCGCATCGCCACACCCCTCGCTCAATCCGTTTGCGTATTTCCGCGCCGACAATCGATGCCAAAGACACACATCCCGCAGCAGCGATATCATGGGTTCGCAGACTACCGGCCTTCAATTGCGAACCCCTGCTGTAGGTATCTTCGCAGCGGTCGTGCCAATTCAGGATTACGAGAGAGGTTTTATGACAGGGAAAGCAACAGATACGCAGGCGAGGCGAGAGTTTCTAAAACTGGCAGCGTTTACCGGCGCAGCAGCGTTTGCGGGGCACGGACAGGCAGCCGCAGCGCAGCCAGTCGCCGCTCAAACAGCGGCCACGCGCCAGGATGGTGGCAAGATGGAGTTCCTTCGTGTCAACGGCCAGCACATTGTCGACGCTAAAGGCAACAAGGTCCGCCTGCGGGGAACATGCCCCGGCGGTTGGATGAACATGGAAGATTTCATCAACGGGCATCCAGGCGCGGAGCACACCCTGCGCGCGCAAATGAATGAAGTTCTTGGTCCCGCCAAAGGAGAGTTCTTCTTCGACCGGCTACTCAATTACTTCTTCAATGAAGACGACGTGATCTTCCTCAGAAAATCCGGCGCAAACGTCGCCAGAATTCCGCTTAACTATCGCCACTTTGAAGACGATGCCGCTCCCTACAAATACAAAGAAGCCGGCTTCGCGCGTCTCGACCAGATATTGCGCCACTGCGAAAATCATGGCCTCTATGTAATTCTCGATCTGCATTCGGCGCAGGGCTGGCAGAATGTCCACTGGCATTCTGACAACGCATCGCGCATCAGTTTGTTATGGGAAGTGCCGGCCTATCAGGATCGCTACGTTGCCCTGTGGCAGGAGTTTGCGCGGCGCTACAAAAACAGCGCGGTCATCGCCGGCTACGATGTGCTCAACGAGCCTTGTTCCAACAATGATCTGGGCGATTATCCGTGGAATATTTATTCCAACTACAAGCCCAACTTTGAGCGCATGAATTCCGTTTATCGGCGGCTAGTTTCAGAGATTCGCAAAATCGATTCGCGCCACATCATCTTCCTTGAAGGTGATAACTACGCCAAAGCGTTCTCGGGATTCGACAAGCCCTATGACGACAACATCGCCTACAGCTCGCATGACTACACGGTGCCGGGGTTCGGTCCCGGCCAGTATCCAGGCGCAATTCATCCGCGTTCAGCGGCCGCTGGCGAGAGCGCTCAAAACTGGGATCTGGCAAGGCAGGAGCACAGTTTCCTTGCCAGTGAAGGATTCAAGTTCACCCGGCAGCATGATGTTCCGCTGTGGGTAGGCGAGTTCGGCTCGGTCTTCAACGGGCCGGCAGGCGAGGAGGGCGACCGCCTTCGCGCATTGGACGATCAGATTGGCATCTTCGAAAAAAATGATACGCACTGGACAACGTGGAACTACAAAGACATCGGCATCATGGGAATGCTCACGCTCGATCCCGCATCTCCGTACATGGAGCGCATCAAGAGCCTGCTCAAAAAGAAGGCCGCACTTCGAACCGACGATTGGATGTCGTGGCTGCCGTCAACGCCGGTCAAGGACGCGACGGCGCAGCTTGCTCAGCAAATTTATCAGGTGGTAGACGATCCGCAGTTGGATGCGCGGCTGAACGTGCGCTGTATGACCCAAACGTTGCTCTGCTTCTACACGGGAACGCTGATGCAGCCGCTCTACGCCAGCCTGTTCAAAGGCCTGTCAGAGAATGAGCTCGATCACGTGCTCTCTTCTTTTTCAGCCAAGCAGTGCATTCCCAACAAGGGCCTGAATGATGTTCTAAGCAAGCACATGACCAAGCCAGCATAAGTTGCACTAACGTCGGGTGCCCCATCCTTCTCGCAATTCTCTCGCGAGAAGGATGGGATACCACAAACCCACATCGCGTAAGTTCCCGATCAAGCGAAAGCCTTGACCTCGATCCGACGGAACCATATCTCTGCGAACTCAATCTCGATAGCGATCTTGCCACGCGTCAGCGGGATGTAGCTGCCTGGATTGGCAGGGTCCGGTTGCTGCAGCCGCGTAATCGTATTGACCGAGCGGCCGTTGATGATATGCGTGGCGCGATCGCCCTGCCACAGCACTTCCACCGTGTTCCAGTTGTCCAGCATTTCAAAGTTGCCGTCTTTAATTTTGCGCCCCGTGGTCGGTTCTTCTGTGCTGGGCCTGCCGCCAGCCTTAGCCAAATCGCTATCCGGCGCAGGCCATCCATGTACCGGGCTCAGGCCCTGACCGAACAGCCCGGCGCCATGCGGAGACTGCACGCCGCGAATGCCATCCAGCAGGAAGAAGTCGCCTACATCGCCTTCTTCAATCTGGCACTCCACGCAGCGCGGCCATACCTTGTCTTCACCCACCAACCCGTACAGCAGCCCGTTGTCGCGCTTGCTTATCGTACGCGGCGCAAACTGTTTCACGCCCCACTTGTACTCCACGCGAATGCGAACGTTTTCAAATTCCTGGTGCGTCGCCAGGTAGCCCGACTCATACTGTGTGTCGTCCACGTCAGCGCCCATAACGTGGAGCATCTCGCTCTCCATCGTGACTATGCGCTTATTCTCCGCCACCCCCTTGCCGCTCTTCTGCAGCATGGAATACCAGCCGGTCAGGTCGCGGCCGTTGATCAGCGAAATCCATCCGTCCGCACCGGCCGGAGGAAGCGCCGGCGCCGGCGATGCAGTTTGTGCAAGAGTCTCAAGTGGCAACAGCATGGAACCCAGCGAAAGCGTGCCCATGCCCTTCAATACCTGTCGGCGGTCAGTCATGCAGTTTCCTCACTCCAAAGTTAGATTTGTGCGGTGAGGATCGCCACGAGCACCGAGCCCTATCGCCAGTTATCCATACTAATGCGCGTGGCCAATGGAAGCGCAAACCAAGTAACTCCGCCGCCGCCCCGTGCCCCATTCATCGCGGTCTTGACCGTGCTGTCCAGATCGCGCATTCGCGACCTCCGATACCAAATAATTCAATTCACCACTGTCATCCTGAGCGAAGCCGAAGGATCTGCGGTTGTCTTTTTGCCGTGCCCCAATACCGCTCATGATGAGAATGATGAGCACCTCAACCCGCGAGCTATGAAAATGAACTCCGAACAGACTCGTCCCATCGCAGTGCTCTGTAACAGGGCACGACTTCAGGGGAAGGGTACGGGCTTCAGCCCGTACATCAATATCCCTGAAATCAGAAAGGGCTTCAGCCTCTGAGGGAAGCTAGTTGCGAAATTGCAGCAATATTTCTTGACTTTATTTATGACACGTGTCGTAATTGCAAGGACAGGAGTCATAGCGATGCCAGGAGTACGGTTGACCAAGTTTGAGATGCAAATCATGGATGCGGTTTGGACCCGAGGAGAAGCGTCGATTCGAGAGATGCAGGAAGCGTTCCCGGCCAAAAAGCGACCAGGCTACACCACCATACAGAAAATGGTCTATCGCATGGAGGAAAAGAAGGTCCTCAAGCGTGCACGGAAGCTCGGAAACTTCCATGTATTTGCGCCAACAGTAACGCGAGAATCAGTTGAGCGTAAGTTGCTCGATGACTTCCTTGCATTTTTTGGAGGGAAATCGCGGCCGGTGATTGCGCACCTGATTGGAACTGGAAAACTAACTCTCGAAGACGTGGAATTCGCCGAGACGACACTCAAACAAATCAAAGAAGGAGGCAAGGTTCGATGACAGAGAATATGCTTTTACTCCTCCGCAGCGCAGGACCTCCAATCGCAAATCATATATTGCAGTCGACAGCGTTCGTCGCCGCAATCGGCCTTTTGGCGCTCCTATTCGGTAAGAACCGTGCTCGGGTACGCTTTCGACTCTGGCTTGCAGCGTCGGTGAAGTTCCTGATCCCATTTACCGCGCTGATCGCCTTGGGCACCGTCATACCGCAATCGCACCATGCTGTACCGGTCTTGCAGCCTCCGCTGATTTCGGCTGTTCGAGCGGTCGCTCAACCATTCTCCGCTGGTGAAGCCGCCCACGAGCTAAATGCTCCGAGCTTCCTGCAACGAGCAGAAGCGTGGCTGCCTGCAGCACTGTTACTGATTTGGGCCTTGGGCTTCGCCGCGGTATTGCTGGCTTGGTATGCGCGCTGGAGACACGTTTCGAAAATTCTGTTAAGAGCTATTCCCGTCGATAGTAGGCGCGAGTTAGAGATCTTACGCCGCATCGAGAACAACACCAGGGCGCGGACTCGAACCCGATTTCTTATCTCAAACGATTTGATGGAGCCGGGAATCTTCGGCATATTCCATCCAGTGCTGCTCTGGCCTGCACATCTTTCTGATCGGTTGGAAGACGCACACCTCGAAGCTATTCTGGCGCATGAAGTAGCGCACGTGAATCGTCGCGACAACTTTACAGCCTTGATTCATATGGTCGTCGAAGCGATCTTCTGGTTTCACCCGTTCGTTTGGTGGATCGAGCGCCGGATGCTGGAAGAACGCGAGCGTGCGTGCGATGAGGCCGTCTTACAGTTGGGCGGCCAAGCTGAAATCTATGCAGACGGCCTTTTACGGGTTAGCCGTTTCTGCGCAGAGCTTCCTTTGCCTTGTGTTTCGGGCATCACCGGTGCGGATTTGAGTAAGCGCATTCGATCCATTATGACGTCTGGATTCACCGATCTGGGGATTGGAAAGAGGCTGATGCTTGCGGCGATTGCAATGGGCGTAGTTGCTGGTCCAGTTGCATTCGGGTTTATGCAGGAGGCTTCTCCGACGAGCCAAATCCTCCATGCTACGGGCCCGCTGCCATCCTTCGAGGTTGCCACGATCAAACCAAACCACTCGGATTCCGGCTTCGCTCGCTTTGGAGCTGCGGGACATGGCGCGCCCTTGGATAGATTCATCGCTACAAACGTTTCGGTCAAGAAGTTGATGGGCTGGGCCTTCGCTGGAAATTCCCTTCCGTTGCCCGACTATGAGGTGTCAGGAGGGCCAAACTGGATCGATTCTGATCGGTACGATATCGAAGCGAAGTTGAAGGACTCGCAAGTTGCAGAATTGCAGAAGTTATCTGACACAGATCGGATCCTGCAAGTTCGCCGCATGGTGCAAGCGTTGCTTGCAGATCGATTCAAGCTCGTAGTGAACGACACGACAGAGACGCACCCGGTTTATGCTCTGGTGATCGCCAAGGGCGGCCTCAGAATGAAAGAAATGAGAGAATCAACACCGTGCAGTACGCCGCCTCCCGGTTATGCTCCGCCACCCCCTCCACCTCCGGGCGCTTCTACGGTTGCGCCCCAAGGGCCAGCCACTCAGCCCCAACCACAAATTGCTGGTCGTCCTGGCGATTTGGCGGCATGTAATCTCCCGGTTAAGGGCCTTGTGAGAGTGCTCCAGCTCTCACTAGACCGCCCCGTTGTAGATCAAACCGGGCTCACGGGTAACTACAGCTTCAATTTGAAGTGGACGCCGGGCTTCGACCAACCGGGACCGATGCCTGGACCATCGCCCATCGCCGAGACGCCCCCGCCCGATGCTTCGGGCCTTTCCATCTTCACCGCGATTGAGGAACAACTCGGGCTAAGGCTGGTGTCAACAAAAGGCTCCGTGGAAGCTCTCGAGATAGTGCACATCGAAAAGCCATCAGAGAATTAGGGCCATAAGTCCGTTTAGCTTCCGCCCCGGCCAGAACCTCTCAATCCCCCCCAACGCAGAACGGCCACCCCTCGGGGTGGCCGTTCTGTTGTTGCCGCGTTCAGGGTTGCGGGAGACTACCGCTCGCCCTTCCGCCAGTTGATTAAGTCGCCCAGTGTCGTGGTCGAGCTGGAGACGGGGTGCTTGTGCGTATCCGCCTTGTAGTTCTCAACCTGTGCGCGGCTCGCCTCTTGGCCGATTGCGCGCAGGCTCAGGCCTACCTTCTTCTCCTCGACGTTGATCTTGATGATCTTGAACTCGTGTTCCAGACCGGTCTCAAGCTTGTTGGTGCCGTCGTCTCCGGCTTCGGAGATGTGGCAAAGGCCCTCAACTCCCTCGGCGATTTCAACAAAAGCGCCGAACTGCGCCGTGCGCAGCACCTTGCCGTGGACCACGTCGCCCACCCGGTGCGTGGCAAAGAAGCTTTCCCACACGTCAGGCTGCAACTGCTTGATGCCCAGGCTCAGACGGCGGTTCTGCGGCTCAACGCCCAGAACAACTGCCTTCACCTTTTCGCCCTTCTTCACAACTTCAGACGGATGCTTAACGCGCTTGGTCCAGCTCAGGTTTGAAACGTGAACCAGGCCGTCGATGCCGTCTTCGATCTCAATGAATGCGCCAAAATCTGTGAGGTTGCGTACGCGGCCTTCGACGATTGCGCCGGTCGGATACTTTTCGGTCAGGTTCTCCCACGGATTTTCAAGCAGTTGCTTCATGCCCAGCGAAATGCGGCGGTCTGCCGGATTCACGCTCAACACAACCGTCTCCACTTCGTCGCCGGGCTTAACCAGCTTGGAAGGATGCTTCAGGCGCTTTGACCAAGTCATCTCAGAGAGATGCACCAGGCCCTCGATGCCTTGCTCCAGCTCAACAAACGCGCCGTAGTCGGTGACCGAAAGTACGCGGCCCTTGACGTGCGCGCCCACCGGGTACCGCTCAGTGGCGTCGAGCCACGGATCGGGTGTCAACTGCTTGAAGCCAAGCGATACGCGCTGCTTGTCTTTGTCGAACTTCAGAACCTTTACCTGGATCTCGTCGCCCACATTCACCAGGTCACGCGGGTGCGTCAGGCGTCCCCAGCTCATGTCGGTAATGTGCAGCAGGCCGTCGATTCCGCCCAGGTCAACAAACGCGCCGTAGTCGGTCAGGTTCTTGACGGTGCCAGTAAGAATCGCGCCCTCGCCAAGATGCTCGAGAGTGGTAGAACGCTTTGCATTCTGCTCTTCTTCGAGGATTTCCTTGCGGCTGACCACAACGTTGCCGCGCTTCTTGTTCAGCTTGATCACGCGGATTTCGATCTGCTGGCCAAGGTAGCCGTCAAGATTGCGGACCGGACGAATCTCGATCTGCGAACCAGGAAGGAATGCCTTCAGGCCGATATCCACGGTAAGTCCACCCTTGACGCGGCTAACAACCGTGCCGATCATCGGTGTCTTGTCGTTGGCAGCCTTCTCAATGGTGTCCCACACGCGCAGCCGCTGCGCACGCTCGTAGCTGACAAGGTATCCACCCTCCGGCTCTTCGCGCTCGATCACCACGTCGATTACGTCGCCCGGATTGAACCTGACCGCACCGGTGTGATCCTGGACCTGCTCGATCGGAACCAGTCCCTCCGACTTCAGGCCTACATCCACAACCAGGTGCTTCTCAGTCTGCTTGATCACCGTGCCGGTGACCAGCTTGTCGCCGTACGCCTCGACAGCGGCCGCTTCCGCGGCTTGCTCGCGCTCAAAGGCTTCCAGCGCCGCAGAAAAGTCGTCCATGGACTCTGCCGAATGAAATTCGTGTGCTGCCTGGGTAGGCTCGTGTGTCCCGTCGGCCTGCGCACTCGGCGCAGTTTCCTCCGCGGGTGCGGCCTCCGCAGTTTCGATTCCGGCATTTTCAGTGCTGCCAGTCTCGGTTAAGGCATCGGCGTCCAGCGCGGGTGATTGGGCTATTTGGGCTTTCTCAGGGTTGGACGTGGATTCGAACGACGGCTGCTCAGACTCCGTCGCAGGCTCTAGTGTGGGGGTTTCCAATTCGGTGTTCAGGGTTATGCTCTCGGGTTCGGGATTGAGGACGTTTGACATTGCTTGGAGCTCCGGAATTCCTTGCTGCCGCAGTCAATCTTGCTGACCGCGTTGGCTTCCACGCTGCGATTGCCGCTGCTGGAGATGCCGTGAGGCCGTATCCTTGCCACCGCAACACGAAACACAACCGAAAGTATTCTCCAGGGAGCCGTTCGACTCAGTTTGACCTGAGCCTGAAAAACCGGAATTCTCTCCTCGGACAATACCCGGCAGGCTACGGCTTGCTGGGGGGCGGCCGCAACTTACTGCTGGAATCCGCGCAGGAAGCTACGCTCATGAGTGTATCAACCTGGGAAACGAAGGTCAATCCAACGGCGATGCCATTCCGCGTCGAATTTCGCCACCATGTACCAGCTTTTAACGCTCTCAGGTATAGCTTTAACTACACCTGAACGCGGCATTCGTGACGACCGACACAGAGGTTAATAACCATAATTCTGTAACGCGGGATTCACTTGAAGACCTCGCCGTCTGCTCTCCCAGTCAACTTTGTAGATTGTCGCTCTATACTGTCTTGAACTGTATTGTCTCGAACCGTCGCCATCAGACAGGCACGTATGGATCATCTCTGGAGTCCCTGGCGCTTTACTTACGTCACCACGGCGGACAATGCGGTGCGCCCCGGTGTGCCTGAGAAACTGGCCGCCTGGCCGGGCAATCTAGGCTGCGTCTTCTGCAATCTCATCGCATCCATTGACTACGCGATCGCCAACGGAATGAGTGCCGACTGCGCTGAAGCCGCCGGCGGCCTGGTGCTGCGCGGGCAACACTGCTTTATCTGCCTCAACGCGTACCCATATACGTCAGGCCACGTGATGGTGATGCCCTACGCACATCTCGACCAGCTCGCCAAGCTCCCCAAAGAAACCGCCCACGAACTCATCGACCTCGCGCAGTTTACCGAACGCGTGCTGAACCGCGTGTACTCTCCCCATGGCTACAATTTTGGCTTGAACATTGGCAAAGCAGCAGGTGCGGGCGTCGCCGCACATCTGCACTTGCACGCCATGCCTCGCTGGACTGGCGATACAAATTTTATGACCACCGTTGCCGAAACACGCGTTCTGCCTGAAGACTTGGAATCGACCTGGAAGCGCCTGCGCCAAGGGATCAGGGAAGTCGAATAATTTCTGGTATCCGCGGCAGACTGCTCTTATCATGGGTTCGCTGTTCAATTGACTGTGAGGACTGCTATGAAAATTTTTCTTTGCGCATGCGCTTCAATCTTTTTGGCGTTGAGTGGTGCCACTACGGCACGGGCAGCAGATATAACCGGCACATGGAATGCCAGTATGCAGGCGCCCGGCGGCGGCGACAGCATGCAGATTGCGTTCACCTTCAAGCAGGATGGCGCCGTGTTGACCGGCAGCGTACAGGGACCGCAGGGCGATGCCATGGCGATCACCGACGGCAAAATCGACGGCGACAAAATCTCGTTCAAGGTTTCCTTCAACGGAATGACCATTACCCACGAGGGCACCATCAATGCCGCGGGAGACGAAATCAAACTGAGCTCGAAGTCGGATTCGGGCGATTTCCCAGGGATGGAAATGACGTTAAAGCGCGCGAAAGCTGCGACGGCTCCTGCCGTCACCGCTTTACCGGCGACGCTGACTCAATTCCAATCGGGTCTGTAGCTGCTTTGACCATCAAGTATCAAGCCGGCTGGAACGCTCCACATTAAAGGGCGTCCAGCCCGCCGCTCTGGTCGGCTTCAGCCGCCAACGCAAGTAAGGGCTCTTCATCGTCTGCCGCGGCATCCAGTAGATTCTGCGGCAATGCTTTGCTTGTTCTGAGGCCAAGCTGTTTCAGCATTTCCACTTGGCGAACCAGGTTTCCGGGCCCTTCGCTCAATTTCTTCAATGCGGCTGAGTAGTGCTGATCGGCGCTATTCAAGCTTTCGCCTACAGCCTCGAGATCAATGACGAATCCCACGAACTTGTCGTAGAGTTTAGCGCCGCGATCCATCACATCCTGCACGTTGCGTGCCTGCAGCTCCTGCTGCCAAAGAACATTCACAATTCTGATGATGTAAAGCAGCGTCGTCGGCCCTACCAGCAGAATATTTTGCTTGTACGCATCGGCCCATAGTTCAGTGTCATTCTGGAGCGCGATCAGGAACGCCGGTTCAATGGGCACGAACAGAACCACAAAATCCGGGGTGTCAATTCCCGGCAGGCGATGGTACTCGGCTTTCGACAAGCCGGAAATATGTGCGCGCATGCTATTCAGGTGTGCTTTAAGCGCAACCCCACGAGCCTCATCGCTGGTGGCATTCACGCAATCGCTATAGGCGGTGAGCGAAACCTTCGAATCGATGATTAGATTACGACCGCCTGGAAGAAAGACGATCACGTCGGTGCGCGCGGTGCGCTTTCTGCCGCCGTCTTCGCCTTCAAGACCGGTAAAACTCTGTTGGAAACTGTACTCGTGTCCCTCGCGCAAACCCGCTTTCTCAAGCAGGTCCCGCAAAATGAACTCGCCCCAATCGCCTTGCGTCTTCGACGATCCACGTAAAGCCGTAGTCAGATTGCGCGCTTCCTCGGCAAGTTGCTGGTTCAGGCTTCCAAGGCTTCCGATAAGGCCCTCGAGCTTGGCAACGCCAGTCTTGGAGTCGCTCTGCGCCTGCTCCACCTTTTCGCGAAAATCCTTGATTTGCGTCTTCAGCGGCTCAAGCAGCGTGCCCAGTTGTGTCTGGCTGGTTTCTGAAAAAGTCTTCGACTTCGATTCCAGAATTTCAGTCGCAAGCGTCTGGAACTGATTTGAAAGTGTCTGCTTCGCAGATTCAAGCAGAGCGATCTTTTCCGCCATGTTCTGGCGCTCGTTGCGTAGCTCGGCCTCAAGTTCCTTGATGCGCGCACCCTGCACCCGCTCGGATTCGGCCTTGGCCTGCAGCTCTTCGCGGACGGATACCAGAGCTTTCTCGCGTTCGCCGGCCAGAGCCTGGTAACCCGCTCGCGAAGCCGACTCGGCCTGCAACAGCGCAAGGTCAGCCTTCGCACTCTCCAGATTGCGCGACAATTCTGTTGCACGCATTTCCAGCTGCGCGCTTTCAGCGCGCGCAGACTTGCCACGCAGCCAGAATCCAACAAGAATCCCCGCAATTGCGGCAACCACAGCGGCAATCGATGGCAACATTGCTTCCCCCATCAGCGTCTCTTCGCCGAATATACGCCTTTCTGCTGTTAATTTCCCGGCAAATTTCAACGCGAATCTACTCGGCAATGGCAGTCTTCTGGAACACACGGATGGAGCGCATTAACGATCATTGTGGCGGTTGCTATTTTCTTGTTTTTCCACGGCTTTACACACCTCCACCCGCCCGTTAGACTTGAAGTTTCGGGGCCATGCGCTTTTATTCGTAAGCGATGGTTGTGTTTCTCTGCCTCGGCCCGTTATTGTAGGCAGGCGGAATGGGAGCGGTTGTTGAAGCCCCGAAGGATTTTTGAAGTTTCAAAAAATACGAGGAGAAGCACAGCATGGCCGTTGAAGATAAGGTAAAACAGATCATCGTCGAGCAGTTGCAGGTGGATGAAGCCGAGGTAACCCCTGGCGCCAGCTTCCAGGAAGACCTGGGCGCGGACTCGCTGGACGTGGTCGAACTCGTGATGCAGTTCGAAGAGGCGTTCGATCTTGAGATTCCCGACGAAGATGCCGAGAAGATCAAGACCGTGAAGGACGCAATCGACTACATCGAGAAGAACGCGAAAGGTGGCAAATAGCTCTTGGCTCGCAGAGTTGTCATCACTGGCCTGGGGCTGGTGTGCGGTGTAGGAAACACCGCTCCCGAAGTATGGCGGCAATTGGTTGCAGGCGTCAGTGGCATGGGGCCAATCCAAGGTTTCGATACCACTGACTTCTCTGTGAACTTTGCAGCCGAGGTCAAGAACTTTGACCCTCTGAATTTTGTGGAAAAGAAAGAAGCGCGCAAGATGGGGCGCTTCATCCACTTTGCCTTCGCCGCCACCCAGGAAGCACTTGCCCAGTCGGGTCTCCAGATTAACGAGGAGAATTCCGAGCGGGTAGGTGTGTTCATCGGCTCCGGCATTGGTGGATTTGAAATCATTGAGCGTGAGCACTCGAATCTGCTGCATGGCGGCCCGCGCAAAATATCGCCCTTTTTTATTCCTGCCGCCATCGTTAATATGGCCGCCGGCCAGTTGAGCATTCGCTACGGCGCCAAGGGGCCCATTTCAGCGACGGCAACGGCGTGCGCAACTTCGGCCAATTCCATTGGCGACTCAGTGCGGATGATCATGCACGGAGACGCCGACGTCATGATTGCCGGCGGGTCTGAGGCTGCGGTCACGCCACTCTCTGTGGGCGGGTTCGCATCCATGCGCGCGCTTTCAACGCGTAATGATGAGCCTACAAGGGCAAGCCGCCCGTTCGACAAGGATCGCGACGGTTTCGTGATTGGCGAAGGTGCAGGCATTCTGATTCTTGAAGAGCTTGAGTTCGCCAAAGCTCGCGGTGCCAAGATTCTGGCCGAAGTAATTGGCTACGGCATGAGCGCCGATGCTTATCACATGACGGGGATCGCACCTGAAGGCCAGGGAGCGCAACGCAGCATGCGCGCCGCGCTTAAAGATGCGGGACTGAAGCCTGAGGAAGTGGGCTACATAAACGCCCATGCCACCTCAACACCGGCAGGCGACGGCAACGAATCGCGCGCCATCGAACTGGTGTTTGGTGAACATGCCACTAGCCACAAGCTCAAGATCTCCGGCACCAAGTCGATGACCGGTCACTTGCTTGGCGGCGCCGGTGGACTTGAAGCAGGCATCACCGTGCTGGCATTGCAGCACCAGATGCTGCCGCCCACCATCAACCTGGATAACGTAGATCCTGAGTGCAAGCTCGATTACGTTCCGAACAAGGCCATTGCGCATAGCTTCGATATCGGGCTGTCGAATTCGTTTGGCTTTGGCGGCATTAACGCAACGCTGATCATGCGACGTTGGATGGAGTAACGCAGCTTTCCCCTTCTTAGCCTTCAGCTCTCAGTTTTAGAAACAATTAACCGGCGTGCTTATGCGCGCCGGTTTTGTTTTGCCATTAGAAGGTCGACATCCAGCCGCCGTCTACGTAGATCACCTGGCCGGTGATGAAATCGGCGGCCGGAGACGCCAGAAAAACTACTGGCCACGCAATTTCGTCGGGAGTGGCCCAGCGGCCAAGCGGGCAACGCTTCTTTACCCATTCATCGAATGCCGCGTCGGCCATCAGCGCTTCATTCAACTCGGTGGCAACATATCCGGGTGCAATCGCGTTGACCAAAATGCCGTGCGGAGCCCAGTCTACTGCCAGTGCCTTGGTAAGCTGTCCCACTGCACCTTTTGATGCCGTGTAGGCCGATACGCCGCGACGCGCTGCCGCCGTCATGAGTGAGGCAATATTGATGATCTTACCCTTGCGCTCCTGCGAGATCAGCCCACGCGCAAAGCAGCGGCTCAATTCAAAAACAGCGGTCGTGTTTACGGCGAGCACGTCGTTCCAGTCGGTGAGCGAAAGCTCGGTTGCAAGACCGCGGCGCTGAATACCGGCTGCGTTCACAAGAATGTCAGGCTGGCCAAACTGCGCCACGCACCCATCGAACCAGGCCGCGATGCTATCAATGTCTCTGAGATCGCACGCCGAGTAGACCGCGTCGATCCGTGCGGCCTTGAGTTCTTCCTGTGCGCGATTGAGCGCCTCTAAAGATCGCGCCACCAGGATGACGCGCGCGCCGCTCTCGCCCAGGGCGCGTGCCGTGGCAAGGCCGATACCGCGGCTGCCGCCCGTCACCATGGCGAGTTTTCCTGCTACTGAAAAGCGGCTCATTCCTCTGTCAGCTTACTATGCAGCTCGGCCAACGCTTGATCGACGATCATCATCCAGTGACTGCGGCAATTCCTGCGCTGATCAGCACAATAATCACCCACCAACCGAAGACGGCGATGTAGCCGGAACCTTTCTTTGTGCCGGCGACGATGGACGTTCCCATCCCCAGCAGGATCAGGGTCCAGATGGTGACGATATCCAGCGAACTGGCAAGCGAATACAGCGCCTTATTCGTTTCGATCGGATCAAGGAACGCGCCCAGGTTGGTGGGCGCCATATTTTTTATATTGAAGGACTCGGGCGCCATTCCCGCCATGATCGTGATTATGCCAAGAAGCGATTTGATAATGCTTGGCAGGGTAGCGAACATCCACATGGCGAAGATGCCGCCAAAGGTGGCGCGGCCGCCGAATGCGAAGTTGATGGTGCCCCAGATTCCGAGCGACATCAGGGCAACGCCGGCGATCACGAAAACCGGATTCGCAATAAACGCCGCTTCTGTAAATCCGACCGAAATCTTGTTGCTGGTCTCACGCTGCTCCGGTGATGCTTGCGCCAGGCGCGCTTCACTGCTGGGGCTGAGATGGATCTGATTATCGACCACCTGTTGAATACCAATGCGTGTATACACCACGGCAAACAGCATGTATGCAGTGATGGTGTAGATGATGAGCGGCAGCCACCAACTGCGATTACCGTTCTTGATATCTTCGAATGTTTTAGATGGGGCCGTGAATGTATTTACGACGCGCTGCCACTGCGAAAGCTTGAGACCCGGTTCGGCCACGGGGTGAACTCCAGTATCAGACATAATTCCGCCCTTCCAAAAATAGCATTGGAGCTTCGCCCGCGATTGTACCCTGTCCGGCTGAATGATCGCAGATAAATTCTGATGAGCGCAACAGGGAGTTGCTCATGCGGCAGGTTTGCCAGTTGTCGTAGATTAGCGGATGTTCGGGACGAGCGCGCCGGCTGCAATGGATGCGGGCAATGAGCTGCCGCGCCGAGGCGCCTGCGCTGCAGACTTGCTCGGCGCAGATGCTTCGAGCAATGACGGCTGCGCACGTTTTGCTGCTGGGCGAGAAGTGGTGTAGGTCTTGTACACGGTGATGTGGAAGCAGGCCTGCTCAAACTCTTCTTCCACGTCGATCTTGCCCGCGTTCTGCAGCGCGAATAATGTGCGTCGCATCCACAGGAGTTCAGCGCGGGTCATGCCCTGCTTGCCAATGTCGATGGTTGCGCCGGTGAGGTGCGGACTTACGATGTCGCCCTCCGCCGAAGCAGCGTTGCCGTTCGTGCGCCTCAGGTGTTTTTGATATTCAACCGTGCGCACTGCGGAGTTGACCTGGAAGGGACGATGGAAGGCTGCTCCGTGTGCCTTTGCCAGATCGGAAAGAAAGCGAGCGGTCCACGACCGGCAATAACGACGGTTTTCAGGCAGGCCCGGATTCACCACCAGGTTTGCCGATGCGGGCAGGGGAGCCAGCAATCCGTGAGCTATGCGGCTGTTCAGGTCGTCCTCGTCGAGAATGCGTTCCAGGCCTTCGGATTCGAGGATCGTGTTCTGCCGCTGCAAAGATGCCAGCGATCCGCGCAATGAAATTGGCATACCGGTGCGCGGCATCTCAAGCGTGGCAATCTCGGTGGTCGGCGTGTTGTCGCCGGCGTCTGCCGATTCAGTTTCGCGCTCGCTGCGCAGAGCTTCAAGCTTGTATTGCGCAGGCTGCGATGCGGTAGTCGGGCCTGCTGCCGGATCGGCATCCGACGGCTCCGGTGCTTGCTGGCTTATTGCCGGCACGGACGTATGTGTCGGCGGGGAAGAAGGCTGAACTCGCTGCGCAGGCCGAGCGCCGGGATTCGTGACGGAGTTCTGGCTCTGCAGTTCCTTCAAAGCATCTGCGCGGCCGGCATCGTATCCGTTTTGGTAGCCGATTGAGTAGGCAGGGTTGGCGCCTGAGGCCGCCGGGACTGCGATCTGTCGCTGTGGGGTGTAACGAACCTTACGTACTGCGGATCTGAGGGGCTTATACGCGCCGGTGCGCCTGGAGGTTGTCCGGGAGCCTGTGTGGGAGGAGCTGCGTGTGTGAGCCGTAGTTCTCCTGTGAGCCTTTGAAGACCCCGCAGTGGAAGCAATGGCTGGTACAGCCGAAACTACCAACAGAACGAAAGCGAAAAAAAACGTCCGGCGCATGTAGGAGTGTGCGGACAATCGAGAGCTTCTCCAGAGTATCCCAATTGTTCCGCTAGGCGGAGTACCCGGAGGGATACGGTTTTGTCTGATAATTGGATGCGCCAGCTCTCGTTTGGTATGCAGCGGCTACGAGTGGCAATTGGCAAGCTGTTGCAGGTCAACAGCTTGCCAATTGCCTTTTTCTTGGCGCTAGGGCTTTGCCTGTTCCAGCATGTAACGTACGGCCGCTTCAAGTTCCGCTTGAGATACGTCTTCCACCACGCCCGCATCGCCAATGCCAACCGGCAACACGAAGCGCCGCACCCCCCCAATATTTTTTTTATCTGCGCCGGTGGCCGCAATTACCTTTGCTGGACGCAGATTGAGGGCAGGGAATGGGCCGTACAGATGAATGAGGCGCTCAAGGCGTTCGTGTTGAGCCGCGGTGATGGTGCCGCGCGTGCGTGCAATGTAGAGCGCGGCAATCATTCCCCAGGCAACTGCCTCGCCATGCAGCAGAACTTTGTACGCTGTAGCCTGTTCGATCGCGTGACCGACAGTATGGCCGAGATTCAAAATCATGCGAAGACCCGATTCGCGCTCATCGCGGCTGACGACATCGGCCTTCATTCGTATGGATGCGACAATCACTTTTTCAAGCGCGCGCGCATCGCGGCCAATGATGGACGAGGCATTCTCTTCCATATAGCGGACCAGCGAGCGATCGCGAATAATGCCGGCCTTCACGCTCTCCATCAGTCCGGCCTTCAACTCGCGCACGGGTAGCGTGCCCAGCGCGGCAATGTCGGCGAATACGGCGCGCGGCTGATGAAAGCTGCCTACTAGATTTTTTCCTTCGGGCAGATTCACGCCGGTTTTGCCGCCCACAGACGAGTCGACCTGGGCGAGGAATGTGGTGGGCACCTGAACGTAAGGAATTCCGCGCATGAAGATGGCGGCCAGAAATCCGCCAACGTCGCCCACAATCCCGCCGCCGAATGCGATCAGCAGACTGCCGCGATCGCCGCCTGCGCGCAGCATTTCGCGCAGCAGCCGGTCAACACTGGCCATGGTCTTGTGCTTTTCCCCGGGAGGCAGAAAGAGCGCAATAGGCGGCTCGGAAAATGAGGAGCAGAAGACCTGGCCCCAGAGCGCCCAGATTGGTTCCGAAGTAAGCACGAAGACGCGGCGAGGCAGGCGGCCGACGGCCCGTTGAATGCGCGGCGCAAGCGACTGCAGCAGTCCGCTGCCCGCGAAAACGTCATACTTTGCAGTTGGTGTATCGACCCGTATGGTTTGCACGTTGCTTTAATCGTAAAGCACGCGGGCAGAATAGGGCACTGAGCCAGCAACAACAATGCCGGCACGTTTAATCAGTGCGGAAGTTGATCGCACGGCACCTGGTGCACCTCTAGTACCTGGATTTTGTAATCGGATGGAGGTTGAAAGATCGCCTGGTCAGGCTCGCCAAGATCAAGATGCACAACCTCGCGGGTCGTTTTGCCATTGCGGGGATCGTCAGAAATGGACTTCAAGGTCAGCCCCATCAGGCTCGGTGCGCTCCAGAATTCTTCGGTCGTGACCAGTGGCTGATCATTTCCGATTTGTCCTGCTGGGATGGTGCGGGTAATACGGCGGCCGTGGACTTCGATCCCTTCGATCGTGGTTACCCCAATGTCCTCCATCTGCGGTTTTGGTTGCCGTTGCGGGGCCGTTGTAGCAACCGGCATTTGCGGCGAAGGATGAGGGTCAAAATTCACTGAGAACGTCCCCGCATCATTGCGCCAGCAACCATGTCTCTGATCTTGCGGAGGGAGTTTTTGCACGACGGCCTCATGCGTACGCGATTGCCAATTCGTGCTCGTATCATCTGCGGGGTCTTGCACGGATGTAATTGAGTTTTCGGAGTGATTGGGGCCCATGGCGGTGTTGACGGTTTGCCTAAACGTGCGGGAACTTGAATCTCTCGCTTCGATTTCCTTGCTCTCTCGCTTAATCGTGGTGCCGTTTGGAAGAGTTCTGACGGAAGTGATTTTGAATTCTGCGGTGTAGGGTACAGGAGCGGGACGTACATTATTCGTCCCAGGCGCCTGACAGTTAAGCGTGAGAGGAGTTATCAGAAAGGCAAAGCTAAATGGGATAATCAGAAGGAATTTGCAGAGCGTGCTTGTCATTTCAACCCCCGACTAATGATCTCCGTGGATGCGCGATTCGGTTGCCCGCTGACCTCGGTCGGGCTGAGATATTCAGCAACAATATTTGCCGATGAAACTGATGAATCGTGGCGCAGTTTCTGAATTTCTCGGCTTGCCAAAAGTATATCGCTAAATAAACCAGATCAATGGAATTAAACCGGCGGCGGCCAGGCCGAGCAGAAGGAGCAATCCCATGCGGCCGGTCTTGCGGTCGGCGAGCGAATAGGCGTAGATGCCCTTGGCGACGTTGTTGCTGGCCGCAGCAATCAGGATTGCGCCGGCGGCAACGCTTACCGGCGTCAATTTCCCAGCGTCCTGGGTGAGTCCCATGATGAGTGGGTCCACATCGGCTACGCCCATGATGGCGGCCAGAATATCGACGCCGCCTTTGCCCAGATAGGTGACTGCCAATTGCGTGACGATGAGCATAACCAGGAACAGCCCGGCAAACATGAATGCTGTCAGGAGCTCGAGCGGATTTCTGGGTTCGTACTCGCGCTTGACATCTTCGGTGCTGTCGTCAGCGCGCCTGGACCATAGCCAACCAACTGCAAGTGCCGAGACCGAGAGGGAAAGGAACGGAACAATCAGCTCCGCCAGCAGTTGGCGATTGAAGAGCGCCAGTAAAGCCGTCAATCGCAAGTACATCATTCCGCAGGCGATCAGGATTCCGCCTGAAAACAGGTGAGGATGGTTTTCGTGTTTGGCCCGCTTGGCCATCACGACGGAGGTCACAGTAGATGAGTAAGCGCCGCCGAGCACAGCGGCCAGCACAATTCCGCCCTGGCCCTTGGTCAACTTTTGCAATACGTAACTGCCGTACGAAATCGCGCTGATGGCGACAACGACCAGCCATGTCTTGAACGGATTCACGTGAAACGGCCCGAACTCCTGGTTGGGCAGTGTAGGCAGGACCACCACGCTCAGCAGCAGGAATTTTGCGAATGTTAGAATCTCGCCCGGAGCCACGCTGGTGGCGAGGTTTTCAAGCGCCACCTTCAAATCGAGCAGCAAAAGGCTGGCGACGGCCAACGCAGTCGCAATCCAGAAATGGTCGTAGCAAATGAGCGCGCCGACGAGGAACGTCGCCAGGCCCGACATTTCTGTTGTAACGCCGCCAGGCTTTTCGGCTGCGAGTTTGTGCCAATAGGAGAGCAGCAGAAATCCGGCGACAACAACAAAGCCGACAGCGAGCAGTATCAGTTGCGGGCCTGCGACCAGAGCGATGGAGAATCCAATGAGCCCGATCAGTGGGAAGGTGCGGACGCCGCCAAAGGAGTAATTGCCCGTCGCTTTGTGCTCTTCGCGCTCCAGGCCAACCAGGAACGACAGAAAGAGAACCATGACGATCTTCAGAGCTTCAGACGGTAGCAGGTTGAAGAGCTGCATTCGATCCAGGCCTCCGCGTCATTGGCCGGCTAAAACTTCAGCGCGGCCAGGGTGCACGGTCCTGAAGTGCGCACCCAATCATTCGCATGTCTGTGAGCAACCTGCTAGAAAGCTTACACTTTGTTGCCGCCGTCTGCGCTCGTTTTTTTACCAGCTATGCAGCCATTGTTCGTCGTGACCTATGCGGACCGGTGTTCGGAAAAGCACGCTCAGCCGCGCCTCAGTCAGCAACTCCTCGCGGGGGCCATCGCCAACAATGCGGCCGTCGCGCATGAGGATGATGCGCTCGATTTCGGGCAGTATGTCGCCGAGATGATGTGTAACCAGTACCAGGCCGGTGTCTTCCTGTGCAAGGCGGCGGAGGGTCTCACGCAGTTCGCGCTGGGCAGCGAGATCAAGCGCATTTGAAGGCTCGTCAAGGAGCAGCTGTTTGGGCCGATGAACGAGAGCGCGAGCGATTACGATGCGCCGTTTTTCACCGGCCGACATGGTGCCCACCAGTTGCGAGCTGAGATGCGTTGCCTCTATTCGTTCCAGTGCTTCCGCGGCGCGGGTACGCATATCTTCGGTTACATGCAGATTGGGCCACAGTGTAGACGCAGAGAAGAAGCCGGCAATCACCGCATCAAGGCCAGTGGTTACAGCGGTGCGCTCGCCGGGCAGGTCAGAGCCCACGACGCCGAAGTGCTTGCGCAGTTGCGTCAGGTCCCAGCGCTCACGGCCAAAGATTCTCACATGCATTTCTGGCTTCACGATGGGATAGATCTGGCAGGTCATGGTCAGGATAAGGGACGACTTGCCACAACCGTTTGGGCCCATGATAGCTACATGTTCACCGGCGCGAATGTGCAGATTCACATCGTGCAGCACAATTCGTTCGCCTCGAGCGACGTTCACGTTGCGCAGATCGAGAAAATCGGCGGCATTGTCCATATTGGAGGGTACATTTGCCCCCTGCTGGCCGACGCGCTCGGTTGATTTCCTTGTCATCAATCCCCCGGTCCTCCTGCTAGATTAAATGGGTCGGGTCTGGAGCCTGACTGAATAGAGAAATGACAGACCTTTCGCGACTCATCATCCCCCGCGGATTTCGCTTTGGCGCCACGAAAGCAGGCCTGAAGGCCAGTGGCCGCCCTGATTTTGCATTGATCGTCGCCGATGCTCCGGCCAGTGCCGCGGCCGCATTCACGGCCAACCGGGTCACGGCCGCGCCGCTCATCGTTGACAAGCAGCATTTAACCGCGACGAAGGGCAAAGTGCGGGTGGTTGCAATCAACGCAGGCAACGCAAACTGTGCTACTGGCAAAGCCGGACTGGATGCGGCAAAAGCCACATGCGCCGCCGCTGCAAAAGTATTCGGCTGCAAAAGCGAAGAAGTATTTCCTTCGTCGACAGGCGTCATCGGCAAGCCGCTGCCGGCTGAAAAGCTGATCGATGTAATGCCCTCGCTCGCGGCGTCCCTGGGTTCAGAGTCAGACCACTTTATTGAAGTGGCGCAAGCCATTATGACCACCGATCTGGTGGAGAAGACGGCATTCGCGCGGCTTGAAGTCGCCGGCCCTGACGGAACTACCAAGGAAATTTGTATTGCTGGAGTGGGCAAGGGCTCCGGCATGATTCATCCGCAACTGGTGCCGCACGCCACCATGCTGGTCTACATCCTTACCGATGCCATGGTAGAGCCGGGCATTCTGGACGAGTACCTGCGCTCCGCAATTGAAGTCAGCTTTAATCGCATTTCGGTTGACGGAGACACGTCGACAAACGACACAGTGCTGTTGCTTGCATCCGGCGCAAGCGGCGCCTCCATTGGCCAGGGAGATGCGGCCTTTGCCACGGCTCTCACGCAGGTTTGCACTTCTCTGGCGCGACAGATCGTGGCTGACGGTGAAGGTGTAACCCACGTAGTCGAGTTGCACATTGAAGGCGCGGCAAGCGATGCCGACGCGCTGCGCGTGGCTAAGACCATCGCCCACTCACCCCTTGTGAAGACGGCCTGGGCTGGTTGCGATCCCAACTGGGGGCGGTTGGCTGCGGCCATCGGCTACTCGGGCGCGCAGATCGATCCGGATCGCATCGACATCTCGTTTGGCGAGCTTGCCATTTGCCGCGATGGCGGACGGGCTGCCGATTTCGACGAGGTGTCTGCACATGCCTATATTTCGCAGCCGGAGTTTTCAATTTCCATCCAGCTACACCAGGGCGAGGGCCGCTGCGTCTTCTGGACGACTGATCTAACCCACCAGTACATCCACATCAATGCGGACTACTCCACGTAGCTTACCCGGTCGATATTCACGCCGGCCTGTCGTGCTTGCTCAAGTTACAATCGCAGCAACGATCATTTTTGTTTTCAAGCCCAATGACAAAAGCACCATCGACTGAAAGATCTCCTGACGGATCGCTGTCTACTCATACCGGCTTTTCGCTGATTTCGAATGAGAAGCTCCTTGAGATTTACTCGACCATGCTGAAGTGCCGCATGCTTGGGGAGCGCATTCACACCCTTGGCAAAAACTCAGGCAAAACGGCCGGCCCTTCGGTGCACATTGCGGCTATTGCAGGGTCGACCATTGACCTGCTGCCCGGTGATACGATTGCACCGTCGCCCGGCGCGTTCACTCCGTGCTTTGCCAAAGGCATGACCTTGGCTGCAATCTTTTCAATCGTCGTGCCGCGAAGCACCGCACATCGGCCGCGTTACTCAGCTCTCAATGTGATTCCGCCATCGTTGAGCATGGCGAAGCAAATCAAGCGCGCACTCGAAGCCGCGGCCCTCTACAAGGCCAAACGGAACAAAAAGGTTGTGATTGTCTTTTCGAGCGATGCATCCGGCGCGTCATGCGAACTTGATAGCGCCTTGAAGATCGCTGCAAAGAAAAAGCTGCCTGTCCTTTTTGTGTGCGAGACAAAGTTTCAGGACGATGCTCGATTGGCGCGCGCCAAAGACTACGAACTTCCCGCTGTAGCGGTTGAAGACGACGATGCTGTCGCAGTTTATCGCGTGGCTACCGAGGCGCTGGCGCACGCCCGTCGCGGAAGCGGGCCGACCCTGATCGAGTGCAGACCCTGGCCCTTTAATGAGCGAGGTTCGGGTAAAAGAGCGTCCGGCAAGCGGCAACCGGCAAAGCATCCGATCAGCAAGATGGAAGCGTACCTCGCAACGAAGGACTTGTTCAGCAGGCGATTCAAATCGCAGCTGATTGCGGACTTCAATCGCGAGCTTGATGCCGCTATCAAAACTGCACGCTAAATATATTTAATGGATGGCCAGTTAACGCGCTCGCGGATGAGTGCGGTCGTACACCTGCATCAACTGCCCTGTAGTTAATTGCGTATAGCGCTGTGTTGTTGACAGGCGTTCGTGACCCAGTAGTTCCTGAATGGCGCGCAGATCTGCGCCTTCTTCAAGCAAATGCGTGCCGAACGCATGGCGTAGCGTGTGCGGATGCACATCCGCTGAGAGACCGCGCACGATTGCAATCCGCTTTACAATCCGGCCAACGCTGCGAGTGGTCAGGCGCGCGTCGCCGCCCGGCTTGCCAAGCCCGCGCAATTGAAGGTTTACGAAGAGGGCTGCCTTTGCGGCTTTGGCGGTCAAGCCTGCTGCGGCGAACTTTGCATCACGCTCGCTGAGATAGGCACGAATTGCTTGAGCTGCGGCGTCGCCCAGCGGCACGTAGCGCTGCTTCTGGCCTTTGCCGCGAATCAGAATTGCTTCATTGGCCCAGTGAATGTCATCCAGGTTTAGCCCCACTAGCTCCGCATTTCGAATACCGCATCCGTAGAGCAGTTCCAGAATCGCTCTATCGCGCGCAGGCCAGCTCGCCGCATCTTCTCCTACTGAATCCACAACCATATTCATCTGTTCGATAGAGGGAACGCGTGGAAGATGCTTTGGCAATCGCGGCGTTGCAACCAGCGATGCGGCATTCTGTTCGAGGTAACCGTTGCGCGCCAGCCATTTGAACCAGCTGCGGATTGCCGCAAGCGCACGGGCCGCTGATGCGCGCGAAAGTCCATGCGTGTAAAGCACGCCGAGATAAGCGCGAATATCCGTGTGTTCAATGCGCTGCACAAGCTCGGTCAGATTGGCGTCCGCGCCTGCCGCAAATTTCGGTTGCGTGCTCAACCACTGCGTAAATGAGTTCAGTTCGCGCTGATACGCGCGCAATGTATGCGCAGATGACCCTCGCTCGTTGGCAAGAACCTTCATGAAGTCCGCTGCAAGCGAATGCAGCGGCGATTCAACAGCAGCCGTAGGCGCGGTGCTCATGCTGGATTACCTTCGGTTCGCACGGCAGACTTCCTGCGGCCAGTGCTTATGGCGCGGGCGGTTTGCGCAGGCTTCACAACTTCTGGCCGGGAGGCCGCGCGCGGATGGTGCATACGATGCACAGCTTTCAGGCGGCCAAGCGCGAGATGCGTGTACACCTGCGTAGTGGAGATGTCCGCGTGACCAAGAATCATCTGCACGCTACGCAGGTCTGCGCCATGCTCCACCATGTGGGTGGCGCAACTGTGCCGCAGCCGGTGCGGGCTGGCCGACTTGTTCGACAGCTTGACCAGGTGCCACACCCACTGGCGCGTGAGCGGCATGCCGCGCAGAGAAAGAAAAAGGCGCGCGACGTCCTGCCGTGCTGTGCTGGTCTTGCTGCGTGAACTGATGCGGGCCAGGTGTGGACGGCCTTCGAGCAGGTACGTTTCAATTGATTCAATCGCAGCGCGGCCCAGCGGAACAATGCGTTCCTTGTCGCCTTTGCCGCGAACATGCACGCGCCCGGCATCGAGCGCGAGGTCGCTCGTTGATAACGAAGTGACTTCAGACACGCGTAGCCCGCCGGCATAAAGCAGCTCGAGAATGGCTCGGTCGCGCAATGCCGTTGCCAGCGCCTGTGGATGCGATGCCGCCATTCCGGCGCGCTCCAGCATCTCGGCCACCTCAGGCTCAGCTAGCGATTTGGGCAGTACTTTCCAGGCTTTCGGCGACTCGATGTTGACTGTTGGATCGTGATGAACGCGCTTGTCGAGCAGCAGCCATTTGAAAAATCCGCGCAGGCAGCTCAACTTGCGCGCTGATGATCGCGACTCAATGCCGTGTTTGCGCATGTGCTCAAGGAAGCCCGCTACGTCGTCTTCCCTGGCTTTCAAAAGCACACCATCCCTGCCTTCAAGGAATTCGGCAAAGATCCGAAGGTCGCTGAGATATGCTTCGCAGGTGAGCGGTCGCAGGCCCTTTTCTACAGTTAAATAAACTTTGTAGTCGTTCAGGAGCGACAGATTGCTTATGTTCTCCACAGTTCGATTATCCGCGTGTTGATGCTGCGGTTACGGGACGGTAAAGATTCGTAGAACCTCGTTCATCATGGACTCAAGACGGTCAATAAGAGGTTCGCCAAGGGGGGGGAGGTTACCTGTTCTCAGGTTTCACAGCTTGCCAGGCTTTAAGAACATAGAAGCTGGAAACCCAAATTAGGCTTGGTTATATCAAAATTCAGTAATTTCCGTGGTCCAGTGTCGCGGCTGTCACGTGCAAAGATCAGCCATTTCATAGAAAATAGAATTGGATGGATTCGGATTGGATTGAGGATCGATTGACACCTGCGCAAACAGTAATTCACAAGTGGACCGCCCAGGAGTTCAAACGGCTGGTTCTGGACGCAAAACCCAAGGTTGCAGTGTTCGATTGCGATGGGACTCTCTGGGGCGGTGACGCGGGCTACGGCTTTATGGCGTGGTCTCTTGAGCGGGGACTGGTTTCACGCTCCACCAGCGATTGGATTGACAATCGCCATCGCGCCTACCGTGCCGGCGAGGTTAGCGAATTAGTCATCTGCGGCGAGATGGTGCGGATCTACGAAGGCCTGCGTGACAAGGAGCTGCGTGCGGCCGCTGCACGGTACGTGAACGAGTTTGTGCGCCCGCGCATTTTTGCTGAAATGCTCGACCTGGTGGCAGCGTTACGAGTTGCCGGCACAGACATCTGGGCAGTGAGCTCAACCAATCGTTGGGTCGTTGCCGAGGGCGTGCGTGATTTCGGTATTCCGGAAAACCGCATCCTCGCAGCCGACGTTCGCGTAAAAGACGGTGTAATTACCAGCGAAATTCTGGACGTGCCCACGGACGAAGGGAAGGCAGTTGCGCTTCGACGCACTGGATTGCCCAATCCCGACGCCGTGTTCGGCAATTCCATTCACGATCTGGCCATGCTCGAGATGGCAAAAAATCCCTACCTGGTAAATCCGTCGCCCGCGCTGCTTGCTGCCGCGGCAAAAAACGGCTGGGGATACTTCAGGCCTGAAGGCGCCGGAGAAATCGGCACTGCGGTGACCGGGGAATAATTTCGCCGGATAGCAATTAGGAAAGGACCCGAATCGTTTCCCTTACCGGGACCATCCCTTGGTACCGTGGCGATTGTTACAGTTACACTGGAAGTGTGGAAGGAAACCGGCCCAATCCAGGTCCGCGGCCAAATGGCCCTGCCCTCCGCTTTGTGGCGGCTGCGCTTATCGTGCGCGGTGGTCAAATCCTCATCGGGCAACGGCGTCCCGATCAGCCAATGGCGTTGCAGTGGGAGTTTCCGGGCGGAAAAATCGAACCTGGCGAGAGCGCGGAGCAGGCGCTTACCCGCGAATTGGCTGAAGAACTCGGCATTCAGGCTTCGGTGGGCGCTCCGGTCACACGCATCCGGCATAATTATCGCCACGGCGGCGCCGTCGACCTGCAGTTCTTCGCAGTCCATGAGTTCGCCGGCGAAATAGACAACCAGATATACGAGCAGGTGAAGTGGGTCAAGCTTGAAGACCTGACAGGCTACGAATTCCTGGCAGCCGATCGCGGGCTGATCAAAGATTTAGCCGCAGGCAAGCTGCTTTAAGCAGGCATTCGCTCAAATATTCCAGGATTGCAGCCAGCGCGCAAAAACGTGCCATTGCTCTGTTGCGCCGATCATGCCCCTTGTCTCCTCAATCACAATCACCAGCGCACTGCCCCATAGCGTGGCGCGATGAATTTTGTGCGTCGCCCAGAGATCGTAAAGCACCAGCGCAACAATGAAGAAGAAAGAAACCAGCGTGGCGTGCTCAACGATGCGATAAAGCCAGGGAAACGGCCAGCGCGCGATCGCCGCCACAATAGGACCACACATAGCTAAAATGACCAGTCGTTTGTGGGCCGCGGAGTCTTTGCGTGCGCGATAGGCAAGACCTATTAATACAGCGAAGAGAAAAATCGCGGTGATCGGCACAACCGTAAAGGCCAAATTGTCGGGCGGGTGCGGCAGGTAGCTCCCCTTGCCAACACTGTCGGCGGTTGCCAGCACTCCCAGCACAATCATCAAGCAAGCCAGCACAAATCCAGCCATGCCGAGCTTGCGATGCAGATCGACGCGGCCTGCGGACACAAGCGTGGTCTGCGCCAACAGCACCAGCATCCACAAGCTGAACACGCCGCCATGGATGTGCAAGATAGGCGTAAGCGGAGGCGCGTGATACACACCGGCCAGAAAGTAGCTTCGTGCGAATCCAAGAAAAACCGTGCCCAGCATAATCACAATAAGGCTGGTAAAGAAAACGTGATCGTAGCGCCGTCCCGGCAGGCGCTTTGCGTGCGAAGTGGAAACTCGCGAAGTTGTAGCCATAAAACCTCCGGTAGGAAAGGACGAGCCAATGTCCAATGGGGAAAAGGGAACAGCAGAAGTATAGGTCACCGAATACGGGGTGCGAAGGAAAATCTCAGTGGCCTGGCAACATGCCCCAGAGCATCACTAGTGTCATGCCGATCACGATCACGCTTGTTCCCCAGGCGATCACGTTCCACAGCCGCGTGTTCTTGTGGTCGCCCATCAGGTCTTTACGATTGATGAGCAACAGCATGAGAATGATGATGACCGGGAGCAGCACGCCGTTCAGCACCTGCGACAGGATGGCGAAGTTGATCAGCAACGCATCCGGCAACAGCAGCACAGTCGTAGCGCCACCCACAATCAGCAAGGTGTAAAGCCAGTAGAAAAACGGCGCTTCTTTGAAGTTTTTGTCCACGCCGGATTCGAAACCCAGGCCCTCGCAAACTGTGTATGCCGTAGAGAGCGGCAGAATGGAAGCCGCGAAGATCGAAGCGTTGAACAGGCCAAAGGCGAACAAGATAAATGCATAGTCGCCGGCAAGTGGGCGCATGGCTTCGGCAGCGTCACTTGCCATCTGGATGCTGCCCATTCCATGAACGTACAGTGTGGCAGCGCAGGCCACCACAATGAACCAGGCCACGATGTCAGTAAAAAAACTGCCAACGATCACGTCGAGTCGTGAAGCCGTATAGTCCTTTAAACGAATCCCTTTCTCGACAATTGAAGATTGCAGATAGAACTGCATCCAGGGCGCAATCGTGGTTCCTACTATGGCGACGGCCATGTAGAGGTACGCACCATTTCCCCAGGCGGACCTCTGGGGTAATTTCACGGTGGCCAGCAATGCGTCGTGCCAGCTAGGCTCAGAAAGCACACCCGCAAAGATATAGGCGATATAGACGAGCGAGGCTACCAGAAAAATTTTTTCCGTGCTTTTGTATGTCCCCTTCACCACCATGTACCACACCAGCGCCGCGCAGATAGGCACTGAGATGAACTTGGTTACTCGGAAAAGATGCAGCGAACCGGCGATGCCGATGAACTCCGTCACCACGTTGGTGTAATTCACCACCACCAGCAGCACCATCAAGATGAATGTCAGGCGCAAGCCGAATTCTTCGCGGATCAGGTCGCTAAGACCTTTGCCGGTGACCACGCCCATGCGGGCGCACATCTCCTGCACAACAATAAGCGCAACAGTAATAGGAATGATGGTCCACAACAGGGTGTAACCGTACTGCGCTCCTGCCTGGGAGTAGGTGAGAATTCCGCCGGAATCGTTATCGACGTTGGCAGTAATAAATCCGGGGCCGAGAACGGCCAGGAACATAAATATCCGGATTCGCCAGCGCTTCCACATGGGTCGAGGGTTTCCTATGGAGGATTCATCAGGTTTTGAATTGAGCGGAAAAGTTTTCCTCACTGACCATAACAGGAGACACCGCGATCCCGCGAACTCCGGTGTCAGGCAATTTTCGTGACTCTCAATTGACGGACCTGCGGATTGGAACTTACCAAATCTCCTTGAACGCCAATACTTCGTGCGTGTACTCTCAGTTCACTCGATTCCCGCTGGGTTCAAGCTTCTCAAATCGACATAATGCTGCCTAACCGCCAGGAGGTCCCTTGCGAACGATGCGTTTGGTTTCTCTCAGAGCCGTGAGCTCTTTCATGGTCACATGCTCTCTGGCTGCGACTCTCGCTGCCCAAACTCCGACTCCACGGAAGATCGCCGTTTCCCGCACCTTCGGCAATCCCGGCCAGGTGGGACTCTTCATTGCCGCGTCCGACGGCAGCAACGAACACCCCCTGCTCTCCTCCAAGGATTCGGACTACGATCCCGCCTGGGCTCCTGATGGATCGTTCATCGTCTTTACTTCCGACCGCGCGGGCTCGGCCGATCTCTATCTAGTCAAGCCTGACGGCACCGGCCTTAAACAACTGACCAACGATCCGGCATACGACGATCAGGCATCGATTTCTCCTGATGGCAAAGAAATAGTTTTTGTGAGTAGTCGCGATGGTGGCACCTCCACCCTCTGGACCATGGAAATAGCAACGCGCCAGGTTAGGCGTCTCACTTCGGGAAAGGATGGCGATTTCCGGCCTTCGTGGTCCCCCGACGGCCGGTGGATCGCCTTCTCGTCAAGCCGCAATCATGCTGCGCCGTTCGCGCACGGGCGTTGGGAACGTCTTCAGCTCACTGATCTCTATATCATTCATCCCGATCAATCGGGTCTAAAGAAAGTGACCAACCGCAGCGGCTTCTGCGGAAGCCCAAAGTGGATGGCGGATAGCCGGCATCTCGTGACTTACTGCATGGACGCGGAAGACACACTCGCGACTCGCCTGCAGAATCCTGACCCGGGTCACGATACAAAATTGTTCTCGATCGATATCAACACCGGAGCGTCAATCGATCTGCCCGCCGGACCAGGCGTCAAAATCAATCCTTCTCCACTTCCAGGAAACGATGTGGGATACGTGAGGAAAGACAAGGCAGATCCCGGCGGAGGCATCTACTACATGAGCGGCAAACGCGGTCCTCGAGGAGACATTCGAACTGCGTCGTGGTCTCCCGATGGCAAGCAAGTGGTCTTTCATAAACGCCTCTCCATCAACTTCCCCGCGCTGAGCAAAGCGTTCACGGTCAATCCGAACTACGAATTGAGCCTTACTGGAACGTACATACCTGCGTTCAGTCCTGATGGCGATCGGTTCGCCACCAATAGCCGCCCCTCACCAAACCCGTTCGGAGCCAGCCTGTTGGTGACAGATGCTGCCACAGGACACGCCGAAACCATCTATCACGACAAAAACCGCAACGTGCTTGCGGCGCAATGGTCTCCGCAGGGCAACAAAATAATTTTCAGCATTGGAGCGTTCGGGGCGTTCTTCCAGGGATTCCATGAAGTGTTCCTGAAGCCCGCGGATCGTGTCGAAGGCGGCGCACAGATCGCGATCATCGATCCCGACGGAAAAGGGTTTGAAGAGCTGACCTCAGGTTCCGGCAATAACGCGTTCCCGTCGTTCTCGCCCGATGGCCGCCGTTTTGTCTATCGCGCATTCGAGAAAGATAGCTATGGTCTGCGCATCATGAACCTCGAGACGAAGACCGTTACGGCCTTGACGAGGGATTACGATAATTTCCCGTTGTGGTCGCCGCGTGGCGACTTGATTATGTTCGCGCGCCTGGTGGATGAGGCGTACGAGATTTACACGATCAAGCCCGATGGCACAGGTTTGAAGCGCCTCACCTACACACATGGAAATGAGGCGCACATGGCCTGGTCGCCTGACGGAGAGTCGATCGTGTTTGCCAGTTCCCGAATGGGGTTCAAGGACGAAGGCGTTTATACGGATGCTCCGCAGCCTTACGGTGAGCTGTTCGTGATGCGCTATGACGGAACTCACATCGAACAGATCACTGATAACCAGTGGGAAGACGGTACTCCGGCCTGGCAACCAACCGGAGCCCGGCAAGTTGCCCTCAAGAAGTAGAAGGCTTGGCTGAATTGCCAGCGGCTGAGGACGAAATGCGCGGCCGCAGCTCAACACACTCGCCATTGGGCCGGCCCTGCATTAGAAAATTTTCGTAAAATACTGAAGTTTTCACTTGACTATTCCTTGGAGCCGGATAATACTCAAGTCGCTACTTCAGTATTCCCCGAGGAGGAATTGATTATGGAACAGCCCAAAGTCGTACACAGCACCTTTACCCTTGAGCGCAAATTTTCCAAGCCACCGGAGGTCGTTTTCGCAGCATTCTCTGATCCCGCCAAACTGCGGCGCTGGTTTGCGGATAGCAAAGCTCATGAAACCGAGGCATTCACCGTGGATTTCAAAGTCGGTGGAGAGGAATATCTGCGCTACAAGATGATCGGCGGACCCGTGGCCGGTCTGACAGTTGTGAACAAAGGAAGCTACCAGGTGATTGTGCCCAACGAGCGCATCGTAACTGCCACAACCATGTCTGTCGAAGGCCGGCCTATCTCTGCTTCACAGGTGACTATCGAACTACTTCCCACTAGTGAAGGTACTGACCTGATCTGCACGCACCAGGGTGCGTTCTTTGAGAACGCCGACGGACCGCAACTTCGTGAGCAGGGATTTCGCGTACTGATGGATAAACTTGCAGCGATGCTGGCGAATTGACTATGAGCAAACCTGCCCGGGCCAGGCCCAAAGCAGTCCCAGCAAAGACTGAACCGGTTTCGAAATCGGAGAGCGACCGCTTGTTTCACGCGCTTGGCGATCCTACACGTCGCGCCATGCTCGATCGCCTGACGCATGGGCCGCTCTCCGTGTCGGCGCTGGCTGCGCCGCTCGGCATTACCATAACGGCGGTGGCGCAGCATTTGCAGGTCCTTGAGGAGTGCGCCCTGGTCCGCACAGAAAAGTTGGGAAGGGTGCGCACCTGCCGCATTGAAATGGCGGGGTTTGACACCCTGGAAAGATGGATTGCGGATCACCGTACGGAGTGGGCGCGGCGGCTTGACCAGTTGGGCGCTCTACTGGATGAACTTGACGAAGGTTCGGAGTAGTTCGGAATCAGGCAGTGGCGGCGAAGGCGTGGACTTCAACATACGAGTCCGCGTTCTCGGCTTCCACATCCAGCTTTAGCATCGCTTCAATTACATCCGCAGCGCTGTAGCTGTCGCGCCCAGGCACAAGATATTGAACAATCGAGTTCAGATCGTCACCCACCGTGATAAGCGGCGGCTCTACGCTCTTGTCCTTGCGCGTTTGCGCATGGCCGATATTCGCCATCAGCGCATTGCAAAGGCATTTGCGTCCGACTGTATCTTCAATCTTTCCGCCCTTGGCCACGTAGTTATCCACCGGTTCGGCCGCACACCGGTAGCCGAGCTTGCCGTCGCCTGCGGAGTACGCTTCGCGCAGATATCCCAGATCGCAGACGCGCTTGCGCTCCTGGTAAATGGGAAGCGAAGAAGAAGTCCCTTCAAGCTGGGCCACCTTGAACGGGAAGCCCGTGGGCGAAGCCAGCGGATCAGTAAACACGACGCCAGTTCCAGCAACGGCCTGGGCAAGCAGCGACTTCTTCAAGTCGGAGCGCATGCCGGACTCTTCGCTGAAGGCAAATGCGGTGCCCATTTGTACGCCCGCGGCGCCCATATCGAGCGCTTCACGCAGTTTTTCCGCGTTCCCGTAGCCGCCTGCAAGCCAGAAAGGAACGCCAAGCGCGCGCAGTTCGGGTATGTTCACCTGATCGCGCTCGCCATATACCGGTTCACCGGCAGCGTTCAACTGCAGCTTGCCGCGTGGAGGTGCATTGTGGCCGCCTGCAGTGGGGCCCTCAATCACGAATCCGTCAACGCGGCCACTGGCACGGCGCAGCATTGTGTTCGCCAATGTGTTGGATGAGATGATCGCCAGAAACCTGGGGCGATGTAATACGGACAGCGGACCTTCAACGTAGTCAGCCGGATCAAAGTGCATCTGCGAGTCATCGCCGGGCTGCGCGCCGGTCACATTCAACTTGTACTCGGCCGCGTGGTGCGCCGCAAAGGCATCGAGCACGCCGGGAATGTGCAGCGGAATTCCGGCTCCCATCAGAACGTATCCAACACCGGCCAGCATGGCGCCGTAGATTGAGGCCAGGTGCGGCATCTGCACCTTCTCAAGAAAATTAATTCCGACGGGATTCTTGTGGCCTTCCTTGGCCAGAAACACTTCAACGAAGTTACTCACCATGCAAAGCTCTACCAACTTGCGCGGACTTGTGCGCTGGTGCATGGGCAAGTTCGGATAGGAGGCGTCAGGGGCTTTGCCGCCGGGCGTAAAGTACTCACTCCAAATGCGCCGAGCCATGTCAGGAAACGGAAATGCGTCCAATCCCCTTTGCATGTGGCCGCCGGGATCGCCATCGGCAAGGCGGCGGACAAACAGGGCATCGAGGGCGGTTCCTGAAACAACACCTAATTGACCAAGCTTTGACACAGCCTGAGCCAAGCGCCAGTTGGATACGCCTACTCCCATGCCGCCCTGAATAATCTTTGGAAACTGGACCATTATGAATGAATTGTTTCACAGAATCGGAAAAATCCACAGGGATTCTGGAGAGATTCGGTGCCGTGAAAGCCGAAAGTAACGGAATATATCCCCTGAAAGGGTGATTTTTAAATTTTTTCGCGCAGGAAGCTGATTACCTGCTCGGATTGGACGACTCCGACCATCCGGCCCTGAGTGTCCACAACCGGGAGCGCGTGCAGGTTGTATTTGTCGAAGAGCTCGGCGACATCGTCCTGCCTCATGTCCGCCGGGCACGAAAGCACGCGCGGCTCTGCCAGCAGGTTCAAACGCGACTCCGGCTGAGCCATGACGAGCCTCGCCAGCGGAATCGATCCATGCAACACGCGCTTGTCGTCGAGCAGATAGACTTCCGTTACAGTTTCGGGGTCGCCATCGAAGGTCCGCAGAGACTGCACGGCTTGCGCAACCGTGGCCTCGGTTCCGAGGTATACAAAATCGGTGGTCATGCAGCCGGCGGCGGAGCGCTCGTCAAATTCGAGCAACTCTTCCACTTCATGCCGCTCTTCCGGCTCCATCTCTTCAAGGATGGCGTCGGATTGTTCCTCGGGCAGTTCGGCCAGCAGGTCGGCCGCGGCTCCAGGGTCCATCTCTTCGACGATGTCGGCAATTTTCTCTTCATCGAGCTTTTCAAGCAGCGCCTTCTGCAGCTTGGGCTCCACCTCTTCGAGCGCCTCGGCGGCCACTTCTTCATCGAGCGAGCCGAACACGGCTTCACGCTCGGCCGGTGCAAGGTCTTCAAGAATGTCTGCCAGCTCTGAAGGGTGCATGTCGGCCAGCCGTTCGTGCTCAATGCGGAGCTTGACGCGGCGCGCCGGGTCCACTTCGATGACGTCGACAAAGTGCCAGGGAATTCCATGCGCAACGAACTTACGCGAAATCGATTCAAGCGTGGCGCGTGGCAGGATGCCTTTGAAAACCCGGCGGAACGCGCCGCGCAGGCCCACCTCTACTTCGGCCACTCGCAAGAGATGCGCCGAGCCCTTGCCCAGCCACTCCAGGTCTACGTCGTTAACGCGAACAACTTTGCGGCCATGAATATCGATGATCTGGCGGTCGACCAGGTCCTGTTGCAGGAAAAGGTAATTGCCCTCGTCTTTCAGCGGCGCCAAACTACCAGTGGAACGCAGCTCAAGTGTTCCGGTCGGCGTTTCCATAACTTCCTGCGCGGGAACAATAAACAGGCCACTACGATTTTTCAAGACGAGGCCGGCCACCTTGCCGGCTTCAGATCCGGTGGCTACGGCGATGTCTTTTATGCGGCCACGCAGTTGGCCCTGCGCATCGGTAACTGGTGTACCGAGCAGTGCAGTAAGACTTATCCGGGCTGTAGCCAAGGTTTGCATTACATTCTCTTTGGAAGTGTAGCGCCGAGAGCTTACATTTGCGTTCCGCAGGCAACTTGCTTGACACAAATCCGTATTAAACGTAAAACTTCCAGCAAGGCAGGCATGGGAGTGCATTCTAATCACCAGGCCCGACCATCGCGAATGGGAGAAAGAAGCCGGTGAACGCACCCCTGCCAGGACGGCGGAGTTTCGAATTGAGCTCCACCATGGAGAGCGTCTGCGAAATTGAAGCGGCCGCGGAAAAGATGGCTGAAGAAGCCGGCCTGAGTGAAGACGAACGCTTTCATGTCACCATGGCGGTACGCGAAGCGGCTGTGAACGCCGTGCTCCATGGCAACGAATACGACCCAGGCAGAAAAATTGGAGTCGGCCTTGAAAACACCGGCAAATCGCTGGTATTTACCATTGCTGACCAGGGAAATGGCTTTATTCCGGAAGAAGTTCCCGATCCGCTGGCGCCCGAGAACCTGATGCGTGGCACCGGGCGCGGCATCTTCCTTATCCGGCAACTGATGGATGAGGTACACTTTCGACAATTACATCCGGGCACGGAATTGACGCTTGTAAAACATCTGGGGCCGGACAAGAAGACCTGAGCGGTCATTCGGGACGCGCGGGCTCGATAGCGTTCCGTACGTCGCGATTGTGGGTCTTTGCACCTGCAGCCGGTCGTTGGATTTCAACAGGACAGCACCGTGAAAGTGCTATAACTTTAATCAAACGAAGGAGGAAATTCCGTGGCATTAACGATTGCTTCCCGTGAAGTGGACGGCGTCACTGTTCTGGATCTTAGCGGGCGGATTACCCTGGGTGAAGGCAGTGTGCAACTTCGCGATGCCATTCGCGACCTGATCAGCAAGGGACAGACCAAGATTCTGCTCAATCTTGGCGATGTCAACTACATTGATAGCTCGGGTCTGGGTGAACTGGTAAGCGCATATACCACCGCCAGGAACCAGGGCGCGACGCTCAAGCTTCTCAAGCTGACCAAGAAAGTTCATGATCTGCTGCAGCTCACCAAGCTGTACACCGTCTTCGACATTACCGACGACGAAGCCAGCGCCATCGCTTCATTCAAGTAAATTCCGGGCGGAGCACATCTGCCACGGAATGACTCGCGCATGCTGAAAGGCCACCCCGCTTGGCGGGATGGCCTTTTGTGCGTTTGCGCAGAATATTAAAACTTGACTGAAGGCACCTGCTGCGCCGCCGGACTGGCGTTGAAATAGGCGGTATTGGTTTTGAACCCGGCCATGCCTGCCCAAATGCTGTTTGGGAATTGCAGCACGAACGTGTTGTAGTCCTGCAGCGAATCGTTGTAACGCTTACGCGCCACGCTGATGCGGTTTTCAGTTCCTGCCAACTCATCCTGCAGGCGCATGAACTGATCGCTCGAGCGCAGTTGCGGATAGTTTTCCGTCAGTAAAAGTAGCCGGCCCAGTGCTGAATCCAACTGGCCGTTCGCCGCGATTGTTGCCTGTGGATTGCCTCGCGCGTTCAACATGCCCGCGCGCGCATTGGCGATGTCGCCAAACACTGTGCTCTCTTCCTTGGTGAAGCCCTTTACGGTTTCAACAAGGTTGGGAATCAGATCGGCTCGCCGTTGAAGCTGTACATCGACTTCAGACCATGCGGCTTTCACATTTTGATCTTTGGCGACCATCTGATTTTTGGCGCTTACATAACTGCCAAACACCATCAGGACCACGACAAGCAAAACACCTAAGACTGCCAGGGTAATGCCAAGTGCACGGCTCATACTGTCCTATTCTCCTCTGGCCTGTTCTTTAAACAGGACCACTACAGCACGACTGAAAACTTCTACCAGCTTCCGCCAGCTCCGCCGCCGCCAAATCCACCGCCGCCGAAGCCACCAAAACCGCCTCCGCCGCCTCCGCCTCCACCACCGAAGCCACCACCGCCAAATCCGCCTCCGCCCCACCGGCGATCGGAACCACCGCCAAGGATGCTTGAAAGTAGACCGTAGCCGAGCAGCATTCTGAAGATCGACGATCCACCTGCGAACAGGAAGATGAGGATGAAAAAGATCAGCCCAATCGGAAAACCACCGCGATGCGCATTCTGCTGCGGTTCCTGGGCGGGCGCCGGTTGATTCTCGAGCGTCACATTGGCGTCTGCCGCGATCACCTGCGCCAATTGCCCAACCGCCAGCGTTATAGCGGAGTCATAATCCTTTGCGCGCAGATAGGGAACCATGGCGCGCCCAATATCGCCCACCTTGGCGTCGTTCAGAATACCTTCCAGGCCGTATCCTACGTCGATTCGGTACTTGTGATCGTCAACGGCCAGCAAAACCAGTGCGCCCTTGTCCGATCCCTTTTTGCCCATCTTCCACTTGTCTTCAAGCCGGTTGGCATAATCCGCTGCGTCATCGCCGTCCAGGTTGTGGATGGTCACGATGGCAATCTGCGAATTCGCTGCTGAGTGGTCGAGTTGGCTGCAAATCGAGTCCAGCTGGGTAATCGTCTCTGCCGAAAGAACATGGGCGTAGTCATTGACGTAGTCGGATGGCTTGGGGAGGCTATCTACGGTTTCCGCGCAGGCGGGAAAAAATAAAAATGGGAAGAGAGCCGCCAGAAGCAGCCAGAAAACCTTCGATTGAGAGCGGCGCGAGCCTTTCATTGCTTCCTTATTGTACGCGGAGGAGCCGTCGGAAGTTCCCTTACGCGCTATCGGACTACGCAGTAGATCAGAGTGCTGTAAATGCATCATCTACATCAATTTCTACAGCAAGTGCTTCCTCGTCCCGCCGTCTAAACTGGAGAAGACATGAATCAAGACGAGCTTCCCACCCCTCCCGTTGCCCGCAAGAAACATACTGAGACCCCACTGCACGGCGTCGTCCTGGTCGACGACTACGCTTGGTTGCGCGACAAAGAGAACCCTGAAACAACTGCATATCTTGAAGCGGAGAACGCCTACGCAGAGGCGGTGCTGGCGCCGCTGAAGGAACTGCGCGAGCAGCTTTACCAGGAGATGCTTTCGCATATCAAGCAGACCGATGTGTCAGTTCCTTTCCGCGATGGGGATTGGTGGTACTACACGCGCACTGAGGAAGGCCTGCAGTATGCGATCCACTGCCGCAAGCGCGGCGGCAAAGCGGGGCCGGACAAGGGTACGCCGGAACTTGTGATTCTGGATGGCAACGAAATGGCAAAGGGCCATGCCTTCTTCTCCATCGGCTCAACTGACATTTCCGACGACGGGCGCTGGCTTGCATACACCACAGACACTACCGGCTTCCGCCAGTACACGCTGCACATCAAAGACCTGGAAACAGGCGAGACTCTGCCGGGCGAGGTTGAACGCGTTGGCTCAGTTGTATGGGCTGCGGATAACAGCACGCTGTTCTATTCAGTAGAAGATGAATTGCAGAAGCGGCAGTTCCAGTTATGGCGCGCGGACGGGCGGCAACTCGGCCAGGCTGCCCTTGTTTATCAGGACGATGATGAACGGTTCAACCTGGGCGCGGGACGCACGCGCGATGGCAAGTTCATCGTGATGGAGTCCGCCAGCCACATTACTTCGGAATCGTGGTTTCTGCCTGCCGATCAACCTGCAGTCGAGTTCACAGTTATCGCGCCCCGCGAGGACGATCACGAATACTCAGTCGACCACCGCAATGGGCTCTGGTACATCCGCACCAACGATCGTGGGCGCAACTTCCGGCTTGTCACCGCGCCGGTTGAGTCGCCGGGCCGCGAGAACTGGGTCGAACGCATTCCGCATCGCGATGACGTGATGATAGAGGAGATCGATCTTTACGCCGGATTTTTTGTTGCCTGTGAACGCGAAGATGGCTTACCGCGGCTGCGGCTTTGGAATTTCTTTGGCGACGGGCCGCAGTCAGCACAGGTAGGCGAAATAGCATTTCCCGAGCCGGCTTACAGTGCGCATCCTCACATCAACCGCATGTTCGATACCACGCTGTTTCGCTATGGATACCAGTCGCTGGTTTCGCTTAGTTCTGTGTACGAATACGATTTTGTCAGCGGCGAGTCAAATCTGCTCAAAGAAGTTGAGATTCCCGGCGGATTCGATCGCACCTTCTACGCAAGCGAGCGTGTGTATGCAACTTCGCCCGATGGTGTCAAGGTTCCCGTCTCCATTGTGTATCGCAAAGACAAGCGCGAGCCGGGAGGCAATCCACTGTATGTGTACGGTTACGGATCGTACGGTTATTCGCTGCCGCTCAGCTTTGGGTCAAACCGGCTCAGCCTGCTCGATCGTGGCGTGGTAATGGCGTACGCACACATTCGCGGCGGCGGCGATCTGGGTGAGCCGTGGCACGATGCCGGAAAAATGCTGGTAAAGCGCAACACGTTCACAGACTTTATTGCGGTGGTCGAGCACCTTACCGCCGCAGGCTATGGCGATTCTGCGCGGGTGGCTATTGAGGGCGGATCGGCAGGCGGATTACTCATGGGCGCAGTGGCCAACATGCGTCCCGAACTGTTCCGCGCAGTTCTTTCGCACGTACCTTTCGTGGACGTGATGAACACCATGCTCGATGCAACGCTGCCGCTGACTGTGCCCGAGTATGAAGAGTGGGGCGACCCCAACCATGAAGAATACTTTCGTTACATGCTCAGCTACTCGCCCTACGACAATCTGAAGGCGATGGCGTATCCTGCCATGCTGGTGAAGACCTCGCTCAATGACAGCCAGGTGATGTACTGGGAGCCCGCAAAGTACGTAGCCAAGCTGCGCACTCTCAAAACGGATGACAATGCATTGCTGCTGATCACCAACATGGAGGCAGGCCACGGTGGCGCCAGCGGGCGCTACGATTACCTGAAAGAGATCGCGCTCGACTATGCATTTCTGCTGCGCGAACTTGGTATTATCTCTCGCAATTAGTGCGCAGCCTCGGTCAGCACATCGGTCTCTTTGCTCATCTTTGCGGTGCGTTCGAGCTTGTCCCAGTTGAACGGCTTGCCGTCAATTGCGCGCTTCACTGTTTTGAAGAGCACCAGTGAGAATAGCTGTCGATAAGCGAATCGTTGCAGCCAGATGTGCCACAGCAGCCAGCCGTCACCCTTGTTCGCGGGATGGCGGCGCTCAAGCGAGAAGGCGATCGACGAAGTAACGAAATCGATCACCAGGAAGCCGACGAAGTACACTACCAGTTTCATCAGACTCTCCGAGGATGCCGCTTCAGGATGATAGTGGCGATCGACGAGAAAATTGATGACGCCGAACAGGAACATCAAGTCAATGAACGGCGAAACCAGCGGCAGCAGCATCTGGAAGATCACGATGTTCGGCAGCGCAAAAAGGCCCATCGCCTTGTTGCGAATAAACGCGGCCTTGTGTTTCCACACGGCCTGCAGAATTCCGAACGACCAGCGGAATCGCTGCCGCATCAGGCCCTTCGCCGTCACTGGAGCCTCAGTGAATGCCAGCGAGCGGTCTTCGTACTTTACTCTGAGCCCCTGCTCGAGCAGGTTCATCGTCAGGTCGGCATCTTCGGCTACTGTGTTGAGCGGGTAGCCCCCGGCCTGCCGCACCCGTTCCGTTCGCCATGCGCCAATGGCTCCCGGAACTACCGTGACCACGTGAAAGAGGTCGAGCGCGCGGCGTTCAAAGTTCTGGCTGGTGATGTACTCGAGCGCCTGCCATCTCGTCCACAGGTTAACGCGGTTGCCAACCTTGGCATTGCCGGCCATGGCGCCGATGCGGGGATCTTCAAAGTGCGGGATCAGTCGCGAGATTGCGTCGGCGGCGATTACGGTATCCGCGTCGATGCCGACGTAGACTTCTTCAGTGATGCGTTCCAGCGCAAAATTCAGCGCGGCGGCCTTGCCCGCGTTTGGCTTGCTCAGCACCTGTACGCGTCCAGATGCAATCTCCGCGGCATAAGCCTCGCGCGCAACTTCAGCGGTGCGATCGGAAGAGCCGTCGTCAATCACCACGACGTGCAGGTTTTTGTAATCGGAATTGAGCACGGAACGAATGGTGCGAACAATCACAGTTTCTTCGTTGTATGCAGGGATGAGCACGGCAACACGAGGATTGTAGCCCGGCGTGGACCCGCGGTACGGCTTCTGCAGTCGATCGATGATGGCGAAAATCCCCACCATGATCAGCCTGGCGCTCATCAGAATGTCGCCTACGAAGAAGATGGCAACGATAAAGTTGCCGACGATGTCGAGGGCGGAGAATGCGATCGAATCCGGCAACGCGCGGAGGCGTTGCCAGAAACCTAGCGGCGGCATCACCTCGGCGGTAGTTTTGCCCATTAACGCAGAGACGGGAACCAGGGTGTATCCATGTGCGCGCAGCGCGTCGATGAGGACCGGCAGTGCGTCGACCGTCGCCTGTCGGTTGCCGCCGCCATCGTGCATCAGGATAATGGAGCCGCGAAATTGCGGCTTCACTTTCATCGTGTCCAGTTGCGCCAGCACCGATTGCGCAATCTCCTGCGGCGTTTTGCGCGGGTTCTCGTTCCAGTCGTCGGTATCAATCTTGTTACCGATGATGGTGTACCCGTCGCGCTGAATGTTAACCACCGGCGCGGCCTGGTCATCGGTGTCTGGCTCTTCGTCAATGTCGTAAGGAGGCCTGAAGTAGAGTGGCTGCACGCCGAGTTTGCTCGCAAACAACCTGCCGGTCAGCTTTACTTCAAGGTCAAGGTGCTGCGCGGAAATTTCGCTGATATCGGGATGGGTCCATGTATGATTTCCGATCTCGTGGCCTTCCCGGTAAATTCGCCGCAGCACGCTCACATTCTCGGCTGCATCTGAACCGATCACCATGAAGGTACCCTTCACGTTCTTTCGTTTCAGGATGTCGAGAATTTTCGGCGTCCACTTTGCATCGGGTCCATCGTCAAACGAGATCGCGAGTTCTTTGGGATTGTATCCGTATTGGTCAATCGTGTAGGTGCGCGGATACACGTCCATATGCTCATCGATAATGAGTTTTTTACGCGGATCAGGTTCGTCGGTATCGACTGTGACGGTGCGCTTGCCTTGTTGGGGCAAAGCAACCACGCGGAGAATATCGCCCTCGCCCTCGGTATCCAGATCGTGCCCCGGCCGCACTGAGCTCAGATCCTGGAGCGAGTCAGGATTGCTCGGGCGATCCCAGATGCTCCAGAGTGAACTGTCTTCTTCACCGAGCCGCCAAAGTGCGAAGGTCTGCAGGCCGAGCTGGCGAGCTGCGCGCATTTGGTCCAGCAAGGAAACCGCGTCGAGAAACCACACCACATGACGCTGATTCTTGTCTTCGTCAATGTATTCAAAGTGAGGATTGAGTGCGTCGTAATTCAGATCCAGGTCGGCATCGGCATCGGACGCCTCCTGCCACGCCTCTGAAACCGACAGGTCCTGCGTATCCAGCACTTCAGGCTTCGGATGCCGGCGGTCTTTCGGATCGGGTATCGAAAGCGTCCAGTCGTAACCATAGTTGCCGACTGCGCAGATCAGCTTTTCTTTTGGAACGACCTTGAGGACACGCTGAAGATTTGCGATAAACCAGTTCTGGCTTGCCACCGGCCCCGGTTCGCTCTCTGCTTCGTGCTCGTCATAATTCATCAGCACGATGCCGTCGGAATGCGCTGCGATCTGCTTGAGATCGCTTTCGGGTGCCTGTGCCGCTACGTTCACGTAGAGACGGAGATTCATGGGGTGCAGATCCGAGTACAGTTCAACAATGAAGTTGACGTACGCCGGGTCGGCATCATCCTTCAGATTTTCAATGTCGAGTGAAAGTCCGCGATACACCGGATACGCTGTGAAGAACTCAACGATCTGCCGGCGCAGCGCAAGTCTCTTGCCGCTGTCCTTCAACAAGTCGCCTACCGCCGCATCCCAAACCTGTGTGTGCGGATTGTAGTTGTTCAGGTGAGGGAAGATTTCTGTATCTTCCTTGGCGACCTGAATCACGTTCTTGACTCGATTCTGACTGTCAGGATCGTGAACGACATTTTTGGTGATCAGCTGATACTCGTGCAAGTTGTCGGCCGTCATTCCCATCAGGTTTCCGGTGGCAGAGTCTATGTGGAGCCACTGCGCAAAAAGCAAATCGATCTGATGGACGTGCTCTTTGAGAGAGGAGTAGCTGGCCGCGTCGTCCTGCACGTAGTAGGCAGCGCGCAAACCCTCGCCGGTGTTGAATGGGATTTCGGAGGGCCGCCTTGTGGTTCTTCGCCGGGCAGGTCGCTGGCCTTTGCTTCCGCGCATTAAAACGGAACGGTCAGGTAACGCTTTGTAATTGTGCTTGGGGACCGGCAGCAGCAGTTGCGGCAGATTCTGAAACCGCACCACATTAAAAATAAAAGCGACTACCACCAGCGTGGCGATCACGACGGCAATATCAAAAATGCGCCGCAGACGTCTCCATCGCTTGCGCTGTGGATCTAAAAATATCTGTCGATCAAGCATGGCCGGGGTCAGTTCCTTACAAGCAAAACCCGATTCGACGGGCTAGGCTATACATATCGAATCGTATGGAAGCTGCCCGACAGAGTCAATCAAGCCCGCCGGACGCCACACCCTCTCTTCGAGAAGGCCTGTGGAAGGTTGCCTGCTCCTGGGGCCCGGCCTTGCTTGCGGGGCTTGCACTTCGGCTTTGGATGCTGAAAAGGCTCTTCCAGGTATTGGGTGACTCGCTCATCTACGGAGAACTGGCCAAGAGCCTGCTGCACGGGCATTACAGCCGGATGCTGGGTAGCGGCATGGCTCCCTCTGTTATTCGGTTGCCTGGCTATCCGCTTTACCTCGCTCTCTGTTTCAGACTCTTCGGGGTGGAGAGGTACTTTGCTCCTGTACTGGTCCAAATAGTTTTGGAATTGATAGGTTGTGTCCTGCTGGCAGAAATAGCGGCCCGGGTTGCTCTTCCGGAACTCGCACGGGGTGCGCGGCAAACAACACTTTGGATCGCTGCACTTTGTCCATTTACGGCTTCATACGCAGTGTTGCCGTTTGCTGAATCCTTGACGCTTTTCTCTTTGGCGCTGGCCATGTGGGCGATGGTCCAATTTCATGATAAGCAGAGGTGGGGAAGCGCACTTTGGTTTACATTTGCGATCACTTACCTGGCTATGCTTCGTCCCGACGGCGCACTCGCTGCGATTGCCATGGTCCCCGTGTTCCTTATTGGCTATAGGCGCGGATTTGCCGAGGAGAAGAAATCGACCAAAAGGCTGACGCGAATCGCATTGGTATGCGCAGCCCTGACGTTGACTCCTTTTGCTGTTTGGACCTGCCGGAACTGGAGCGTACTGCACGTATTCGAGCCGCTGGCACCGCGGTATGCGAACGACCCATGGGAAGACCCACATCTGGGATGGCAGCATTGGGTTAAATCGTGGTGCCTCGACTGGATTTCAACGGATGAGATTTATTGGATTGTACCGGGAGAGGCACTCGACGTGAGCAAGCTTCCGAGCAGAGCTTTCGACTCCCCCGAGCAGTACGCCGAGACTGCTCAGTTGGCAGCGGAATACAACGGCCATAATTACGAACTGACACCCGCGATTGATGCGCGCTTTGAACACCTCGCACAACAGCGCATTTCCGCCGATCCATTGCGATATTACGTCTGGCTGCCGCTGGGGCGTCTAGCCGATATGTGGCTGCGCCCGCGCGTTGAGAATCTCAACATCGATCGAGATTGGTGGGTGTACGCGCGCCACCGTGCTGAAACGCGTTTCAGCATTTTCTACGCGGGGCTCAATTTGTTTTACCTGGTGTCGGCGGGGATTGGAATTCTGCTTCGGCCGCGCTTTTGGAAGGCGCTGCTGGCATACATGCTGTTGCGGAGCGCGTTATTGCTTACCGTGGAAGCACCCGAAACGCGCTATACGATCGAGTGCTTCCCGATGCTTTTTGTGTTGGCAGGAATTGGGCTTTATTGGGTAATTGTGCGGGTCCGCTTGTCGGTCTTGAAAGTGAAAGCATCGGATGGCAAGGTCTGATTGACCTTGAGGTTCATGTATTGGCAGGTTCGCGTCTCGCCCTGACCCTGGTCAATCAATTGCCGCACGCTTACCCCGCGATCACTGTCCATCCATAGCGTGACTTTTGGAATATTTTTCCGTACTACAGGATCTTTTGCGGTCATCTCCAACTTGTCGGTGGTGATGCCATCGATCTTTTCCGTGCCCAGGTATTTGATGTTCCACTTATCTTCCAGTTCTTTGCCGCTGGCGCCGAAGCCGAGCATAAACCACTTCTGGTACTCGCTGAACTTGGTCAGGACGGTTACCTGGTTCACCTTCTGTTCGTAGAGCTTGATAGTTCCCCCGGAGCTGACCACCACTTTTGGAACCTGTCGGCCATTGACTTCGTTGATGTGGGCCGCCATTTGTGAGTTTTTCGGATCTCGCTTGTAGTAGACGGTGCCCTTCTGCACATCCTTGTCGTAGATCGGCTGGGTCATCACGGTGTCGAACTCGAAATCGGCGGACGTAGTGCGGAAATTGGCAGACGCCGTGTCGAGTTTGCGCAGTACGGTCTGCAGATCGTCTGCCGCAAAGACAGTGCGGGCGGACGCCATGGCCAGCACAAGTGCAGCGGCAAAAATCAATTTCTTTGAATGCATCATTCTCATAACCTGATTCGATGTAACTTTATTCCCGGCGATACGGAATGTGAGAAGACTAGCGATGTGCCCAGACCTTCCATTCCAGGTTGCCCTGCTCGTCGGTCAGTGTCTCCCAGCGCTCAACGAACACGGCGTCGCCCGTTACCGGCAAAATCGCCTGACGTAGAGAGTGTTTTACTTCCGCTGCGGTTGCATGCGGGGGTAAATTTACATCCGCCGCCGAAACTACGATCACCATTCCTCGTTCACCATCGCCTGTTACCTGGATGGGATGCGCGAGGGCGGTCACCGGAACCGGCTTGTCGCCGTAATGCCAAAGCTGCGGAGTAATGAAGATGAACAATAAAATCAGCGTCACCTTCACGTCGTAATGGAAACTGCCGCGCGGGTAGGTCCAATAAAAATAACTTTTCACAACTTCGCCGACGCTGCGCCTCGGCTTGGCGGCAACAATGCTACTGCCGGATGATTCCATCACAACTCCTTCGCAATCCGATCCGCTCCGCCCATGTAAGATTGCAGTGCTTTCGGAATAAGCACTGTGCCGTCGGCCTGCTGATAGTTCTCAAGAATCGCAAGCCAGGTGCGGCCCACGGCCAGACCGCTGCCGTTTAAGGTGTGAACAAACTCCGGCTTGGCTTTCGCGCCTCCCGGTCTGTAACGGATGTTTGCGCGTCGAGCCTGGAACGCATCGAAATTGGAGCAGGACGAAATCTCCCGGTACAGTTTCTGGCCAGGCAGCCATACTTCAAGGTCGAACGTCTTTGCGGAAGAAAACCCAGTGTCGCCCGTGCACAGGAGCATCCGCCGGTAAGGCAGATTCAGCGCTTCGAGGATCTCCTCGGCATGACGGGTCAGCAGTTCATGCTGCGCGTCTGACTCTTCTGGGCGCACGAATTTAACCAGCTCAACTTTCTGGAACTGGTGCTGCCGGATGATGCCGCGCGTGTCTTTGCCTGCCGCGCCGGCCTCTGCGCGGAAACATGGCGTGTAGGCCGTTAACGAGATCGGAAGCCGTGCTTCGTCCAGAATCTCATCGCGATAGAGATTCGTCACCGGCACTTCAGCGGTCGGGATCAGCCAGTGGTCGTTGTCTTTGAACTCCCCGCGCGCAACAGCTTCAGCATCCGCATCGGAGCAGCGGAAAAGGTCTTCAGCGAACTTGGGCAATTGCCCGGTGCCGAACAGCGATTTTGAATTGACCATGAACGGCGGAAGCACTTCGGTATAGCCGTGCTTGCTGGTGTGCAGGTCGAGCATGAAGCTGATAAGCGCCCGCTCAAGCCGCGCACCTGCACCCATGTAGACAGCAAAGCGCGCGCCGGAGAGCTTGGCTGCGCGTTCCTGGTCGAGAATGCCAAGTGCTTCGCCGATTTCCCAGTGCGGCTTGGGCTCGAAATCAAAACTGCGAATTTCGCCCCACGTCTTCACCACTTTGTTGTCAGCTTCTGAAAAGCCTGTTGGAACCTCGTCGCGTGTAAGGTTCGGAATACTTGAGAGTGCCAGGCGCATCTGCTCGTCGAAAGCCGCGGCGGCCTTGTCCAACTCGTCGAGTTGCTCCTTGAGTGCGCGAGTCTCATCCATTACCGCGGTGGCATCCTGGCCAGCCTTTTTCAGGGCACCAACCTGCTGGCTGAGCTCGTTACGGCGGGCTTTCAAGCGTTCTGAAGTGGTTATGGCTTCGCGGCGGCTCTGGTCAAGGGCGCGAAAATCTCCCAGCAAAGCGGCAGGATCGGCGCCGCGCGCACGAAGCTTGGCCTCAACAAGTTCTAGGTTGGAACGAACAAATCCCAAATCGAGCATTCTATTACCAGTTTACAAGACAAAAATCGACGCTTAGTCAATTACGGTGCATTGGCATATTGGGTTTGCAGCCACTTTTGTTCGGAATCCTATCGCGATTCAGGAAGTCATTTGGATACCGATACCTTGTTTTCGTCGCCGACAGGGCCGGACTCAGTCTGCTCCCTCCAGCCGGGCAGATTCTGGTCGCCGGTGATCAGGCGTGCGCCTCGAGTGAACGTGAAATATGTCCAGATCCATGCGGCGAAGACGGCAATGCGGTTACGGAAGCCGATGAGGAAAAAGATATGCACCGTGAGCCAGGTGACCCACGCAGGGAACCCGCTCATGTGAGCCTTGAAGGGCCACTCCACCTTGGCCACGGCAGACATGCGACCGATGGTCGCCATATCGCCCTTGTCGAAGTAATGGAAGGGAGGCCGACGAGCGCCTTTCAAATCGGCAGCGATCATTTTGCCCACATGGTCGCCCATCTGCATGGCAGGTTGCGCCACGCCGGGAACCTGGTGACCGTCCTGTTCAAAATGAGCCAGGTCGCCCAGGATGAACACCTCAGGAAGACCTGGCGGGTTGAGCCGGTCGTCGACAATTACGCAGCCGCGCTTATCGAGCGGAGCGCCCAGCATTTTGCCCAGCGGGGACGCCTGCACGCCCGCTGCCCATAGCGTTACCGCCGCCTCGATCCGCACAGGGCTTCCCCCTCCATCGTTGCCTGGTCCATTTGCCGGAGTAGCCTCGACGTAGCCCGGCCCCATGCCCGTGACCTGCGTGCCGGTGTGCACTTCAACTCCCAACTCACGCAGCGAGGCTTCAGCCTTCGCAGAAAGGTCTGGCGGATAGGCGGCGAGCACGCGCGGGGAGCCTTCAAGCAGCAGCACGCGCGACTTGGTCGGGTCGATGTGGCGGAAGTCGTGCCGCATGTAGAGCTGCGCAATGTCAGAGATGGCGCCTGCCAGTTCCACGCCCGTGGGACCGCCGCCAACCACAACGAAATTCAACGGCGGATGCCAACCGTGCTCGAGCATCTGGCGCTCTGCCAGTTCAAAGGCCAGGAGCACGCGGCGGCGTATCTCAGTCGCGTCCTCAATGGTTTTCAGGCCCGGTGCGAAAGGCTTCCACTCGGGGTGCGCAAAGTAGGAGTGCGTGGCTCCAGTGGCGATGACCAGGTAGTCGTAAGTGATTTGTGATCCGCTGCCGAGTGACACGAGGCGGGTGGAGACATCAATGTTCACCACCTCATCCATCAGAACTTCGGTGTTCCGCTGGTGGCGCAAAATGGTGCGGATGGGCTGAGCGATGTCGGCCGGCGACAGCACAGCCAGAGCAACCTGGTAGAGCAGCGGCTGAAAAGTATGGTGGTTACGGCGGTCAATCACGGTTACGTACACCGGAAGATGACGAAGACTTAACGCAGCATGGAGGCCTCCAAAGCCGCCGCCGATGATGACGACGCGGGGGCGGGCTGGCGTGGGAGCTGTTGGGCGTTGCTCAGCAGCCTTCGAGGAAACTGGGATCGTCGGTTCGCTCACGTATTGCGCCTCCACCTTGTAGATGCGCCGGGGTCGCCGCTGGTCACAGAGCCTTTTGCCCCGGAGCATCGCTGCAGTCCTGCAGGATGGCTGCCATCTTGCAGCATGGCTGCCGTCTTAGAGATAGCGCCAGACCCGCGTGCGATAGCATTCACCTATGATTGCGGGAGCTTCCCTGGGCTGGTGGGTTGGATTTCATGCGGCGGTTGTGGCGCTGCTGGTGGCGGACTGGTTCATGCCCGGGCGTCGCAACGAGAGCAAGCACATGCACACCTTCGCCTGGATCGGCACGGGAGTAATGGTGCTGGCCGCGGCAACTTTTGGCTGCTGGGTAGCCTACGCGCACGGGCGGCAAGCAGCGCTGGAATTTGTAGCAGGCTACACCGTTGAAACTTCGCTCAGCATAGATAACCTATTTATTTTCATGGTCTTGTTTCAGGGATTCCGTATCGGCGTGCGGCGGCAGCATCGTGCGCTGTTGTGGGGAGTAGGCGGGGCAGTAGTACTGCGCGGCGTGTTTATTGCGTTGGGCGTCTCCCTGTTGCAGCGGTTTGAGTGGATCACCTACGTATTCGGTGCTTTCCTGCTCTATGCTGCTTTCCGGCTCTTTGCAGGAAGTTCCGCCAAGTCCGCCATTCCGGAATGGGTCCGAAAGATGCAGCCGGCGAAGGGTTCGCTGCTGCCGGTGATCCTTGCTGTCGAATTTACCGATGTAATCTTCGCTACGGATTCGATACCAGCGGTTCTGGCCGTGACGCACAATCCGTTTGTGGCCTACACGTCGAACATTGCCGCAGTGCTGGGCTTGCGCTCACTCTATTTCGCACTGGCCGGGCTGCTTGACCGCATCAAGTACCTGCATTACGGTCTGGGCGCGCTGCTGGCCTTTATTGCAATCAAAATGCTGGGCGCGCACTGGTTCGATATTCCAATCACGGTCTCGCTGGTGGTGATTGGGGTGATTCTTGCTGTGTGCGCGGTGGCGTCGGCCCTGAGCACAGGGAGCAGGGAACAGGGAACAGGGACCAGCAGATAATTGCCTCTGCGATCACTCGTGCGCTCTAGCGAATCGCTCTCGTATGGGTGCAGACAAATATCGTGATTCCGAACAAATTAGCTTTTTAATGCGTTGCGCTATGATGGTTGCCGACGAGCCCCTGATCCCCACGGGCCCGGTGAAATCAGGAGCTTATGCAATCTATCTCACGGCGCAAGTTCGTCGCTTTGACCGCGACGGGAATAGCCGCCGCGCCACTGGCCTCAATGGCACGTTCGATTGGTGGCGCGGTTACCGCACAGGATGTCGTCGATCACATCAAGAAGAATATTGGTGTCGAGTGGAAGGCTGAAACGGTGGACACGTTCAAGGCGGGCGATCCCTCAACGAAGGTCACCGGCATCGCAACCACGGCCCTGGCAACCTTGAGCGTTCTCGATCGCGCAGTCAAGGCGGGTGCGAATTTGATCATCACCAGCGAGCCGACTTTTTTCAGCAGATCCGATTCGCCGACACCACCGGTCAGGCGTGGTTTTGGGCCAGCGGGTGCAGCGACTGCGGCAGAGACTCCACCACCTGCCGATCCGGTCTTCACAGCCAAGGACGACTTCATCAGGAAGCACAAGCTGGTTGTGTTTCGGTTGAGCGATCACTGGCGCTTGCGAACACCTGATCCGTTTGCTCAGGGACTCGCGGAGACTCTTGGCTGGTCGAAGGCTGCTGCTGGTGACCCGGGGCATATTTCGATTGTGGAGATGTCGCTTGATGCGTTGGTTGCCCATGTGAAGAGATCGTTGAATGCGCGGGGAGGCATGCGAATTGTGGGCGATCCAAAGCTGCGCATAAGCAAAGTAGCGTTCCTGCCGGGATCCACGCCGATTCAGGCTTCCATTGCGACGCTCCCCGGCGTTGACACGATTGTGGCGGGCGAAGTGCGCGAGTGGGAGACAGTGGAGTATGTCCGCGACACCGTAGCGCTGGGCGAAAAGAAATCACTGATCCTGTTGGGGAGGGTAGTTTCTGAAGATCCGGGGATGCAGGTCTGCGCGCAGTGGTTGAAGAAGATTATTCCTGAAGTCGCCTCAACTTGGGTATCCGCAGGTGATCCATATTGGAGGCCGACGGCATGAGCACTTTGACCGCAGGAGAAATTGTTGCGCGCGTTAAGTCGAATCTCGGATTTCCGTGGCGCGAATCTACCTACCGCGACACCTTCAAGTTCGGTGGTCCCGACACAGTGGTGAAAGGGATTGCGACGACCATGTTCTGCTCCTATGACGCCATCAGGCGCGCCGTTGAAGCAGGTTGCAACATGATCGTTCCGCACGAGGACACCTATTGGAACGATCGCGATGACGTGAGCATTGTGAGCGGCGATCCAGCCTACAAGCTGAAAGTGGATTACATGCGCGAGCACGACGTTGTTGTGTTTCGCATTCACGATCACATGCACGCGCAAAAGCCAGACTTTATCCGGGTTGGCCTGGTGCGCGCGCTAGGGCTCGATAGCAAGCTTGAAACTGCGCCGCAATCGCAACACTTTACGTTGCCGGAGATGACGCTGGGCGAGCTGGCCGCGAGCTTTCAGAAGCGGCTTGGAGATAAAGCGATCAGAGTCGTAGGTGATCCCACGGCGAAGGTGAGCAAGCTGCAAGTGGGCGTGGGATACGCGACTCCGCCCATCAACGCGCCCGATGTAGATGTGGTGGTGAGCGGGGAAGGGCAGGAAACAGATGGTTTACTTGACAGCCCGGAATATGTCTTGGACGCCGCGACGCTGGGGATTGCGAAGGGATGGATCATGCTCGGCCACTCGATCTCAGAAGAGCAGGGAATGCTTGAAATGGCGCAGTGGATCAAGTCGTTCACGCCCGAGGTTCCTGTCCAACTGGTAAGAACCGGTGAGCCTTTCTGGGCGCCGAAGTAAAGCATTCCAATAATTTCACAAGAGAATTTCCGTCAGGAGTAAACAGATGCGTTACTGCTTGAGTTTGTCTGCCGCGGTGCTCTGCGCGTTTTTTGCAACAGGTGTATCTGCCGCGGTCGCGCAGTCTTCTACATCCGCGCCGGTTACATTCACCGCCGATCAGGATCATCAAAACATGATGGATCAGCTTGGCATCAAGGCGCTTCGGCCGGGTCCGAGCGGAAATGAAAAAGATGCCAATCATGCGAACTATGACGAGTCAAAAGCCAATCCATTTCCTGACGCGCCCGACCCGCTGACTCTGCAGAACGGCCAGAAAGTGACCACGCCGGCAATGTGGAGAGACAAGCGGCGGCCTGAGCTCATTGAACTGTTTTCAAAATATGTTTATGGCCGAGTGCCTGCCGATACCCCGAAGGTGACGTGGACAGTAACGGCAATCGATCACGAAATGATTGGGATGACGCCGGTGATCGTGAAGGATCTGATCGGACAGGTTGACAACTCGTCTTATCCTGCGATCGACGTCAAAATTCACATGACACTCGTAACGCCCGCGGCTGCCAAAGGGCCGGTGCCGGTGCTGATGATGTTCGGCCGAGCTGGATTTCCGAGTCCTAATGAGCCTTCGCAGGAAGAGTTGGACCGGATCAACAAAGCGTGGAAGGATGCGATCGTGCAGCAGGACCCTTCGCTCAAGGATGTGATTGCAGCGCATCCCGCGTGGCAACCGATTAAGGCGACTCCTTTCCAATTTCCGCAGATGAATGCCGATGGTGATCCGCCAAACACATGGCAGTTGGTAAGAGCAGGATGGGGTTTCGCTTTGTTTGATCCCGCCAGTGTGCAGGCCGATAACGGAGCAGGCATCACACGCGGCATCATTGGACTAGTGAATAAAGGCCAGCCGCGCAAGCCTGAAGACTGGGGTGCACTGCGAGCGTGGGCATGGGGCGCCGGGCGGGGGCTGGATTATCTTGAAACGGACCCCGCGGTGGACGCAAAGCATGTGGGTATTGAAGGCGTGTCGCGCTACGGCAAGGCTGCGCTGGTGACGATGGCTTTCGATGGGCGGTTTGCGATGGTGCTGGTGGGCTCGTCTGGAAAAGGCGGCGCAACACTGCTGCGACGGAATTGGGGAGAAGCAGTGGAGAGCCTGACAGGCGGCGAGTACTACTGGATGGCCGGTAATTTCATGAAGTATGGTGCTTCGCAGGCGACGTTCGGAAGCTCAACCCCTGGCGACATTCCCGTGGACTCGAATGAACTGATCGCGTTGTGCGCGCCTCGATTGACATTCATCAGTTACGGCGTGCCGGAAAAGGGCGACGCCAAGTGGCTGGACCATGAAGGCAGCTTTATGGCCACCGTCGACGCGAGTCGAGTATTTGCGTTGTTGGGCGCCAAGGGGCTGGAAGACCTGGGCGATTACCACACAGCGAAGATGCCGCCCGTTAATCAGGGGCTGCTCGACGGCCAGTTGGCATGGCGGCAGCATGACGGCGGCCATACCGACGCGCCGAACATGAAGTGGTTCATTCAATGGGCCGACAAATTCATCGGTCATTCTCCATCGCCGCAATAAACGCGCTGCGGGCAGTGAGCGTCGAATACAGTTGCCTCATTTCTTCAGCTTGGACTCGAGTCGCGGAACGTAGAGTGTCTGCGTTGCCGGCTCTAACTGGCGCGCCAGCGTAAGTGCAGTCTGCCACGCTTGTCGTGCTTCATCTCTGCGGCCATTGGCGGCGAGTGCGTCGCCAAGCGCGGTTTGATTTGTCAGCCGATCCGGGTCCATTGCTACAGCTTCTTGCGCCAACTGTAAAGCATATGCCGAGTCGTGTTTACGCATCGCCCATGAGGACATTTGTGTTCGTGCTTGTGCGGCGGCCTGGCGCATGTCGAAGTGGCCGTGGAAGATCATGACTCCGTAATCGATGACCTCGTCCGGCTTCATTGTCTCGAAGGCGCGGTAGGGGTTCAGTGAGGCATCTGAAGTTTCGCAGGCGACCATATTTGACGCACTCAGCAGAATGGTGCCGTTGATTTCTGGCGGAATAATCTCCGGCTCACCACCCCAGCTTGTGCCGGCGTTGGGCAAATGGTGGCAGCGTATTCCGTATGTTTCAGGCTTGATGATCGGATAGACGAAGTAGGCGAACCAGCACTCCTCATTGGGGTGCCGGTCTTGCCATTTTTTTACTTCGAAGAGCTGCTGTCCCCACTCGATGTTTGCATCGCTCAGCAACATGGGCAGCTTGGTGGGGCCGCCGAAAGCCTCGTTGGCGTATGCCATGAAGTTGGGATAGATGGCCATGGACGAAATGACGTGTGCCGCCACGAGCACCACACATGCGATGAGCCAGTTGCGGCTTGACGCGGCAAGAGCAGCAGCGCCGGCCCCGGCGAGAATGAATAGATAAGCGTAGAAGGGCAGCAGGTGGCGCGAACCTATATTCATGCCGAACAAAATCGCGGTGAGAAAGTAGACGAGCGCCGGCACCAGCACGAAGACCAGTTCGCGTCCGAGCTTGAGCTTGCGCATGGCTGCGGCGAATACGGCAACGATTGTGAGCGCGAGCAGGCCGAGCGTGGTTTTGATTGCGAAGACTGAAGGAAAGTACCACCACACGCCATGCGGCCAATTTCTGCCGAAAATGAATGTGGGATAATGGTCGGCCATGCGGCGCACGTCGACCATGCCGATGAGGTATGACTCAGGCAGCAGGTGCATGCGGCCCACCGCGTTGACCACTGCGGCATTAAACGCGCCGACCGGTGCAACCCAATCGGCAAGTGTGGTGCTCATTTTGAGAGGCGCAGGACGAGCGGCATAGCGGAAGCCGTAGAAACTCCACAACACCAGCACACCAATGATGGTGATGGCGCAGAAGGCTCCGCCGAGTCGAAGTGCGGCGCGCGCGCGGGTGCCCTTTGGCGCTACCGCAACTTCATACACAATGAGCAACAGCATCATGGGCGCAAATAAAATGCCGGAGTGCTTGGTGGACAGCAGTAGTCCCGCAACGATTGCGGCGACAAACAGCCGCGTCCACGTAGGCTGCTTGACGTAGCGATAGAAACACCATGTAGCGGCGACGAAAAATAGCGAAATGCCGATGTCGGTTGTGACCAGCGCAGCGTTGCCAAGTATGTTGGGATCGAATACGACGAGCACAAGCGCAGCCAGGCCGGCCCAGTCGCCAAAGCACTCGCGCGCCATGAGGAACACGACCAGTGCAAGCAACGGTACTAAGATTCCAGCGGCAAGGCGCATTTGAAATACGAGTTGATTGCGGTCGCCGTCGTTGCGTGCAATAAACTCGCCGCCATCGACGTAGGCTTCAGTCTTGAACGCGCGGTTTTTATTCTCAGGAACCCAGAGAGTTCGGCCAAGCGTGGGCAGAGCGGCCAGGAATTTGACCAGCGGCGGATGCTCTGGGTTCAGGCCGTAATCGCCGCTGTGCAGCATCATGTAGCTGGCGAACATGTGGTTGCCTTCATCGAATACGAGCGACTCACGATGAATGACCAGCACGGTCAGAAGCGATTGCACAGCGATCAGCACAACTACGGTTCCCCAGAGAACACGGCCGGATATCTTGGGCACGATTTTTTACCTTTCACGATACAAGTCGTCATCATACAAGCCGACGTGGGGATGTTGGAAAGATGTAGCCGCAGTTGAATTTCGCGAGTCCATTTCCCTGTGCTCGTCTTCGATTTCCATTGAACATTGTCACAGAGGACTGATAGTCTCCGATAGCTTCCTAACTCCCCGAAACAAGTGAACTGAAAGAGCAAGGAACCCGACCATGTGTGGAATTGTGGCTGTTTATTCGCGCCGCGAGCCTATTGCCGCGGCTACGCTCGAACGCGCAACCAAGTCGCTTTGGCATCGCGGCCCTGACAGCCAGCGCCAATGGATCAGCCGCGATCACCGTGTCGGCCTGGGGCATGCCCGACTGAGCATCATCGATCTGTCCACGGGCGATCAGCCAATTGCTTCAGAAGACAATCGAACGCACATTGTTGCCAATGGCGAGTTCTACAGCTACGAGGCGATTCAGCGGGAGCTTGAGTCGCGCGGCCATCGGCTTCGTACCCGGTCCGACAGTGAGATTGCGCTGCACTTGTGGGAAGAACTTGGGCCGCAATGCCTGCAACAGCTTCGTGGCGAGTTTGCGTTCGTAATCTGGGATGACAAGCAGCGATGCCTGTTCGCAGCGCGGGACCGGTTTGGCATCAAGCCACTTTTTTACGCGTGGCACATGGACACGTTGTATATCGCTTCAGAAGTGAAGGCGCTCTTCGCCGCCGGCGTGCCTGCACGATGGGATCATGAGAGCGTTTATCAATCGGTGAGCTTTGGCGGCCACCAGATGCGCACGCTCTATGACGGCGTTTACCAGGTGCCGCCGGGGCATTACCTGATTGCGACCGACAAGCATGTGCAGATTTCGCAGTATTGGGACTTCAACTATCCGACTGCAGGCAATTCCGCGCCAAGGCGATCGGACGCGGACTACATTGCGGAGTTCCGGCACGAACTTGAGGAAGCTGTCCGCATTCGCCTGCGTGCCGATGTTCCGGTTGGGGTGTACCTGAGCGGCGGCCTCGACTCATGCGCAGTCATTGGCCTTGCCGCGCGGCACCATCCGGAGCCAATTCGCGCCTTCACGCTCACGTTTGACGATGTGGCGTACGACGAAGGGCCGATTGCACGCGAGATGGCTGAGCGGGCCGGCGCTGAGTTTCGCACTATTCCCATCAACCAGCGGCGGCTCGCCGAATCTTTTGCCGACGCGATTTTGCAGAGTGAAACTCTGTGCGTGAATGCACACGGCGTGGCGAAGTTTCTGCTCAGCAAGGCAGTGCGCGATGCCGGATATAAAGTCGTGATCACTGGTGAAGGCTCGGACGAAATCCTGGGTGGCTATGCACACTTCCGTCGCGACATGCTGCTCTACAATCGCGAAGGCCAGGACCCGGCAGAGATTGAAAACCTGCTCAAGTGGCTGAACGAGCACAACACGGTCTCGCGCGGATTGTTGCTGCCGGACGGCGACGTTGGCGACCTGGAAGGCGTCCGCCGCGTACTTGGCTATGTGCCCTCGTGGATGGAGACGTTCTCGTCGCGCGGCGTTAAGATGCAGCAGCTGCTTTCAGAGGATTTTGGCTGCAGATTTCTGGAACGCGAGAGCTATCGGCAACTGCTTTCAGATATTGATATACCAGGCCAGCTCAAGGGACGCGATCCGCTCAACCAGTCCTTGTATTTGTGGGGCAAGTCAGTGCTCTCCGGATACATCCTGACCATGCTTGGCGACCGCATGGAGATGGGGCACTCGATTGAGGGTCGCGTTCCGTTTCTCGATCATCATGTGGTGGAGTGCATTTGTTCGCAGCCGATCAATATGAAGATTCGCGGCATGACGGAGAAGTACGTGCTTCGCGAAGCGGTGCGCGACGTGATTACCGATACCGTGTACCGCAGGCAGAAGCATCCCTTCCTCAGTCCGCCGGCAACGCTCAATCCCGACGAGACGTTCAATGTCTACGTGCAGGACACGCTTCGCGGCCCGGTGTTGAAGTCGATGCCGTTCTTCAATCAGGGCAAGGTGGTATCACTGCTCGATCGCTTGCAGGGAATGGATGTGGGAGAGAGAACGGCATGGGACCAGATACTGATGCCGATTGTCAGCATGTGCGTCCTGCATGAAGGGTTTGGATTGGGGGCGTGAGGCTCGCACGCGGCAGAGACATCCAACCCCCCTATTATCCCAGGTCCGAGACTCCGGACCTGGGGCACCCTAATTGATTGCCTATGCGAAGGCGAGATTAATGTTGTCGATGGCTTCGTCGATTTCGGCGTTGTTCTTGAAGCCGATAGTGACGCAATCCACTCCGGCATCACGGAATGCGAAGCGCACAGCCTTCTGACGATCTTCATGATTGAAGACGCCCTCACCAATGAGCTTCATGCTGATGACGCCCATGCCCTCCTTCTTGACCTGCTTCACATGCGACACAACTTCGGTCACGTTGCCAAGAACGGGCGCGTCGTGCATTTCGGCATCCATACGGGTGCCCTTATGATTCATGCGGATCATCGCGATCTGGAGCCATTCGGTGCCGGGCACCTGGCGCAGAGCAGGCAGGCCGTGAACTGAAGCGCCGTGGCTCTTGATGGTCTGCTTGTGCTCGCATTCGAGAATGGCGTCCTGCCAGTTGCGCGTGTCTTTGACCCATGTACCAGTGTGCTGCCAATGCAGAAGCATGATGTCGAAGTAGTCAGTGTCAGAGTTTTTGCGCATTTCATCAAAGCGCTTCATGGGATTGACGCCTTCGTCAGTCGTGACCTTGGTCATGATCTGATATTTTTCGCGCGGGATGCCCTTGAGTGCCTTGCCAAGCATCTGCTGCGAAGCGCCGTAGGACTCGGAAGTCTCAAAGAAGCGGATGCCGCGATCGTATGCGTAACGCACCAGCCTGGTGAAGCCCTCTTGCCCAAGTTGCTGCTGCACGTGGCCATTGTAGGTCCCGGTGCCGAAGGCGAGGCGCGTGACCTTCATATTGGAACGGCCAAGCGTCACGATGTCGGTTGCGGTTTTGCGTTCCGCCATTAACGGCATGGCGCCGGCAAGTGCGCCTGCGGCTACGCCGGCTTTTAAAAAACTGCGACGAGATAGCTCAGTCATTGGGCCTCCAGGGATAGACCGCGGTCCACGAACCGTTTAAGCAAATGCCAAGTTGATGTTTTCAATCGCTTCGTCGACTTCAGCCGGGCTCTTGGTGCCCACGGTGACGCAATCGACGCCCGCGTTACGGAAAGCAAAGCGCATGGCGGCCTTTCGATCATCGCGGCTGTTTGAAAATGCGCCGGCTCCCACGAGCTTCATGCTGATAACGCCCTTGCCGTTCTTGCGGGCTTCCTGCACATGCTGCACCACTTCAGGCACGTTGCCGGTGTCAAAGAAGTCGCGGCCATCGGAATCCATGATGGCGCCTTTGTGGTTCATGCGGATCATCCCGACCTGCAGCCATTTCGCGCTCGGCAATGCGCGAAGCGCCGGCAATCCGTGCACCGACGCGCCATGAGTGCGCACGGCCTGTTTGTGTTCCGCTTCGAGAATCACATCCTGCCACTCTGTCGTTTGCGAGGGCCAGTTGGGGCTTCGCTGAATGTGGAGCAGCATGATGTCAAAGTAATCGGTCTGCGCAATCTTGCGCAGGTAATCGATCTTCTGCTTCGGGTTCTGGCCGTCGCCGGTGGTCACCTTGGTCATCAGCCGGTAGCTCTCGCGCGGAATTCCTTTGAGCGCGATGCCGAGCATTTCGTGCATGCCGGGATAGGACTCAGCACTTTCAAAAAAACGAATGCCCTGATCGTAGGCATGACGCACGAGCTTTGTGAATCCGTCCTGGCCAAGCTGGCGCTGCACCTGTCCATTATTGGTGCCGGTGCCGAAGGCGAGGCGGGTGACTTTCATGCCGGAATTGCCCAGCGTAACCCAGTCAGTAGCTTTGTTGCTCTCAGCCAGCAGCGGCAGTGCACCTACGCTTGCGAGTGATCCTGCTGCTAGACCAGTCTTAAGAAAATGCCTTCTGGAAATGTGCTTCATTGTTTATCCCTGGTTTGGCCAAGGGGCGGCCAATTGGCGGAAGATTATCACACTCCGCTCTCCGCCTGCACCAATCCAGCCAAACTTCTGAAGTGATTAGAGTTCGGTATGGTGACGTCTGACGAGTGATAGCCTCGAAAGAGTGATGAAGGCCTCTGGGGTTGAGTTTGTCGTAATGGGTGCTGGGGTTGCCGGGCTCCGCGCCGCTGTGGAGCTGGCCCGGCATGGCGATGTCCTGGTAGTGACCAAGGAGTCGCTGAAGGAATCGAATACCCATTACGCGCAAGGCGGGATCGCCGTCGCAATGGAAGGCGACGAGGATGTCTCGCTGCATCTTGAAGACACAATCAAAGCGGGCGATGGACTGGTGTATCGGCCGGCGGCGGAAGTGCTGGTTTCTGAAGGGCCGTTTCGCGTAGCCGAACTGATTGAGTGGGGCACGAAATTCGATCGCGAAGGCGATTCGCCCGCGGGCGAGCTGCTGCGCACGCGTGAAGGCGCACACTCCCTGCCGCGTATTTTGCACGCAAGCGGCGATGCCACGGGCGCGGAGATCAGCCGGTCGTTGGTGGCGTTTGCCAGCGTACATAAGCGCATTCACTTTGCCGAGTGGACCATGGTGACGAAACTGGTGACTGATGGTGGCCGCGTCGTGGGCGTGGACCTTGCGCCTGCGATGGGAGATGTTTTCGCAAAGCCAGATGCAGAGACGAAACATAGGCGCATTGCCGCGCGAGCCGTGCTGATTGCCGCAGGTGGCGCTGGACAGGTTTATTCCGACACTACGAATCCGGCAGTCGCGACCGGCGACGGCATTGCGCTGGCGGAGATGGCCGGAGCGCATCTGGCTGACATGGAGTTCTATCAGTTTCATCCGACGGCTTTTTTTTATCCGGGCGCGCCACGATTTCTGTTGTCTGAGGCGTTGCGCGGCGAAGGCGCATACCTGATCAACGACAAGGGTCAGCGATTCATGGAGCGATACCATCCGCTGCTTGAGCTGGCTCCGCGCGATGTGGTGGCACGTGCCATTGCGCGTGAGAGCATGAGCGAAAGCGGAGTGGCGCGGGCAGTTTATCTGGACATGCGACCCGTAAAAAACATCGATGTGCATGCGCGCTTTCCAGGGATCAGTGCCTTCCTCGCGAACTATTCGCTTGACTTGGCACGCGGCCCCATTCCCGTGCGTCCAGCCGCGCATTATTTGATGGGCGGCATCAAGACGGACCTTGCCGGGCGCACTAATCTCGCCGGGCTCTACGCTGCGGGCGAGGCTGCGTGCACGGGCGTTCACGGAGCGAATCGCCTCGCATCGAACTCGCTGCTTGAAGGGCTGGTGTTTGGCGCGCGTGCTGCGCAGTCAATGCTGGCAGACGATTTGCCGCTTGAGACGATCGAAGACACCAGGTACGCGCCAGAAGAACTGAGCGCGACTGAAGAGGGGCAGGTTGAAGCTGTGATTGCCGAGCTGCAGCAGATGATGTGGGCCAACGCTGGATTGCTGCGCAATGCGGCGGCATTGAAGCGAGGACTGGACGCTCAGAAGAGCTGTGAAGCGGCGCTGCTGGAATTAGCGGCAAGTGGCAAAACCAGTCGCAGGCTGAGTGAAGGTCATGCGCTGGCGAGGGTTGCGCATGCCACTCTGCAGTCGGCGCTGGCACGTACTGAAAGTCGTGGTGCGCATTTTCGCAGCGACTTTCCGAAGCGCGATGATGAGCACTTCAAAAAGCATTCCGTACTTGGTAGCGATGGCGAAATCGCGTTTGAAAATTGGTAGAAGGGTGCACTTGACGCCAAGTCCCGCTGGGTTTAGGTTGTGATTACACGGGAAAGGAGGTTGATCCAGCCTATGAGTCTTGATTGTTCCAGTTGTACATTACGTGAGGTGACTGAGGCCTGAGGCCTTGCGTCTCTGGCACCGGGTAAGACCCAGCGGAGGGTTCTCCGTTACGGCTCTGGCATTCGCACATGAGCGCGAAGGCCCCAGTCCAATCCCAACAGATCACCGGCAGCGGCCTGAAAGCGCGAGTTTTCAGGCCGTTGTTGCGTTTAGTTCTATTGAAGCAATGGCGCGGGCTGCCTGAGAAGCGAAGGGCTTGGACCTTCGGCCGCCCGATTGACACCCCTCATGTGGCAGACTGAAAATGATGCCGAAGACTTTAAGAGCACCGGGAGAATTTATGAACCGTGCGTTGTTTGTAATTGCTCTCCTAATTCCTCTTTCTGCGTTTCCCCAGCGGCCTGTGCGTCAGGCGGATGTCCAGGTACAGAAAACTTCGCTCAGTCGCGATCAAGAATTGCAAATAGGCAAACAGTTTGCAGGCCAGGTTGAGCGCGAGATGGAAGTGGTGCACAACCCGGAAGTGGAAAAGTGGTTGAACCAGATTGGCCAGAACCTGGCGAGAACGCCAGAAGCCAATGCGTACCCGTACTACTTCAAACTGGTTAACGACGACTCCATCAATGCCTTCGCATTGCCCGGCGGTCCAATGTATGTGCATACCGGCCTGCTGAAGGCGGCCGACAGCGAAGGTGAAGTTGCGGGAGTGCTGGCACATGAAATGTCCCACGTCGCGCTACGTCACGGTGCCGCGCAGATTACCAAGCAGCAGCGCTATGGCGCATTGTTCTCAGTGCTCGGCGCGGTTGGCGGCACGTTGACCGCCGACCAGAACGGCAACTGCGGCATGCTTTGCCAGATTACGCAGGCAGGCACGAGCCTTGGACAAAACTCACTGCTGATGAAATTCTCGCGTGGATACGAGCACGACGCGGATTTGAACGGCGCTCGCATGATGTCTGAAGCCGGTTACGATCCGATTCAGCTTCCGCAGTTTTTTGAGAAGCTGCAGTCGAAGCAAGGAACTGCGGGTGAGCCCAAGGGACTGGCTTTATGGATGGCATCCCATCCGGCCACTGGTAGCCGTATTCAATATGTATCGGAAGACATCAAGTTCTATCCGAAGCGCAATTACACGTCGAACACAGGAAGCTTTGCTCGTGTAAAAAAGCTGATGGCGACCATCCCGCCTCCTAAAATGCAGCCGGGAAAGCTGATCGCACCGAAAGACAATCCAACTCCGCGCTCGAGCTTGCCAGTTGGACTGAAGGACTACTCGGCGAACGGATTTTCAATAGGCTATCCAAGCGCTTGGCAGGTGGGGCAACCGCAGCCGGGCGGGAGTGTGTATTTGATTCCGCAGGGCGGCGCAGTGCAGGATCAGAACGGCAATGCCGAGCTGATCAACGGAGCCATGGTGGACTACTATGTGCCGCAGGCCGGTGCAGCTGCAACCAGGCTGGACGTAAGCACGAAGGAATTTCTGGACGGCATGCAGAAGTCGGACGCCAACATGAAGGCGGAGAAGTCGCAATCCGTCACGGTGGGCGGCAGGCCGGCGCTGCGCACCAGGATTACCACCAAAACATCGCAGCAGCAGGAACCGGATCAGGTAGTTTACCTGTACTCGATCGTGCGCGCTGAGGGTCTTTGGTACATGGCGCAAGCTGAACAGCCTTCAAAGCAGGGCGAGCTTGAGCCGGTCTTCAAACAGATGATTGACACGCTGCAGTTTCCCAACTGAACTCGTTTGCGATTACTGATTCGGCAGGTCGGCAGTTACGTATCGAACCAGCGACTCAAGTAGGGCCGCGCGTGGGTACACCGTCTTGTCCATGTTGGAGCGGATAGTCGAGTCGGGCGATTTGTCGAATGGCAGTGCGATGGCGAAATGGTCGGCCAGCGCGGCGCCCAGGAACTTTGCGCCCGGCACGATAGCGTCGTCTCTCAAAAGCTGCCCGTCTTCGCCTACGCCAAATGTTGAAAGTATGCGCCATGTCTGCATCAGCGCTTTTGATGTGTTGTTCTCGTCGGACTTGGCAACGATTGAGTACGTGGGCACAACCGGGTCAGGATGAGCGGCGAGAAATGCTTGCCGGTTGGCGCGTTGCAGACTCTTGAAACCGGTGGACATATCGCCCTGGCAGCTCTTCAGCGGAGTCGTCGTCATGTATTTCTCCGCCACCTGAGGAAGCAGATCGGCCACCTGCGATCCGCCAGACGCGCCCGCAACCGTGACAAAAGCCGCAACGTGGTCGGCAATGCCGGTTTCCTGCGCGAGCGCTACCTGAATATCAGGTGTCCCCTTGCTGTAGCCAACAAGGATAAATTTGCGCGTGTCGCTGGCGGCATGCTCGCGAATATACTGCCCGATCAATTTTGCATTCGATTCGCTCGAATCGTTAGGAACCTGTAGCAGACTCACATCCATGCCGTACTTGTCTTTCAGAGCCTTCTGTCCTTCTTGAAAGGCGGGCGATTCAGAGAAGCATGAGCTCATGAATCCGGGAACGATCAGAACACGATACTTTGTCGAGAGCGGCGCGAGCGTTGCGTCTTCTTTTCCAGGCGAGTCAATGTACTGTGAGCATCCGCCCCACTGGCCGCCATCGGGATTGTTCTGCTTGAGCACGGAGCAAAACACGTCGCCAAATGCTGCGGCGAAGTTGTTCGTCGCGGTTGCCAGGTAGACGAGAAGCGAGCGGCCGTCAGAGGTGAATCCGCTTCCTGTTGCAGTCTTGGCGGTGGTCACCGGATCAGTGGGAGTCAGATACTCGCTTTTGACAACCATGCCGGTTTGGGTGAGACTGTCGCGAATGTAATCGCGTTCGCCGTCGGTAGCGGGATCAATCTTGTGCGTGATCCCGTTATTGCGTTGATCGCGATCGAATCCAATGTCGTGCGTGCCCGCCCCAGCCCACACCTCCATACCGTTGAACGTGAACGGCGCTTTCCAGATGCGGAAGTGATGACGCGAAGCAACGACACGCAGCGGGTCTGCCTGCGCGTAACCAAAATCCTGTGCGCGCCCGAAGAGTCGCAACTCGCTCATCGGCAGCGTGGTATAGGCCTCTTTTGAAAATGTTGAGAGCAGGCCGCGCATGATGGCGTCTTTGTTGCTTCGATCGACCGTAACCCAGCCTGCAGATTTCAATGCCCCCTGCACCTGGTCCTGCGAGCCGACGATGATGAAGTTCACGCGGTCGCCTGGGTTGCCGTCCGCATCATTCACGCGGCGTGGTATAGAGTCGAGAAGATTCTGCGGGAACGGCGGAAGGTTGATCTGCGCGACTGATTTGGCAAGCCCGGCTGAACGTTCAATGGTGACGTGATACGAGCCAGTAGCGCGGTCGATGGACGTTTGATTAATGGCGATAAACAGACGGCCCTCGATGCGAGCCTGGCCCGCGTATTGCGCGCCGATAAGAAACGGTCGCGCTGCATCGCTGTTGCCGATGCGGCCGATCAATGTACCGCGTCCGGCATCGTTCATCGGCAGGTTGCGTATCACGTCCATGAATCCGCGAGACAAACCTTCAGGCCCGTTCGCTTGTCGCGCATCAGAGAACTGCAGTTGGCCCGTGGCGCTGATGTGTGATGTGTCGCCGGGCTTGAGATCGACTCCGGTATCGACCCAGCCCGACCCGGGATTGAGATCGAGCTGATGCGTCTGCGCCAATAGCGGCGCGGCCATCAGCAGAATAAGGAAGACGCTCTTTTTCATGGTCATCTCTTTGAGATCGCTTCGTTAATGTACTGCTCAACGCTGTTCCAGATTGCCGGATCCAACTCCATCCTGGCATGGCTGCCGCCAAGGGTGGAGCGGGCCCAGGAAGAATTTGAAGCATTGCTTGCATCGATGGGGCGTCGCACGTAAGTCTCTTCAAAGTTGCCCAGGATAGCGGTTTTTGACGAGTCAGCCGCGCGAATCTCGCTTCGCCCTTCAATGGTAAAAGGATCGTGCTGGTAGAAATTGACCGCAGCACGCACGTTCGGCGGAACCACCTGGTCGCGCAATCCCACGCTGTCCACCTGCGCCGTAAGCAATACCGGCACGCCAAGCCGATTGAGTTCGCGCGCAACGTTGATGGTCGCCGCGCCGCCCCAACTCTGCCCAAAGAGAATTATGCGCGCTCGTGCCCGTTCGGCGAAATCCAATTTGCCATCGCGGTTGGTATCGAGGGCACGAAGAATGAATTTGAGCGCAGTCTTCTGATTGTGGTTCGAAAGGGATTCGGCAAATACGCCCTTTTGTGCACGCAACTTGAGCACCAGCCTCCTGACGCTGCGGTGCTCGTCGTCCCAGCGCTCATAGCCGCCAAGAAAGCCGACCACTAGCGTCGATCCCGCTGGAATCGGCGTGGGTACGCTGAGTTCGGCCAGATGCTGTGCGCGGGCAAGCGGCGCGCAAACCGCTGCCGCGAAGATCAACAAATTGCGCAGGTAGAGCAGACGGCTCATAGTCGTACCTAATATGATGGCTTAAAATCGGCATTAGATGAAATGTCCTTATTGCGGTTTCGGGCAGGATCGCGTGGTGGACTCGCGCGAAAGCAAAGAGGCTGACGCAATTCGGCGCCGGCGGGAGTGTGAGCGCTGCAACCGCCGCTTTACGACATACGAGCGAATCGACGAAATCCCTTACATGGTGGTGAAAAAGGATGGCCGCCGCGAACGTTTTGACCGTCAAAAGGTGCTGAGTGGACTGCTGCGCGCTTGCGAAAAGCGTCCCGTGTCGTCGCTTCAATTAGAAAAGATTGTGGACGCGACCGAAGCCTACCTTGTAGATGCGCCGGAGCGTGAGCGGACAACGTCAGAGGTCGGCGAGCTGATCATGCAGCACCTTAAGGGTCTGGATACAGTGGCCTACATTCGCTTCGCCTCGGTGTATCGCGACTTCAAGGATGTGCGCGAGTTCAAAGAAGAGCTGGAAGGGTTGTTGGAAGGGCATCGCGGGAATAAGGGAAAAAAGTAAGTGGGAATGATTTCCAATCTCGAATGGCCGCGCATTCTTTACAAGCGCGCGACTGCCATTCAACTTGGGTTTGCTGCTGTTCTTTCAGCGGTATTTATCGTTCTTTCTTATGGCAAATTCAACCTCGATAGCCCGCCTCCGATCGAAAGTGCCCTCATCGGGATCGTTGGAGCACTCAGTGTAGCGGGCTATATCGCCTTGCTAATTTGCATGGGCTTCTTTTGGCTCAAGTGTGATGGGTCCTCGAAGGCAAATCGAACGGTCTGGTTTTTGTTTTTACTTTTTGGCTTTGCAATTGGGAGCCATATTGCCTATTACTTCTTTGTTTATGTGCCGACCGTGGTGAAGAGACTCAGAAATCCGGTTAGCGAACAGGTTTATGAAGTTCCCTCAAGATTAGAACGGGAAGATAATCGAATCGGTCCATTCAATCGGATGCTACTAACCGTTTGGGCGCTGATCGCCGTGGGGATGTTCATAATTTTCATCCTCCCGCATGTCAAGTTGAACCTTGCGGGACCACTGGCCATAGTCTTCTTCTTGATTTCAATTGTTGTTGCAATTGAAGCGGTAGCGCACTTGATCTTGTCGTTCTATCGTGCAGGCACGAAGCGAGCGGCAAATTCCGAAAGTGACCGCCGCTTCTAGTCTGATTCGTTGAATGCATAGAGACAAATTCGTTGAGTTTGGAGATCCGCATTTATGGCAGGACAGACGCACAAAGTTACACTAATTCCCGGCGATGGCATTGGACCTGAAGTCACGCAGGCTGTCGTTCGCATTCTTGAGGCTAGTGGCGCGAAGTTTGACTGGGAGCGTTACGCGGCCGGGGCCGAGGCCTTTGAGATTCACGGCGAGTACATCCCCACGGAACTCTGCAAATCCATCGAGCGCAATCGCGTGGCGCTGAAGGGGCCGGTAACTACGCCTATCGGCGGCGGCTTCAAGAGCATCAACGTCACGCTGCGCAAGCAGTTTGATCTGTTTGCAAACTTCAGGCCAATCAAGAACCTTCCCGGACTGCCCACCCACTGGCCTGGTGTCGATTTGATCATCGTGCGCGAGAACACTGAAGGCGAATACGTGGGACTGGAGCACGAAGTTGTGCCCGGCGTCGTCGAAAGCATCAAAGTGATCAGCGAGAAGGGTTCGACCCGTATTGCGCGGTTTGCGTTTGAGTATGCGCGCAAGCACGGCCGTAAAAAGATTCACTCCATTCACAAGGCCAACATCATGAAGATGTCGGACGGCCTGTTCCTGCGTTGCGCGCGTAAGGTTGCGGAGGAGTATCCCGACATTTTTTATGGCGAGCACCTGATCGACAACACATGCATGCAGATGGTGATGAATCCTTACCAGTACGACACACTGCTGCTTGAAAATCTGTACGGCGACATCATGAGCGATCTCGCGGCCGGACTTGTGGGCGGATTGGGACTGGTGCCGGGGGCAAATCTCGGCGTGGACTGCGCGATTTTTGAAGCGGTGCACGGCTCGGCACCGGACATTGCCGGCAAAGACGTGGCCAACCCGACGGCGCTGCTGCAATCGGCTGTTCTGATGCTGAAGCATCTGGACGAATTTGACGCGGCAGACAAGGTTCAGAGCGCGCTTGAAAAGGTGTACTCGGAGCGCAAAGTGCTAACGCGCGACGTGGGTGGCACTGCTGGAACCAGCCAGTTTGCCGATGCCGTGCTGGCCGCCATGGGATAACGTCAGGGTGCCTCAGGGACTAAAGCCCATACCCTTCGCGCTGAAGCCCGTGACCTTCGCCTTCAATGCGCATTAACCAGGGACTGAAGGCCGCGCATTTTCCGCTGAATTCTCGGCCCGACTAAGGTCTTGCCCTGTTATAAAACCGAGACCTCTGTTCCAACAGGCTTTAGGGCCTCGCCGCTGCTTTTCAGCCGCCACTCCTGTACACTGGAGTGTTCACTGCTATGAAAAACAGACAACCAATCGGCATCCTCGGTGCGACCGGAATGGTCGGCCAGCGCTACATCCAACTTCTCGAAAACCATCCGTGGTTCGAGATCACCTGGCTTGCTGCCAGCGACCGCTCCAGCGGGAAAACTTATGGTGAAGCCGCCAAATGGCGGCTCGATACTCCGCTGCCTGAGCGCATTGCCAGGATGATGGTGTCGCCAGCCGAACCGGAGGGTGCGCCGAAGGTTATTTTTGCCAGCGTGGACGCTGCTATCGCCCGCGAGATGGAGCCGAAGTTTGCCGCGGCCGGTTGCGCCGTGATCTCGAACTCAAGCGCCTTTCGAATGGCGCCTAATGTGCCGCTGGTCATTCCTGAGGTCAACTCCGATCACTTGCACTTGATCGAGGAGCAGCCGTGGCGCAAGGAGTCGGGCGGTTACATCGTCACCAATCCCAACTGCTCCACCATCGGCCTGGTCATGAGCCTCAAGCCGATTGAAGAGCGTTTTGGCATTGAGCAGATTTTTGTGACCACCATGCAGGCGGTTTCCGGCGCTGGTTACCCCGGCGTCGCGTCCATGGACATTCTCGACAACGTTGTCCCGTACATCGGAAGCGAAGAAGAGAAGATGGAAAGCGAGACGCTGAAGCTGCTGGGAGCGCTCGACGGACACGCGGTTAAACCGTTGACCGCCGGCATGACCGCACACTGCAACCGCGTTCCGGTCATCGACGGGCACACCGAGTGCGTGTCAATCAAGCTGGGTAAAAAGCTGGGCCGCGAGGTTACGCGCGAAGACATTCTTGCCGCATGGGCGGAGTTCAATCCGCTCGGAGGCCTGAATCTGCCCTTTGCTCCCGAGCCTCCGGTTGAATGGTGTGCGCTGCCAGATCGTCCGCAGCCAAGACTCGACCGCAATCGCGGCAAGGGCATGGCGGTAACGGTGGGCAGACTTCGTCCCTGCAACCTGCTCGACTGGAAATTTGTCCTGCTGTCACACAACACCGTGCGCGGCGCTGCTGGCGCCACAATTCTGAACGCCGAAATGCTGGCCAGCCTGGGCAAGCTTGAGCCAGTTGCAGCAGCCGCGACGCGGGCATGACATTCCGATTTTAAGACGCGGATTCCCATCCTTGCGCATTGAATTCGACGCAAGGATGGGACACCCGATCCGCAAGGACATTAGGAAGATTCCATGAGCTTGGTAGTGATGAAGTTCGGCGGCACGTCGGTTGAGGATCCGGCCGCCATTGGGCGTACTGCGGCCATCGTTGCCGGACGCGTGAGCATGGGCAAGCAGCCGGTGGTTGTGGTCAGCGCCATGGCCAAGGTGACCGACCATCTACTACGTGCAGCCGCCGCAGCATCGCAGGGTGACCGGACGGGCGCACTTGCCATCAGTTCGCGACTCCGTTCACGGCATCTCGACACCGCTTGTCATCTCGTCAAGATTCCGGCGGATATTGCCGCGCTTACACGAAACATCGACGAAAAGTTTAACGCGCTCGATGAAGTGCTGCGTGGGCTGGCGGCGATTCTTGAACTAACGCCGCGTATCTCCGACCTGATCGTGAGCTATGGCGAGCGAATTTCAAGCCGTATCGTTGCTGCCGCTTTTCGCGAGCAGGGAATCGACGCCGCACATGTTGATGCGCGCGATGTCATCGTTACCGACTCTCAGTTTCAGAAAGCCATTCCGCAAGACGCGATTATTGAACGGCGCGCGCACGAAAAGCTGCTGCCGCTGACCGCGCAAGGCAAAGTGCCGGTGATGGGCGGATTCATTGCATCGAATGAAGCGGGCCTAACCACGACGCTTGGGCGCGGCGGATCGGACTTTACCGGCGCATTGGTTGGCGGAGCCGTTTCCGCAGAAGCGATTGAGATATGGACTGACGTGGACGGCATTATGACCGCCGATCCGCGCATCTGCCCCGATGCGCTACGCGTTAAGGTGATCAGCTTTGAAGAAGCGGCCGAGCTTGCCTACTTCGGCGCCAAGGTGCTGCATCCGGCCACCATTCTGCCGGCGGTGAAGAAAAATATTCCAGTGCTGGTGCTCAACAGCCGCAATGCAAGCTGCGAGGGCACTCGCATTATTTCGCTGGCGCCGCATTGCAACAGCCCCTTCAAGTCAATATCGGTCAAGAAGAAATTGAGCATTATCGATGTGGTTGCCAGCCGCATGCTGATGACTCACGGCTACCTGCGCCAGATTTTTGAGATATTCGACAAGCACCAGTGCCCGGTAGACATGGTTTCGACGTCCGAAGTTTCCGTTTCGCTTACCGTTGACTCGAACGAGAAACTGCCGGCCATTGTTTCGGATCTGAAAAGTCTGGCAGACGTAAAGCTGGAAGGCAAGAAGGCTCTGGTCTGCCTGGTCGGCGAGGATATCCGCGGCCAGCAAGGGATTGCCGCGCAGGTGTTCAACGCTGTTCGCCATGTGAATGTGCGCATGATTTCGCAAGGAGCCAGCGAAATCAATATGAGCTTTATGATTGAGGAAGACGACGCGGACGAGGCGTTGCGCTCCTTGCATGCCGCGTTTTTTAAGTCGCCCGATCCGGCCATTTTTGATGTGGACGCGAGAAAGCAGCTTTGAGCTTATAGCCTTTAGCTACTAGCTTCTAGCTAATTCAGTGCCGTGGATGCAGGATTCCTTTTCCGTTGTTGATGTTGGGTTTGATCGAGCTGAGTTGAAGATGATTGCAGTCGCAATTTGGAGCTAGAGGCTAGTAGCTAAGAGCTAGGAGCTTGCTTTGCTGATTCTCGTACTTGGTAAAGGCAAAACCGGCAGTTTGGTGGCTGAGGTGGCGCGTGAACGCGGTCACTCCGTGCGCGCTCTCGACATCAACGAGAATGAGAACGCAGTTGCGCTTACTGCGCCCAATCTGGCTGGCGTGGATGTGGTCATCGACTTCACATCGCCCGAGGCGGCCGTGGGCAACATGCGCGCGGTGCTGTCGCTGGGCGGCCGCATCGTAGTGGGCACCACCGGCTGGTACTCGCACTTGAACGACATGAAGGCGCTGGCTATCAAGCGCAACGCCGGTTTGCTGTACGGCACCAATTTTTCCATCGGTGTGCAAAAGCTCTTTCGGCTTACAGCCGAGTTGGCGCAGCTTGAGGGCTACAACTTTTCCATCGACGAAACGCACCACGTCACCAAGCTGGACGCGCCTTCTGGCACGGCTGCCACGCTCAAAGAGATCATCCTTTCGGTGCGGCCCGGGATTGACGTGCCCATCAACTCGCACCGTGTAGGCGACGCCAAGGGCGAGCACATTGTGACGGCAAAGAGCGAGTACGACGTTCTGGAGATACGGCACAATGCCGACTCGCGGCGCGGTTTTGCCCAGGGTGCAGTGCGCGGGGCAGAGTGGCTGGTCGGCAAAACAGGCGCCGCCAAGTCCGGCGCTTGGGAATTCCGGGAGATTTTCCCGCAGCTTTAAGCTCCTGGCCCTCCACCGGCCCTTTCCGATCCCAAAGATCCAGCCATGTTTGTCGTGGCATAGCCTGCGCGCGCTTCATGTTTTGCTCCCCGCCCACCGAGTCGCCTCAACGGTATACACTCTGTTGTGGTGGAAAGTGCCGGATTTTCCCGAAGGCTGTGGTGGTGTGCCGCCGGGATGCCGGATCCGCCATTTCGAGAAGGTATTGTTCCGCAAATCATTGGGAAAGGCGGAGATTGTGAATTCAAAGTTCCGATTAATGGCAGGAGTTTCTGTGGTTGCGATGGCCCTGACGGCTGTTGCGCAAGGAGAGGTGAAAATGTCTGTTTGGGGACATAAAGACGGCAAGGACGTTCCGATCTACACACTGAAGAGCGCGCAGATCGAAGTGCGGGTAACGGCGTTGGGCGCCAAGCTGGTAAGCATCAAGACGCCGGATCGCAACGGCAAGATGGCAGACATCGTGCTCGGATACGACTCGCTCGAGGGCTACGAAAAGGATGACAAGACGCATTTTGGCAGCGTGGTGGGCCGCTATGGCAACCGCATCGCCGGCGGCAAGTTCTCCATCGACGGCAAGTCCTACCAGGTTCCGAAAAACGATGGCAACAACGCGTTGCACGGCGGCCCCAAGGGCATTGAATATTATGTGTGGGAGTCAAAAGAGGTTCCCAACGGCGTTGAATTCACCCACGTGAGCCCCGACGGCGATATGGGCTTCCCCGGTAACCTGACGGTAAAAGTGAAGTACACGCTGGTGGGCAGCACGCTGCGGCTTGATTACACCTGTATCTCAGACAAAGCCACCCCGGTCAACATTACCAACCACGCCTACTTCAACCTGAATGGCGATGACAACGGCACGATTCTCGACCATAAAATCGAGATCAATGCCGACAAGTACACGCCGGTAAATGCCGATCTGATTCCGACTGGCATTGCCCCAGTGGCCGGCACGCCGTTTGATTTCCGCAAGTCGGAAATGATCGGCGCGCGCATCAACGATGACAACCAGCAGCTGAAGTTCGGCCACGGTTACGACCACAACTGGGTGCTCAATGGCAATGCAGGCACGCTGCGGGTTGCGGCCATCGTTACCGATCCTGAGAGCGGCCGCAAAATGACGGTCGAGACCACGGAGCCCGGCATTCAGTTCTATACCGGCAACTTCCTGGATGGAACCTTCACCGGTCGGCACGGCATCAAGTACGGATTGCGGACGGGATTCTGCCTTGAAACGCAGCATTTTCCGGATTCGCCCAATCATCCTGATTTCCCGAGCACCGTTCTGCGTCCCGGCGTGACGCGCCACTCGACCACATCGTTTACGTTCGGCGTTGCCAAGTAATCGATAAGCTGCAAATTAAAAGGGACGAGCTTCGGCTCGTCCCTTTTTTATTTTTATTGAGAATCCGTCGGGCCTACTTCGTCGATTTGACCACCGGCGGCATCTTCAGAAATTCGCTCGGCGGCAATGCGCGCGGCACAGTGCGTGACATCAACACAGCGCCTTTAAACGGGTACACGCGATTCAGACGCATACCGATCGACGCGCGACCCGGACCTTCCGGCTCCATCACCAGCGGGCCTTCGCCCTGCAGTTCGTCACCCACGTAGTTCTTCATCACCTTGCCATCCCACACGGCCGTCACGCGAAACCACTGGTCCAGGGGATGCAGTGCCTTGCAATTCAGCAGTGTCAGATTTGCGCCGCGATTGCCTGCAAAGCTGTCGAGGCACCATTGCTTGCCAACGATGCGAATCTCGAAAAGAAGCCGAGTGTCGCCGTCTTTACCGGTGGCGGCATCAGTCTCCGCAATGTGAAAGAAGCGCTGCGCCTCAGGGCCGTCCGCATCGGGCCGAAAAATAACTTCCCAGGTGAATTCCGTCGCACCCGCCAGCGGATGCTCGGGGACGATGATAGCGTCACCGTCACCGTGAAACTCAACAGCTTTGCCGTAGGGCGAATTGATCACCAGTGGGTGGCCCAGCACTTCTGTCGGCAGGCCGCCGATCTTATCAGTTCGATCGAATCGCCAGATTTTTTCCTTCGCGATCGATTTTGGGGTACCCGCAGGTGCTTGGGTAATTGCAATCGAGGGTGACATCAGGAGGGCAAATGCGGCGGCCGAGAGGATATGTCGTTGAAGACTGGGCACGATGCGGTCATTCCTTTGATCAGTGAGTGAGCGGCAAAAGGGAAGCATTGACGCAGGAGCAATAGTAACCGCCAGAGCCAACTGCGAACAAAGCCCTGAGTTACGATTACGTAAAGCCGGGGTTATGGTCTCGGAACTTCTTAACAATCCAGGCCAAAAGCGCGGTCGCGTGCCGGTTTTCCGCAGGCTCGCACACCTCTTCCCGGGGCCCATTCTCTGGACTTCGACGTTATAAACTTGAAGATGCGATGGAAACGACAGGTTGTGGTACAGCGATAGTGACGCCTTTTCGCGCTGATGGCTCAGTGGACGAGCCGGCGCTTTGGTCGTTGGTCAATTGGCAGATTGAATCGGGCATCGATTTTCTGGTGGCCTGCGGTTCAACGGGCGAAGCCGCCACTCTTGAGGAAGACGAGTGGTTGAACGCGGTGCGCATTGTGGTGGAAGCGGCGGCCGGCCGCGTTCCGGTGTGGGGTGGCTGCACGCATAACAGCACCAAAACGCTGGTTCGGCAGGCCAACCTGCTTAAGCGCGTGCCGGGGCTCGGTGCCGTTCTTTCAGCCAATCCTTATTACAACAAGCCTACGCAGGAAGGGCAGTACCAGCACTTCCTCGCGCTGGCCAAGGCCGTTGATCCGCTGCCGGTCTGCGTTTACAACGTGCCGGGCCGCACCGGCGCTAATCTTGAGCCGGAAACGGTGGCGCGGCTGGCCGCGTCTGCCAAAAATATCCAGGCCATCAAGGAAGCCAGCGGCAAAATATCGCAGTTTGTTGAGCTGGCCCACATCATGCCGCGCGGGTTCAAGATTTTTTCAGGCGACGACAACCTGGCGTTGGCGGCGGTCGCTGAGGGTGCCCATGGGCTCATCAGCGTTGCATCAAACGAAATTCCAAGAGAGTGCACTCAGATGGTGCGCGCCGCGCTAAACGACAATTGGAGCGAAGCGCGTGAGCTTCAGCGGCGTTTCTCGCAGTTGTTCGATGCAAATTTCTGGGAGTCAAACCCCGGTCCGGTGAAGACAATCCTCAACCTGATGGGTCGCTGCTCAAACCAGATGCGCCTGCCGCTGGTTCCGCCATCGCCCACCACACGCACGCGGCTTGAGCGCCTCGCAGGTGAACTTGGATTGTTGAAGCACGCACCTCTTCCAGCGGGCGTGCGGTCTGAAGTCTACTAAGCCATTTCACTAGATTTGACGACTAAGCCGCGCCGCTGAGCGCGGCTTTGTTGTTTGTAAAGGTTAAGTGGCGGAGCTCTAAGTCGCTCTGAGCATGACTTAGGTAACTATGCTCGGGAAATAAATAAGAATCCTGGCGCAACTTTGGCTCTTACACTGGGTCAATGCTGATCGACGGCCAGTAAAGACTCAAGCAAGAGCAACGCCGGCCGCCGCAACTGAATTCTACGGCGATAGCTCCGTGCGCGGACGCGCCCCTTACTGACTCACTTCCCATCTCTCTGTCGAGGACGAGGAGAACCATCCCAGGTTCATGAGCCGGTTTGCGCCTCTAAATGTGTTTGGGTATGGGAATGCTCCCTCGACGAAGCGAGTGCATTTAGTCGGTTTGGGTGAGAGGCAAGCGATCCTTGCCTACTCAGCATCCGCTCAGTATAAGTTACGGCAGCGCGCAGAAAAGGAACTATGGATATGTCACACGACAAACGTTTGAGGCTGGCAATTTCGTTGCTGTCCGTTGCCGTGCTTGCGGTAACCGGTTGCGGCAACGGATCCCTTTCATCGTCACTATCGGCTAACTCAGGGTCGGTATTCGTCGTCGGTACAGATGCTCCTTTGGCAAGCGTCACTTCGTTTGCCGTACAGATCAACAGCGTAGTGCTGACAAACAGCGGTGGCAGTACGCCGTCTTTAGTCAGCGGCACGCCCACTGTTGACTTCGCGCGTTACAACGGACTGCAGTCCTTGCTCGACATGAACAGCGTTCCGGCGGGCACCTATACCGGCGTGACTATTTCACTTGGCTCAGCGACCATTGGCTATCTCAACACCGGCACAGCTCGTCCAAGCATCTCAAGCCAGGCCGCAACGCTCACCAGTTCCACAGTGAACATCACGCTTAACAAGCCGCTGGTAGTCACCACCGGCGGAGAGCCCGTGGGCCTGCGAATGGACTTCGATCTCAGGCAGTCCATTCAAACGGACTCAAGCGGCAACTTCACCGGCACTGTAAACCCAACGTTTGACGTGCGCACCGTAGCGCGCGCAGAACCTGGCGCTTACATTGATGAGTTCATCGCCGGGGTAGTGAGCGTAAACGTCAGCGGTCAATCGTTCGTTGTGCAGGGGCCGCACGGACGGCAGTTTACCATCAAGGTGGACGGCAGCACGGAGTGGGACGGCAATGCGAGCCTGAGCACTCTCAACACCAGCAGCATTGTTCAGCTTTCAGGACACTTCGATGCCGCAGACAGTACGTTGGACGCGGATGAAGTCGCCGTGCTGACGGATACGGGCTTCTATGCAACAGGCCAGGTGACCTACGTGACGCCGGCGAGTGGACCGGCCACCAGCTTTGACCTGTACGTTCGCGGACTCGAACCAACTAACACAGGTCTCACGCTGGGTCAGCTTGCAACCGTCAACCTGACCGGCAATGAGAAGTACTTCATCTACTGGATGCACAACCCGTTCACGCAATTCCTGTTCAACTCCAGTGCGCTGGTTCCGGGGCAGGCGTTAGCCGTCGGTGGACCGGCAAGCGGCGCAGCCAATGCCAGTGCGGTAACGGTCGCACGCATTCACCTGCGCAACTGGGGCTTTAACGGCACGATCGTTCCCAGCAGTCAAAACACAACCAACGGAACGTTCCAGATGAAGATCAACGGATTTGCTGGAGTTCTCGTTCCGCAGAATGTGACGGTCTACATGGGAACCGATTCCGATTTCCGCTATGGCATGGGCAAATTCGGTGACTTGACGAACGCCACGCAAATCCGCGTAGTTGGTCTGTTGTTGAAGAACCCAAATAACGGTCAACTGGTATTGCTGGCACGCCACGTTGACGGATTCAACTTTGCCGACCTTTCAACCTTTGCGTTCTAAACGAGAGCACGAAACAATAAGCGCCGGGGCTGCTGATGCCCCGGCGCTTTTTTTGATATTAGGAAGTGAATTGGACGTGCATGGCCGGATCAATAATGCAAGAACCCGAAGCTGTGCGTCGTTTCACTTATCTTTTTTGCCCCAGGTCCAATACATGCCGAGGTAGGCGTAGTTTTCCGTTTGTCCTTCGACAGAATGGCCATAGCAGAACAAGATCTGATGATCTGGATTATGTTTAAAGTGATAGTAGCCGCCCATGTCAATCATGGTTGAAGACTGCGTTTGAGGAGCTGCCCTGCCTTCCGGTCCGTGAGAAAAGACTTCTGCACCGAGTTCAAGCCGCTCATTTAACTTCTTCTTTACCAGCCACCCAGTGTAGGGGAAGTTGCGATAATCGGTTTGCGGCACGACCTCATAACCCGCACCTCCATCCAAGGTCCAGGAGCCGATATTCTTCTGCATCCAGATTGGGAGTTTGTACCAGACCTTTCCAATTCCCAGTCCTTTATCATAGCTGCCGGTGGGCATCTCAAACATAGTGAAGGACCCAATCTGGGGAACGTATTTGCTTTCTTTGATGAATGCGATCTTTGCACCAAGTTCCATATCTAGCAGGCCGAATGCACTCGCGCCCTGACCTGCTGGGGCATACACGGGACTGTTAGAGGGCGCGGATTCACCCCAGGGAAGAATTGCGTGGACCTGCACGCGCGGTAGCGCTCCCCAATTGAACTCAAAGGCCGGGCCAGCGGAAGTGGCGACTACCGGTGTCGAATCTGTGGTGCCAAAAACATAGAACTCGTAGTGCCCGTAATCCACGGGTACGGGATCGTCAGTTTGATAAGGAGGGCCTTGAGCCCATAAACCGGGAACAATGAGAAAGCAGAACAAAGCCACGATGGCCATTTTGAGGGGAAGTGTCATCGCTGCTCCTATACGAAGTAAAGACCACACGAATTTTGAATTCAGCGTTGAGCGGGCCAAGTATCGAAATTCGATAATGAGGCAGGACCTGCAACAGGGAAGAATCGAAGGCTATTTCATGCGCAGCCCCCATGCGGAAGACTGTAGTGCAGCGTGCTTCAGAATCGCAAACTACTGAACATGAGCTGCGTGCCGCTTATCGCGATCAGATGCGCGACGAAGGCAATCGGATGTGCTGGAGTGGCCGGGGAACAGTTCGCGAGCCCTTGGTTGCGCTAGCTGGCAAGCTGCTTCTTTACCTGTTCGCTTACCAGGCGGCCATCTGCGCGAACACCGGCGGCCTGCAGTTTGGCCTGCACAGCCTTCATCACCGGACCCATTTCTTTTTGGGTGGGCTGGCGTCCGAGCACCGTACTTGCCTCGGCTACGGCCTCGGTCACCAACTTTGTCAGTCCAGCCTCGTCCAGCGCTTTGGGAAGGAACTCTTCGATCACCGTGATCTCGACTGCCTCTTTGTCCGCCAGGTCCGGCCGATTGCCTTTCGTAAACTGGTCAATCGAGTCACGGCGCTGCTTGATCATGCTGGCCAGCACCTGCTCTGACTCCGCCTGTGTCAGCTCCGTGCGTTTCTCAATCGCCTTGTTCTTGAGAGCGTTCTTGATCAGCCGCAGAGTGCCAGTGCGCTCGGCGTCATGGGCTTTCATGGCGGTAATGATCTGTTGGCTGATAAGGGTTTCCAGTGCGCCTGCTCCGGTCATTTGGTTCACTCCTGGTTCGTTATTCCAAACAAGAATTGTACGACTCAGACACTCTCGGAAAGGGACGAGGTCCAAGTTTCGCCTTGTTATCGCCTTTTCGGGACCGTTTTCCACAGAATCACAATATTCACAAAAAACACAAAAGTGTGTATTCTGTGATTGACGCTGTACCGGCTGCTTATCCGGTCCGAAGCGAGGAGAATTGCACATGATCAGGAAGACACGTCTTTTCACACCCGGCCCAACACCGCTGCTTCCTGCCGCCCAGTTCGCCATGGCGGCCGCAGACATGCATCACCGCACACCCGAGTTTCGCGCCCTCTTTCTGAAGGTGCTGGCGCAGCTCAAGGTGTTCGTCGGTACGCAGAATGACGTGCTTCTGCTGTCGTGCTCCGGTACGGGAGCCATGGAAGCATCAGTGTCGAATCTGACTTCTCCGGGTGACAAGGTGTTGGTGCTGACGGCCGGCAAGTTCGGCGAGCGCTGGACAGGATTGGTCAAGGCTTTCGGTTGCGACGTTGATGTTCACTCTGCTCCCTATGGCGACACGTTCGACTTGGCAGAAGTGAAGAAAGCCATCAAGCCGGAGCATCGTGTTATTTACATGCAGGCAACTGAAACCTCAACGGCCGTGCGACACGACGTGGAAGCCATTGCCAAGCTGGTAAAGGGAACCGACACGCTGCTGGTTGTGGATGGGATTACCGGCCTGGGCACCACGCACTTCGATGTGGATCGCTGGGGCATTGATGTTTTGATCGGCGGCTCGCAGAAGGCGGTCATGATTCCGCCGGGACTGGCTTACTTGAGCGTGAGTGAGCGCGCGTGGGCGGCGATGGAGAAGTCGACCAATCCGCGCTACTACTTTGATCTACGCAAGGAACGCAAGAATGCCGTGAAGGGCGAAAGCGCGTACACGCCCGCCGTGGCGCTGATTGCGGGTCTTGGTGCGGCGCTCGATTACATCGCCGGACAGGCCGGTGGCGATCTTGAAAAGGGCCGCATTGCGCTGGTGAATAACGCCGAGGTAAATGCCGCGGCTACACGCGCGGGTCTGGTTGCGCTGGGCTTCACACTGTTCGCACCCAAAGCACCTGCGGCTGCTGCTACTGCTGTGGCGGTGCCAGAGGGTATGGACTCGGGCGCAGTGGTGAAGGCGTTAAAAGCGAGGTTCGCGCTCGTTACGGCGAATGGTCAGGGAGAGATGCAGGGCAAGATCTTCCGCGTGGCGCACCTAGGCTTCTTCGACTATCTCGACACCATCGCGTTTTTGGGCGCAGCGGAGCACATTGCCAAAGACACACTGGGGTTGCCGGTTACATACGGCCAGGCAGTAGCGGCCGCGCAAAAAGTCTATGCGGAACAAGCGAAGTAATAGCTGGACGGCGAAGCCGGCGGTCAACCGCTGCTTCGCATGTTAGCGGAGTTGATGAAGCGCCAACCAGCGATTCATCAACCCCGCTAACTCAACCAGCACCGTTCAAGAGCGCTTTGGTGCAAACCAGGTGCCAGTGCAAAACAATCGAAGTTTCCGGTCTTTTGCTGAAAGCTGAAGGCTGATAGCTGGGAGCTGTATCTCATGGCTGAGCTTACATTCGGAGAGAAGTTGCTGATCGCTCGCAAGCAGCTCGATCTCTACCAATACGAGATGGCGGAGAAGCTGGGTGTTCACGCCAACTCGATTACCAATTACGAGCGCGGCGAAGGTAAGCCGCATGCGGCAGTGGTGCGGATGTTCGATCTGCTCTGCGAGCAACAGGGCATTCGTTTTGACGAGTATGAAACTGCGCAAAAGGGAGACGGTATGAAGGTCGTATTGGCAGAGAAGGTTTCTCCAGCAACGCTGGCCGTGTTCTCAGCTGAGCCTGGTTGGGATGTGAAAACGCACGATCAACTGCCTGACGGCCTGGCAGCAGCGCTGGCCGATGCTGACGCACTTGTGGTTCGCTCGGCGGTTCAGGTTGACGACGCGCTGATGGAGAAGGCTCCGAAGCTGCGCGTGGTTGGCCGCGCCGGTGTGGGCGTTGACAACATCGACGCCGAAGCGGCGACACGCCGCGGCATTGTGGTAATGAATACGCCAGGCGCAAACGCGGTGGCGGTTGCTGAACTCACGGTGGGCCTGATGATTGCCTTGGCGCGCAAACTGCCCGCGGCTAATACAACGATGCATGCAGGCAAATGGGACAAGAAGAATCTGCAGGGCGGGGAGCTGCGCGGCAAAACACTTGGCATTCTCGGCCTGGGCCGCATTGGACTTGAAGTAGCAAAGCGCGCTCGCGGTTTCGGCGTGGACATTATCGGCAGCGATCCGTTTGTCTCCGCCGCAGTGGCGCGCGAGAACGGTATCAAGCTTGTCACGCTCGACGAACTCATTGCCGGATGCGATTATTTGACTCTGCATGTTGGACTGACTCCGCAAACTACCGGTGTCATCAATGAGAAGTCGATCGCAAAAATGAAGAAGGGCGTGCGCATCATCAACTGCGCGCGCGGCGAGTTGATTGAAGAGGCAGCCCTGGTGGCAGCACTCAAGAGCGGCCAGGTAGCCGGCGCAGCGCTCGATGTGTTTACCGTGGAGCCGCCTAAAGAGTCGCCGTACTTCGGTTTGGACAACGTCATCCTGACGCCGCACATTGCCGGTTCGACGGCAGAGGCGCAGGAAGCAGTCGGCATACAGATCGCGCGCCAGGTACGCGACTACCTGAAGCTCGGCGTGGTGCAGAATGCTGTGAATCTGCCTTCGCTCACGCACGAGGAATATGTTGTGCTGGCTCCGCACATTGACATGGCAGGCAGGCTGGGAGCGTTCCTTGCTCAGGCGGGCAAGGGCGGCATCGAGTCAATTGATTTGATTTACAGTGGCACGTTGACTGAAGCGAAAACCGAACTGGTGCGCAACGCTGCCGTTGCCGGCCTGCTGCAAGGCTCGGAGAATGTGAACCGGATTAATGCGGTTGCTGTCGCCGAGGAGCGCGGCATTCGCATCTGCGAGCAGAAAGCAGAGACGCACCGTGGCGGCGCCGCCAGCGTGCTCACCATCGAGTTGCACACTGCCAATGGAGTCAGCCGCGCCAGCGCCACTGTCATTCACGGTGAGCAGCCGCGTTTGCTCGAGTTCGATTCGATTGATATTGAAACGCCGCTCGAAGGCAACCTGCTCGTTTGCCGCAATCTTGACGTTCCCGGCGTCATTGGCCGCATCGGAACAATCCTTGGCGAGAAGGGCGTAAACATTGCCAACTTCGCGCTGGGCCGCGAACGTGCTGGAGCTAAGCCTGTGAAGGCCTTGGCAGTGGTGCAGGTGGACGCGCCGGTATCGGCAACCGTGCTCGAAGCATTGGGCACCATCGAAGCGCTGCTCGAAGCGAAGCCGGTGACACTGCCCAACGGCAATCACTAAGTTGCCGCCAGGTTCTTGAATGCATAAAAAGAAAAACCACCGCCAGTCAGCGGTGGTTTTTCTGCGATAGTAGCTTCGAAATTAAGCGCGGCTCAGGTATGCGCCTTCGCTCGTATCCACGCGGATTTTTTCGCCTTCGTTGATGAACGAGGGCACCTGAACCACAAGCCCTGTTTCGGTCTTGGCTGGCTTGGTGACAGAGGATGCAGTCGCCGATTTGAGCCCCGGCTCGGTTTCTATCACTGTGAGTTCGACGGCCGAAGGCAGTTCAATGCCGACCGCTTGCCCATCATGGTAGCTGACCTTGATCTGCAGATTGGGCGTAAGGTATTCAACGGCGTCGCCCAGCGTTGAGCCTTTGAGCACGGTCTGTTCGTAGTCCACGGGATTCATGAAGTAGTAGTCGTCGCCGTCGGCATAGAGAAACTCCATGGAGATTTCATCCACCACGACCTTCTCGATTGCGTCGGCGGAGCGGAAGCGATGTTCGAACATGGCACCCGTTTTTAGGTTGCGCAGCTTAGCTTGGATGAAGGCTCGCAGGTTGCCGGGCGTGCGGTGCTCTACCTTGAATACAAGGTGAAGATTGTCGTTGTGCTTGATGATCATGCCCGGACGCATTTGTGTGGCGGGAATCGCCATAGGAATTGAAACTCCTTACTGGGGTTACGCTCAGTGCGCAATGAAGATTGGCCTTGGCCCACAATTCATTGTAAATGAGACGATGTGAGTGCAGGCTCCATCAGTACGGGAAGGGTGATATTGGCGATCATGGCGCGGTTGGCAGGCACAGATACTACGGGAAAGTGGAAACTCGTGGCTGCGCTCTTTTTGCTCTGCCTTTTGTGGGCGCTGGACGGGCTTGGTCCAGACCTGTTTCCCGTCCTGCGCTATTCTCAATTGCCCGCCATGGAGCGCCAGGCAATTACGTATACCTTGCTTGCTGCGGTTGCAGCTTCCTATTCAGTTGCAAAGCGAGCCAAAAGGCCAGCAGTACGAACGGCGTTGGCATGGGTGGGCATCGGGCTGCTACTTTTTGCGGCTCCGGCGTTACTCGTGGCCGCCGCTCAGGGCTGGGTATCGCAACTTGAGCGGGTTGCAATCTTCTCGCTTGCACCGGTGTTCGCCGTAGTGCTTGAGCCACACCTGGGCAATTCGGATCTTCGCAGCAGCAGTGCACTTTTCGCCGCTTTAGTAGCAGTGGCCGGCGCTCTATGCATCTTTCCTCTGAATGTGCCCGGCAGTCCCGGTGCGGTGACCGCTCTAGTTGCCGTTGTTGCAGCAGTCGCATGTGCGGCAACAGGAAACTGCCTCGCCGTGCGGCTTGCATCTTCTCAATCAAATCCTTCGCTGGCGTCGTGCGCAGCTATCGCTGGTGGCTCCTCTGCCTTTGCATTTGCGGCGGCTGGCGCCTGCACTGAACACGCACAATGGCACATTTCGCAGAGCGTAACGCAACTTGTCTGGATTGCAGTGATCGATCTACCAGCATTGCTGCTGATCTTCTGGCTTTTGCGTTGTATGTCGGGTGCGCGCATGACTACGCGCTACATTCTTGCTCCATTGCTCATAGTCCTCGTAGGTATCGCCCTGGAACAGCCCGCAATTACTACGCGCATGGTTCTCGGAACAATTCTGATGGCGGCAGGCGCAATGGGCCTGTTGTTAGCGCCGGATGACGACACCAACGGAAACCATATCGGCATTATCTAAAGGCGCTAACGCCTTATCGCTGCGGCTCGTATGGCTCCACTCGCAAAAAATCAGAGAGGATTCCACGTTCCTGCGGAGAAAACATATTCTGGTAGCGCGATGAGTTCAGAACTGTCTGCCGCTGATCGAGCGGAACGCCGCGCAGATCCTGAAATGCGCGCCGCATCTGCATCTGCCGATCAGCCGGCAGAGACGACCACGTGCGGCCCGAGCGATTGATGCTCAGGCGATCCTCAGGCGAAAGCCGCTCCAACATTTCGTTGCGCGCCAGCCTGCGCTCGCGCTGCTGTTCCGGCATGCGGTCAACGGAACGCAGTTGCTGCGTGAGCCGTTGCTGATCGGCCTGCGGCAGACGCCTGAAACTGGGATCGTTGCGCAACTGCCGCTCCTGATCCTGCAGCGGCACATTCTGGTTGCGATTCAGCCAGTCCTGCAAATGCATTGCATTATTTGGCTGCCTCGCGCCGTAATTGTTTGGCTGCGAGCCCGTGAATGTTTGCCGGTTGCCGTTGTAGGGCTGATTTGCTCCTGGTTGATTACCGCCAAAAGGCTGCCGATTGCCGTACGTTTGCGGAACGGCGCCGTTGTACGGTTGCTGTGCGCCGTTCATGCCGGGCCGTGAAGATGGCGCAAAATTATTTTGTGGTCCGCGCTGTGGGAAATTTCCTTCATTCCTGCCCTGCGGCTGCGGAGCCTGCCTGAACTGCTGCCGATTTTCCTGTCGCGGAGCCTGACGCATTTGCGGGCCAAAATTGCGGCCTTCATTGCGCGGCTGCGCGGCACGAGGCGTCTGTGCAGATCGCTGCCCGCCTCCACCGCGTTGTCCGCCTCGGTCGCGTTGTGCCCAGTCAGGAGAGACACAGAGGACCAGTATGGCCGCAGCAATTGCCACGGTACGCATGACTCGCGTATTGGTCACCCTTGTCACAATGTTCTCCTTCGGTCCCCAACCGACAAATCAGAGGAATTTCCTTCAAACCCGCAGCTATCCGCCGTCTTGATTCCTACTCGCCGTCCTCATTATTGTTGTCTGCAATCGACTCCAACTGATCGAGAACCTGCGCATTGCTGTCGAGCAACTGCAGATCGTGAACGACTGCGGTTTGCGCCGGCGTCTGCGTCGTCTGCGTCCAATCCGTCAAGCCCAGGTAAGTGCCGCCACCCAGCAGCAGCAGAACAGTCAGCGCCAGCGCAGCCAGTGGCCGCGTGTGTGTCACAGGCCCGTAGGCAAGGCTGGCGCGCAACCCTGCCAGTTTGCGTGCAAGCCATCCGCCTGGCGCCGTCTCACGCTCTTCGCGCATCCGTGCTTGCATGCGCGTGGCAAAGTACGGGCTGGGCTCAGGCGCTTTCCACTCGTCCAGCAAATTCATGGTGGCCTGCAACTCAGCCAACTGAGTCCGGCAGGCGTCGCACTCAGCCAAATGCATTTGAACCTTGGCAGGCACGGCTTCAGCATCGAGCAGCAAGTCCGCCAGCTTCGATTCCATCTCCGTGCAATTCATCTTCATGTGTTCCATGGTTGCCACCCCGCCTTCCGCCGGTTCATTCCGGCGTGTCTCCACTTAAATAAATTCCTTCAGCTTGTCACGCAGCGTCTGGTACGCGCGAAACAGCAGCGACTTAGTTGCAGACTCGCTCAGCTTCAACACATCGCCAATCTGCTTGTAATCCATCCCCTGGTACTTGTGCATCAGCACAGCCATTCTCTGCCGCTCCGGCAAGGCCATTACGTGGTTGCGAATGGCGGCCATGCGTTCGTCCTTCATCAGCCGTTGTTCGACTGACGGATCGTCGTCGGCAACGTCTGGCGTTGTGCCAGTCTCCGGATCAGGTGCATCCAGATAAATCGTCTGCGCCGAACGTTCCTGCTTCGTGTCGCGCGCGTTGTTTACCGCCAGGTTGGTAGCAATCCGGTAAAGCCAGGTGGTAAATTTCGCCTCGGCCCGGTAGCTGTCTCTGGCGCGATACACGCGTAAAAAAACTTCCTGCGCTAATTCCTCGGCAACCGCCTGGTTATGGACCATCCGGTACAGGAAATGGATCACTGGACGATTGTGCTTTTCCACCAGGAAATTGAACGCACCTTCATCGCCGGCGGCCACGCGCAGCATAACCGCTGCATCGCTTGCCGGGTCTATTTCCGCTCGCAACGCGGCTGTCTCCGGCCGTACCGCTGAGCCGATCCCCAGGGTCGTGTTGTCCAGGACCATGGTTGCCATGTCTTCTGGAACACCATTTTGGGTGGAAGGTTGCGTTGTAGAAGCAGTTTCTGCCTCGAAATCCTCATCCTTGCCGGGTTTGCGGCCCGAGCCAGTTCCACCCCCTGCTTTGGACATAGGCTGGGCAGTTTCGGGTACTTTTTGGGCGTCATTCTTCAGGCTCGAACCAGAAAGCCGTACACGCCCAAGTCCGGGCGCGGAATCCAGCGCCGCCTCCCCTTTCGGGGGAAAGTCATCAGGCTGCCGGATTGGTCTGTTTCGCCAGAACATTGCGGGTTCCGCAGGTGCTTTGGATGCGTTGTTCGGCCCAGTCGCCAACGGACCAGCAATTGGCCGCCGGGGTTGGTCCTAAAGCCCTGCTGGTGTTACTCTAACCTACGGCGAGGCTTCTCGTGAGCCTTCCATTACCGCCAAATTTCCGGGCGCTTAACTCAGCGGTAGAGTGCCACCTTCACACGGTGGAAGTCGCAGGTTCGAATCCTGCAGCGCCCACCATAAACGCCTTAAAATCAAAAGTTTTGAAGCGGCCTTGCTGGCCTGCCTGCGAGGATTGTCGCTGGTGAGACAAATGGGCACTTCCCGTGCCTGATTGTCAGGTGCGATTTCTGCCCATGCCGCCAATTTTTGGAAGGCAATCCTCCATAGCATCATTGAGGAACTCTCTCATGCCTGCCGGCATTCTTACGGACTGGACCGGCTTTTTCCCGTTGGGGTTTGGCAATAGCGGCACTTCGGCCTGGCCAAGGCAGCCAGACTCCCGACCGCTCTTCGGTACGAGGGTTGCAATAATCTTCATAAGGCCCGTCTTTTAGGTATTAAGGAAATTGTGCTGGATGGAATCGAACGAAAGAGGTTTGCTTAAATTCTGTCCGGAACTTGAAGTTTCGCTTGAGCGACGCGGAATTCAAGGGATTCCTTTTGAAGTTTCAGTGCGAACTCCTGCGCGTCAACGATGAGTCTGCGAACCGTTCTGGTATCGCATTTCCCTAAAGCGTCTTCAATTTCAATGAGTTTTTTAATAAGTAGATGGAGATTCAAGGCTGCGACTCCGCTGTAAGGTTTTCATGTAAAGAGAATCGATATCGCAGTCGAGTATTCATCGCACGTGATTCAGGTCACGCCTGTTTTGAGAGAATATTTTCAGGAACCGGCTTCTCCCGGTTGCAAACTGAACTTCGAGACATTCCTGCTGGGGGATGAAATGTGTGGACGGTACGGACGGCGGGCAGATAAGCAGCGCATCGCAGAGTGGTTTCACACCCACAACACCAATGTGTTTGATGAGTCCACGTACGCGCCTACGTACTATGCTCCGTCGTTCAACGTTGCTCCGCAATCCTTCCAGCCCATCGTTCGGCTGTCGGCTGAAACAGGCGAGCGCGAGCTGACCGTCATGCGTTGGGGACTGGTGCCGTTCTGGTCAAAGGATGCCAAGTCCGCCTTCAGCACCATCAACGCCAAGGCCGAGACCATTGCCACCAGCCCGGCCTATCGCGAAGCGTGGAAGCGCCGCCGTTGCCTGGTTCCCGCGGAGTGGTTTTATGAATGGCAAAAGACCGGCGAGAAGACCAAGCAGCCGTTTGCCATTGGCATGAAAGAGGGCGGCATGTTCGCCTTTGCCGGCCTGTGGGAGACGTGGACCGACAAGGCGACCGGGCAAACGCTCGAAACCTACACCATCATTACCACCGACCCAAATGAGCTCACTGAGAAGATTCACAACCGCATGCCGGTGATCGTGCGGCCGCAAGACTACGAGAGGTGGATGGCCCCTGCCGACCCCGCACATTTACCCGTAGACCTGCTGAGACCTTATCCCGCCGAAGAAATGACAGCATGGAAGGTCAGCGACGCGGTCGGCAACGTGAGGAATAACCGGCCGGAGCTGGTTGAGCCGCTAGAAGACAAAAATCGGTAAATCAAGACTACGCGAGGGGCCGATGAATCCATCACCCCTAAAGGTTCTACTAACCAGCCAGGAGGGCCCTTCACCGGCCCGAATAGTCCTTCACGCCCTACTTAGACTGTCGCCGGTCTTTCACGCACTTTTCAGCTATCGCTAAAAAGGAATATGATGACTGCGATTCTGCGCCAGCCTGCAGACATACCCGCAAGAAGGGAATCCTTCCATGGCTACCACTCCGGCAAGCGTCAAGCGTTACGACATGCTGATCGACGGCGAGTTCGTTGAAGCCAAGAAGTACTTTGAAGTCACCAGCCCATCCACTGAAGATGTTCTCTCTGAAGTTCCAAGCTGCACCGTGGACGACGTCAACGCCGCCGTAGCAGCCGCCGACCGTGCGCAGAAGCCCTGGGCCAAACTGCCCGCCATTCGCCGCGCAGAATACCTGCGTGAGATTGCCGCGCTCATGCGCAAGAACCGTGAGCACCTTGCCAGCGTCATCACCGCCGAACAAGGCAAAATTATCTCGCTCGCGCAGATTGAAGTGGATGCCGCCACCGGTTACGTGGAATACATGGCGGAGTACGCGCGCCGGTATGAGGGCGAGATCATCAACAGCGACCGCCCAGGCGAAAATATTTTTTTATTCAAAATGCCCATCGGCGTCATCGCGGGCGTTCTGCCGTGGAATTTTCCCTTCTTCCTCATCGTGCGCAAGATGGCTCCTGCGTTGGTTACAGGCAACACCATCGTCATTAAGCCCAGCAGCGAAACACCAAACAACGCATTCGAGTTCGCCAGGCTGGTAGCCAAGTCGTCGCTGCCCAAGGGAGTGTTCAATCTTGTATCCGGTTCGGGCAGCGTGGTGGGCAATGCGCTCGCCGCTCATCCCAAAGTTGGCATGGTTACACTCACCGGTAGCGTTGAGGGCGGAGCCGCAGTAATGCGCGCAGCTGCGGACAACATCACCAAGGTATCGCTCGAACTGGGCGGAAAAGCTCCGGCCATCGTCATGGCCGACGCGGACATGGACCTCGCCGTCAAGGCCATCCGCGCCTCACGCATTATTAATACCGGACAGGTATGCAACTGCGCCGAGCGTGTGTATGTGCACGAATCTGTCGCAGCGGAGTTTACCGCCAGGATGATTGCGGCCATGAAACAGACCGTTGTGGGCGACCCGTTTGATCCGACCACCGAGATGGGGCCGATGGTCAGCAAGAAACAGCTTGAGTCCGTTGCTGCCGCCGTTGATCAGGCGCGGCGCGATGGCGCCAAAGTCGAACTCGGCGGAGGCCGCCACGATAGCAAGAAGGGCCACTACTTCCAGCCCACCGTGCTTACCGGCTGCCGCCAGGAAACCGACATCATGCAGAAGGAAATCTTTGGCCCGGTGCTGCCCATCGCCACCTTCAAGACACTCGACGAAGCCATCGATAACGCCAACGACTGCGAGTATGGACTGACTTCATCCATCTACACGCGCTCTCTGCATGTGGCCATGCGCGCCGCAAACGAGCTCAAGTTCGGCGAGACCTACATTAATCGCGAAAATTTTGAGGCCATGCAGGGCTTCCACGCCGGCTGGCGCAAGTCTGGCATTGGCGGCGCAGACGGCAAGCACGGACTCGAAGAATATCTTCAGACGCATGTGGTCTACATGAACTCCGGCGAGCCGGTTTAAAGTTATTCCCCTAAAAAGTGTTGCAGCAATAACTTGAAAGAGAAAGGCGCGGGAGTCTCTTCCGCGAAGAACGGAAAGCCTGTAATGAGTCAGTACACTCGTAGATCGATGTTGAAGAGTGCAGCACTGCCGATCGCCGGAGCTTTCGCGCTCCCCACGCTAGCGGCAGCCATCCAGGAGAAAACAACGCCGTACCAACGGCCCAAGTTGAAGATCACAGATATTCGCACCGCGCAGGTTCTCGTCCATGGCCCACAGACACACGTCCGCATTTATACAGATCAGGGAATTTTCGGGCAGGGCGAAGCAACCGACGCAGCAGTAGGAGCACCGGCAATTATCAAGGGATTCCGCCGCTCTTTGATCGGCCAGGACCCGCTCAATGTTGATGCGCTTTGGGAGCGCATGCGGACCATGGGAATTTTTTCCGGGGCGCAAGGTGGCCAATACGTGACGGCGCTTTCCGGGCTTGAAATTGCGCTCTGGGATCTGGCGGGCAAAGCTACGGGCCTGCCCATCTATCAATTGCTCGGCGGCAAATTCCGCGACAAGATTCGTATGTATTGCGATACCGATATGCCTGACCCGCTTGCGCCAGAGGCCCATGAGAAGTTGCAATGGGTCAAGGATCATGGTTTCACCGCGATGAAGATGGACATTGACGAAGCACGCGATCCAATGCGCTTCGACAAAGTGAACTGGACGGCAAGCAATGGCGAAATTGATCGCATGGTCAGCTGGGTCAAGCACGTTCGCGAGTCCATTCCGAAGGAAATGGATCTGGCTGTCGATATGCACGGCCGTTATGACGCCGCAACCGCAAAGAAAGTCGCGAAGGAGCTTGAGCCTTTCCGCCTGATGTGGCTTGAAGAGCCGGTACCGGCGGAGGATATCGACGCCATGACTGATATTCGCCAATCATCTTCCACGCCGATTGGTTGTGGCGAAAATCTTTACATGCGTTGGGGGTTCGCGGAGTTGCTGCACAAGCGCGGCATCGATGTTGTTACGCCGGACATCCAGAAAACCGGCGGCCTTTCTGAAGCGCGCAAGATCGCCAACCTAGCGGAAGCGCATTACATTCCGTTCGCGCCGCATTGCGTCGTATCGCCCATCGGCACCATGGCGTCGGCGCACGTTTGCGCGTCGATTCCCAACTTTCTTGTATGCGAGTGGCATTGGATCAGCCGCATGGACTACTGGAAAGGCTGGGTCAAGGAAGGAGAGATTATTGACAAGGGCTACATCACGGTGTCAGATAGACCGGGCATCGGTGTGGAGATGAACGAAGAGGTCGCAAGGCGGGCGCAAATTCCCGGGACCACATGGTTTGAAGCGAATGCATAATTGCAGGGAGTAGAGGAACCAAATGAAGAAATCCTTCGGAAGTCGATTTGGAAATGGCTTGGGAAGAACGTTGCTCAAAGCCGTCGTGTTGGTCGCGGTTACTGCCTCGGTTGTTCCGGTTGCCTTGGCGCAGCAGGGCTTCTTTACCCGCGACGACGTCATTAAGTACACACCTGACTGGAAAGGCGAGCGTTTCCCCGACGGCCGCCCCAAAGTTCCCGATGCGATCCTTGACCGCATGAAGAACGTGACGCTTGAAGAAGCATGGGCGGTGCTGCAGGGCGCCAGCTTTATGCATCAGTACGAAGATGGCTGGCTCTCAATCCATCCGGAAAATATTCTTGTCGGCCGCGCGCTTACGTCTGTCTGGATGCCGGGACGCCCGGACATCCAGAAGGTGATTGAAGAAACGCAGACCGCTGAGAACCACCGCATTGGCGGCGAGAACGCCTGGCCGGTGGACATGCTGCAGCCACGCGATGTTTATGTTTCCGATCACTTCGGGCTCAAAGAAAACGGCCCGTCCATCGGCGATAACGTGGGCAACGCAATTTACGCAAAGACGGGCAACGGCATTGTGTACAACGGTGCCGTGCGCGACATCAACGGATTGAATGAGCTGCCGAACTTTACGTCGTTCGTACGCTATTACGATCCGTCGCATCACTACGGATCATTGCGGACTGGAAAATTGCTGAATTCCACCATGGTGAGCATTAACGGACCCACGCGCATTGGCCAAGTGCTGGTGATGCCGGGCGATGTGGTGCTTGGACGCAACGGCGGCGTGATTTTTATTCCGCCACAGCTCGCTGAGAAAGTGGTTGTCTCGTCAGAGAGAACGCATCTCGAAGATGCGTTCGGCCATCTTCGTCTGAAGGAAGGGAAGTACACGGCCGGGCAGATCGACGGCCGCTGGAGCCCTGAGATCCAGAAGGACTATCACGAGTGGTTGAAGCAGAATGAAGATCACCTGCCTGCACCAAAAGAAGTTGTCGAGCAGGTCATCAACGAACCAATCCGTTGATCGTTCGTGAAAATTGGGGCAATGCAAAAAGGGGATGACCGACCGGTCATCCCTCGATTTATTTTGAGAGCAGATTATCCTGCTTGATCGGCTACGTAGTCGCGGACAATCGAGATGAAGTCCTTGTCTCGTTCGATTCCAAGTCGGCGCGCGCGTGGCGCTTCAACAGACGCTGGCCAGGAATCCACGAGGCGAACAACCATTGCATTGCGCTCGAACTTGACCAGATCGCGAGCCGCCTTGCCTCCAACCGCTTCAAGCGCATCGAGCATTTCATTCACGCTTACGTTGAGTGCTGGAAGATTAATCGCAGTTCGTCCGCCATATTCTTCGCGTGAAGCTTCTGCCACTTTGATCAATGCGGCGATTGTTCCAGCGGTCGATCCAAGTGCGACGCGTGTTTCCGGCGCCACAGGACACACCGCAGGCTCTCCATTCAGCGGCTCGCGAATAATGGAGGACAGAAATCCGGATGCGGCGCCATTGGGCTTGCCCGGTCGCACTACAACCGTGTTTGGACGAACGCTGCGCCCGTCAATAAAGCCTTTGCGCGTGTAATCGGCAATGAGTTGCTCGCCGATGAATTTTTGAATGCCATACGAGGACTGCGGAGTCGGCAAAGTATCGTCGCTTACTGTTGAAGGCATGGAGATGCCGGGATCAGGACCGAAAACCGCAAGCGAGCTTGAAAACACGACGCGAGGCACATTGCCCGCGGCGCGCAGACTTTCAAGCAGGAATTGAATTGAGTGAAGATTCGACCGCATGCCCAGGTCGAAATCAGCTTCGCACTCGGCAGATACCGCTCCAGCAAGGTGAAAGACGAGATCGAATTTCTTTTTGCCAAGTTCAACACACAAGTCGATCAGTGTGCCGACTGCAGTACTGACGCGGCTGTTCGCGATCAGGTCCGAGGACGGCGCACGCAGATCGGTGAGTACGAGTTCATCAATTGGTCCGCTTGCAATTTCTCCTCGTTTCAACAACTCGCGCGCCAGCCGTGATCCGACAAACCCCGCACCGCCGGTAATAAGTACTTTCGAGCCCAAAATCTTCTCCTCAAAATCGAATAGTCAGTTGTCATGCCTACTTTGGCATTGAATTCAGCCGATCGAGCACATGCTTCAGGTCATCGAGCTTTTGTCCCGCCTCGCTCAATTTACCTGCGGATGTCAGTCGCTGATAATCGGAGAAATCTCGGCCTGCCTGCCCGATAAGCGAATTGAGAGTTTCCTGAGCCTTAGGATGCGCACCGGCAGCGGGCGCTTGCTGCGTTGTTTCCGATGCCTGTAATGTCGAAGATTCAGAACCGAAGAGCGACGCCAGCGCACCTTCAAATGTTGGCGCGTAGCCAAGCTTGTCCTGGAGCGCCAGCACAACGAGCCTCAATTCAGGCATGGGGCTGCGCTGCGCCTGCAGATAAATAGGCTCCGCGTACAGCAGCGCCTTTCCGCACGGAATTACCAGCAGGCTTCCGCGCCGCACATGCGATCCCTGCTGATTCCAGAGTGTCAGCTGTCCTGATAGCTGCGCATTCTGATCGATGCGCGCCTCAATTTGCTGCGGGCCGTCCACCAGTCGCGTCTTGGGAAAGTTGTAAACCACCGCCGTGCCATAGTGCTCCCCATCGCTTCGCGCGGCAATCCATCCGATCATGTTATTACGGTTGATGGGCGTGAAGGGCAGTATCTCCACGAATTCGAGATTGGTTTCGTCGGGCAGCTTCATCAGCACGAAGTTTGGTTCCATCGCTTGAGAAACCTGCTCCCCGCCTTCAGCCATGCCAGTTTGCGTCGCCACACTCCATTGGTCTTCGCGGTTATAAAAAACTTCAGGGTCGGTCATGTGATACAGGCCGTAGGCTTCAGCCTGTAGCTTGAGCATCAACTCCGGGTAACGCATGTGCTTGCGCAGTCCGTCTGGCATTTGCGAAGCGTCTTTGAACATGCTCGGGAAAATTGCTCGCCACGCGTTGATGATCGGATCTTCATTGTCGAAGACGTAAAACGTCGTGGTCCCGTCGAATGCATCAATCGCAACTTTGACGCTGTTGCGCATGTAGTTTACTGAGTCGCCCTCAAGACTGTAGTGCGTCGAATAGGGATAGGAATCAGAGGACGTAAATGCGTCCATGACCCAGGTGAGCCGCCCGTCGTTGCCCACAACGATGTATGGATCCGGATCGAAATCGAGAAACGGCGCCAGCGCAGCAACGCGGCTTCGAATGTTGCGGCGCATCAGCAGACGGCTCTGCGCATTGATGTCGTCGCTAAAAGGCACCTTGGTGATATCGCCGCGATCGAACGCGAGCAGGAGCCTGCGCAAGAACCCGCCCATCTCTATTCCGCCGCTACCTTCATAGGACGAGAGATTGTTGGTCTGCCCTTCCGGATAGTTGAATTCCTGCTGGTGCGTCCTCACGTAGACATCGGTATTCGTCAACTCGCCAAAATAGATCTCAGGCCGTGTAACATTCAGGCTCGGCACCGTACTCTGCACGGGCATGTTCGACAGCAACAGCGTGGGCAGGCCTTCAGGCGTGAATCCGTTCACCGTGTTCATGGTGACGCCGTACCCGTGCGTGTAAATGAGCTTGTCGTTGATCCAGTTGCGGCTGCTCTCAGGCAACTTGTCCACATTCAGTTCGCGTACGCCGAGCATCACTTCGCGTTGCGAGCCGCCAATCTGGTATCGGTCGATGTCGATGTCGGGAAAATCGTAGTAGGTGCGAATCTCCTGCACCTGGCGGAGAGTATCTCGCAGCGCTTGCACATCCCAAAGGCGGATGTTTTCGAGCGTGGGTTTGTTGTTGGCCGGATCAGCTGCTCCAGGATCGATCTCGGCCGGAAATTCGTGCTGTGCAAAGCGAGAGAGAGCATAGGCCTCGCGCGTCATCTTAATGTTGTTGCCGATGTACGAGCGTTCGCGATCGAGTTGGTTTGGTTTTACCAGAAAGGTGGTAACATACCAGCCCGTCAGCCCGAGGATGATATACGAAATCGCGGCGGGGGCGACAGATACTGCCAGCCAACGCCCGCGTGGATTGATCGCCGCCGAGACAATGGCGATCACTGCTCCGATCAGAAGCGCAATGCAGACGAATAACAGGCCGACAATCGTGACGTGCGCATCAGTATACGTCACGCCATCAAAGATTGTGTGGTGCTCGAAAAGCAGCGCGAAACGGCTGATGTACACGCGCACCGCAACCACGGCCAGCAGAAATCCCACTGCGATGCTGAGCCCACGCCAGGCCAACGGAATCGATGAACTGAATTTGTCTGCCAAGGCGCGCGAGCCGCCGCTGACGAGCAGAAACAGCAAGGCAAGGATGGCGGAGATGACGGCCAGCATCAGCAGCCAGCCGGAGATGATTTGCCACGCAGGTAAGGTGAAGAGATAAAAGTTCAAAGGCTTGCCAAAGATGGGATCCGCAAAGCCATTTGCACCGCGCGGCGCATACCAGTAGAGCGCAAGAGTGGACCATTGCGCTGCCATGGTTGTGCCCGTTGCCAGGGAGATGATGCCGGCCACAAGCACTGCGACGATGCTCGAGAATTTTGCTATAGGCAGATGAAGCGGCTGGCCTCCAACAAATATCGTGTGTGTCGATGGCAGATCGGGGCCGTGAGTCCGCTTCAGTAGGGAGAACACACCGAAGAGCACAACAAAGGTGGCGACAGCGAAACCCGCAAACACTCCCCATTGCAGCCAGCGAGTCCTCCAGAAAACGTCGCCATAACCCAGCGAGCGGAACCAGAGCAGGTCGACCCAATAGGCAACCGCAGTTCGGCTTCCGAAAAGAATCGCTGCCAGAACTACGAAAATAAAAATTATTCCACGACGGCGCGGTTTCGACGGCTCACCGTGCAGGGGCCATTCGATTGTCTCGGGCATTTTCCACCCCACTCGCGCAAAAAATGCAGCGTGAGTTACCCAAGAATTGTACAGCGGTAGCGACAAAGCCGCTGCGGGTGGAAATCACCTGAGTAGTCGGGCTGTTCGAATCTAGATCAGATCAGTGCGGCCTGATTGCGCAAGTTCCTTAACGATCTTGCCTACATCCTGCGAATTCTCGCGACGCACAATCAGCAGCGCATCGTCTGTATCGACAACCACAAGATTTTCGACGCCAACCAGCGCGACAAATTTTTTGGGGCTGAAGATATAGTTGTCCGTCGCCTCGATTGCGAGGTGGCCGCCCGAGTCAGCAACGTTTCCGTCCGGGTCGCCGCGAAGGCGGGTATCGTGCTGGTACTCGTAGAGCGAAGCCCACGATCCAAGATCGTTCCAGCTGAACTCCGCCGGAAGGCAATAGAGATTTGAAAGGTGTTCGCCCTTTGCGGACCGCGGTTCGAGCACCGCATAGTCAACTGAAATGTTTTCGCACTTGGGATAGAGCGCGCGGAACACTTCATCGAATTGAGGCGTGCCGTAAGCAGCCGCAATACTCTCAAGCAGCGGTGCGGTCTCAGGCAGATGCTCACGAACGGCATCGGCCAGCGTGCGCGCCGACCACAAAAACATTCCTGAGTTCCAGTAGTAGTTGCCGGCGGAAACAAACTCCTCAGCACGGTTCTGATTTGGCTTTTCAGTAAATCGGCGCACATGCAGCGCATTACCGTCCGCCGTCAGATCGCCAGTCTCAATGTAGCCGTATCCCGTTTCAGCGCGGACAGGCTCAATGCCGAGCACGACGATATTGTCGGTGGCAGCGGCCAGGGCGATCGCCTTCTGCAGCGCCTTCAGGAAGCGCGGCTCATCGCCGATCACATGGTCAGACGGAAACACACCAAGCACCGCGTCTGGATTCTCACGCTCAATCAAGAACGCTGCCAGTCCGCAAGCAGGCGCCGTGTTGCGCGCCACCGGTTCCTGCACAATCTGCGCGGCAGGTAGTCCCGGTAGCTGGTCGGCGATCTCGTGGGCAAGATACTCGTTGGTAATAATCCAGGTCTTTTCCAGGCCAGCCAGAGGCTTCAAACGTTCCATCGTTTGCTGAAGCATGGAGCGCTCACCGTCCAGTGCGAGAACCTGCTTCGCACGGGCGCGGCGAGACCTCGGCCAGAAGCGGGTTCCGCTTCCACCAGCCAGAATAACGGGGCGAAAATCTACAGGGTTCGACATCGAAGAATCATCCTACTCGACGAAGATAACGTTTGCACAGCCGTTCACCATATATATCTGAGTTCTTGATACAAGGCGGACCCCGGCCATCCTGAAATGAGCAGGAGGCGCTGGGTTAAGCGGGCCATTCATTCGAAAACGGCCCGTCCTGGAAAGGGAGTCTGTTACTTCAAATTTGTAAGGAATTCGCCCATGCGGCGCGTTCCTTCATCAATATTCTGCTTCGTCACCGGGTATGAAAGGCGAATGTGCTCCGCGGTGCCGAACGCTTCGCCGGGAACGGCAACAACGTGGGCCTCGTGGAGCAGGCGGGTGGCCAACTCGGTAGCTGACTTTATGCCGCCTTTGCCGATGAATTTGGAGATGTTCGGATAAACATAGAAGGCGCCCTCAGGCGTTGTACAGGTTACGCCGGGAATTGCCCTCACTTTCGTTAACATATAGTCCCGCAGCTCGATAAACTCGGCGCGAAACTCCTCAACACACTGCTGCGACCCGGCAAGGGCAGCGATGGCCGCCTTCTGGACGAAGCTGGTGGCATTCGAGGTCGACTGCGACTGCAATTTGCTCAGGTTCGCGACAACAGGTTTGGCCGCCAGGGCAAAGCCAGCACGCCATCCCGTCATCGCGTAAGTCTTTGAAAGTGAACCTAGTACGACAATATGGTCCTTGGCGAAAGTATACGATCCACCAGAGACAGCTTTGCCGGTGTAGTTCAGATATACGTAGCACTCGTCCAGCAGCAGATAGATGCCGCGGTCGTGGGCCAGATGCACAATCCGCTCCAGGTCCTCCGCTGAAACCACCGACCCAGCCGGGTTCGAGGGCGAGTTGAGAATGATCGCCTTGGTACGCGGCGAGATCGCTTTCTCAATGGCGTCGGCAGTAATACGGAAGCTCTCAGCCTCGCTGGTCTCAAGGAATACGACCTTGCCGCCGGCGTATTGGATGATGTCTTTAAAGCTCACCCAATAAGGCACGGGCAGAATAACTTCGTCGCCGTGGTCGATTAGCACCTGGATTGCGTTAAACAGCGCCAGCTTGCCGCCAGTAGTGAAAATCGCCTCGTCAACGGAGTAATTGGAGCCGAAATCGGTGGCGTGCCGGTCAACGATGGCCTTGCGAACGTCGGGGATGCCCGGTACCACGGTGTAACGGGTGAAATTCGCATCAATTGCGGCGATTGCGGCGTCCTTGATGTGGCGCGGGGTGGAAAAATGAGGCTCGCCGGCCCCGAAATCCACCAGGTTGACGCCCTGGGCGCGCAGCTTGGCGGCCTCGGCGGCCACGGCCATGGTCGCTGAAACCTCGATCCGGCCAATGCGGTCGGTGAAGACTTTTGCAGGTGCTGTGACTGTCATAACATTTCTATTTTTACAGATTTTGCAGGAACCTCAAAATGCACAGCCGATTCCGCAAACTCAGCAGCCATCATGCTTGTGTTGACTACCAGCCCATCTGCCGCATGCGCTCCATGATCAGACCGCTGTAGTGATTCATGCGCTCGGGCCGTCGCTTGAGGGGCGCGGGCAAAATTGCCGCCAAACGGGTCGCCTGGTCGCGGCCAATATTGCGGGCCGAGGTGCCATAGTAGGCGCGCGATGCGGCCTCTGCCCCATAAACTCCCGGACCCCATTCCACCACGTTAAGATAAAGCTCCAGAATGCGCTGCTTGCCCAGCACGAGTTCGGCGATTGGTACCAGCGTGAACTCTGCGCCTTTGCGAAGCACAGACCGCCCCGTTCCGAAGAACAGATTCTTTACGAGTTGCTGCGTGATAGTTGATGCTCCCCGAGAGCGGCCTCCGTCCAGATCGCCCTCTGCCGCAATCTGGATCTCGTGCCAGTCGAAGCCATGATGCTGATAAAAGCGCGCGTCTTCCGCTGCCACTACGGCGTGCTGAAAATCTGCCGAGATATGGTTGAGCGGCACAAACTTGTAGCGTTCAGCATAAGGCTTGTTGTGAATCCAGGCTTGAAAACGGCGCTGAATATGCACCATCGTTGTCGGTGGATCGATCCACCGGGCTGCCACAACGGTGAGCGCAGCCAGCAGCCACAGTGACGCCACACTAAGACCAACCCATCGAAATACAGATAGGAACGATGGCTTCCGGCGCCGCGCACCGAGGACATGGGCTGAGCTTGAAGTCACACCTCAGGATAACTTCCGGCACCAGGCGGCCGAAGCCATCCCGAAGCAAAACCCTCAAAGTGTCGCAATCAAATACAATCCGTACGAACCAAAAAATGCTCCAGCGTTCCCCCGCAAAGCAGTATTGCTGCACCTTCGCGGGGCTCTGCGAAACTGGCAGGCGCCGTATGTCGTCTCAAGATTAGTGCCTCTCATGGATTGCGAAAAAGGAAAGGAAAGTAATATGCCCAAAAAGCAATGGTCCCTTCTGATTGCGTTGGTAGTGGTTGCCGCCTCTGTTTTTGTGCCCGGCGCATTTGCGATGAACTTTACCGGAAGTCAAGGAAACAAGGCCACCTTCGAAACCCTTGAAGAGACCCGCGTGAGCAGTCCTGTGGCGATTGGATCACTGGAAGGCAACAAGGGCCGGACCTTCAAGTCGCATCCCGTTCTCGACGGCTATCCGAATGGCACTACATTCATCTATCGCTCCGCCAACCTGTTCGGAGGACGCGCCGCAGCCAGGATGAACACGAATCTTATGGTCTATGTTGAACAGCATTTTGACAGCAAAGATGCGGCAATGAACTGGCTCAAATCCGCAGGTCTGATCAACATCGCAGATGAAGCGACCGGAACGATCGTGCTCGTGACGCCCATTGGCAAATCTTTCGGCAACGCCGACATCGCCGCCTACTACGCGCTGCAGACTGCAATGTTCGCGCAGAATGCCCTGCTGGCCCCGGGCTCGGCGGGCAGCGGCGTCTTTTACTCTGACTCGGAGTACTTCGGCGGCTTTGGCTACCTCTACTTCGTTGGTGTTGATGGCGGCGCCACCTTCTTCAACAACCACATTGCCACCAATATCGATTTCGCAGGCCGTATCGCCGGTGCATTGCTCATCAATGGCAAGGTGGACGAAATCCGCAAGGTATCAACCTTCGTGCCCGTTTACCTGGTGAATGTAAGCGATGACGTCGTCGATAAATACAAGCGGGCAAATCACACCAACGCTATAAAGGGGACCGGCGAAATTGTCACTCATTACAACCAGGCACAGCCGCTCCAACAGGTGGTTGTCGCGCGGACCAATACGATTGATCTCCCGGCGCTGACGAAAGCCGCCTATCATGACATGTTCATTAAGGCGATGCGCATTCCGGTTTTGCTGCAGGGAATAAACAGCGCAGGCACGCCATACAGCGGGTACAACTTCGACGAAGCACCCTTCTCGCTATGTCAGCGCAACGCGTTAATAAATGGCGTAACCAAAGATGGAATCCACTTGATCTCGCATCAAGGAGAAGACCGCTTCTCCAGCATGAAGAGCTCCAAGGGCGACTATCTGGATACGTGGTACGAATATGTCCCTGAAGAAGTTTTAAACGGCACTGCGGCCAAAGGCACTGTGCCGCTGATTCTCGGCAACCACGGTGGAGGCGACGATCCGCGCCAATTTGTGGATGAGATCGGATTGTTGGCCCTGGCTGGCAACAAGCGCGTGGCCATCGTCGCGGCAGACCACCAGAGCCTTCCTAACGATGTTCGCGGACCGGCGCTCACATCGCTGGTCAAGTACATGCTCAAAACGTATCCGGCGCTAGATCCATCGCGTGTCTACGCTACTGGATATTCCATGGGCGGAGGCGCCACTTACACCGTCGGCTATTATGAACCCACTCTCTTCGCCGCCATCGCGCCCCTTGCAGGAACAAACATTGAGCCCACCAGCGCAGAAGTGGCCAGATTCGCAAATACTCAATTGCCGATCTATCTTTCAACTTCCTCGTATGACGTGCGCCGCTTGCAAGCCGAAACCAGCCGCATTAACGACAATCTCGCTAATCAGATCAAACGCTGGTCGCAGTTCAATGGCGTCCCGCCGGTCACGTTCGATTTCGACACCTACAAGCTCTCCGGCTTCAAGGGCGATTCGCGGACCGTGGACACGCTCAATAACGAGTACGCTGCGTACACCTGGTATCTGAACAACAACAAAGGCTATCCAATGGTGGCGCTCAACTATGTGAAAGATCTGATTCACGCGCTGTATCCCGAATACGCCTACAGCGCATGGGACTACATGAAGCACTTCTCGCGCGATCAGAAGACCGGCGAAATCAAGTACAACCCGTACATGAAGTAGCAGACCGCTAATCGCAAAAGGCCGTGTCCGGCGCTCGTCCTTTTGCTCCTGTACAAAATTGCGCCGTTAAAACGACGACGTCAGAGCGTCGAGAAAGAACGGTGAAACAAGGATGAAGAAACAATCGACGACCATAGTTACACTTGCGCTGATGATGAGCGCTTTCCTCATGCCATGCGCGTTCGCCCTGAACTATTCCGGCAGCCAGGGAAACAAGGCGACCTTCGAAACCCTCGAAGAGGCGCGCACTAGCGGCCCGATTGCCGTTGCTACGCTCGAAGGAAACAAGGGAAGGAACTTCAAGTCCCATCCAGTTCTGGACGGCTATCCGAAGGGAACAACGTACATCTATCGCTCTGCCAACCTGTATGGAGGTCGCGCTGCGGCTCGCATAAACACCGATCTGCTGGTGTTCTCTGAGAAATCCTTCGCAGGCAAAGACGAAGCCCTCGCTTATCTCAAGGATCTTGGCCTGATCAAGATTATCGATGAGGCGATTGGCAGCGTCGTGCTCGTCACGCCATCCGATCCAAAAGCGGGTTTCACCGCCAAGGATCAGAAATACTATTACGCACTTCAGACCGCCATCCTCGCCCAAAAAGGATCGGAGACCGTCGACAAAGTTACTACGTTCTACTCTGATGCTGAGTACTTCGGCGGCGATGGCTACACCTATGTGATCGGCATCGGTGGTGGAGCAACGTTTCTCAACAACTACGTTGCCAGCACATTCGATTATGTAAGTCGCATCGCCGGCATGCTGCTCATCAACGGCGAAATGGAAAACATCCGCAACGTCGCAGACCTTGTACCCGTCAATCTTGTGAACGCAACCGAAGCGGTGATAGAGAAGTACAAGAAGGCCGATGACACTGATGCATATGTGAGCACAGGGGAAGTGAAGGCCTACTTCAACCAGGCCCTTCCGCTCAAAAGAGTTGTGGTGGCAAGCGAATCTAACGCTGACGCCGCTAAATACATTAAGGATGCATACTACAACCTGTTCATCAAGGCTCTGCGTGTTCCAGTAACAAAGGCCGGACTGTACTCTGCATCGACTCCGTATCAGGGTGGCTCGTCCGATCAGGCTCCCTACTCGTTGTGCAGCAGAAATGCTGTCATCAACGGTGTTACCGCTGATGGGATTCATGTCATCCATCACTCTGAAGATGTTTTCAGCGACATGAAGACGGCAGAAGGAGAATATCTTCAAACATGGTTTGAGTATTTGCCGGAGGAAGTGCTCAACGGAACTGCTCCCAAAGGTACCGTTCCGCTGATCCTTGCCATGCATGGCGGAGGCGACGATCCAAGGCAGTATGTCGACGAGATCGGGCTGCTTAGCCTGGCAGGTACTGAACGTTTTGCGATGGTTGCGCCTGAGCATCAAAACATAGGCTTCTCCATGCGCGGCCCCATGAATCCGCTGGGCCAGCCAAACCCGAGCGCCGAAGGCATTCTGAGCGAGGTACTACCCAGATTCGTGAAGTACATCCTCAAGCAGTATCCCGCGCTCGATCCTTCGCGTGTCTACGTAACCGGATACTCGATGGGTGGTGGCGCCACGCTCCGTGCAATTAATGGCGATCCATTGGTATTCGCAGCGGCAATTCCGATGGCAGCATCGCCTTACACAGGCACTGCAGCGCAGGTTGCGCAATTCGAGCACGCTCATCTTCCCATCATGTTTACTACATCGTCTTTCGATCTTGGGGGAGCCTTCAATCCAGCTGCTGGAACGATAGCGGTCGCTTACCAGAACTCAATCAACAATTTTCTTGGCTACAACGGGATGAAGAAGATTGATGCATACGACTTCAAGACGTATCCCATCAGCGGATTCAAAGCCGACAAGGTGATGACGATCAAACTGAATGGCGAGTACGCCAACACTCGCTGGTACATCGACAACGCCGACGGGGTTCCCATGGTGGCTCTCAGCTATACAGAAAATCTGAATCACGCGCTCTACCCCGAGTATGCAAAAATCGCGTGGGATTTCGCCAAGCACTACTCGCGCGATCAAAAGACCGGAGCAATCAAATACAACCCCTACGCAAAGTAACGGGCAGTCAATCAGCAAAATGCAAAGGGACGGGCAAGTTGCCCGTCCCTTCGCTTATGCAGCTTGATTTTTAATTTGCTTTTGGCAAGATGACCTCAACGGTGGTCCCGCGCTGGGGCAAACTCTCGACATGAATGGAACCATGCAGCGCAACCACGATCGCCTTCGCGATTGAGAGACCAAGGCCGAAGCCGCCAGTGGCGCGTGAGCGCGAGCTGTCCGAGCGGTAAAAGCGGTCAAAGATGTGTGGAAGATCCGCCGCCGCAATGCCCGAACCGCAATCAGCAATTCGAATACGGCAAGTGTCAGGTTCCGCATCGCTCACATCCACAACGACTCGCGTTGATGCCGCCGAGTGCTGTATGGCGTTCTCAATCAGATTCATCCAGAGCAGGCTTAGTTCAGACTCCTTACCCCCAACCCGTTGCGCTCCCCCGAGCTTGAGATCGATAGCCACATCTTTCATTTTCGCGAGAGGTTGTAGGCGGTCAACGGCAATCTGCAGGGTCTCTTCGAGTGAACAGTGCAGGTTTGGCGTATCAGAGCTCTCAGGTGATTGCTCTGCTTGTTCAATTGATGAAAGCAGAAGCATGTTTGCAACAAGCCGCTCCGTCCGTGCGGTGTCTTCGAGCGCTCGCGCAATGCCTTCGCGATACTCCGCCTCACTCGCTTTGCCCTGTTCCAAAAGTTGCAGCGTAGATTTCTGAATCGCTACCGTCGTTTTGAGTTCGTGCGCCGCGTCGCTGAGAAATTGTCTTTCGCGGTCGAACGCAGCACGCACGCGGGATGCAAGCGACTGCAGCGCCCGAACCAGCGGCAAAAGTTCAGCAGAGCGCAGAGTGCCAGGCGGTAAATCAAATTCCGCGCGGACCGCCTGAATCTTGTCCGCGCGCGAAGCGAGTTCAATCAGCGGGGCCATACCCTTGCCCACCGCCCACCAAGTGAGCAACGCTGAGACCAGCAGTGACAGCACCCCAACCAATACGGCTTTCCGAGCTGCCTCCGCAATCCGCGCCTGCGTTCGCGCAACCGGCATTGCGTAGTACAGGTTCACCCGCAACTGCGGAACCTTTGTGTTTTCCTGATCCAGGATAGGCGTCCCAATCAGAGCTTTGCCGCGGTACTCTAGTCCGTTGAGTTTGAACCGCCAAATCCGCCTCTGAGGTTCAGGTCGATTCTCATTCGTGATCCACGACGAGGATCCCGCAACTGTTTTCCCGCCCGGGTCGACAATATAAAAAAGATCGCCGCTTGGCACGTTCACCTGATTTGAGTCAAAGTCGAGCGCATAAGGGTTATCATCCGCCTGCCCCACCAGCGCCAGCAGCGAAACAGCTTTTGCCTGTAACTCCGAATCCACGCTTGTCCAGAGCGCGCGATCGACGTACCACACTGCTAGCCCCACTGCGCACGTCGTGGCCAAAAGCTGAGCCAGCATGGCGAGCAAAAGCACCCTGCCTCGGATGGAAGAGATCATTGCGGTTCTCCCCTCCTGAGCACGTAGCCACGGCCGCGCAAAGTATGGATGAGGCGCTCCGCATTGCTCGAATCGATCTTGCGGCGAAGCGTGGAAATGTACACCTCGATAACGTTGCTGAATTTTTCCCAGTTGTAGTCGTACAGGTGTTCGAGCAGCTCTTCCTTCGACACAACGGAGCCTTGCCGCATCATCAAATACTCCAGTGTGCGATATTCCATCGGGCTCATTTCAACGCGCGAGCCTCCGCGCGCGGCCGACCGCGTATTGAAATCGAGCACGAGGTCGCCGACTACAAGCTGCGGGCTGGCCTGCCCCTTGCCGCGACGAATGAGCGCTTTCAAACGCGCCAGCAGTTCGCCCAGGTCGAATGGTTTCGCAAGATAGTCATCGGCTCCGCTGTCGAGCAGAGCAATAACCGAAGCCTTGTCTTCTTTCGCGGTTAGTATAAGCACCGGCGTCTTGTCGCCTGTCTTCCTCAACCTGGCCAGCACTTCCTGGCCCGGTATGACCGGCAGCATCAGATCCAGAATGATGGCATCGAACACACCCGAAGTTGCCAGATGCAGACCGTCCTCACCGTTCAGCGCAATGTCCACCGCAAAGCCGGCGTTCTTGGTAATCGCTTTGGCCAGGTTCTGCGCAAGGCGCTCTTCGTCTTCAATAACAAGGACGTGCATCCGGAGCATCTCCTTTACGCAGGAACCTGATTATAGTCAACTGACCTGAGCGCTACCTTAATGTTCGCATCGACCTGAGATCCCCTGTTTCATTCAGATTTAAGGTTCCATTGGCTATGCTTGTAGGTGCGACTTCAACGAATCTTTGGTTATGAGAGAGTATTCGGAGCCCTGTAAATGAGAGTTGTGCGTATCGTAGCCGTTTTGCTCTGTCTGGCTAGTCCGCTGATTGCTCAAACGGCAAGCCTGCGAGGACAGGTGACAGATCAGAGCGGCGCGACTGTGGTTGACGCAACTGTCATCTTGCAGGGGCACGCGGGATTTGCCGCCACCGCCGTCACAGGCAAAAATGGGGCCTACACTTTCGCCGATCTTCAAACCGGAAAATATACAGTGGATGCCTCCGCGCCCAACCTGGGCTTGAAACAACCAATCGAGATTTCGCTTGGAGCAGGCAGCAGAATCTTGAACCTTACGCTCTACGTGACTTCCGTGAGCCAGCAGGTGACCGTGGAGGACAACGCATCAGTTCTGAGCACCGACACCGCCAGCAACTCCAACGCAGTGTCGATTCGCGGCAAAGACCTGGATGCGCTCTCCGACAATCCCGATGAGTTGCAGGCCGATCTGCAGGCGCTTGCGGGTCCGGGAGCCGGCCCCAATGGCGGCTCCATTTACATCGATGGCTTCAGTGGTGGTGAACTGCCTCCGAAGAATGCGATTCGCGAAATTCGAATCAATCAAAATCCCTTTGCACCGGAGTACGAAAAGCTTGGTTATGGTCGCATCGAGATCTTTACCAAGCCGGGAACGGACAAATTTCGCGGCAGCCTGGGCTACAACTTTGCGAATGATAAATGGAACTCGCGCAATCCTTATTCTGCGCAAAAAGCGCCGTTTCATTTGCACGAAACCCGCAACACGCTCAGCGGACCGTTGGGGGGTCGCGCTTCTTTTACCGTAGACTTCGCTCGCGAGTGGGTAGATAACGGTGCTGTGATCAACGGCGTAACGCTCGATCCGGCTACATTGAACGCGGTGCCCTATACCAGCACGGACCTGTCCTCCTTGCGCCGCACCATCGTGACTCCTCGCGTCGACTACCAGCTCACCCCGAAACATACGCTCAGCGCGCGCTATTCCTACCGGCGAGACATTATCAAGAATGCCGGTGTCGGCGCGTTGACTTTAGCTTCCGCTGGTTTTCATAACGACAGCAGAAGCCAGACATTGCAGTTGACTGAGACCGCCATGCTGAATGCGACAACAGTAAACGAAACTCGTTTTCAGTATTATCGGCCAGTCACAATTTCAGCGGCGAACTCCACCGGCGCGTCACTGCGAGTGATGGGAGCCTTTATCGGCGGCGCATCCACCGTGGGCAGCGCAGCGGATACGCAGAACAGCTTCGAATTGCAGAACTACACTTCCATACTGCATCACAATCACACGTTTCGTTTTGGAGTCCGGCTCCGTGGCGCAACCGAAGAAAGTGTTGCACCACTGAACTTCAATGGCACATTCACATTCAGTGGTGGGCTTGCGCCACAGCTCGACGCCAACAATCAAATTGTTCTCGATAGTGCCGGGCAGATCGTGCAGACAAACATAAGTTCGATCGAGAGCTACCGCAGAACTCTCCTGTTCCAGGGACAGGGACACTCGGCAGCACAAGTCAGGCAACTTGGCGGCGGAGCATCGCAGTTCACTCTGAGCGCAGGCATTCCCGTGAGCTCAGTCAGCCAGGTAGATGTGGGTGTGTTCTTCGGCGATGAGTGGAAGGCCAGGCCCGATCTCACTGTGGCCCTCGGACTCCGGTACGAAACGCAGAACAACATCCATGACATTCGCGATATTGCGCCGCGCATCGGGCTGGCGTGGGCTCCGGGAAAAGCAGCAAAGCCGGGAACAAGCACGGTGATTCGTGCAGGATTCGGCGTCTTTTACGATCGCTTCGCTTTATCGAACTCACTCATCGCCGCCCGCTTCAATGGCATTACCCAGCAGCAGTTCGTAATTGCGAGTCCGGAATTTTACCCGGCTGTTCCAGCGGCGTCGTCCTTGATAGGAGCGGTCCCCTCTACCATTCAGCAGGTAAGCCCACAACTGCGCGCGCCTTACCTGATGCAAAGCGCGATTGCGTTTGAGCGCCAGCTACCCCGCAACACAACCATGGCGATCACTTATGCAAACAGCCATGGCCTTCATCAATTGAGAACAGTGGATGCAAATGCGCCGCTTATCGGGACCTATGATCCATCGGTTCCGGGAAGCGGCGTCTATCCGCTTGGAGTGGCGCGGCAAGTGCTCGTGATGCAGTCATCGGGCTTGTACAACCAGAACCAATTGATTGCAAATGTGAACTCCAGGATCAACCGCAACTTCTCGCTTTCCGGCATGTACACACTGAACCGCGCCATGAGCAATACAGATGGCGTGAATACGCTTCCGGCAAATCCCTACAGTATGGTTGGCGAGTACGGCCCCTCGGCAACCGACCTCCGCCATTACGGTTCCATCACCGGCAGTGTGACTCCGCTATTTGGAGTTACTTTCAGCCCGATGCTGATCATGGCCAGCGGGCCTCCTTTCGATATCACCGTAGGCCGCGACCTTTATGGAGATGGCCTGTTCAATGCGCGGCCGGGTATCGCGACCGATGCCAGCCGGCCGGGTGTTGTGCCAACCAGATTCGGGCTGCTCGACCCAAATCCGATCGCCGGTGAAAAGCTGCTCTCGCGCAACTTCGGCCGCGGGCCTGGCCAGGTGATGTTGAACATGCGGGTAGGCAGGACTTTCGGCTTTGGCGCAAGAAGGGAAGGCGTCGACTTGGGCAGCAATCCGGCCACTACCCCCGGTGGCGGAGGCGGTGGTCAGGGCGGCGGCAATCGAGGCAGCAACCCATTTTCCACTGCCGGTGGTGGCGGCAGTTCCACAGGGAATCGCCACTATAACCTCATCGTTTCCATGCAGATGCGGAACCTGCTGAACCATAACAATCCGGGGCCAATTATTGGCAACATCACTTCGCCGCTGTTTGGGTTGGCCAATCAGGCTGCTGGCGATGGCGGCGGAATCTTTACAGAGAACGCCAACAACCGGCGGCTGGAGTTACAAACTCGCCTGACGTTTTGAGCAAGATCGAGTGATATAAATCACTTTCCACAAGAAAGATTGAAATTACAGTCCAATTACGCCGGATGTGCGGCGAAATAAAAATTTTGGCGACTTTCGGGCTCGTTAGCAAGTTGTCCTTATAGAGGTGGATTTTGGAATCTTCTTTCCGCAAACTTCGTATTCAATTTCTTAAAGCAGAATTGGAAATACATCGGCTCTCGTGTGAGTCGCTGGCCCGCAAATTTGAAAGACGGCCGTTGACCTACGAGCAGAGGACAGATCTTTTTCGGCGCTGGGAAGATACGTTGAAAGAGAGCCACCTGTTGCAGGCGATGCTCGACATGCTCGAGCGCGAAGATAAAGACACGCGAGCCGGAATGAGCGGCAGCACGCTGCCAGACTCGCAGCGGTTCACCTTCTTCACGTGGTTCTATCACGCTAAAAATAAAACGCCCGCAGCGTAGAAGGACGCCAATTGCCGCGGTGAGATCAGAACTGGTTGTAGTGATCTTCGGTACTGGCCAGCAGATGTGCTGAAGTAGCGATATCGCTTCCATGGTCCGGATTCGCTTCTTCGGTCTGCGCGCGCACACGAGCCACCGTCATCCAATTATCTTTGCGCGGCTCATCCACAACCCATTGCGGCAGAGGCATGGAGAGATAGCGGCTGAGCGCCTCCGCATAGCCTTCGTAGAGCACGCGCAACTCACGGAGCCGTTCGCTCGTGAGCGAATCGCGGCACACGCCCACGCCACTCTGACACAACTGATCGAACAAATGCTGATAGCGCTCCGGCGGAAGCCGATCGGGGCCGTCGGTTGCAGGCCGGCATGAAAAGATCTGCGACAAATCCACGACTGCGTGACGAGCCATGGCAAACGTCAGCTGCGCCTGCCGCGCTTCAGGCCCTCGTACGCCAGCAATAAGCAGGGCAGACGTGTCGAGAATGGCAGTGATGGCGCTGAGCCAGCTTTGATTATTGTGTTGCGATCGGAAGTAGCACAGCAGCGGATACGACAGGTGACTTTCAAGCAGCTCCGCTGACCAGCGTTCCCACTCAGTCAGTAAAAGCATGAGGGCTTGGTCGGCGCCTTCAAAGGAGTGGCGCCGCAAAAGCTCGGCAGCCGTTGGCGGCGAGCCAGCGCGAGCGTCAAGCAGGGAGATGATAACTTCGCGCCGTGAAAATGCTGCGTAAAGAACGGGGAAGTAGCCCATCACGACGGCGAGCAAGCCAAACCCAGTGCCCGCTTCCACAACCAGCAGGGAACGCGACCAGTTGTTTTGCGGAACAACATCGCCCAGGCCGAGTGTGAAGATCGTGGTTCCGCTTACGTAGATGTCATTGAAGAAACGCGGCATGTGGGAACTGTCGGTAAAAGGGCTGCCAAGCGCGAAGAAAAGCAGCGCGAAACCGAGCACCATCATCAACGCCCAAACCACCAGCAGCAGAATGAGCGACAGCGGCCCATAGTAGCTGAAGAAAGTTTCGCGATGGCGCGGGTTGTGCAGGCGGCGCGCCACAAAAGCCCAAGGGTTCCACGTCAGCGTGTAGAAAATGCTGGTGAGTCGAAGGCGCCCGGTTGCGCGGCGCGGCAGAATGATCGTCTGGAAAGCGTCGATCAAAACGATGATGAGGCACGAGATGCCTGCGACACAAGCCAGGATGTTCACGAGTGCTCCTTCCGTCGCTGGGGGAATTGGCGGGAGCAGAGCGGCTCACCGGTTCATTGATTTTATTACGGTCGCGCCAGAGAGATGGAATTGCAGCACAGCAGGTCAGTTTTGAATCGGCCATAAAACGTCAGTGCCTCACACTTGACGAAATTGCGCGTCAAGAGTGAGGCGCTGACAGATTGCCAGGAAATGCTGAAACCGCCCGGCTAGTAGCTGATCACGCAGCCACTTGCAGCGTTACTCCACAGTGTTTGCACCGGGAAAGTGCCAGAAGAAAGTACGATGTTCGCAGAGGCACCTGTGCCGGATGAGATCCAGGCACATTTGTCGCCATTCTCTTCGCCGCTGCCATCAAGCCACCCGGTGCTCGGGAATTGATCGGTGATAGTCTCGGCCAATTCATGGCCCTCGACAATCGTGATGCCGGCCTTGGCGCCAAGGCCGTTGAAGTTCGCGCCGCAGCTTGCGCCAGCGTCAGTCATGTACGGCATATTTGTATAGGCAACCCTGCCCACTGTGGAAGTTGTGTAGCTGTGCCACGCGCAGTATTGAGTGCCAAACCCGCTTGCATTGTTGTTATGCGCGGTGGCAATTACATACTGAACGCTGGCGTTGAGAGTGGAGGTGCTGTTTCCAAAATGTTGAGCCGCCTTCACTGCTTCAGCCGCCAGCTGTGACTGCGAAGGACGAGAAGGCGCGGCAGAAGCATTGTCGTACCAATAGCCTCCGGCAAAAATGCCCGGCTGATTGCCTGCTGGCGTGCCTGTGTTGTTACAACTCACCGTTCCGGTTGCGACTCCCTGGCAATATTGGGTAACCGAGTTCAACCAGGGGCTGCCTCCCACGCCGGTCAAGAAGTGCTCAAGGATCAGTGCTTCACCGCTGGGGTCATTGGCCCATTGAGATCCCCACATCACCAGGTACACCTTCGGAGTAGTCTCAACGCCGATACCGCCGGTTCCGCCGTGGTACGACAAAAGTTTGGTCGTGCCCGACGAGCGCGATCCGCTGCCGTGGGTCGCATGGTACTTTCCCATCGCTTCCACGGTTGAGTGAATCTGCACATACGGCTGACCCGACTCAATCTGCCGAACGCCTCCGGGAGGACCATCGGGAGCCTCGGGTTGATGTGGCGATTGAGCGTAAAGAATTGAAACTGAACTGAAAGAAACACACGCAAGAAGGGAAACAACCAGCCGCGGAGCAAGCAGACACTTACTCATAGGACCTCCATGACCTGTTGATTTTGCAAAAACAGCAAGGGAACGTAAACCGGGAAGTATTTGGATGAGGACGCACGCTAATCCGACCCCAGGGAGAAGGCGTGGTCGAGTTCGAAATTAGCCTTCCGTGTGACAGAAAGTCAAGTTACTAACTAAGCAGACTAGTGATCAGTGGTGTTAGTCCGGTCATCAAAACAGGATCGAAGGTAACCATGCGCCTGCCGGTTCGTTATAAAGTCCCATACTCATCAGCGTCATTGGCTGAACAACGCGCAGGCCGTTCTCCAGGCACCAGCGGAAAAGAGCGCTGTTCCGGGTCGGCACCAGGATTCCCGGGCCGCCAAACGACTCTGCCGATGCGATGAGTGCCTGCATGTCGACATTGGTTTCCGCCGTGGAGTGGCCAAAGAACGCCAGGTCGCTGGCATAACCGGTGATGCGGCCTTCGCGTTCCACCACCTTTGTTGTTCCTTCTTTAATTGCGTGAGGGAGCTCGCCGCTGCGATCAAATCCATGCACACGAAGTGACAAATCAGCGCACGTCGCAACGTCCTCAGGTTGCGCGGACCGCACGCTGCATCCGGCCACGTCGCGCTGTTGTGTTCGCCCTTGCATACAGGCCAGATGCTCGCGAACTTCAAAGCCAAGGCTGGCATACAACGAGAGCGATCTGGCGTGAAATCCAGCCTGTACCAGGCGAATGCCTGCCGCGCCGCGCTGTTTCGCACGATCCATCACCGCCTGCATTAGCCGCCGGCCCAGGCCTCGATTCTGCACGCTCGGATCGATGGTGATGGGACCAACGCCGGCAATGATCGAGCGCTCGTCAAGGCAGTTGCTGCCCACAATCCGGCCGTCCGCTTCCGCGACGACGCAATAGAACGGAGGTGCCGAAAAAAGCATTGAAAACATTCCAATGGCGACTCCAGGATCAGGGAAATCGCTCGGAAAGCCGTGCTTCTGATTGATGGTTGAGAATGCGTCGAAGCAAATCTGCCCGCACACTTTTGCATCTTCCGGCGTGGCAGTGCGGATGTGAAAGTGGGGTTCCGTCAGGGGCGACATGTCTGGTGAATATACGGCGGAAGTTTTACCTGTCAAGGCAGATTATGTGTTGTAGCCTGGCCCGCTCAATTTGGAGAGGATTCAAGCGATGCACACATTGCAGCCGAATCCGCGATCAGATGCCGGAGCCGTTGATGCGCTGGCGAAGGCGCTTGAGCACATTGGGTGGAACGAGCCCGCTGATATCGCCGCCGAAACTGAAGACTTCCTTAACCATGCGCGAGCTGACAAACGAGTAGCGCCCCGCTGGCTGCAGAAACACGGTTTCAATTTCCGGTGCGAGACGGCGATTCATGAGTGCCATTTGAAATTCATGTTCGTAATCGGAGATGGCGCGAATACCGCGAAGCACGGCGGCCGCCCCCTGGCGACGCGCGAAGTCCACCATCAGCCCGTCAAACGTTGCCACCGAAACGTTATGAAGCGGAGCTGTGGCTTCCGCCAGCATTTCTACGCGCTCTTCAACGGTAAAAAGAGGATTCTTGACTGGGTTGATGAGAATGGCGACGGTGAGATGGCTGAAGATACGTGAGCCACGAGTAATCAGGTCGAGGTGGCCGTTGGTGGGCGGGTCGAACGTGCCGGGATAAATTGCGGTAACGGCCATTGAATGGGCTCCACGAGGATTCTACGGCATGGCAATCGCCAACGGGCCGCGAAATGAGACGCAGCGACAAGGAAAGCGAAAAGTAACGGGGATGAAATTGATTAGAACTTCACCCGGGCGCCATTTCGTTCGAGTGCAATTTGCCTTCGCTGATTACTTCCGGCAAGCTCAACGCGAATCGTCTGGGGCAGTGGCATTTGTCCCTTTGCATCGCGCGTAATCGTCAGGGTACGCGCAGCCTCGTTCCATACACATTCGGCACGCATGAATTGGCCGCGCTCTTGCCCATAACTGATGCCGTCATCGTCGTACCAGGTAAAGCGCCCATCGGCCCCCGGATAAATGCGCAGCGTCAGCGGTTTAGAGACGGCCTCGCCGGTGTATTGCCGTATCGGAGCAATCGGCAAAATCCCGCCGGCACGAACGTAAAGCGGAATGCTTGCCAGATCGACAGCGCGATCAACGAATTTCCCTCCGTCTACTTGTGTAGCCGTCCAGTAGTCCCACCAGTTACCAGCAGGCAAATATACATTGCGTGAAGTTGCAGCTTTTTCAAACACCGGCGCCACAAGAATGTGATCGCCCCACATGTAGGCGTCGCTGGTCATCACCGCTTTCTCATCGACCGGCCAATTCAGGCTGAGCGCACGCATCAGCGGCAGTCCTGTTGCATGGCCCTGCGCGACCGACGAATACAAATACGGCAGCAACTGATAACGAAGGTTGAGAAATTTGCGGCAGATCTCTTCAACGTCCGGGCGATGTAATTCGGCTGCCGGCGGCCACGACGCAGCCCACGAACCGTCCGTTTCTTTCGGACCGGGTTCGCCCGTGTTCCAACCCCACGGCAAGCGCAGATGCCATGCGCGGCCATGACCGCGAAAGAGTGGGCAGAACGATGCGAATTGAAACCAGCGCACATAGAGTTCCGGCGTAAGTTCGGGCGATGGCTCGAACCCGCCAATGTCCGTGCCCCAATACGAAATGCCGGACAGGGCGGCGCCAATGCCCACCATGATCTGCGCGCGAAGAGCGTTCCAACTGCAAGCTGTATCGCCCGACCATAGCCACCCATAACGCTGCAAACCCGCATAGCCGTTGCGATGCAATGCAAAGGGACGGCGATCGGGAAACGTACTGCGCGATCCCTCAAAGTACATCCGATTGCGATCGAAGCGTGCGTACACTGAGAACTTGTCGCCTTCGTCAGGCCACCATCCGTCTATGCCCATGCGCTCCAGCGCGGCGTGCTGTTCCCAGTAAGCTGCTGCATCGCCAGGTACCTCGGCAGCCGCGCCGGCGTCTGACACTCTTCCATGCAAATCACCCGGCGGAACAACGTGCAGGATCACCTTGAAGTGGTCCTCGTGGATATTGTTCAGCATTGCCGGCGGATCAGCGAATACTTTGTCGTTGAAGGTGAACGAGCCGTGGCCCGTGTTCCAGCCCGAAGGACAAAAACCTGTACCGAGATAGATGACCGCATCGCATGGCAGCTTCTTATCGCGGAAAGTTTTTATCACGCTGAGCACTTCGTCATGACTGGCCAGCGTACGATGCGACTGCATATAGCCAAGCGTCCAGCGTGGAGGCATGTGCGGAAAGCCAGTCAGTTGCGCATACTCGCGCAGCACATCGGCGGGTCCGTCGCCCAGCAATAAAAAAATATTTCGTGTCGATGTGGCCTCAACGCCGCGGAAGATGCCTTCAGTCTGCGTGAATTCGAATGTGCCTTGCGGCTGGCCTATGAAGATTCCCCAACCCGCCGCACTGATCGCAAACGGAATTTGCAGCCGCGCGCCATAGGTGCGAAAGTCGGCAGGAGTCTGGCCGTTCACCAGCGGCTCGCGCGTGTTGCGGCGATCGAAACTGTTGGCGCCTTCGCCAAGCCCGAAGACTGGGCCGTCAAGCGGGAAGTGAACGTTGGTGCTGTCAATGTCGAATCGAATCTGCTGTCGCGTTCTCTGGCCTTCAAGAACGGTAACGGTCAGCGGATCGGATTCGATGCGAACGGTATATTTGCCCCACGAGATTGTGCGCGCGCTCGCAGCCGCCGGAGCTTCCATCGGTAGCGGCCACTCAGCCTCGACAAACCCGAGTTCATGAGCCGGCGCTTGCGCCGCGGCAGGGGCGATGCCGATGCGGAGCGTGTTCGCCGTCATCGCCGTAAGCGTGAGATCGACGAGTCCCGGAGCGGCTGCAAGTTGTGGTGATCCGTCAGCGATCACACCTTCGGCTCGAGCCAGCCTGGCGCGGAACAGTAGCTGGGAAGTGATGGCGGCAACGCCTGTCAGAACGGACCTTCGGGTGAAATCTGGATTCAAAATCGAGCCTCCGCACGTGTGGCGTTAATCCTAAGCGGCGGCAGGTGGGGTGGGCAAAGTGGACGGCCAATTCGGGCGGACGGAGCACATAAATGGTTCCACGGAGACCATTTAACGGGCCGAAGGTGCTTTCGGAGTTCCGTGTCTGGCAGTCCTGAGCGAGTCTGAAGGTGGATAGTGCTGTTTACAGGTGTCCACTGGGGTACTCACCCATCAGTAACCTTAAATCTTCAACGCCCTTAGAATGAGGCAGTTGAGTTGCGGCGGATTGGCCCCAATTTTGCTGGAATGTTGTAACGGCACCATGATCAGTGTCCCCCGGGCTAACGACTGTACGCATTGTCAGGCTCAGGCCGGAATAGCGGTTATATGATTCCGGCACCCGTGCAGGAGGTCTATGTCCGACGCAACTTTAGGACTGAGAACAACAAATAGCGGTCAGCGACCGAAGCTTTCGCTTATCCGCGTTCTCAATTCCGTTTCGCCTGTGCTGGCAGGATTGGTGGTGGCAGTTCCCCTGGCCGCCGTCTCGATGCATATTCAGTTCGGCCCCCGCCTCTACGCCGCCCAGATATTTTTGGCTGGTGCTGCGGCTGCAGTGCTGCTGACGCGTTTATTGATGCAGCGCGACCGGCGTGTAGCGTTGCAGCTTGTGGTGAGCGAAATCGTCGGCGAAAATCGTTCCCCGGAAATTGCAGCTGAACGAGTGTTGGAAGCGCTTTGCTTGTCGCAAGGTTGGGACGCAGCTTTGCGATGGGAAGTGAACCCCGACAAAAATCATTTGGAGTTCTGCTCCGGGTGGTGCGCGCCGGGTCGTTCCAACCAGGGTCTGATTAAGGAAAGCGTTGCCATGCGGCTGGGTATGGGCGAGGAGATGGCGGGTCGCGCATGGCGTGAGGGTAGGCCGATCTGGATTGCCAACATCGCTTCGGAAGGCTTTGGAGATCACGCGCTGACTGCGTTGCATGAAGGAATGATTTCAGGCTGCGCGGTTCCGGTGCGCGTAGGCAAAAGTGTGCTGGCCGTGCTCGAGTTTTACTCTCACTATAGCCGTCGCGAAAATCGGGAGTCGATGGCGGCGGTTGAAACCGTAGCCTCTTCTTTGGGTCAGATGCTGGCTCGCTCCTACGAACAGAGCAGGGCAGAGAAACTCTATCAACAGCAGGAGATTCTGCTCGACACAGTTGCGGATGGCATCGTTGGGCTTGACCGCAATGGCCGGGTTCGGTTCGCAAACCGTGCGGCCGCGCAAATGCTCGATACCGAGCCAAACAAGCTGACAGGCAGCCCTGTACAGGAACTGCTGCACTCGGTTGATGCTACTGCGAACCAATGTTCCGGTGTGGAGTGCGCGCTGCGTCAGGCCTCCCAGAATCCGCGCGAAGCAGCCGCGTCTGGAGAAGACATGATCTTTCGCGCCGACGGAAGTTCATTGCGAATTGAATACAGGCTCAACTGCATTATTGAAGGTGGATTCCTTACCGGATCGGTGCTGAGTTTCCGCGACATCAGCCAGCGTCACGCGCTCGACCGCCTGAAGACCGAATTCATCTCCACCGTGAGCCACGAACTGCGCACGCCGGTCACCGCCATCCGCGGCGCGCTCGGGCTTGTATCGGCAGACCTGAATGGGCAGGTCGACGAGAAGACAGTGAACCTGATTCGCATTGCGCGGTCCAACTCAGAGCGGCTGGTCAAACTCGTGAATGACATTCTCGATCTTGACAGGCTCGGTAGCGGACGAGAGCGCATGTTGATGCGGCAGGTACGGCTTGCGGACATTGTGAGCCAGGCAGTGGATAACATAACGCCCGTGGCAGAAGCTGCCGGTGTCAAGCTGATTCAATCTCCGCTTCAAGTCGAGATCATGGGCGATCCCGACCGCCTGCTTCAGGTAATCACCAATCTCATTTCCAACGCGGTCAAATTCTCGCCGCATAGTTCCACGATCTCAATCCTGCTGAATCCTGAACCGAACGGTGTCACGCTCTCGGTCATTGATCCGGGGCGCGGCATTCCTCAGGACAAGCTGGACACAATCTTCGACCGCTTCCAGCAGGTGGATTCATCGGATTCACGACAGAAAGGCGGAACGGGTCTGGGTCTTGCCATCTGCAAAGCGATCGTTCAGCAGCATTCTGGCCGCATTTGGGCGGAGCGCAACCCCAGTGGCGGTTCCACGTTCCGCGTGTTCCTGCCTTACAAACAGGCCGCATTCGGATTGGATGAATTGACCTCCGAACTTGCAGGCGAAGATACCTCCAAATTGGAATCAGAAGCTATGGCGTAGGGAGCAGCAGAAAGCAGAACCACAAAAGGCCTTTTCCGAGGAAAAGGCCTTTCGTGGCTTCAGGGAGAAACTGATTTAAAAAGTGTTCTTCAGCCGCGGCGCCCGCGAACGGCCTCTTTGGCTTCAGCCGGTCCGGCCGCAGGAACCTCAGGAATCTCCGCCTTGACGGCGCCGATATTGAGTACCTTGCGCAGAGTGGCGTCCATCTTGGCAAATACGTCCTTGTTTTCCTTGAGGAAAGTGCGTGTGTTTTCGCGGCCCTGCCCAATGCGCTCGCCATCGTAGCTGTACCACGCGCCAGACTTCTCAACAATGTTGTTGGCAACTGCCAGATCGAGCACGTCGCCCTCGCGGCTGATGCCCTCGCCGTAAAGAATGTCGAACTCTGCTTCACGGAACGGCGCGGCAACCTTGTTCTTCACAATCTTGACCTTGGTACGGTTGCCGGTCACAACGTCGCCTTCCTTGATGGCGGCAATGCGGCGGATGTCGATGCGCACGGACGAATAGAACTTGAGAGCGCGCCCTCCCGTAGTCGTTTCAGGATTGCCGAACATCACGCCGATCTTCTCGCGGATCTGGTTGATGAAGATGAGTGAAGTGCGGGACTTTGAAACAGTACCCGTAAGCTTGCGAAGCGCCTGCGACATGAGCCGTGCCTGCAAGCCCATATGAGAATCACCCATTTCGCCGTCAAGCTCGGCCTTGGGCACGAGTGCGGCGACCGAATCCACCACCAGAACATCAATGGCGCCTGACTTGACCAGGGCTTCAGTGATTTCCAGGGCCTGCTCGCCACTGTCGGGTTGCGAAACCAGCAGATTGTCCGTATCCACACCCAACTTCTTGGCGTAGGCAGGATCCAGGGCATGTTCGGCATCGACAAAGGCAGCCAGGCCACCTGCCCGCTGTGCTTCCGCAATGATCTGCAGCGTAATGGTGGTTTTGCCGGAGGATTCAGGTCCATAGATTTCAATGACGCGGCCGCGCGGCACGCCGCCCACGCCAAGTGCAGCGTCAAAGCTGATGGAACCCGTTGAAATGACTGCAATTGGGAGCAGCGCTTCCCGGGACCCGAGACGGACGATCGAACCTTTTCCAAACTGTTTCTCGATCTGTGCCAGGGCTAGTTCTACGGCTTTTGTGCGGTCGTCGGCGATCGCCATTGGGAGGGCTCCTCTAGGTAAAGTGGCTCCGCACATTTCAAGCTTTCCCTGCAGGAAACGGCTTGAGCTCAATTGGATTTCGAAGGGGATTGTAGCAGGACGAGACACGGAAAGACAGGACAAAATGGCGAAGAAACGGGGAAAATCGAAGGTACTGTGCTGAAGCTCACATCTGGTTTCAAATTTTTCCGCATCAAATAGTTGTTTAAGCACCATTATTTATGTATTGCATCAGTTAGAGATATGATGCATCATTGAGTTATGAGAACCACGATTTCACTTCCGGACGATACCCACGAGTTCGCCATGTACTACGCCAACGCGCGTGGCCTGACTCTGAGTGCGGCCGTCGATGAGCTGATTCGCAAGGCGCAGGCCGTTCCTGCAGCAGCAGAATCGAAGATCATCCATACTGCCGATGGATTTCCCATGTTTCCTCCAAATGGCGGGGGAGTTTTAACCTCTGAAGCTGTTAAGGAGCTTGAGGAGGAGGAATTTGATCCGGAGAAATTTGCTTGATTTGAATGTGTTGATCGCGCTAACCGAACCCTGCCACACCCACCATCAAAAGGCGCGAAATTGGTTTACATCAACTGGCAGGGAAAGTTGGGGAATTTGCCCATTCACCGAAACGGGATTCCTGCGTATTACCACGAACCCAGCGTTCGGTCCCGGTCCGCGCACCATGGGACAAGCGATCGCCGTTCTTCAATCGCTCAAAAAGTATCCAGGATTTTGCTACTGGCAAATCAATAAGAGTTGGCTCGACCTCACCGCCCGATTTGCGGGACGAATCTTCGGGCATCAGCAGGTGACAGACGCGTACCTGCTCGGTCTCGCGATTGCGGATAATGGAGTACTGGTGACATTCGACAGGGCCATCATCAGTTTGGCAGGGCGTGAGTTCGCCGGTAATGTATTTCTAGTTGAGTGAAGGCAAGCCCCACGCTGGGCAGACTGTACTCAATTCCCAGCCTAATCAGTGCTACGGCGTCTGCGCTAAACCGTATAAGCCCCGACACGCGTCTCGCGGCTGGTCAGCGAGTCGCACTCACGATCGAGAACCTCGTAACCCTGGTCGTTCTCTTTGCGGAATGCGCGGAAGTCGTCCTCGCTCCTCCAGCGGTCGATCGTCACGTACGAGCCTGGAATATATGCGTCGCGCAGCAGTTCAGTGCCCAGGTAATTCTGTGACGTGCGGAAGAGTTTCGCCCATGAACCATCCGCGCCGTAGGCGGCTTCAAACGCGGCTACTTTGTCTTCGGCAATTTCAAACTGCCAGATAACAACGAACATGAACGGCCCCAGTCCTGACTTTATCGTAGCGCATGATCGTCAACTGGTTCATCACACCCAGCCGCCATCCACAACGTAACTCTGATTGGTAATGGCGCTTGAATCGTCGGCAGCCAGAAATAAAACCAGCCGCGCCACCTCGTCAGGTTCTATCTGGCGTTTGAGGGCCTGGCTGCGCTGGATCCGGTCAACGTACTCCGGCGTGTACCAAAGCTGCTTCTGCCGCTCGGTCGCAATCGCGCCGGGCAGTACTGCGTTCACGCGAATGTTGTGCGGACCAAGCTCGTGCGCGAGTGTGCGCGTCAGCCCAACAATGGCCGCCTTGGCGGCAACGTAAACCGGGAGGCCGGTTGATGGAATCATCCACGCAATCGAGCTCATGTTGATAATCGACCCGCGACCTGCGGCGCGCATTGATGGCAACACTGCTTGCACCATGAAAAAATGCGGCCGCAGATTCACCGCCATCGAATGGTCCCAATAATCGGGTGTGACTTCCTCCGTCGCATGGCGTTGATCGTTGGCAGCGTTGTTCACCAGCACATCAACAGTCCCATGCGCGGCCACTACTTGCTCAACCGCATTCTTCAATGCAGCCAGATCGGTAAGGTCACAGTGCAGGTACATGGGAGACTGCAGGCCTTCGCCAGTTATCGACTCGACCAAGTGATGGGCGTTCTTGTCGTCGATATCGAAAAAGGCCACCCGGCTACCCTGGCGCGCAAAGTTAGCGACCAGAGAGGCGCCTATGCCGCTGGCTCCTCCGGTGACCAGAACGCTCCGGCCCTCCAGGCTGGGATAGCGGGCGAACTGGCCCGGTTGATCGTTGGCGTCAGGCATGATCTCGTGCCCCTCTCATGGGCTTTTCCTTCTGCTCCCATTCCATTGCAGCCATTGCACTTGGAGAATCTTAGCGCCTCTCAGTGACCTTCAAGAAGGGAAGTTCGTCTGAAAATAGTTAAATGGTGTTCCGACTCATGGAAGAATCGATCGAAGCGTCTCGTATTGTGAGATTTTGTACTCTCATTCGATATACAGCCAATATAGATCGAGTGCATACTTAATTAGGTCGCTCCAGAGGGCTTGGTCCCTGATTTACCTTGAACCGCTTGCGACCCTTACACTTGCTTCATAAATCGTTTACGCAAAGCCCGATAGGCGGGCGTAATAACACGGGAAAGAGGGCGCGGCGCCACCGCGCGCGGACGGGGGAAAATCTCGTCTGCAGCAAAGGCGCAAGCGCAAGGATTAGCCGAAAGAACAGGGCTCACTGAGAGGAATTCAATGACAGTTGCTGCACGCTACCCAGGAATTCGCGTTACCGCTAATGGAAATCAGCTTGTTTCTTACCACACAGAAACAAGGATCGCCGACGCCGGTGTTTTTTACCCGATCACGCCGTCGACTGAGGGCGGTGAGTTGTTCCAGCAGGCTTATGCTGAAGGGCACCTGAACGTGTTTGGCAACAACACACTGGCCATTGAGACGGAAGGCGAACATGCGGCCCAGGGCGGCGCCATTGCCCACTCGGTGTGCGGCAAGCGCGTGGTCAACTTCACTTCGGGCCAGGGCGTGGTTTACGGAGTTGAGCAGTATTACCATGCGCCAGGCAAGGGCTCCACCATGGTTCTTGAAGTGGGCGCCCGTGCGCTTACCAAGCATGCGCTCAATGTGCACTGCGGCCACGACGACATTTACGGCGCGCTCGATACCGGCTGGATCATGGTGTTCGGCAAGGACGCGCAGCAGGCCGCCGACCAGGCGCTCATCCTGCGTCGCGTAACTGAACTCAGTTTGACGCCGGGCATGAACATCATGGACGGCTTCTTAACCACCCACCTGGAGCGCACTTTCTATAAGCATGAGTCGGAGCTGATTCGCGAGTATCTCGGCGCGCCCGACGACATCATCGAATGCCCTACTGAAGCTCAGCGGGTATTGTTTGGACCCACCCGCCGCCGCGTTCCCAAGATGATGGACCTGGCGAATCCAGTGCTGCTTGGTCCTGTGCAGAATCAGGAACACTACATGCAGGGCATTGTGGCGCGCCGCAACAACTTCGCCGAGCCCATCCTCCAATTCCTTGAAGAAGCATACGAAGACTTCGCCAAGCTCACCGGCCGTCGCTATGGCCTGGTAAGCGAGTACAAGACCGCAGACGCAGAAACAGTGTTCGTCTCGCTTGGATCTGCCGCAGAGAACATTGAAGCTGCTGTGGATTACCTGCGCCAGACGCGCGGTGCAAGCGTCGGCTCGGTTCACGTCAACGTGATTCGGCCGTTCCCTGAGGCTGCGCTGGTTGCCGCCCTCAAGGGCAAAAAGAACGTCATCATCCTTGAGCGCACTGACGAAGCGCTGGCCGGCGACAATCCGCTGGGCCGCGACATTCGCACCGCGTTTTCAAAGTCTGTGCAGGGAACCGACGGTCTGCCCAAGGTTGAGCTGGCCGAGATTCCGAAGTTCATTGGCGGCAGCTACGGTTTGGGCTCACGCGATTTCCGTCCCGAGCACATCATCGGCGCATATCAATACGCCACAGGGACACGCGCGCGCAAGGACGGCAAGACGCTCGCCGACAATGCGAACTTCATCGTGCTCGGTATTGATCACCCCTACAGCGTGGTTGCGGACGAAATGCCGTCGCTGCTGCCGGAAGGCGCGGTTGCCGTGCGCTTCCACTCCATTGGCGGATGGGGCGCCATCACCACAGGAAAGAACCTGGGCGCAATTCTCGGCGACCTGAACGATCTGCTCTACGAGCGCGATCACGTTGTCGACGAGCTCGGCAATCCCAAGGAAATTATTCACGTAAGCGCCAACCCCAAGTACGGTTCCGAAAAGAAGGGCGCGCCCACCAGCTACTTCATGGTCGCGGCCAAAGATCGCATTCGCGTTAACTGCGACCTGCGCCACGTAACCTGCGTTCTGTGCTGCGATCCCAAGGCGTTTACGCACACCAACCCGCTTGACGGCATTCAGGAAGGCGGAAGCCTGGTGTGGGAGTCCGATGTGGACGGCGAGCATGCCTGGGAAAACCTGCCCATGTGGGCACGCAAACAGATCATCGATAAAAATATTCGTGTCTTCACGCTGCCCGGTTTTGATATTGCCCGCAAGGCTACGGACCGTGCCGACTTGCAGCTGCGCATGCAGGGCAACGCGTTTCTCGGAGCGTTCTTTGCTGTGAGCCCCATCCTGCAGGAATTTGGTATCACGCAGGAACAGTTCCGCGACGTCGTGTACAAGCAGTACGTCAAAAAGTTCGGCAAGCTGGGCGAAGCCGTCGTCAAGTCGAACATGGAAGTCATGCTGCAGGGCATCGAGCGCGTCAAGGAGATCAAGATTGGCGAGCTCAGCGCGGCCGATCACTCCAGCCTCCGCGGCCAGGCTTTGCTGCCTATCCTGGAACCCGTGCCGGCATTTGCTGAAGGCGGTGGCGATACAAGCAGTTGTTCCACCGGCGGATGCCGCACCACGCCGCCGCCGGCAGAGCAAGAAAAGCGCGCGCCAATCGCTTCGGTCGATGTGTTTGACGCGGAGTTCCGCTCGCACTTTGGCTACAACCAGCCGGCCACGCCACTCTCGGCCATGGGCGTTATTGCAGCGGCTACCGGCGACACGGCTTCGAAGTACGTTGCCCGCCGCGAAACACCGCTCTACATTGCCGAGAATTGCACGCAGTGCATGGAGTGCATTTCGGTCTGCCCGGATACCGCGCTTCCTAACTGCTCGCAGGACCTGAGCACAATTCTCGGCACCGCGGTTTCGCGCTACGTTGGCGACCCGGCCGAGCGGCGCAAGATGCTCGACAAGTTGCCCGAGATCGAAAAGCAGACCCGCACACGCATGCTGGCGGACATCAAGGCTGGAACGCCGCTGCCCACCATCATTCGCGAGGTCACGGAGTCGGTCGACGGCTTCTCCGCTGAAGCCAAGGCCCAGTTCTACTCCATCATCGACAAGGTGCCGATGGCTTATCAAAAGACCAACGCCATCTTCGCCTCGCCTGAGCGGAAGGCACCCGGTTCGGGTGGCATCTTCTCCATTTTTGTCAGCGATCTTTGCAAGGGTTGCGCGGCCTGCGTTACAGCTTGCGGCGATCACCAGGCGCTCAAAATGGTGCAGGAGACTGAAGAAGTAAATGCCGAGCACGAGTCCGGCACCGCCTTCCTCAACCTGCTGCCAGATACGAAACAGAAGTACCTGGGCCTGTTCAACGCAGCCAACCCTGCCGACTCAAAAACGGCAACGCTGCGCAACATGCTCATGGTGCGCACCAACTACGACGCGCTGGTATCTGGCGACGGAGCCTGCGCAGGCTGCGGCGAAAAGAGCGTGCTCCGTTCCATTGCTGCTGTGACCGAGGCTTACATGCGTCCGGTATACCACGCCAAGAGCGACCGCTTTGTGGCCAAGGCAGGACAGCTTGAGAAGCTGGGCACGGAGAGAATGGGGGCTCTGAAGGAGTCGAATCCCACCGAGTACGCGCGGCTGCGTCAGGCGATTGCACATATTGTGATGGGCCTCGGCGGCGAAGACGATGCGGACACCAAGGCGCGCATTGCGGCATACGAAGCTGAGCACGGCGCCATCAGCGACGCGCAGCTGATTGAGGCGATTGCCGCAGTGCTGCTGACTGAAGCCTTCAACCACAAGAACCTGCAACCTGTAGACGGACGCCTGGCCAACGGCATGAGCGTGATGGCCATGGCCGCGCACACCGGCTGCAACACGGTATACGGTTCAACGGCTCCAAACAATCCGCATCCCTATCCTTGGATGAACTCTCTGTTCCAGGATGGCGTAACGGTGGGCTGGCTGATGGGCGAAAGCTTCATCGTTGACCATGCGCGTCGTTCGGTTCTGCCGGAGCGGATCGCGGACATCATCATGAACCGCGACACCGTAGAGGGCGGCGTCATCAGCGAAGAGGAGTACTACCACTTCACGCACTTTACTGATGCGCTCATGACCGACCAAGAAATTGTCGAACTGCCCAAGGTATGGGTAGTCGGCGGCGACGGCGGCATCGGCGACATCGGCTACCAGAACACGTCAAAGGTGATTCTGCAGAACCGCCCCAACGTCAAGGTGCTGATGCTCGATACGCAGGTGTATTCAAACACAGGCGGACAGAACTCTGACTCGACGCCGATGCTTGGCGGCAACGACATGAACGTCTTCGGCTCAGCCACGCAGGGCAAGAACACTGAGAAGAAGACGGTGGCGGAAACCTTCCTCGCCGGTCACGGTTCGCCGTTCGTTGCTCAAGTTTCAATGGCCAACGCACCCAAGCTGTACCGCGCAATTCTCGACGGCCTTGAGTATCGCGGCACCATGTTCCTGCAGGCGTTTACCACCTGCCAGCCAGAACACGGAGTAGCGGACGACATGGCGCTCTTCCAGGCGCAGCGCGTGCGCGATTCGCGCGGCGTGCCGGAGTTTGTTTTCGATCCGCGCGGCGGTGAAAGCTACGGCGAGGCGCTCGACATCAAGGGTAACCCGTCTCCCGACATGGACTGGTACGAAACCAAGTCGAAGGTCACAGGCGAAACTTCGCGCTACACCGTCGCGCACTGGTGCACAACGGAAGCGCGATTCCGCAACCACTTGAAGAAGATCAAGCCGGAAGCGGCAGCCAAGATGGTCTCGCTCGATAACATGCTGGTGCGCATCACGCAGCAGGATATTGTCTACCGGCGCTACGTCGATCCCAAGCACCGCGCATACATTCCTGACTTCGGCGTGTACATCACCTTCGATCAGGACGGCAAGACCGAGTACCGCGCGCTCAGCCGCCAGTTGGTCATGTTCTGCGTAGAGCGTCGCAAGTCCTGGCGTATGCTGCAGTCCAAAGCCGGCGTGGTGAACAAGGAGTACCTGGCGCAGAAGGCGATTCTTGCCGATGTAGAAAAAGGCAAGCTCTCCCTGGACGAGTTATTCTCCCGCGGCCACGAAATCCTGAAAGAACGCCTTACCGGAGCAGTTTCAGTAAAGGCGTAATCAGCAATTTGAAAGGGCACGACTTCAGTCGTGCCATAACTAATCAGTAGTTGAAGCCAACAAAATGCGCGGACCTTCGGGTCCGCGCTTTTTTGCGTTGTTTGATCTCGCCTGCTCACCCAATATCCGGAAAAGCTGTCAGGTGGCCTTTAGTACGTCCTCTTTGGTCACATTCTTGTACACGGCAATACTCGCGAGAATCGCGTTCAGCGTTCCGACTCTGAGTGCATCATGTGATGGGATTGCAATGCGGCGAGCTGAAGGCTGCTGCGTTTGAAGGATGATGTGGCTTCCGACTTGATGAATCCGTTCGTATTCCCACAGCTTGCAAAGATGCTTTGCAAGCGTTTCACCGCTCAGATCGCGCGGTAGTTTCATGCGACTGCCAAAACTTCATCGCGGACCAAACGTAAACGGATTGATGCCGGCGGAGCGGAGTCGAAGTAAAATGCCTGAACGGCTTCCTTGACGTTGGACCGAAGCGCATCCCAGTTATCGGCTTGCGTGAAGATGCTTTCGCCAATTGCTTCGGCAATGTATCCGCCATCTGCCTCCTGCACTACCTCAAAGACGATCTCCTTCATCGCGTTTCCCCCATTCATCGAATTCTGCTCCCAAAGCCACCTATTGAGAAAATACCACCAATCGCCATTTGCCAGGTTACAGCGCGCCAAAAGTGACATGCGGTGATAGCCCCAAATCTGCTGAGGCTAGGCCAGTCACGAGGCAAAGTCAGACGCCATACAAATCCACATACTCATGCACGGGCATACCCTCGAGCCGTTCACGATCGAGTGACACCTCAAGAATCCGCTGTTGCTGTGCCTCACTAAACCGCCGACGCAAATTTGTCTTGAATTTCTCCACCAGCAACGGCAGCCCTTCTTCGCGCCGCCGCCGATGGCCTAACGGAAACTCAACGGTCCGCTCCAGCACAGTGCCATCGTTCAACTCAATTCGAAGCGCGTTGGCAATCGATCGCTTTTCCGGGTCGTGATAATCGGCCGTGAAACTCGGCTCTTCAACGCAGGTGATCTTCTCGCGCAGTGAGTCGATGCGCGCGGCAATCTCCGGGTTCAATGCGAAGTTGTCTTCGTAATCCGCGGCGGTCAGCCGGCCAAACAGCAGCGGAACAGCGACCATGTACTGCACGCAATGATCGCGGTCCGCGGGATTCGACAGTGGCCCTTTCTTGTCGATGATGCGCAGGCACGCTTCATGCGTTCGTATGGTCGCCGAGCGAATATCGTCGGCAGACCTTCCGCGCTTGTCGAGTTCAACGCGTAAAGCCATCGCGGCTTCAACCGCGGTCTGCGCGTGGAACTCAGCCGGAAAACTGATCTTGAAAAGTACGTTCTCCATGACATAGGAACCATAAAGCCGCTGAAATTTAAACGGCTGCCCGCGGAACGACACATCGTAAAAGCCCCACGCCTTTGCAGTCAGCGCCGACGGATATCCCATTTCGCCCGCGCGCGCCATCAGCGCCAGGCGCACAGCGCGGCTCGTCGCATCTCCTGCAGCCCAGCTTTTGCGCGAGCCGGTGTTCGGCGCATGGCGATACGTGCGCAGGCTCTGCCCGTCCACCCAGGCAAGCGACAGCGCGTTCATCGTCTGCTCATGATTCATGCCGAGCAATTGGCAAACCACCGCAGTAGACGCCACCTTCACCAGCACAACGTGATCCAGGCCCACCTTGTTGAATGAGTTCTCTAGCGCGATGCAGCCTTGAATCTCATGCGCCTTGATCATTGCCGTCAATACATCTCTCATCTTGACCAAGGGTTTGCCCTCCGCAGGAGTGCGCGAGAGCCAGTCGGCAACGGCAAGGATTGCGCCGAGGTTGTCCGAAGGGTGACCCCATTCCGCTGCAAGCCATGTGTCGTTAAAGTCGAGCCAGCGAATCATCGCGCCAATGTTGAACGCCGCCTGCACAGGATCAAGCTGATAACCGGTGCCCGGAACGCGCGCGCCATTCGGAACCACTGTACCGGGAACAATCGGCCCCAACAATCGCGTGCAAGCTGGATACTCAAGCGCCTCAAGCCCGCAGCCGAGCGTGTCGATCAGGCAATGCTGCGCAGTTGAGTAAGCGAGTTCGCTGTCGATCTTGTATTGAAGCGCATAGTCGGCGATGTCGGTAATGACTTTATCGAATGCGGGGCGTTCGTTCAAGATGTGCGAGGACACGCGTGCTCCTTCTGCAACAGTGTTTTGCGCTAGAGCCGATCGGCAAGCGGAACAAATTTTAAATTTTCTGGCCCGATGTACGTCGCCGATGGTCGAATAATTTTGCCGCTCTGTCGCTGCTCAAAAACATGTGCCGACCATCCCGCCGTGCGCGCAATAACAAACAGCGGTGTAAAAAGCTCAATCGGAATCCCCATCAGGTGATACGCCACCGCCGAGTACCAATCTAGATTTGGAAACATGCGCTTGGCATCGTGCATCGTAGTCTCAATGCGCTCCGCAATGGAATAAAGTTGCATGTCGCCCGCATCCACGGCCAATCTGCGCGCCACTTCTTTAACAATATCGCTACGAGGATCGGCAATGGTGTAAACAGGATGCCCGAATCCGATGACGACTTCGCGATTGGCCACACGGCGGCGAATGTCGGTTTCGGCCTCATCCGGAGTCATATATCTCTGCTGAATCTCTAGCGCGACTTCATTTGCGCCGCCATGCTTCGGTCCCTTGAGTGCGCCAATCGCCCCGCAAATGGCGGAATAAAAGTCCGAGCCGGTTCCTGTGATAACGCGCGCCGCAAATGTCGATGCGTTGAATTCATGTTCGGCATAAAGAATCAGCGATGTCTGCATCGCCGCCGTCCACTGCGGACTGGGCGCTCGGCCATGCAGCAAATAAAGAAAATGAGAAGCAATCGAATCGGCATTCGATTCAGGCGGAGTTTCCACATCAATGCGTTTGCCGTTATGCGCGTAGTGGTACCAGTACAGCAGCACCGAGGGGAGCGCAGCCAGCAATGTATTCGCGATAGCCTTGGCACCAGACTCGCCCTGATCGGGAGGCTCCGGCCGCACGCAGCCCATCACGCTCACGCCGGTGCGCAGCACGTCCATCGGGTGTGAGCGGGCCGGCAGCAGTTCCAGCGCTTGCTTTACTTCCGGCGGCAGCCAGCGCAGGCGTACAAGTCGTTGCTTGTATGCAGCGAGTTCCTGCGCGTTAGGCAGGCGGCCCTGCACCAGCAGGTGCGCCACTTCTTCAAACTCGCACTGCGCGGCCAGGTCCACAATGTCATAGCCGCGATAGTGAAGGTCGTTTCCGGTGTGGCCGACGGTGCAGAGCGCGGTTTCGCCTGCCGGCGTGCCGGAAAGCGCCACCGACTTTTTCGGTTTAAACGCGACGGGGTTATCGTGCGCTTCGCTCAAAGGGGACCTCCGAGAGCACCAAGCTGATGTACCAGGTTTGCAGCGTCGCTATGCGGACGCGCTGTGGCCATTGCAATGCATGACGCCGAGATACTTTTGCCACGGTCCGACCGCCTCACGATATTGGGTCGCCATAATCCGCGAAATCTGATGCAGATGATTCAAATCGTGTGCCGCCCACGTAGCAAGTAGTTGCGACAACGTGGCGGAGCCAAGCGCTGGATGTTGTCCGCGCCGCGCCAAATCTGCAGCCTGTAAATTCATCCCACGCAACTCGTTCAGTTTCTCTGAACGTATCTGCGCAAATTGATCGAGCAACTCAGCAAGTGATTTGCCCCGCGTTAGATGCCGATGTCCGCCGCGATCGAATGGAGGAAAAGGTTTCGATTCGCCGAATTCAAGAATCCACCTTGCGCGCGGAACCCAGTCATCAAGGTCAGCATGAATCAGGTGTCCCACCACGTCGAACACCGACCACGTTTCGCCGCCTTCATTGCTATGCGTCCACGCATCCGGCAAATCGCGCAGCATCGCATCCAGCGCTTTCGGAGTGCGTTCAAGCAGGGCAATTGAGGCGTCGAGCTTCGCTTCCATCATCGGCCTTCCTCCGATTGCGACTTTCCGTCCTTGTCTTTCGCAAACAGCTCATCGAGCTTTTGCTCGTAGGCGTGGTAGTCGAGATAGCGATACAAATCAGCACGCGATTGCATCAGTGGCAGAACGCTCTTTTGCGTGCCCTCAGTACGAATTGCCTCGTACACTTTCAACGCGGCGGCATTCATAGCGCGGTAAGCGGCGCAACAGTAAAGAACGATGTCTACTCCTGCCCCCGCAAGCTGATCGCGCGTGAATAACGGCGTCTGGCCGAACTCAGTTATGTTGGCAAGGATGGGCACGCCGACAGCCGCACGAAACTGCGCATACATGGCAAGCTCGGTAACCGCCTCGGCAAAAATCATGTCGGCTCCGGCGGCCACGTATGCCTGGGCACGCTCAATCGCCGTAGCCAGTCCTTCGTTTGCCAGCGCATCGGTGCGGGCCATGATCACAAATGCGGGATCGGAACGCGCATCCACCGCTGCTTTTATGCGGTCCACCATTTCGTCCGCGGACACAATCTCTTTGCCGGGCCGGTGGCCGCAGCGTTTCGCGCTCACCTGGTCCTCAATATGAACGGCAGCAGCTCCAGCCTTCTCCATCGCGCGGATGGTTCGCGCAATGTTGAACGCGCCTCCCCAGCCCGTATCAATATCCACAAGCAGCGGAAGGGGCACAACATCGGTAATGCGGCGGACGTCCGTGAGAACGTCTTCCATGCTGCTGATGCCCAGATCAGGCAGCCCCAGCGAGTTGGCCGCCACGCCGCCGCCTGAAAGATAGAGCGCTCGAAAGCCGGTTGCCTGAGCCAGTCGTGCGGTGTAGGCGCTAATCGCGCCGGCCACCTGCAGAGGCTTTTCGTGCGCCAGGGCCTGTCGAAAGCGCGCCCCGGGCGATGCAAGCTGGAGTGGTTCTACCATGCGTAATCCCTGCGCGCATCATATCAGGCGCAATCCGCATTCGAGGTCGAGTTCCCCAGTTGGGGCTGCTGGTGCGACAATCGTTCCGTTGGGCATTTCTGAAGTTTGGATGGGCTTTGCCCCAAGGAGAATAACGCAATGAATTATCGAGTCCTTCTCGCTACCGCTTTAATTGCTGCAACTCCGTTGATGTCTCAGAACGCTCCAAGAAAGCCCGCGAGCCCGCCCGCTAACGCGACTGCGACCATTGGCGGAAAAACTATTTCCATCGCATACAGTTCGCCCGGTGTGAAAGGCCGCGAAGGCAAGCTGTTTACAAAAGACGGGCAGATCGGCAAGGATCCGCACTATCCCGTGTGGCGCGCTGGGGCAAACTCGGCAACTACGCTCAAGACCGATGGCGATATCACCATCGGCGATTTGAAAGTCCCGGCGGGAACCTATACGTTGTTCGCCGACATCTCCGATCCCGATAACTGGACGCTGATCGTGAGCAAAGATACCGGCGAATGGGGCCTTTCCTACGACAGCACCAAGGACCTCGGCAAGACCAAGATGACCATGAGCAAGCCGCCCGCCATGGTGGAGAACCTTGTCTATACGCTTACTGACAACGGCGGCGGCAAGGGCACAATGACGCTGGAATGGGAAAACCACTCAGCATCGGTACAGATCAAAGCGAACTAGCGCCCTCGGAAATTTAAAAATTGGCGGCCGTCACGGCGACACTGATCGCAGCGTGCGGCCGCTTTGCGTTTTGGGGCGATCCGGCCCGGATTGCGATGATTTGTTTGTTTACCAGTACAATAGAGAGAGTGGTTGATCTTGCCTTGGAGGCAAAAGAGTTGCCCCTGTATCCGTATCGCTGCACGCAGTGCGGCCATAAATTTGAAAAAATTCAGAACTTTAGTTCTGAGCCGGAAACCGAATGTCCCAAGTGCAAAGGGCTGCTGGAGCGCACGCTGACCGCGCCCGGTCTGCAGTTCAAGGGAGCCGGCTGGTACGTGAACGACTACGCACCCAAAGGCAGCAGTTCTGCATCTGAGAGCACAAAGACCGAGTCCAAGGCCGATTCCAAATCAGAGTCAAAGACCGAGACCAAAGCCCCTTCCGGCGAAGGCGCACCCTCCACTCCCGCGCCGGCTGCGGCCAGCACACCCTCGTCCTAAGCCGCTCTCTCCCACGCTGCGATAATGGCTGAGTATGTCTTTGCTCGATCCAATTCCGGCGCCGGTGCAGCACGCCGATTTCGCAGCGCTTGAGTGGGAACACCTGCTGGCGCTGGTAGCCGGATACGCATCGTCTCCCGTAGGTCGAAACGCGATTCTAGATCTGCGTCCCTCGACCGATGAAGAGTGGATCAAAAGCCAGCACCAACTCACCGGCGAAATTCGCCTGGCCCTCGAAGAGCAGGTTTCAATTCCTGTAGGCGGCCTGTTTGATCCAACCGATCTCGCTGCCAAAGCGCAGATTCCCGGCGCAGCGCTTGAAGCTTCGGAATTACAGGCTGTTGCGCGATTGGCAAACGACGTTGCATCGTGGCAGGCGTTACTGCGCGAGCCTCCCATGCGTCTTGTCGGCAAGCTGCCGGCGTTGTCTGCACTCTCGTCTGCGCTCACGTCCAGCCTCCGTCCGCTGGCTGAAATCATTGAGCGCACCATCCAGCCGGACGGCTCCCTCGCCGACAATGCGTCTCCCGAACTGAATCGCATACGGCGCGAGCAGGAGCGCCAGCAAAAGCTCATTGAAGAAAGCCTGCGTTCCGCACTGCGCAAGCTCTCCGGCGAAGGCGCAACGCAGGAAGACCTGATCACCATTCGCGGCGAGCGCTTCGTGATTCCGGTGCGCAGTGAATTGAAGCGGCGCATTACAGGAGTCATTCACGGCGCTAGCTCATCGGGTCAGACCGTCTATGTAGAACCGCTTGAAACCATCGAGCAGAATAACGAACTGGTCCGGCTCATTGAAGAAGAGCACGAGGAGATTCACCGCATCTTTGTTGGGCTCACGCGCCAGGTTGGAGGCTACGCGCTCAGCCTGGTTGCCGGTGCGCGCGTGCTGGCGTTGGTTGACAGCCTGCAGGCACGCGCAAAGTTTGCGCGTTCTTACGACTGCGTGGCGCCGGAGATAACGACCGATGTTTTCAGCGTCGAAAATGCGCGCCATCCCTTGCTCGAAAAGCGGCTCCGCGCAACCGGCGGAGAAATTGTTCCCCTTACTCTTGAGTTGACTGGGGCCAACCGGCAAATCATTATCAGCGGGCCCAACACCGGCGGCAAAACCGTCACGCTTAAAACAACGGCGCTGCTGGCCATGATGGCGCAGGCAGGCTTGCCGGTTCCCGCCACAGCCGCCAGTTTTCCTGTACTTACCGCATTTCTCGCCGACATTGGCGACGCGCAGTCAATTGAAGAAGCGCTTTCAACGTTCTCCGCGCACATCACCAACCTTGATCGTCTTTCGCAGCTTGCAGGACCGGGCTCGCTCGTACTGCTCGATGAGCTTGGCTCGGCCACTGACCCTGAAGAAGGCGCAGCGCTTGCGGTTGCGGTCGCACATTATTTTCTGCGTGCCCAAGCCTGGACCTTAATCTCAACGCACCACACTTCGCTCAAGGTTTACGCAGCCAATACTGAAGGTGTGATTAACGCCGCTGCGGGCGTTGATGAAGTTACGCTTGCGCCGAACTACCAATTGCGGATTGGCGTGCCGGGTGCGTCGGCCGGCATTCAAACTGCAGAGCGGCTCGGACTGAATCACGAAATTGTTTCGGCCGCACGCGAACGCCTTGGCTCGCAACAGGTGGATATTGCGCGCTTCCTTGACCGCATGCACAGCGAACTTGCGCATCTTGAAGAGGAGCGCAAGGCCGCACGCAAAGAACAATATGCACTGAACCAGGAACGGGCGAAGCTGGCTCGCGAAGGCGACGTTGAATTACGCAACCGCACCCGCGAGCTTGAAACCAAGCTGGCCTCGTTGATGAAGGACTTCGAGTTCCAGATGCGCGAGACGGTGCGCGCGATTGAAGACCGCGCCTCACAACAGAAGCTGTCGAAAGAAGCTGAGCGGCGCATTTTACGCTTGCGTCGCGAATTCCAGGAGAGCTTCAACCAAACCGTAGTCGCGCACCGCACCGGCGCCGACCAGGGTGATGCCAACGCTGAACCGCACCTGTTGCGTCACATTGCTATCGGCGATCAGGTACGCATCAAGTCAATGAACAAGATCGCCATCGTACAGCGCGAAATCGAGAAGGATCTTTTCGAAGTTGCGCTCGGCCCCATCAAAATGCGCGTCAAACGCGACGAGCTCGCTGAGGCGCAATCCTCAGCTGAAGGTACTGCAAAGGACAATCCCCTCGCAGCGGTGCGCAGGCAGAAGGGCGTTCATGTCTCGGTTATGAGCGACAGCACCGACGACATGCGCATGGAGATCAACCTGATCGGCCGCACTGTCGACGAAGCGCGCGACGAACTTGAGAAATATCTCGATCGCGCATTTCTCGCCGGCCTGCCGCGCGTCCGCATCATTCACGGTCATGGCGCAGGCATTCTGCGCCGCGGTGTACGCGAGTTTCTGAAGAGCCATCCGCACGTAGCCGGAATCGAAGAGGCTCCGCAACACGAAGGCGGCCAGGGAGCCACACTTGTAGATTTGCGGCAGTAGCTCACGGTCGGCCTTTACAAAACCGGGTGCCCCATCCATCTTAAAGTCTCATCGCAAGATGGGTGGGACACCGCAAATGCAAACACTCCAAATTCCAAATTTCAACTAAGACGCCTCGTGACAAGCCACTGCCGGCTCAGCTGCTTTATGCGCAAGTTCGCCGCGAGGCCGTGAGGGCATGATGGTTGAGCTGCCCTTCAATCCCTTCAACAGCTTCACCAGTCGTGCATAACCTTGTTCGCGAGCCGTCTTGTTTCCCGGCACAGTATTGCTTGGATCCTCGCCCGCGCGCATAAATCCATGCCCCGCGCCGTCGTAGGTTACCGGCTCGAAGGTTTTTCCCGCCGCCTTCATCGCCTCAATTGTTCCCGGCACTGTCGCGCCAATGCGCGCATCGTTGCCCGCGTAAAAGCCGTACACCGGAGCAGTGATGCTGGAAACGTCCGCGGGCCCTGGCCCATAGAACACGAATGCTGCAGCCAGATCATGCCGATGCGCGGCAAATGCGAATGATTTGCCTCCGCCCCAGCAGAAGCCCACCACCGCGAGCGTTCCATTGGCGGCAGGCAAATGTTTGCCGTAGTCAGCCGCAGCGTCCAGGTCCGCCATTACCTGCGTCGCATCGAGAGCCGACACAGCTTTCACGCGATCATCCTGGCTGGTAAGCTCATCCGATCCGCCACCCTTGGGCGCCGAACCGGAGATGAGATCGGGCGCGATCACGATGAATCCTTCGCCCGCTAACTCGTCGGCCATCTCCTTGGCCCAGTCGCTCAGGCCAAAAATTTCGTGAATCAGAATCACCACCGGCGCCTTGGCGCTCACCTCGGGATAGACCACCAGAGTTTGAACGGTGCGATTGTCATGCTTGATTGCCACGTATTCGCGATGCCGCGGTGACGCTTCAAGACGTGCCTTCGCCCAGTCCTGCGCGTGAAGGCTGATGCCTGCCGCCAGCACAAACAAGGCGACGCCAAATGCTTTAGGGAAGCGATGCATAACTGACCTCTCGCGGAAAGAGTAGCGTCGAGAATGTGCAGTGCGCAAGAGGTTTCTAAATCAGCAGGGTTTCGTGCTAGCCCAGGTCCGGAAATCCATACCCGGGGCACGCCCGGCATCAGGGTTGCTTTTTAAGCGGCCCGAAGTCATGGTGCAAGAAGAAGGCCATGCACCCAGACGGCTGCATGGCCAACTTGTAAACTCGTCAACTTGTTAACTGCTTTAAGCCATCGCTTCGCGTCCCATCGGCTCAAAGACCAGATGGTTCGAGCTACGGTCAACGTCGACGCGAACGTGCGCCCCGTGCAGAACCTCGCCGTCCAGAATCTTCATTGCCAGCGGATCCTGAATCATGCGTTGCAGCGAACGTTTCAACGGACGTGCGCCGTAGGCTGGATCGGAGCCTGCCGCCAATATCAGCTGCCGTGCCGGCTCAGTCAACTCCAGCGAAATGGCCCGGTCTTCAAGCAGCTTGCGCAGTTCGTTGAGCCGCAATTCCAAAATCTGGCTCAGCTGCGAATTGCCCAGCGGCTTGTAGATCACGATATCGTCCACGCGGTTCAAAAACTCAGGACGGAAATGCTCGCGCAGAACCCGCATAACAGATTCGCGCGCCATATCATAGTCGTGCTCCGTCTTGAGCGCGTCTCCATGCAGCAAGGCCGCACCCAGGTTCGATGTCATGATCAGCACCGTGTTCTTGAAGTCCACCGTGCGTCCTTTCGCATCCGTCAATCGTCCGTCATCCATCACCTGCAGCAGTACGTTGAACACATCCGGGTGCGCCTTCTCAATTTCGTCAAAAAGGATTACTGCATAAGGACGGCGACGCACCGCCTCAGTCAATTGACCGCCTTCGTCATAGCCCACGTATCCCGGAGGCGCGCCAATCAGCCGTGCAACGGCATGCTTCTCCATATACTCGCTCATGTCGATGCGAACCATTGACTGCTCATCATCGAACAAAAACTCAGCGAGCGCACGCGCTGTTTCAGTTTTGCCTACGCCCGTCGGTCCAAGAAAAATAAATGAGCCAATCGGCCGCTTGGGATCGCTCAGCCCGGCACGCGAACGCCGAATTGCATTCGCCACTACACCCAGTGCTTCATCCTGGCCTACCACGCGCTCGCGCAAACGCTCTTCCATATGGAGGAGCTTCTTCACTTCGCCCTCAAGCATGCGCGACACCGGAATGCCGGTCCACTTGCTTACGATCTTGGCAATGTCTTCTTCGTCCACTTCCTCTTTCAACATGGGCGCAAGACCACTGCCGTCTTTCGCGCCATCCTGCATGGCGTTCAGTTGCTTGAGCTCAGTTTCGAGCTTCGGCAGTTCACCGTATTGGATCTGCGCGGCGCGATCGAGCTGGCCCTTGCGTGTCTGCTCTTCAGCTTCAAAGCGTAATGCTTCAATCTTTTTCTTCAGTTCGCTTATGCGCGAGATGGCGTCGCGCTCGCGCGTCCAACGCGCGCGCAGCGCTGTAATCTGCTCGCGCAGCTGCGCTACTTCACGTTCCACGGCATGCAGACGCTCTTTGCTGCCCTCATCTGTTTCGCGCTTCAGAGCGGCGCGCTCAATTTCGAGCGACGTCGCCTCGCGCTCAAGCTGATCAATCTCCGTAGGCACCGATCCGATCTGTATGGCCAGCGAAGCCGCGGCTTCGTCCACCAGGTCAATCGCCTTGTCCGGCAGAAAGCGGTCGCTGATATAGCGATGCGACAGTATTGCCGCCGCCACAATCGCCGAGTCCTTGATGCGCACGTTATGGTGTGCTTCGTACCGCTCTTTCAAGCCGCGCAGAATCGCAATCGTGTCTTCCACATTCGGCTCGCCAACATAAACAATCTGGAATCGGCGCTCCAGTGCAGCGTCCTTCTCAATGTATTTGCGGTACTCATTGAGCGTGGTTGCCCCAATGGCGCGCAGTTCGCCGCGAGCCAGAGCAGGCTTCAGCATGTTGCTGGCGTCGATTGCGCCTTCAGCCGCGCCCGCGCCTACCAGCGTGTGCAACTCGTCGATGAACAGCACAACCTGCCCATTCGACTCTTCAATTTCTTTCAGCACAGCTTTCAGACGGTCTTCAAACTCGCCGCGATATTTTGCTCCGGCCAGCATTGAACCCAGATCAAGCGAGATAACACGCTTGTCCTTCAGGCCCTCAGGCACGTCGCCGGAAACAATGCGGCGCGCAAGACCCTCAACGATGGCTGTTTTGCCAACGCCAGGCTCGCCAATCAGCACCGGATTGTTTTTTGTGCGGCGGCTTAACACCTGCACCACGCGGCGAATTTCCTCGTCGCGTCCGATCACCGGATCGAGCTTGCCACGACGAGCAAGTTCAGTCAGATCTTTCGCGTATTTTTCAAGCGCCTGAAACTTGCCTTCCGGGTTTTGATCCGTAACGCGTTGCGAACCGCGCACCGCGGTCAACGCCGACAGAATCGCATCATGCGTCGCACCAACAGCACTCAGCGCATCGCGGGCCGCATCGCCCTTCAAGTTTGAGACGCCCAGCAACAAGTGCTCGGTCGAGACATATTCGTCTTTGAAGTTTGCGGCCTCGCGGAAAGCCTGGTCGAGCGCCTTGTTCAGCGCCGGACTAAGACCAGGCTGCGCGGCCGCGCCTGACACCCGAGGCAGTTTTTCCTCAACTGCGTGCAGGTCATGTTCCAGCCGCTCAATGGGCACACCAATCTTCTCAAGCACCGCGGGGATAACCCCCTCGCGGTCCTCAAGCAGCGCCAGCAAAAGATGTACCGGCTGCAGTTCGGGGTTGCCGAACTCGGCTGCGCGCGCCTGCGCCTGCTGGATTGCCTGCTGCGATTTGACGGTGAATTTCTCCCAACGAATGGCCATTGAAATCAGCTCCCGGCTTTCAGCTTTCAGCTCTCAGCCGTTCTATATTTCGAATCGGCTTTATATTTGCATTCTTGAGCTTCCGCATCCAGCTCTGCTAGTTCTTGCCGGCCTTACAGTCCGGCCTTGTTTGTTTGATACTGTTGACGCTGGAAAAGGCGCATCGGCCTCATCGGCAAATTTCTCGAAAAGCAAAAGCGCCGGGGCGGTCAGTCCGCTGCCCCGGCGCTGCATGCCTCACGCCTTCGGCCACAGCAAGAAAAAGCTGAGGGCCGAAAGCTGACGGCTGATAGCTGCTTTTACGCTGCCAGCGTTTTGCCCACGTTCACCTTGATCTGCTTGGGCTGCGCTTCCGGCTTCTTCTTTAGCTCTAGCTTCAGCACGCCGGCATTGTAGCTCGCCTGCACGTTCTCGGTGTCGACGGTCGTCGGCAGAGTGAAGGCACGGAAGAAGCTGCCATAGCGGCGCTCGATGCGGTGGAAGTTCTCTTCTTTCTCTTCCTTCTCCATCTTGCGCTCGCCCTTTACGGTGAGGGTGTGGTTCTCAACACTCACGTCCAGGTCCTTCTCTTCGATACCCGGCACTTCCAGCTTCAAAATGACTGCCTTCTCGTCTTCGTAAACGTCGACGGCGGGTACGAAGCCAGCCGTGCTCAAAGGGCTGTCTCCGTCATTCAAGTCGCGGAAGAGAGAATTGACGCGATTCTGCAAAGCGACGACTTCACGAAATGGATCCCAACGAGTGATTGCCATATTACTTTCCTCCAAATTCTGATGGTTTGATGATTGCGCGGGAGCTTGTCCGGCGGCTCAATCTATCTGATAAGACTATAGCATAAATGATTCATAAAAAGTGAGTGATTTACGCTCATATTATAAAAATAGAATAAACGCATTATTTTCAATTATTTAAATACAAAATGTTACCGGAACAGCCTCGGAAAATGCTCAATTCACGGTCAGAATTGCACTCGCAGGGGCGAATTTGAGTGTCAGCACAGTGATGTCATCTTCTTGGCCGAAGGCTTGGGCCGCATGAGCAATCGACTCAGCAGATTGAGTGCTGATGGCCTGGGCGCGGTCAAATCCGAAGAGCTCACCAGTATGGTTGCGAGCCTCAACCACGCCGTCGGAGAGGAACGTCAGAGTATCGGCGGCTGAGAGCGCAAAGGCCGTCTCGCCATATTTGCTATCAGGCGAAATACCGAGCGGCAAACCGCTTTCCACCGGAATCTCCTTGCCATCGCGATATGGAGCGAGATGGCCCGCATTGGCTAGCGTGAGTACTCCATCGGCCGAGATCTCGACGCACAGACAGGTGGCGAACCCGCTAACTTGCATATCGACCATAACGAGATTCAAATGCCGTAGGAGCTCTGCCGGTGATTCTTCATCCCGCCTCTGGGCTGCCCCGATCAGTACCGCGGCCGTCATGGCCGCAGCCGCTCCTTTGCCGCTCACATCTCCAATCAGGATTCGCTGCCGGTCTGCCGGCAATTTGCGGCAGCTGTAAAAATCGCCGCCCACCTCGCGAATGGGACGGAATACAGCTTCCACGCGAACACCGGGGACGGTATCAAGAATTGCAGGAGCCAGCATGCGCTGCACCTGCTGCGCGGCGTGCATCTCGCCTGCCAGAACTGCCCGCTCGTTTGCTGTCTGCTGTTGTTCGCGAAAAAGCAATGCAAATAACGCAATCAGAACGCCAAGCGTGACAATTGCCTCTGCATCAGACACGGCCGCGCCCCAATGGGCCTCAAGGTTGGGAATACCTGGAACTCGGGTACCGGTAAGGCGGACGATAAAGAAAATCGTCATGGTAAGACCCCAGGTCATGCAGAGAACGGCCAGCGGCTTCATTCGCTGCGTCAGGTTCTTCCACGGAAGGAAAACAAGAAAGGGTGCCAGCGATTCGAACCCACGCGCAATATCTGCTAAAGCTTCAATCTGGTGGGAACGAAGCTCATCCAGCCACAGGGCCTGTGCTGGGGCCAGAAATGGCACTATGAGCGTTGCAGTGTATGGAACGACAGACAGAATAACCAATACCCAAAACAGCAGTGGCACGCGCTTGCGAGCAAGAGCAAAGAAAAAGAGTGTACGGGCTAGATTATTTACCAAGGCCGAAACGCCCCAGCCCAGAAAGTAGGCAGACACGGGATAAGCAAGTAGCGCCGCCGCGAAGAAGTAGTCCAGGTAGATGAAGCTCAACGTCAAACAGGCGATAAAAAGAAGCAGCAATTCCTTCCGGCTTCGGTCGTTCAGCCACAAGCCCATCAAGATCAGCCCGACAATACCAATAACGCTGAAACACACAGTGGGGACAAGGCGCTGCCTTATCTGCTCGAACGCGAGTGAGTTGCGCCGATCCACAAGCAAAGTTCGATCTCCGGCATCAATCCGGAGTGGGGGCAATGCTCCAACCGGCACCATGCTGTCAATTCGCCACGTGGTCCGCAAGGCGATAACCATTGGACTTGCGACATCGGCCGAGAGCGGAAAATCGTGCATGGTATTCATATCGAACCTGCCGCTCTTCAGATCACCCACAGATCCCATGAGCTGACCATTGGCGAACACCTGATATGCAGCGAAGACACGAACTTGTACGCCCGGTTGTTCCGCATTACGCACGCCAGAAAGATTGGTGTGGCAACGAATCCAGACGTGCGGTTCTGCTGGATTCAGCGACCAGGCAGAATACGGTTGCCACTCCGTCTCATCCAGATTCGGCTGTGCCCAATTGACGTCGTCACCGGCCCGCCAGACACACTGCTGCTTATCGACGGCAATCAATTGCGCATCGATGTGAGCGGCAGAAACAATTGCTAAAGTTGCAAATAAACTGGCTGCAAGCCGCCAGCGCTGGGGAAGCATGTGAAGAGCATAATTTGATGGCTGCAGCAGCGAAAGTGAATTCTCCGGCGCCAGTTTAGGGCAGGTAAGCCCGCCGCCCTCTACAATTGAAAGCGCATGTCTGACTTCTCCTCGCTGCTTTCCTCAATCGATTGGCATTGGGTCTGGCTCATTGTGGCCGCGTTTCTGGCAGGGGTGCTCAACGCCGTAGCCGGCGGCGGATCGTTCCTGTCGTTCCCGGCGTTGCTGGGCATGAACATCATGCCGGTGCAGGCCAATGCAACGAATACGGTGGCCCTGTGGCCGGGGCAACTCACCTCCATCGCCGCCTACCGCCACGACGTTCGCAAAAATATTCCCGCGGCCATCCTTATGGGCGCAGCCGGTCTGTTGGGCGGTACGGCGGGAGCCATCGTTTTGCTGAACACTCCGCAGCGAACTTTCATGCGCCTGGTGCCATGGCTGCTGCTGGTGGCGGCCATTTTCTTTGCGCTCAGCGGACCGGTGTCTCGCTGGCTTGAGCGCCGCAAGAGCCGCGTTGCTGCTCCCGCAGAGCCCAAGCGTCTGCCGCTGTTCTTCGCCGCGCTGGCCGTGAGTTTTTATGTGGGCTACTTCGGAGCCGGTGCAGGTTTTCTGTTCATGACCATGCTGGCGCTGTTCGGCTATCAGGACATCCACGCCATCAACGCCCTCAAAGTAGTTGCCAACACCCTGGCCAACGGCGTCGCTTTCATCATCTTCGTGGTCGACAAGCAAGTGGTATGGCGCTACTGCCTGTTGGCCATGATCGTTTGCGCCATCGGCGGCTATACCTCGGCGAGCCTGGCGCGCAAAATCCCGCAACCTGTGCTGCGCAGCCTGGTCGTGGTCATAGGCCTGAGTATGGCCGCGTGGTTTTTCTGGAAGAACCACGGGCAGTGAGGCTAGAGAACAGGGATCAGGGACCAGGGACCAGGGACCAGGGAC